>ERZ773207.456-NODE-456-length-15099-cov-9.422693_pt1 | contig 15099 bp, 13 predicted proteins | sample MGYA00580997_ERZ773207 | MGnify/ENA primary metagenome ERZ773207 (study PRJEB29015, sample SAMEA2738170) | human oral metagenome | biome: human oral; feature: human-associated habitat; material: saliva | place: China | collected 2239 ... | reverse complement strand
GGTAACCAGTGATGGCTTCCTTGCCGGGTTGGAATCGGATGATGAAGCCGTACTCGTGGGCATGCGTATGAAGCCAGTGGATGGCGTCGTGATATTCTGGGCCATCGAGTAAGTTTCCATGAGAGTCGAGAATATCGAAGGCGAGCCCTGTTTGGTGTTCGCTATATCCCGGGCGAGCAGAGTACGTATCTGCAGCCGCTTGTCCTTCACGGGCTACATAGTTGTTATAGAGTTCGGTTTGATAGTCATAGGAACGATATCCGCTGTAAGAATCGCTAATTGGATAGCCGAGTTCTTGCATGCGATGAATTAACGCGCGGACTTGTTGGCCAGCCGTTGGATCTTCGCCGGGCGCATACGTTGATGGGAGCGCGTGTTTTTTATTGACGATGATGTCATACCCAAGGGAAAGGTCAGCCTTGCCACTTGCAGCCTGTGCTTGCGTAGTAGCCTCGGTTACTGTCGTTTCTTCAGAAGAGGCCTCTGTACTATTGACGGTCGTTTCTGTTGTTGAGCTTGTTGTCGTGCTTGTTGTTTGAGCAGTCGTTGCCATCGAACTCGTGGTTGTTTCAGCGGGAGTGTTCTGGTTGGAACAGCCGAGGAGAATGAAGCTTAGTGCAACTGCTGGGAAGAGTTGTTTTTTCACAGGAATCATCCTTTCTTTGTCACTATAAGTGTAGCATAATTCCGAAGGTTTGGGCGGTATTTTTGTGAAAAATTAAACTCTCATTAAAATACGAACAATAAAAGATGAAACTTCCATGAATTATCAGGATTTTCTGCAGAAAAACTTGCTTTTTCTTTTAAAAGTGGTATATTATTCGTTAATAAATTCAATCACTGGAGGTTTGTGCTATGTCAAAATGGGAAACAAAATTTCAAAAAGAAGGGTACACATTCGATGATGTTTTACTAATTCCAGCGGAGAGTCATGTCTTGCCAAATGACGTGGATTTACGCGTGCAATTAGCGAAAAACATTCGTCTCAATATTCCTTTAATGAGTGCCAGTATGGATACCGTCACAGATTCAACAATGGCGATTGCGATTGCGCGTCAAGGTGGATTAGGCGTGATTCATAAAAACATGTCTATCGCAGAACAAGCAGAAGAAGTTCATAAAGTAAAACGTTCCGAAAGTGGCGTTATCATCAATCCATTTTTCTTAACTCCATCCCATAAAGTACAAGATGCCGAAGACCTCATGTCAAAATACCGTATTAGCGGTGTTCCAATCGTTGATGACTTAGAAACACGTCACCTCGTTGGGATTTTGACAAACCGTGACTTACGATTCATCTCAGATTATTCCATTTTCATTGACGAAGTAATGACAAAAGAGAACCTCGTAACGGCTCCAGTTGGAACTTCATTGAAAGATGCAGAAGCGATTCTTCAAAAACATAAAATCGAAAAATTACCATTAGTAGACGATAAAGGCTGCTTAGCAGGGTTAATTACGATTAAAGACATCGAGAAAGTGATTGAATTCCCGAACTCTGCTAAAGACGAACACGGACGTTTACTCGTGGCTGCAGCAGTAGGGATTACTTCAGATACATTCGAACGTGCAAAAGCATTACTAGACGCAGGTGCGGATGCCATCGTCATTGATACAGCTCACGGGCATAGTGCCGGCGTAATCCGTAAAATTAAAGAAATCCGCGAAACATTCCCAGACGCAACATTGATTGCCGGAAACGTAGCAACAGGAGAAGGAACACGTGCCTTATTTGAAACAGGCGTGGACGTTGTAAAAGTCGGAATCGGACCTGGTTCTATCTGTACAACTCGTGTCGTTGCCGGTGTAGGGGTTCCACAAATCACAGCGATTTACGATGCCGCAACAGTGGCGAAAGAATTTGGCAAAGCGATCATCGCAGACGGTGGGATTAAGTACTCCGGAGATATCGCTAAAGCCATCGCAGCAGGTGGACATGCGGTGATGTTAGGAAGCATGCTTGCCGGAACAGATGAATCTCCAGGTGAATTCGAAATCTTCCAAGGACGTCGCTTCAAGACATACCGCGGAATGGGAAGTCTAGCAGCGATGGAAAATGGTTCAGGTGACCGTTACTTCCAAGCGAAAAACGAAGCGAATAAACGCGTACCAGAGGGAATCGAAGGGCGTGTAGCTTACAAAGGGTCTGCGGCGGATATTATTTTCCAAATGGTCGGCGGACTTCGCTCTGGGATGGGGTATGTTGGGGCGCATAATTTAGAAGAGCTTCGCGAGAATACGCAATTTGTGCGTATGAGTGGTGCGGGGCTAAGAGAAAGCCATCCGCATGATGTTCAAATTACGAAAGAAGCACCAAACTATTCAATTTCATAAAATAAGTGAAATGCGATTAGCGGCTATTGGCTTAAATCCTTTCGGATGTTTCCTATAGTAGCTGTAATGAGGCACCGGCTCGAGCCTGTAGTCTCTCGCCTTTAAATCCTCAAAGACGGAGTAAGGAACAAGTTCCTAACTCCGTCTATTTTGTTTTAATGCTATTTCCCATTACTGCTACTATGGGATCCGAAAGGACAGCCAACCGCCTTTAATCGCTTTTTAAATTGAATAGTTCAGCCGGAATCAAAACTGACATCATGTGTGCTTTTCGCTCACTACTCATGACAAATTGGTATTCCTTTTGGAATGGAGGGAGGGGAAGAACATCATGAGTGCTTTTCATCATTTACAACAAAGTGGTACCTACTGAATGTGTGCCTAGAAATGAGATAAGGGTGCGGTTTGAGGAGCGGTAAGGTTGAGGTTTGGTATGGAAAAGGTTAGGAAAAAGGAAAAATAGTTGTTTTTGGGGTGGCCTTCGGTTATGATAACTATGTTTCTGAAAATTTATGAAAGCTTTGAAAGGAAGCAACAAGGATAGCGCCAGGCCTGTTTGAAAAACAGGTGACGAGGAATGAGTTTATCGAAATACTCGGCGGATGACTCAAGGCAGTGCAGTCTACAGTTTCATACAAACCATTTTTGCAAGGAAATGACAAAATTGAAACAGCACCAGAAACATAATCAAAAATTACAGAATTTAGGAGGCGCCAACAAGGGACCTCTTATTAAAAGGAGTTAAAAATTATGTGCGGAATCGTAGGATGTATTGGACATGGAAAAATCCAAACAGTAGTATTAAACGGATTAGAAAAGCTTGAGTATCGTGGATATGACTCAGCAGGATTATTTATTATGGACGAAGATGGCTCAACACAATTAGTAAAACGTGTTGGACGTATTCAAAATCTTCGTGATGCAGTGGATGAAGAAATTCCAGCATTTGCAGGGATTGGGCATACTCGTTGGGCAACACACGGACCAGCGACAGAAAACAACGCTCACCCTCACCAATCACAATCAGGTCGTTTCACATTAGTGCACAACGGCGTTATTGAAAACTATGACGAATTGAAAAAAGAATTCTTAAGCGACGTTGATTTCAAATCTCAAACAGATACAGAAGTTGCCGTAAACTTAGTAGAATACTTTGCAAATAAAGAAAACTTATCAGGAAAAGAAGCGTTCCGTCGCGCGTTGAAAGAAATCCGCGGATCATTTGCTTTCGGTTTATTAGACAGCGAAAAACCAGGCGTTCTTTACGCAGCAAAACATAAGAGCCCATTATTAGTAGGGGTTGGCGAAGGCTTCAACGTGATCTGTTCAGACGCAATGGCAACAATCGCTGAAACAGACCGTTACATCGAAATCAAAGATGAAGAGTTAATCACATTAACTGCAGACTCTGTAGAAATTGAAACAATTGATGGCAAACCAGTAGAACGTGCACCATTCGTTGCAGAATTAGATGCAGACGATTTAGAAAAAGGGGCTTACCCTCACTACATGTTGAAAGAAATGGATGAACAACCAGCCGTATTACGTAAAATCATCCAAAACTACCAAGACGAAAATGGCCAATTAACAATTGATAAAGAAATTTTAGATAGCATTTTAGCAAGTGACCGCATTTACGTGATTGCCTGCGGAACAAGCTACCATGCAGGATGGGTTGGTAAAGCGTTAGTAGAACAACTTGCTGGAATTCCAGTAGAAGTTCACTTAGCAAGCGAATTTGCTTACCACCAACCATTATTATCACAAAAACCATTCTTCATTTTCTTATCACAAAGTGGAGAAACAGCGGACAGCCGTCAAGCGTTAGTAAAAGTAAACGAGCAAAACTTCCCATCATTAACAATCACAAACGTGAAAGGCTCAACTCTTTCTCGTGAAGCAAGCTATACATTACTATTACACGCAGGCCCTGAAATTGCCGTAGCTTCAACAAAAGCTTACACTGCACAAATCGCAGTGATGGCCGTTTTAGCAGACGCATTACGCGCTTCTAAAGGCTTAGAAGCTCCATTCGACATGAAGCATGAATTAGGTGTCGTTGCCGCTTCAATCGAGAGCGTATTATCAGACAAACAAGCCGTTCAAGACTTAGTCAAAGAGCGCTTATTAGAAACTCGCAATGCTTTCTACATCGGTCGTCACTTAGATTACTATGTAGCGATGGAAGCAGCGTTGAAATTAAAAGAAATCTCATACGTGCAAACTGAAAGCTTTGCCGCAGGGGAATTAAAACACGGAACAATCGCCCTTATCGAAGAAGGCACTCCAGTCATCGCATTATTAAGCGAACCAGTTGTAGCGAGCCACACTCGCGGAAATATCCAAGAAGTGAAAGCTCGTGGCGCTGTCGTAACAACAATTGCGATGGAAGGTGTTGAGCAAGAAGGCGACGATATCATCGTTCCAGCGGTGCCAATCTTATTAGCACCAATCGTATCTGTAGTGGTAACGCAATTAATCGCGTACTACACTTCTCTTGGTAAAGGATTAGACGTGGATAAACCGCGTAACCTTGCCAAATCAGTAACAGTAGAATAGAAAAAGTGGTGGACGGCTGTCCACCACTTTTTGTTTTCGAAGGATGCAAAATCCATTTGAAAAGAAGAGAGAATATAGCCCAAAGGGCTTACGAATAAACTCCAGACCGAAGGGATGTCTCTATAGTTGCTACAATAAGGGCACCGGACTGAGCCCAAGGTCTCAGTTCCTACCAAGCTTCAAACTGACTCTACGGGTTTCACCCTAGAGTCAGTAATTCACATTGGTTGCACTCCCTTATTGTTGCTACTATGGAATCCCTTGCTCTTCCGTTTATTCTTCGCCTTTGGACCTTATTTCAAATGGATTTTGCCTTCATTCGAAAGAAAGGGAGAAGAGAAAGAAGAGTTGGGTGCAGGGAAAATGGTCTCTGCAGGGGTGCGGTGATGAAGGGATATGCGGAAAATGGTATAATTATGGGGTATTCAATATGAATTTTACTCATATTTTCTCTATTGTTGTTATATTTAAGAAATACGTTTAGAATGAAGTCTGTAGGAAGGGGAATATAAATGTCAAAAGTTACATTAAAAGACATTGCCAAAATAGCAAATATTTCGTCTGCAGCGGTATCTATAATTCTGAACGATAAACCGTCTAGAATTTCTGAAGAAAAGAAAGCTGAAGTGAAGAAAATAGCGGCAGAGTTAAACTATCGTCCTAATAAAATTGCTAGAAGTTTGTTAAGTACAAGTACAAAAACAATTGGAATACTTATTCCAGATATTGAAAATCCTTTTTTTTCGAAGCTTGTTAGAGATATTGAACAAACGATGAGTATTGAAGGGTATTCAACTTTGATTGCAAATAGTAATGATCTGTATGCAAGTGATATCCATCATATAAATGAATTTTTAGATCGTCAGGTTGATGGAATTATAGCATGTGTTTCCAATGAAACTTATTTACATATGGAAGAGTTTCAAGCGTTTTTAGAAAGTATCGATGCGCCTTTGGTATTAGTTGATAGGTTAATATCAAATGTAAAAAAGAGGCAAGTAGTTTCGGATAATAGACTAGGCGGATATATAGCGACAAAGTTTCTTTTACAAAAAAATATAAAACATCTTGCTGTAGTAACAGGAGGGAAGAATTCTTTTATTTCTAACGAACGCTTAAAAGGTGTAAAACAAGCTTTAGATGAGATTAAACTGAATATTCCAGTGGATTTTTTTGAAGGCGATTTTCATTTTGAATCTGGATATGATATAGGAATACATTCGAATATTCTAACTGAAAACACAGGAGTCTTTTGTTTTAACGATTTGATGGCGTATGGCTTGTTGAAAGCCAATAGAATTAAAGATATAAAGAATATAGAAATTATTGGATATGATAATTTGGCTTATTCAGATATGTTTGGAATCAACTTACCGTCAATAAATCAAAATATACAACAACTAGCGGAAAATGCGGTGTTAATGCTTCAGAAAAGTATAAAAAATGGGAATGAATATGAGGTGTTATACCTAGAGCCAAGTTTATAAAAAGGATGAGATATAAATTCTCATTCTTTTTTTATTTAGCTATTGACAACGCTACCAATTAGAGGGATAATTATTTTGTAAAAGTGGTTAAACGTTTAACCAAGCCTTAGAGGTGACCTGATTTGGAGATTATTTTAAATGAATTAACTGCTGAAGAATATTTATTTATGCATGAGCTGGTAGGGTTTTACTTATATCCTGTTGAGGATGTTGTGAGTGCTTTAGAACAAGACGTTCTAGATGTTAAAGTTTTTTACGAAAAACAACTAGTTGGAATAGGACGAGTTGTAGGAGATGGTAGAATAGTATTTTTTTTAAAAGATATTATTGTTCATCCTGAGTTTAAAAATAAAGGAGTGGGTACTATCGTTGTAAATACTTTGTTAGAGAGAATTCGATTAATTTGTTGTGATCACGCTTATGTTGGATTAATGAGTACGGTAGGAGCTGAAGGATTTTATGAGAAATTTGGTTTTATTACTCGACCAAATAATCACTTTGGAAGTGGAATGGTGATGTATGTTGAAAAATAAAATATATGTTATTGGAAGTATTAATATAGACGAAAAAATCAGTATTGATGCTATCCCTAAAGCAGGAGAAACTAAACATGGAAAGGATTATCATATAAGTTTCGGGGGAAAAGGTGCAAATCAAGCGATAGTTGCAGCTTCGTTAGGAGCTAATACTACCTTCTTAGGAAGAGTAGGTAAGGAAATTCAAGGTGAAGAAGCAATTTCGGAATTAAAAAAATATAGAGTTAATGTAGATAGTGTCATTCTGGACGACGAACCAACAGGGAGAGCTATTATTATATACGAAAATAATGATAATAGAATTTTGTTGGTAGGAGGTGCTAATGAGAAGGTTTCAGTTTTTGATGTAGATAATTTTCTGGATGGAACTCAAGGAGATATTTTATTAATTCAGTTTGAACTTCCTTTAGATACATTATGGCATGCGATTGAAGTGGCTAAAAAGAAAAATATGACAGTTGTCGTTAATCCTGCACCAGCTAAAGAGATACCTGATAAAATATTAAAAAAAATTGATTATTTAGTGTTGAACCAATCAGAATCAGAATTGCTAACTAGAATATATCCAGAAAGTCAGATGGAATGTAGTAGCGTTGTTAGTAAGCTTCGTAAATACGGAGTAAAAAATATAATAATTACTTTAGGTAAAGAAGGTGCGTATTATGCAGTAGACAATTTGGAGGGCTTAATTCCAACAATTGATGTTGAAGTCGTAGATACAACGGGGGCTGGAGATACATTTATTGGTATGCTAGTATTTGGGCTTTGGAAAGGATATGAAATTAAAGACGTAATACAATATTCAGTTGTTGCCGGAGCTCTAGCTTGTACGAAAGAGAATGCGCATGATTATGTGCCTACTCTAAGAGAAATTGAGGAGGAACTATGAGATGGCAAGAAAAGTTATTATTGATACTGATCCAGGCATAGATGATGCAGTAGCCATTGCTATTGCAACAAACGCGATAGAATTAGATATAGAACTAATTACAACAGTAGCAGGGAATGTTGGAATAGAGCACGTTACAAATAATACTCTGAAATTATTAAAGTTTCTTGGGAAAAAAATACCTGTTGCTAAGGGTGCATGTGGACCTTTGTTAAAATCAGCTATGTCTGTTGAATCTGTACATGGAAAAACAGGGATGGAAGGATATGAATTTCCTGAACCTGATAATAGTTTGCTCAAAAAAGAAAGCGCTCTCGAAGCTATGCATAATGTAATTCAAAATAATGAAGAGACAACGCTCGTATGTATTGGTCCATTAACCAATATAGCTTTATTAATTCGTACCTATCCGAAAGATCTTGAAAAAATTAAAGAAATTGTAATTATGGGTGGGGCAATCGGTAGAGGAAATTCAGGTGTGTACTCAGAATATAATTTTCATTTTGATCCTGAAGCAGCAAAAATTGTCATAGAAGCTCCTGTAAAAAAAGTAATTTGTCCATTAGAGATTGGGAAAGAAGCATTGATTTTCCCAGAAATATCAGAGAAAATCAAACAGTTGAATGGTACAGGTGAAATGTTCTATGCCTTATTTAAAAGATATAGAGGAGGAAGCTTTTCTACAGGGTTAAAAATGTATGATAGTACAGCGGTAGCGTATCTATTAGCTCCTGAAATCTATACTTTGTCGAATGAATATGTAGCAATTGAGACTAAAGGTGAATTAACTCAAGGAGCATCTATAATTGATATAAATAAAAAGATTGGGAAAGAAGAGAATGCTGTAGTAGCTGTTTCTGTCGATGCAGATGCTTTTAGAAAGTGGTTTGTGGCTGCGGTTGAAAAATGTTAAATAATATAGAGGAGGAATTATCATGAATACGATTGTTACAATTATGTTAGGTATATTATCAGTTGCCTTGATAACGTATTTATTATTAAAAAAAGCAGATATTAAAGTTGCAATGTTTGGAATAGGAATCTTACTTTTATATATCGCTTCCTTATCAGGAATAGCGGTTATAAAAGAACCTGTTAATGCTTTTATAGATCCATTAACATCTGTAGTATCTCAATTTAAAACAACGCTTTCTGGTGCAGGGTTAGTCATTATTATTTTAGGTGGCTATACAGCTTATATGAATCAGATCGGTGCAAATGAAGTTACGGTAAACGTGTTAACTAAACCGTTGAAACACGTTAAGTCATCATACTTTTTAGTACCCATTGTATTTTTATTAGGAAATTTATTATCATTGGTTATTCCAAGCGCTTCTAATTTAGCTATTATCTTATTAGCAACGCTATATCCAGTGTTAATAAAATCTAAAATGAGTCCGTTAACGGCTGCGGCAGTTATTGCTACTACCGCAACTGTAATGCCTACTCCTTTGGGTTCTGATAATGTGGCTATAGCACAAGAATTAGGTATGCCTGTTGCGGAATATGTATTTAATTATCATGCTATTGTATCCATTCCAACTTTGTTTGTAATGGCGATTGCCCACTATTTATGGCAAAAATACTGTGATAAATCAGTAGTGTTATCGGATGAAAAATATGATTTAGAAAACTCAGAAGATGTAGAGAAAACAGAACTTTCAGGCATGTTTAAGTTCATTTATGCGTTATTACCATTATTACCAATTCTAATAATGTTATTAGTATTTATTTTAAATTCTAGTTTGGGAATTGATTTGAAACTATCTGTTGAAGTGGTAGCAATAATTTCATTTGTAATTGCAATTATTTGCGAGTTGTTTAGAAATAAACAGTTTAAAGTTACTTTTGATAAGGTTGATTTCTTCTTTAAAGGGATGGGAAATTCAATGTCTATCGTAATTTTACTGATAGCTGCATCTGTATTTGTTAGCGGATTGAAAGCAATAGGTATTATTACAGTTCTTCAGAAAACTATGGAAAGTACAAGCGCATCTGGAGTATTGTTACCTTTAATTTTAGTTTTATTTACAGCAATCATCGTATTGTTAAGCGGTAGTGGGACAGCGTTGTTCTTTGCAATGGTTCCGCTTATGGTTCCTTTAGCTGCAGCGGCAAGTATTAGTCCATACGCAGTCACAGTTCCTATGGGATTAGCAGGGAATTTATTACGTGCTGTTTCTCCAGTGTCAGCTGTTGTTATGATTGTTGCTGGAAGTACAAAGAAAGAACCGCTTGAAATTGTGAAAAGAACGTCTGTACCTATGGTGGTAGGGGTGATTTTCATGTTAATTTTATCTTTCGTGCTTTTTAAATAAAGTAAAATGATTTAAATTAAATAAAACACACGAGAATTTATTTGTATAGTTCTCGTGTGTTTTTGTTAAGATTCTAGTATACAGATAACTTTATAAATTATATGATATACTTACAAAAAGAAAGGGAGGGACGGTCATGAAGGTTGTGTTCGTCTGCCTGGGCAACATTTGTCGTTCGCCGATGGCAGAAGCTGTATTTAGAAAAATGGTTCATGAAGAAGGATTGGAAGATAAAATTACGATCGATTCCGCTGCGACAAGTACGTGGGAACATGGGAATCCGGTGCATCACGGCACTCGTAAGAAACTCGAGGAGCACGGCATTTCCGCAAAGGGGCTTGTGTCACGGACGTTGGATGAAACCGACCTGGATGCCGACTACATCTTGGGAATGGATGCGTCGAATGTGCGTAATATCCACTCGTTTGTCGATGGAAAATCGGATGCGACGGTGGCGCGCTTATTAGAAGTAGCCGGAGTGAGTCGTGATATCGCCGATCCGTGGTATACAGGAGACTTTGATGCGACGTACCGCGATGTGACATTGGGGTGCAAGGCGCTCTTAGAACAATTAAAAAAGGAAATTGCATATGAATAAAGTAAAAAAAGAATGGCTCATCTTAATTGGGATAATTGCCACGGCATTATTAATCGTTCTTAACTTTAGTGCGATTTTGACGTGGATATCTGAATTTATCGGAATGCTATTCCCGCTTCTAATGGGGATGGTCTTGGCGTTTGTATTAAACGTACCTATGAAACGAATCGAGCAAGGATTGGAGAATCTCAATTTTCCTCAAAAATTCCGCAGAGCCACAGCGATTTTGACGATTATTGTGATTTTGCTATGTATTATCTCGTTGCTATTATGGATTATTACGCCAATGATTGCCGATACGGTTTCGCAGTTGAGCAGTAGCGTCAATCATTTAATAGAAGCCGTTCTAAGATTTGTAAAACGGTCGAACTTGTTGCAATCGAGTGAAGTATCGCAAATTACCGACATGTTAAATCAAAGTAATCTTGTCTCTTCAGTGATTAGCTTCCTTGGCGGATTTACGACAAATATTACGGGAATTTTCTCGAATGTCTTCTCTGTAATCATGGGAATTTTCTTCATGATTAATATTCTAGCAAGTAAAGAATTGTTAGGGAAAATGAGCTTTAGAATTTTACGTGTGCTTTTACCGAAAGAACAGGTGGAACACATTCGATATGTTGGAGAAGTCGTGATTGATACGTATGACCGCTTCCTGATGAGCCAATTAATTGAGGCGCTGATTGTCGGCGTGATGATTTTTGCAGGGTATTCACTCGCAGGGCTTCCGTACGCTGCGCTAGTCGGTGTGCTGGCAGGGGTCTTCTCGTTCATTCCATACATCGGGCCGTTTATGGCGTGCGGAATTGGAATGCTTTTCACCTTTACAGAAAGCCCAATCCAAGCACTCATTTCACTTGTCGTCTTTATGATCGTTCAAATAGTGGAAGGAAATGTCGTCTATCCGAAGGTTGTCGGCAGTTCCGTTGGTTTGCCAACGATTCTAACCCTTACTGCTGCGTTAATCGGTGGAAATCTCTTTGGTTTAGTAGGAATGATTTTCTTCATACCAATTTTTGCCGTGATTTACCGTTTCGTGAAAGAATGGGTGGAGAAACATGAACAAGCTGCTTCAGTGGTAGCTGTAGGAGGTATAATTGATGAAGAAAATTAGTGAACTAGGGATTACAGGGAAAAAGCTCCTAATTGAAGGGATTGCATTCCTTATTGCTGGGGTGTTGCTCCTAATCTACGGACCAAGCTTCCCAGAATTGATGTTACGTCTGTTTTTAACATTCTTATGGGCTCGTGAACTATGGAATTTCTTGTTCCGTTGGTTTAGTAAGGCGGCGGCAAAAGATCCATTATGGCTGAATGTTGCTAAATTTTTCCTTTACGGATTTTTAGCAGGAAATCAATTTTTTATCTCGCTTCCGATTGCGATTGTCAGTATCTTGATGGGGCTTAACGAAGTGATGAAAGCGGCCACTAGTGGCGTAACGTACTATATTTATGTCAAAGACGGTATCCGTCCGCGACTGCGCTTGCTCATTGATACCATTTGGCTCTCAGTTGTCGGGGTAGCGACTTTACTGGCTCTTGGGGGCGACGGCAACTTACAAATGTTCTTCCTTGCGCTTTATTTCATCGGGCTTGGGACTAGTAACATTCGTGACGGATGGTTTTTCGAGGCCGAAGTTGGAAAGAAAGTCCTTCGCAGACGCTTGCGTCGTGGGATGCCGCTCGTGCTTGCTGCACTGATCCCTCGCGTAACCTTGCAGAAAATCAATAATGCGTTGGAACTCGGAGAAGGCGAAACGGCTTCTGAAATTTACGACCGTACCAAAGAAAATGCCGAACCAAACTTAGAAATGTTTATTCACGTCACAAAAGACGGATTTGGGGCAATCGGGCATGTCGACCTGTGTTACAAAGGTCGTATTATTTCATTCGGGAACTACGATACGAATTCGGAACGCCTTTTTGGAACGATGGGGGACGGGGTGCTTTTCAGTGCCGACCGTGAAAAATACATTGAATTTTGTAAACGCGAAAACCATAAGACCTTACTGGGTTATGGACTGGCGTTATCTCCAGAACAACTGGCAGCTGTCGATAAGGAAATCGCCAAACTGATGTCGCTGACAGTGCCTTGGAATCCACCGAAAACCGTGAAACCTAAGCGTTCTGGAATCGAGAAAGAAGAACCGATGTATGCCTACAAACTAAAACAAGAAGCAGATGCATGCTTGTATAAATTTACCTCTTCTAAATTCAAGACGTATTTTGTGATGAGTACTAACTGCGTACTGCTAGCCGATACGATTGTCGGAACAGCAGGAACCGATATTTTAAGCGTCCGTGGATTTATTTCCCCAGGGACGTACCAAGACTACTTAGATAAGGAGTTTGAGAGACCGCATAGTCTAGTCGTGACGAAGCGCGTCTATCAGTAAGAACATGGAACTTCAGGAAAAAGAATTCTTTATGAGGGAAGCGTTGAAAGAAGCCCAGAAAGCCTATGACCAAGCGGAAGTACCAATCGGAGCTGTCGTAGTCTTGAATGGTGAAATCATTGGGCGTGGCCACAACTTACGCGAAAAGGAACAAGACGCCACGCTTCACGCTGAAATCAAAGCGATTCGTCAAGCCAACCAACATCTTGGAAGCTGGCGACTCGAAGACTGCGAACTCTTCGTCACGCTGGAACCTTGCCCAATGTGTAGCGGAGCGATGATTCTCGCGCGCCTTAAAAAGGTCACATTCGGCGCCTTTGACCCAAAAGCCGGGACAGCCGGCACCTTTATGAATCTCCTTCAAGACGAGCGGTTCAACCATCAAGTCGAAGTCGAGCAAGGCATCTTGGAAGACGAATGCAAAACCCTCTTGCAAACCTTCTTCAAAGGCCTCCGCGAACGCAACAAACAACGAAAACTAGAAGCACAACAAGCACAGCTTCCCGAATAGGGGCTGTGCTTGTTGATTGGATGGAGTATAATAAAAGCGATTCAATTCGGTAAACGCCGAGAGAGGAGGATTTGTTTGAAGACGTATATCGAGCAATTAGAGAAGAACTTTGCGCCCTTCCAAAGCGGGTTCAAAGAGGAAGAAAGAAGAGCCTTACAAGATTATCAAAACTACAAGCCAGAAGAAATAGAGCAACTGGCACACTTCGCCTATCAGTCTGGGGTGTATCAGGTTCGAATGTACGGAGTCTTCCTGTTTGGCTATTTATCACAGAAAGAGGCAGTTCTAGCCTTTATGAGAGAAGAAGTCTCTAAAGATGATAACTGGAGAGTGCAAGAAGTGTTAGCGAAGGCGTTCGACGAGTACTGTAAAAGAGTAGGATATGAAAAAGCACTTCCTTTCATCGACGAGTGGCTAGCCCATCCGCGTGCCAATACAAGGCGAGCGGTCACAGAAGGCTTACGAATCTGGACGAGCCGGCCTTATTTTAAAGAACATCCCCATGAAGCCATCCGAAGAATTGCTGTCCTCAAAGAAGACGAAAGCGAGTATGTCCGAAAATCTGTCGGCAATGCCCTTCGAGATATTAGTAAGAAGTACCCGGATTTAATACAGGCTGAATTAGAAACATGGACTCTCGATTCAAAAGCCATTCAGCAAGTGTATCAATTGGCAAGCAAGTTTTTATCAAAAGAGCATGACTTTAATAATGACAATCAATGACAAAAGTGCGACGGATTGAAATCCGATATTAACAGGAGTAAAATAGAGGATGTCGTTAAAAGTTTCAAAGTTAACTGGAGGAATTTAAATGTCATTTTTAGGTTATAACAAAGGAGAAACATTAGAATTTAACTACAAAAAAGCGTGTGGCTTATGGCTCATCGCAGTCGCGTTCGTGATTGCACTTGCGACAGTTGTGGGTGGAGAACAAATCATTAATATGCAGGTCTTTAGTATCGGCTATATGGTGAGCTTCTTTTCCATCAATCTGAATAAAAAAGTCCTTCATAAGTTTTCGGAAGGCCCTTCAACACCTTTCCAACGAAAAGTGTCGTTATACTCAGTGATTCTCTTATTTATTTTGCTAGTACTTTTAGGAGGTCCGTTCTTTGAATCAGAGAACTGGAGACTTATCTGGTTAGGCGCACTCCTTGCGACAGGAATTCATTTCTTCCCGTACTACTTCGTTCATGGGAAATCAATGATCTTCCTAGGGTTGGCATGTGTGATCAATGCAGCGGTCGGATATCTTTCTCCTCAAAGCTCTCTAGTGACAATCGCCTATATCGATGCCTTTATTAAATTAGCCTTTGGACTTTACCTATTCTTTTTATCAAAACCATCCAAAGCATAAATTCATTGCCATTTACAAACAGCAAATCAATTTGGTTTGCTGTTTTTTTTAATGGTTGATTTCTACGGAACTTTGCGGATTTCTTCATAATAGCAGTTCCTTCGAAATCAACCC
>ERZ773207.454-NODE-454-length-15126-cov-2.561409_pt1 | contig 15126 bp, 14 predicted proteins | sample MGYA00580997_ERZ773207 | MGnify/ENA primary metagenome ERZ773207 (study PRJEB29015, sample SAMEA2738170) | human oral metagenome | biome: human oral; feature: human-associated habitat; material: saliva | place: China | collected 2239 ... | reverse complement strand
ACTTGTCCGTAGTACATACGTTTGAAGCGACTGAACAAACTTTCTGCTTGATTGTTTGTTACGCCTAAGTCACTGCGATATTCTTCTTTATGGTTTACAGTTCTCAAGTTATAGTAAGGCAACAAGACATCATAAGCCGTACTTTCATCGGTATTGATTTGCGTATTAGGTTTAATGAATTTATCGGCAAAACTTTTCACTACCGATTGCGATTCAGTATGCGCTACAAAAACGTAAGAGCGTTTTGCCCCACAATGTAGCGTATTACTGGCTTTTTCTTCTGGCGAATAATGCTCGCGAGCAACCATTACACAACGTTTATCAGGATTCTGATTTTCTTTTTCTGTCATGCTATCTTCCAAAGGTTTCTAAAACTTTTTTGAGAATGGTAATATTTTTTTTGTAATCAACCCTGAGAGGACCGACAATAGAAAGCACCATATCGTAGTCATTAAGTGAAATCTTCACGTATACACAAGAAATGAGCGTATCTTGATCATTGACAAAAGTGTAATACACTTCTCCATTTTTTAGGATTTTTTTGTCAATAAAGGGAACAATCTTTTTTTCCTCAATAAAACGAATGATAGTTCTTGTCGCAGAATACTCATCAATCATATCATCACGCAAAAGATTATTGATTCCGAGATAATAATACTCATCATTTCTAATAAATCCCACTACTACCCCATCAGTAACTTCTCCTAATGCCTCTACAAAAGATTTGAGTTCAGCTCTGGTAGAATTAAGATTGAGATCAATGTCTTGAGGAGACTGAGCCAAGGTTGATTCTACATATGCAGATAGGCCTTGTAATGTCGGGATACGACCTGAAGAATTGTAGGGCTGGTAAACCATTCCTTGTTTTTCGAGGATATTGAGATACTTTCTGAGTGTCGAAGGTGCATAATCCACTGCCTCAAGCGAATTGAGAAATTTGGATCAGACTGGTTCTCCCTTTTGCAAATAGGTTTCAATAACCGTATCCAGGAGGGCAAGGAGTTTGGTATTTTCAGTAGCCATAAAGCAAAATAAAAAGAGTAAAAAAAACTAATCTTTTAGAGTATGAAAGAATGCTGATTTCAGATTTTTATATTTTTTTGAAAAAGTATTGATAAGCCAGATATAGACTTTGATAAAGGTTTTCTTCCCTATCATCCTTGCACCAATAATCATCAAAATCATTCCATTGATCAGTGGGATATAGAGTCCAATAACTCCAAGAATCAATAAAAGGACTCAGAGAGGAATCCTGATGGCAGCTGGAATCGAATCAACCAGATCAAGTTTTCTAATAAATCGTACTTTAGCAACATTAAGCAGATGAATAAGTCTCTTATATCAGGATTTGAAAGGAATTTGCATAGCAAAAAAGAAAAGATAAATCCCAAAATTGATTGTCTTCAGTATAAGAAAATCAGGTGGAAAATGCAAGTAAAAAAGAAAAGAAAACCTGACTCGATTGAAAAATACCTGAATGAGAACAGTCCTTTGACTAGTATTGCTTGCATTTTGTATACAAATGACTAAGCTGAGAGATGACCTTTTGAGGGAAGTTACTCTTTTCATTTAAAATTTTTCTCTTCCTACATGAAAGAATCAGTACTTCTTATAAATACTCCTCTTAGTGAATAATGATATCACACTAAACAATTTTATTTCTCAATTGAGATCACTAAATGTCTAAAACCATATTCTTTATAGGACTTTCTCACAAACTAGACAAAAACTGAAAGCTGATTCCTGCATTTTCTGCCGAGACTGCTTCTTGAAAGATTCTACAAGAACTCAAAAACAGGCTGCCAGAATCAAACCTTTACTTTAGTAATCTAGTAAAAATTGCTCCCTTAGATATAAACGGTAAGCTAAGATACCCAAATCATGAAGAGATGCTCTCTGGACTCTTAGAAATAAAAAAAGAAATACTCACACTTAAGTCCGATCTAATCTTCCTCTGCGGAAATCAAGTCTCGGAATTTATAAAGAATAATTTATCTCTTGTAGACTACCCATTTGTCAAGAAAATGATTAAAATTTATCATCCCTCCTATATCTCTGTGTACAAAAAACATCAAAAAGAAGACTATATCAATGCAATTTGTGAAATTATTAGAGAATTATAATTTGTACTTTACCCCTGGAGTTCGAATGAATACTCCCCTAGATATAAACTAGGAAACTAAATTTTTACTCATAACATTATCTTATGCCAAAAAAATCTGCTAATATGGAAGCACTCCTTCATCAAACTCATAGTAGTAGTTGAGAACTCGTCTTTGAAGGAATCAAGGTAAATAATCTCAAAAACCTCGATCTTAAACTCCCAAAAAATAAGCTCATCACTATCACTGGAGTGAGCTGATCGGGAAAGTCCTCACTTGCCTTTCAGACCATTTATAAGGAAGGACAGTACAGATATATTGAGTCGCTCTCAAGTTATTTGAGGCAATTTTTCAATTTATGAGATAGGCCAGAGATTGACTACTGTAGCGGGCTTTCTCCTGCTATTGCAATTGAACAAAACAAAAGAAGCTGAAACTCTAGATCAACGGTAGGAACTCTCACAGAGATCGATGATTATATTAGACTTCTCTTCGCAAAAGTAGGAGACACCTACTGTTGGAAATGTTGAAGTGAAATCAAACCTCAGACTGTCGATCAAATCATTGACTCTATGAGGCAAAATTATGATGGGAAAAGAGTTTACCTTCTCAAAGAGAATGGGAACTTTTCAACAAAAGCAGATTTATTGAAATTTGTGAAGAATAATAAGCAGAAGGTGGAAAAGGGAACGGGATTTACCAGATATCTCCTCCTCTCTCAAAATCCAGAGAAATCAGATCCTATCGAATATTTCTATCTCGAAGATCCCAATATTCCAGAAAATTATTTTCCTATCAATAGCTTTGGAATTTACGATCGTATCACCTTGGAGGAGACTAAACGATCAAGACTCAAGGAAGATATCATCAAAATTCTCTCTGAAAGCAAAAAATTTGGAGTCTATCAAGCAGATCGCATCTGAGAAAGCAGCACAGTATCAAGTAATAAGCAAGTAGAGGCTGGATTTTGAGGAAATATTGAGATTAGTTCGAAGAAAAAAGAAAAACAAGAAGAAAAATCAGATTTTTGATCTCGTTTGTCAGCTATTCAGCGATATACCGACAAAATGTATTGTCCAAACTGTAATATCACCTATCCAGAATTTACCACTCAGCACTTCTCTCCCAACAGACAAGAAGGAGCTTGTGAACAGTGTTTGGGACTAGGAGAAATTTTACAAGTAGATTATAACAAAGTAATAGATCCTCAAAGTCCTGTGATGGAGGCAATTTTACCATGGAGAGATAGTAATCTCTGACAAAGTATTTTGAGCAAGCTCTGCGAAAAATACAGCATGGACCCTGAAAAAAAATGGGCAGATCAACCCGCTTGGTTTTTGAATGTAATTGTAGAAGGAGATCAAGAATTGCTTAGAATTCAATCTGGAGGGAAGCGGACATCTATCAAATACAACGGAATTGAAGAAATAATCAAAGACCAATACAATAAAGGGCTTTTGACAGTAGATTTTCAGGCAATGCTCAATATGAAGACTTGTCCTCACTGTTTTGGATCAAGACTAAAAAAGGAAAGTTTGCACTGTTTTTTGAGTTTAGAAGAGAAAGAGGTCAAAAAGTCTGACTTCAAGTCTCTTATTCCCACACTATTTGTCAATAGAGAAGATATTGGCTTTGCCAAGCCTGAAAACGAGAATCTCATCAAAATCAATATTTGGGATCTCCAAAAGATGGAATTGACCAATCTAATCAGATTTTTGGAGCTTTACAAAAACACTAGTTCTAAACCTAGAAATCTTCTTGAAAGAATTCTTAATCCTCTTCTAGATAGGGCAAGCACTATTGAGGAACTCGGCTTGGGATATCTGATGCTGACCAGAGGTGTTGATACTATCTCAGGATGAGAAATTCAGAGACTTAGACTAGCAAAACAGCTTGGAAACAAATTGACAGGGATTATCTATGTTTTGGATGAACCGACGATTGGGCTTGATAGCTGAGAGATCAAAAAAGCAATCACCGCAATCAAGAGATTACAAGCGATGGGAAATACTATTGTCGTAGTAGAGCATAATGAAGAGTTTATCAAAGCTTCAGACTGGATTGTAGAAATCGGACCTGGGGCTTGAGATTTTGGAGGAGAATTGGTATTCAACGGTAGTTATGAAGATTTTCTAAAAAGTAAAACGCTGACTGCAGATTTCATTACAGGAAAGAGAAAAGTTTGCGTAGATTTTTCTCATAGACCGACAAATAAGCGAGTAGAAATCAGAAATGCTCGCAAATACAATCTCAAAAACATCAATGTAAAGCTTAATCTAGGAAGTTTTACCGTTATTACTGGAGGGTCAGGAGCTGGAAAAACAACGCTGATGTACACAACCTTGTATCGCTTTTTGAACGAAAGACAAAAATTTGTCCAGAGTTATATCAGACTTCAACTGCTTAAAAAAGGATTAAGCTGGGAAGAAATCCTTGCTGCTCCAGTAATGAGAGCTGAGGAATATCATCATTTTGAGAACTTAGCATTACAAGAGTTTTATGAAGATTTGGGAGTAGATACGATTAAGGGGGAAGAATGGATCAAAAATACAATCTATGTAGATCAGTCAAGCATAGGAAAAACTCCGAGAAGTTGTCCTGCGACCTTTGTAAATGTTTTTGATAAAATCAGACTTTTGTATGCGGGTACAAGTGATGCAAAGTATCTAGGATTTAATAACTCACACTTTAGTTTCAACTCGGATAAAGGAGCTTGTCCTGCTTGTAGTGGATACGGATATAAAAAAATTGAACTCCAATTCTTGCCAGATACCTATGTCCCTTGTGACCTCTGTCAGGGGAAAAGATACAAACCAGAAATCCTAGCCATCACCTGGAGAGGTAAGACCATCAGCCAAATCTTGGATATGTATATCGAAGAGGCTCTAGAATTTTTCTCCGAAATTGACCATATCAAAGAAGAACTGGAACTGATGGTAGAAATTGGACTTGGGTATCTCAAAATGGGACAACCTGCTCATACTCTCTCTGGTGGAGAATCTCAAAGACTTAAACTCGTAAAACATCTCCTCAAAGAATATAGAGGGAATACTGTTTACTTTCTTGATGAACCTACAGTTGGGCTTCATCCTGCAGATATTGAAAAACTTTTGAAAGTATTAAAGAGATTTTTGGACAAGGGAGATACTATACTAATGATTGAACATGATGAAGATATTTTGCAATTTGCAGATTATGTAATTAGACTAGATAACGGGAAGTTGGTTAAATAAAAAAAGAGCTCTCTAAAAGTATAGAGAGCTTTTTAATTATTAATACGAACTTAAAGCTAAATATATCAATATCAATTATTTTTTTATTTCTAAAAACTTACGATATTGAGAATCAGCTTTCTTCATATCTTTGACTAGTCGAGAAAATACCTTTGTCATATCAATATTTCAACTTTTAGGAGTCTGTATTATTTTTTTACGCATATTGAATCTAGAATCTCTGTAAGCAATAGAGAACTCTTTTCCTCAGTTCTCTCGCTGAAATCCGATTAAATTACAGTTTTTATCGAGCACTCATCTCTTGATCAGCATATCAAACGAGATTGAATTATCCTGCTTTTTAAGATTATTAATTGCATTTATAATAGTAGTACGATCTTTAATCTGACTCTCGATTTTTGCCTTTTGTTGCAAAACTTGCCTTTCAGAAAGATTGATATCATCGACAAGCCATCCCAAAACGCTTTCTACATTAATATCTGCAGATGCTGGAGACTGGAAACGTTTTTTATGGCTTACGTTCATTGAATCCTTATATGAAATTGAGAATTCCCTGTCTCATTCCCATTTAAAACTCTTTAAAGAATGATTATAATCAAGGACGCCTCTATTTAAAAGATCTTTTAAGTCAGTGTTCTTCCCCCTATTTTTAAGATTATCAATTGCATGCTTGAGCTTGGCAGGATCCTTCATCTGATGCTCAATTTTGTTTTTTTGTCTAATAAGACTTACTTGTGGGCGATTAATCTCATCAGCCATCCAAGAAAGAATCTTTTTAAGATCCAGAACTCATGAACTAGGTGTTGCAAAAAGTTTCCTATGCTGCTGGTTCATTGAGTCTCTATAGGCGATCGAGAATTCCTTACCTTCCTTTTCTCGCTGAAAGTCTTTTATTTTCCCTTGATTATCTATTACTCCCTGTCTGATAAAAAACAATGTATCGTATAATTTTTTATCTTGTAATAGCGATCCTATCGCCTCTCCTATAGCACCTGGATTATTAAGCTGTTTTTCTATTTGAATTTGCTGAGGATTTTTCTTTTCTTTTTCTAACTTTTCTGAGAAATCAGGTGCACTTTTTATAGGTCTACTAGTGGTATATGAGGATCTATTATTAGATTCTGACTTCTGTTTTTTAAATCTCTTGTCATCATTAGGCATGGTATTTTTTTCAGGGCTTAATCCATTACTGGTAGTTTCCGTATTTTTTTCCTGGGCAGTTCCTTGTGTTTTTTCTGAAGTATCAGCCTGCTCTTTCTCTGCTGAGGAAGTAGCTGAAATAGACTGATCAACAAAAGGAGGATTCTCTTGTTGAGAATTATTTTTCTCTCCTAAGGATTCTAAAAGAATCTCATCCTTTAATTTATCAATCTCTGCTTTTATCTTTTTCTCTGCCTCCTTTTTACTTTCCTCCCAAGAGCTTTCTAGTGATTGAGACTTCAATCTAAGAACTTCTTGTCTAATTCTCGCAACGACTTCTTCCATACTCCTCTCTCGCTCTTCTTTTGCCTTTTTTTCTCAACAGCTTCGCTTATCTTACCATCCACTGTTTGTTTACTCTGCTCTCGAGATTCTTCAGTCTTTTTATCCTTAACTGCCTCACTTATCTTACCATCCACTGTTTGTTTACTCTGCTCTCGAGATTCTTCAGCCTTTTTATCCTTAACAGCCTTTTTTATTCTCTCATTTGATTGCTTTTTACTTAATTCCCAAGAAGAGATATCGTCATATCTAGAGTACTCTAAGTTTCCCATTTTATTAACTTCAAAAATTAAAATTTTGACTCGTTATAAATCCTATAATATTTAGACTCTATGTACAATTATACACTATTACTCAAATTTTGTCAATTTTAAAAACACATTTAATCAAAGCAAATAACTCCACAAAAAAATGATTGTAAATTTATATCGGAATGATATAATTGAACTAATACAATAGTCAGACTTTATTTTTTGCGTATAATATGAAAATATTAGTATCCTGTCCGGCAGGACTCTGAAGCTTGCTTTCAAGTGAACTCAAAAGGCTTCAACTCAAACCATTTAATACCTTTTCAAAGGGAAGCTGGGTAGAAACTGACCTAGAAGGACTCTATAGGATCAACCTTTGGTCAAGACTTGCAAATAAAGTCTATATCCAAATTGCTAACTGAGAAACAAAGAACTTTGATCAGCTTTTTGATATGGTAAAAAAATCTGACTATGGACAGCGATCATCAAACTCAAACATTTCCCTCAAAGTTACCAGTCACCACTCACAACTTTCAGCACAAAGGGCAATTCAATCGGTTGCTCATAAGGCTCTATTGGAGGGAATCACCCACTTTTCAAAGGAACAAGAATATACAGAAGAGCTTTTGCTTTTAATCGAAAAAGATCAAGCTACTTTACTATTGAATAGCTCTGGTACATCTCTCCATCAAAGAGGTTATAGGACCCAAACAGGACTTGCTCCACTCAAAGAAAATCTCGCTGCGGCACTCGTCTTGCTCTCAAGCTGGAAGTTTAAATCTCCTTTGATCGATCCATTCTGCTGATCTGGGACCATTGCAATTGAAGCACTCTTACTAGCAAAAAATATCGCTCCATGATCTCATAGAAATTTTGCATTTGAAAGGTTCTCAAGATTTGATCAACATTTATGGAATAGACTTAAAGAAGAAGCAAAAAGCAGAATCTTTGAAGGGAATTACCAAATCTATGCTAGTGATATGGATCCTCATATGATTCGTATCGCAAAAGATAATGCTCGCTCTCGAGGATTAGAAAATGATATCCACTTTGAAATCAAAAGGTTTCAAAAATCTGATTTTTCAGCCTTTTCATCAGCTGATCACTGGATTATCTCAAACCCTCCTTATGGGAAAAGAATTGTATCCTCTGACCTCAAATCTCTATATGAGGAGATTTATTCAAGCTTTGATGAGAAGGGTTTTGGTGGAATTATTACGAGCTTTGACCAAGTAAAACCAAATTCTGAAAAGCGAAGTGCAAAACCAATCTTTAATGGTGAAGACAAATGTACCTTTTGGACAAGAAAACTGAATTAAAAAACTTTCTAGAAACATCAAAAGATTCTTTTGAACAGACAATATCAACATTTTATCTTTTTATAAAAAGCTCTCTAGAAACTCAATTCTAGAGAGCTTTTTTTCATTTTAATTAAATTCAGCAAATATCTGATACAGAACAAAGAGGAAGAAAAACAAGCTCACGACTGCCAACAAGATATTGATCAGTGTATTTTTTGCTTTCTTGAAGTTTTCTCACTTTCCTCCATCAATCACCAACTGATATCCTGCATAAATAATCATCAGAACAATTACGGTTCCACTGAGATATGCAAGGAACTTTGCAATGGTCAGAATAAAACCTCCTGCCTGCTGAGTAAAATTTTGCTGAGAAGCGATATAATAAAGGAAATCAACAACCTTGAGACCAACCAATGCCGCAATGACTCCAGTCAGATTTGTCATCAGTTTTTTACCACCTCACTCTTCTCCAGATGTCGGATTCATCATTTGGAATCCTGTCCATACGATCATCACAATCGCATAAAAGAACGCGCCTGCTTTCAGCAAAGACATAACAAAGAAAAGTAAACCTGAACCACTAATTACGGTATCTCTTAGACCTGAAGTTTGGTTGATCCCTGGAATCTTGATCAATGTTGAAAATATCCAAACCACTCAAAAGTAAAGTGCAGAACCAACTAAAATAGTAGTAAAGGATGCAAGTGCATTTTTGAGATCATCTGGCTTTTTTGCAGAAACAACAAGCTTGGTTGCTGCCATTACTATCGCAAAAAAGACAAGGAAATATCCCACATATTTCAAGATTTCTCGCAAAACTCCTCCATTTCATTTTGGGAAAAAGAGCGCTTCAATATTCTCCCTAATATCTTTATCCCTACTAACAGATTCGATATTAAAAACCCTTTCTGTTCATTGACCATCGGCAGTTTTTCACTCAATCAAAGGTTTTGCAAAGTGATCTTCAAAAGTAGGTGGTCTTGTGCTTCTCGCCTCTACAGACAAAAATGGAATCATAAAAAGCATTCCTAGCACCAACATCAGACTTATTTTCTTAATTTTATGCAACATAATCACATAACATATGGGATAAAATAACTATTTGGAGAAGAAAAAGTTGAGAAGTCAGACTACGATTTTGATAATCGCAACAAATCAAGTCAGAATTACAACTCCTATTATAATATTTTGAATATTCCCCTTTACGGTCTTGATATCTCATCCATCCACCATTCCTGAGCTATTGGTTACGAGCTTGAAGCCATTTCGCATTAGCAAAATCACGGCACCAGTAAGTCCAATAAAGGTCAACCACTGCAAATAAGGCTCAATTTGCATTGAAATATTTCCCAGTGTTGAGGTTATCTTGTATTTGGATCATGGAGCCCAAGTTGAAGTCGTAGAAACATCATCAAGCTGAGTTTTCTGAGACTTAAAATTAGAATTTGAAGTTTGTACAATACGGTTGAGAAAGTTCTCAGGAGTATCGTTTGAAAGTGAAGACGCAGAGCTACTCGCAAAAGTTTGCATCGTAGAAAGAGCAAAGAGCGAGAAGATAAAGAGGAGAACTTTTTTGATCATTGAATAACGATAAAAAAGGATAAAAATCTGATTTTTGAGCATTTGTTTTAGCTAGAGAGAGGAGATTATTCCTCCTCTTCTTTAGCTTGTCTAATTCTTGCCTTGATCGCAAAGAATGAGATCACTCCTATAAATCATACAGCTACAATACCAACAATCCAGAGCAAAACCTTAATTGCCGTTGGAAGTCCTCAAGAAGTTGAAGAATTATCTGTATTTTCAATAAGATTAGCAGGAGGAGCCTTGAAACTATCAGATCACTGAAGCTGATCCTTACAAAAATCAGGGACAATCTGATAAGTCGTTGCTATAGTACAAAGATTTGGAACAATCTCTGATTTAAAGTCAGCTCTATCAATCTCATCATCACGGAATGTGGTTCCTTCTACAGATTTTGCTCAGATCTCTGAATAGATCGTATTGAGCAGATCAAGTCTGAAGTCTTGCACACTTTTACCAGAAAGTACGGCAGAATCAGCATTCTCAAACTTATTGAAGTTTGCATTGGTTGACTGCTGGAGCGTAAGTGGAAGGATTTGCAAGATAGCAGCCTTGGAAACTTCATAAGCAGAACCTCACTTGGCACCTATCGTTGCATGATCTGAAAGCGCAATCAATACCGAATTAAGCAAATCTTGCTGCTTTTTGGAAAGCTTAGTAGTCTTTTTAGCAAGATAATCTTCGACTTGGATTACGTTTCCTCTGGTCTTTTGTACATCTCCGAGGTCATTTCTCAGTGAGATTAAAAGAAGTTTCAGATCAGCATTTGCGATACTTTTTGCATCATCAATTCATGCAATAAGCTGATTTAATTTAGTATACTGTAGTTTAAGATCATCGTCGAGTAACTTATTTTCATAATCAGCAAAGGTTACCGTAAAGTCCTTTTTAAAGAGTTTTTTTGAACCTGTAGGCTGATAATAGATTCTTCCCATAATAGACTCTGAAACTGGCTGATAGATTTTATTAATAATCCTATTACAAGAGAATTCTGGGTCATTATCTGGTTTTGTATCCAAGTTGGAATCAACAGTAATATCCGTATCTATTCGACACTTATCCGTAGAGGAAGCTGTCTTTACATAAAGCATTACTTCGTTATTAAGCTGTTTTCCGAGGAAGATCTCAGGAGTTCAATCAGATTTTTTACTTGCTTCTGGCAAAGTGAGGAGCTGAAGCCCAGTTGTCAATGTTGTTAAAGCAGATTGAGATCCAACCTTAACATCAATAGTACTAGAAGCTTCATTGGCATTGGCATCCTTGGCTTTGATACGAACGGTATAGGTTCCTGCCTTAGGATAAGTCATTTTAAATGTCTTCTTGAGTGTTGCATTGGCATCTTTAAGATTAAGTTTAGCGACATCAAGATAAGCCTGATTCCCCTTCTCACACTGTCTTACATCTCGGCAAATCTCTCTTTCGATGATTGTCCCAAGAGATACGTCTTTAAACAGAACAGTATTTCCCATACTTGCATAGATCAATGCTGGCTTAACAGCATTTCTCACAGTAATTGGAGCTGACTCCCCTATCCCCATATAATCTCTATAATAGACCTTTGCAACAGGCTTGTAAGGCTGATTTGCAGGAGATGGAGTAGTATAAGTATAAGTAATACGATCATCTTTGGTAACAAGATCATCATTTCCATCTCCATCAAAATCGATATGAATCACTCTACTCTTTACAAAATCTGGCCTATCCGAAAGCACCTTACTAATCACATCAAACGTTACCTCTTGACCTACTTCTGTCGCGATCGTACTTGCTTTGAGGGTTACAATAGGAATATCTGGCTGCGTTCCATCATTTGGGAACATGATAAGTGGGCCATTTCACAAAATATCTTCTGAAGTCTGAACTCCATCATCATTATCAAACATCTTCACGCCAAAGACAAACTCTCAAGGCTGTCTTGGAATAGAAAAGTAAGTATAAGGAATATTTCATGGAGAAACTCTGGTTTCTAAGATTTTATTTGGATTATCTTTTGGATAATAGTACCATTTGAAATAGGAAATTGCTCCATCAGAATCCTGTGCATTTTCTGCTGTGACTTTCACAATCACTGGGTCAATTTTATTGGTATTGAAAATATCTTGTGCCTTGTTTGCAGTTTGCTGAAATCCAATTCCGATTTCATTTCCATACTGAGGCAAAAGTAAGGTTATATTTGAGAGTTTTGGCAATGCATTTACCACGCGGAACCAAATCCTTTGCTTAACATTTTTTCCAAGTGAGGTATCCTCTAGAGTATAATCAATATACTGACATCACAATGCAGGAAATTTATAAGAAAAGTTTTGATTCTGAATAATCTCATCGTTTTTGACTTGGAAATAATAACGGAGATTATTGTTTACTCACTGAGAATTAACTGAAGTAGAAGTATCAATTGAGAATCTCTTTTGTCTATCGACTCTATAAGCTGAAACCGTTTGTCAGCTTCAGATTTCACATTTATCATTTTCACCTAAAACTGTTCCATATTCATCTTTGACAGCATAGGAGATGATTGGAGAATCCTTCTCTCCTACATATACGGTTTCATACACGGTATTAGTAGATCAAGAATCATCGGTAACTTTGAGGGTCACTCTATAGTTTCAGACTTTTGAATACTTGTGTTTTTGGACGGCTTCTGTATTTTGTCTGATAGTAGATCCATCTCAAAAATCTCGCTCATAACTAAGAATATTCTTATTACTTGAAGCTTCAAAAGTGATATACGACTCCCATACCGCAGCTCTTGGAGTAGCTTTAAGCTGAGGTCTAAGCACTGATTGCACGACTACATCCTTGCTGATTTCTGAGATTTGTCCGTATTTGTCGGTAACTACGAGAGTTACCTTGTGAGTTCCTGGCTCATTAAAAAGGACGGTAACTCTTCTTTTATCATTTTGCTCTGATACATATTTTACCACATCTGGACTAGAGAATTTCCATTCATAAGTAAGTGAATCGTAGCCATTGGTTGCATCGACATCATTGGTAGAATCTGCGTTGAAGGTAAATTCTGATGGATAGAGCCAAGTACTCGTTGGAGTAATGGTAAACTGAGGAATCGGAGCGGTTGATTCTACATAGAGATTGACCGTATCAATATTTTTTTGTCAAATTTCATCTTCGACGGTAAGTTTCACGGTATAGTTTCCAGGTTTTTTGAACTGTTTCTTGATCTCCTTTCCTTGTAAGGTATCAAGCTTATTTCCATCTGAATCAAAGAGTTCCCAAGTATAAAGCTTGATTCTAGAGGTAAGCGAATAAGAAGCAGCAGCAGAAAAACTGAAAGTTGTCGAGGTTGTCCCTTTATCTGGAGTTTGTTGAATAGTTGCTACTGGGTCAGATACTGCAAGAGAAAAATTTTCTGTTACTGTATTTCTCTCATTATCAGCAACAGAAAGCGATACGATAAACTCTCCCTGTGATGGCAATGGAAGATTGATATATCCTGGCTTTCAATCTCCTGCTCTAGAATACTTAAATCCATCTCTAGAAGTAATTGACCACTGATGAGAAAGAATCTCTCTTCATCCCATAGGCAAGGTAGCTGATCCATCAAAAACAATTCCCTTTTTAGCTTCTTGAACTCCTACTTTGAGAGGCTTTTGCTTTGTCATCTTTTTTCCATTGGTATAGACGATGACATTCGCTGATTTTGGACTAACATTTACAGAAACTGTTGCCTCTCCATCAAAAATTCCTGTATTAGAACTTCTAACGGTCAAATGCACAATATAGGTTCAGGATTCATTAAATTTATAGTTTACCACTGGTCCATAACCAATAGGTTTATCTGTTCCATCAATATCTCTATAATACCAGAAATAATTTCTAGATGGAATCGTTTCATTGGAAGGATCTGTACTCGCTCTTGCATCAAAAGTCACTGTCAATGGAGCTGGTCCAGAACTTGGTGAAAGTGAAGCTGAAGCTTTAACTGCATATTTATTTTGGATAGTATTGGTAATAGCAGTGATAGGAACTTTACAATTTTCATTAAACGAATTAAAGTTTTCTCTGGTTGCTGAAGCTGCCATAGTTTTGGTTGCTTGCTGACACTGCTTGTACACTACCTGAAAAGTATATTCCTGAGGAAAATAAGGAAAAATCTTTGTCATAATGGTATATAGTTCTGCATACAAGCTTGAAGGTCAGACTTTTCCTGTTCTAGAATCTGCATCAATTTCTACAAAAATCTCCAAAAGTCTATTTCGTTGTTTTTGGATTTTATAATTAGCAAAATATTCAGTTGGGACAATAGAGTTATTGGTAGAACTGGCTGCCAAAACTCGAGATCCAAGTCCTACAAGCAAAACCCCAGATCCCAAAAGTATTTTTGAAAATAGGCTTAAAGTCTGACTTTTTTGTTTATTCATTCTTGATCAAAGAAAGTTATAAAAACTCAATTCAATTATACTTAGCAAGGGGATTTTTTGCAAGTTTTGTCTGATATCGCTTGAAATAAAAACTTGACTTTTCCTAAAAGAGATGTGAAAAATAGAAAAGTAATCCTTTCAGCAAAAAAGAGAAGAATACAAACTATTTCAGCGAAAGCTTCACGCTATTTTAAAGATGATTTCTTATTTTCTCTTGCAATCAAAGGTTAAAACCCTAATCTAGATTCAGATTTTTTATCTTTTGAAAAAAGTTATGAAGAAACAAATACTTTTTGCTGGGTTTGCAAGTTTACTCTTGCTGACTGGATGTATCAATACTCCTGAACAAACTACAGATGCAATAGAAATTTCTCAAACAGGAAGCCAGATAACAAGTGGTACGTTAATCTTTAAAGCTGAATATGAAGCGCTCAATGATAATGACCACCCTCATCTAACTGTTCCTGAATCTCTCAACATTGAGACACTCGATTTTAGTGGAACCCAGTCCCTTTTGACTTCAGGAAATGGAGTATTATACCTTGGATTTCCTACATGTCCTTGGTGCAGAGTTTTGTTGCCTGAACTCTTTACCGCTATGAAACAAAGTGGTATCAATCAGCTCTACTACTTCAATCCAAAAGAAATTCGCGATCAAAAGGAGCTCGTAGAAGGACAAATCATTGTCAAAAAGGAAAGCACCCCAGAATATGACCGACTTTTAAATAAACTTGATGAAATCCTTCCTGAATACAAAGGGCTCAACAATCCTAAGATCAAAAGGCTTTATGTACCTA
>ERZ773207.453-NODE-453-length-15132-cov-2.696757_pt1 | contig 15132 bp, 16 predicted proteins | sample MGYA00580997_ERZ773207 | MGnify/ENA primary metagenome ERZ773207 (study PRJEB29015, sample SAMEA2738170) | human oral metagenome | biome: human oral; feature: human-associated habitat; material: saliva | place: China | collected 2239 ... | reverse complement strand
TTTATTCTTTACAAAGCAAGATTATGACTCCAAAGAAAATTAATACTCCTAATCAATCTTCTATCCAACTGTGAAGCTGAAACAATACTTCTCCTACCAAGGAAAATCTGAAAGAAACGCTCGTTCCGAATCTTGATACCATGCGTTATATGGAAATGATGACGCTTTTTAATAGCAAAACTTATGATGAATGAGTTGTAAGAATGAAGAATCATACAAGAACCTTTTTGTATTTTTACAATCTTGCTCAGCTGACTGACGATGAGATCTACCCTCACCTTGAACAACTTCAAAAAGATTATCCAAACCTCAAAGGTTCAGTTTATCTCAGGCATCATAAGGGAAAAAAATTTATCTCACTAGAACCCTTATTCCCTGATTCTGGAGAAAAGGAAATTGCTCAAAAATTAGCTGATGAGCTGAAATCTGTTTTGAAACAAAAAGGTAAAAATCAGACTTCCACACTTTAATTTTCCTCCAAAAATTTCTTTTTCCAGTCCTCTAAAATACGGTTCAGATACACGATATTATGCAGTCCGACAAGGCTTCCTCAGAGCGTTTCTTGCTCTCTGATGAGGTGGCAGAGGTAGGCTTTGCTAAAGTTTCTACAGGTATAGCAATCACAGTTCTCAGTCAAAGGAGAAAAATCAGTTCTAAAGTCAGAATTTGTAATTTTGATATTCCCCTGATCAGAAAAGGCGATTCCATGCCTTCCAAGCCTCGTTGCTGCGACGCAGTCAAACATATCTACTCCCTGTTCTATCGCAAAACGCAGGTCTTCTGGAGTCCCTACCCCCATCAAATATCTTGGCTTTTCATTTGGTAAAAGTGGTGCGGTATGTGCGATTACTTGCTCAATCAGCTCTCTACTTTCTCCAACGCTCACCCCACCGATCGCAATTCCATCCCAGGCAAACTGAGAAAGGTATTCTGCGGATTGCGTTCTGAGGTCAAGATAGCTTCCTCCTTGTACGATAGGGAAGAGAACTCCTCTTGCCTCTTCATATTTTGGCTTAAAATGCTCAAAAGCTCTTTTTGCTCGGCGATGTGTCATAGCAATATGCTTTTCTATAGTTTTCTTGTCAGAACCGGCAGGAGAGCAAACATCTAGCACCATCATAATATCAGATCCAAGCTCACATTGGGTATCTACCACATTCTCTGGGGTAAAGATATGCTTACTTCCATCATAAGGCGAGCGGAATTTTACGCCCTCTTCAGTCAGCTTTATTCCTACTTTGTGAGTGTGTTTTTGGTCATTGAATTTTTGATTTGCTAAACCAAGAGAAAAAACCTGAAATCATCCACTATCTGTCAATATGAGTCCGTCTTTTCGATTTTCAAAAGTATGCAAACCACCCGCCTCTTTAACAATCTTGCTCCCTGGACGCAAATAAAGATGAAACGTATTTGCTAGAATGAGATTGATCGGCTCGATATTTTCTCCAATATATTTTGGATCTTTGAGAATATCCAAGATCAAACCTTTGATAGTAGCCTTGGTTCCAACTGGCATAAAAATTGGAGTCCTAACCTTAACTCCATTAAGAGTTATTTCTCAGACTCTCGCATTCCCCTTTTGTTTAAGGATTTGAAAATTCAACTTTCCCATACTTCACAATAGAAAATAAAGATTTCAGCTTTAGTATGCAAATTTGCCAAACAAAAGCAAAACTTTTTCACTTGCAACAATCTTGATACCCATATTAAAAGAAAAAAATCTGAATCATATCAGAATTCAGACCTTATTCTAGGGAAACAACATTCTACTCTTCTGCCCTTGACTTGACTACCTTCTTAATATCCGCCAAACGATAGCCCTTTCTCATCAATTTCTGAATAATCTCAAATCCATCAATACCTTTTTTCTTGTACTGATTAATTTCTTTTAGAATCCTATTTTCGATACCTTCCTGAATATCTTCTGCAAATTGATTAGACAACTCAGCAATAATCTTTGGATCAATTCCTTTCATTGTCAATTTTTGTTGGACAAGAAAAAGCGGCTTCCCTTTTCTCATAACTTCACTATTAAGATAACTTTCTGCAAACATCTTATCATCGAGAAAATTTTCAACTTTAAGTTTTTCTAAAGTCTTCATTACCATTTGAGAATCATAACCATGCTGATACATCTTGATTCTAAGTTCTTTCTCTGTCTTTGGATACTTGCTAAGCACATCCATCGCATATTCATAACAACTTTTCATCACCAAAATAACCTACAAATAAAAATATTATACAAGAATCTCCTCTAGCAAAGTACCAATCTTATCAAAATCCCCATCTCCAATCAAAACGAGATCAAAAGCATTTTCATAAGCCTTAAGCACCTCAGGATCTTCCAAAGTCAAAATTCAGATTTTGAGAACAGTTTCGTGAGTTCATCCTTGAGCCATCTCAGCATCTCCAAGTCCATCTCCAATAAGAATAACATTGCTTCTCTCCTCTAGCTGAGCACACAGCTGAGGGAATTTAGAAAAAACTCCTTCACTCTTATTGAGAGCATGAATAATTTCTCATTCAATTCCTTTTGCAAAGCCGTTTTCATCCCGGCTAAAACGATTAATAACATAACTGATATTTGAAAAATCACAAGCATTATGCTGCATAAAAAGCGGAATCGCATCGCCACATCCACTTGCAGAAAAAATCACCAACGGAATTCAGTTTTCCTCTAATTTTTTGAGGCAATCGACAACACCTCCTCTTAGCTGTAAATGCCCATTTTGTGCAATATCCTTGAGATCATCTAACCTAAGCTTGGAAGCAATCAAAAGTTCATCATGCTTTTTCCACCATTCCTGCATTTGAGACTTCCTATACGAAAAAGACAAACTAGTGTCCCACTCTATAGCATGATAATGATCAAAAAGCTGATGAGCTTTAGCAGCATAATCCTGTGTAAGATGATTCCCATCCCTCAAAAGAGAAATAATACTCGGCGTTTTTTTACCATTAAAAGTCCCATAAGTAAGAGTTCTATCAAAATCAGAAATCACATAACAAGTATCCTTTCCTGCGGATTTAATCGCCTGTTTTTTCTCATTAAAGAGTTGTGGGTTTTTAATATGGACCTGCATAGACTACTAGGCTAAAGTAAAGTAAACACGCTCATTTCAAGAAACAAATTCTGAACTAATGATTCCATTTTCCTCTTGTTCTTCGATCATCAGTAATAGTGCCTCTCACTTCAACATTTGATCAAATTCTTTCAAAATTGCTCTCAAATATTCACTTGTAGTAGTATATGTTAGCCTAACCTTTTGCTCTATCGCAAAATCAGCATCCTTTCTCATCTGATTGAGGAAACGAGAAATCTCTCTAGCTACTCCCTCTCTTTCAAGTTCAGGAGTGATTTGCAAGTTCAGCTTTGCAATCATATTTCCCTCAACCGCAGTATCATGAGCATCCAATCCTTCATAAGCAATTTCATAATCACTCACATCTAGGATCCAGCTTCCTCACTGAGGAGAGAATACTTCTACTTTTCCTTCTCCAAGTTCTCTGATATTTCCCTGTTTTCCATTGGAGATGATTTGTCCAGTATCTTTTCCAAATTTTTCAGAAAGCTGACTTCCGATAGGCTTAAAAACCTTAGTAATCGGAGTCTCACTCTGAAAACTTCAGATTTCTTTTACATTTACTTCCTCTTTTATAATTTCCCCATATTTCTGCAAAAATTCTTCCTGATTCAACATTTTTCGCATAAAAAAGCTAAAAGTCTGATCTGAGTGTACAAAAATCACCTTCAAATGCAAGACATTCAGAAAAGGGACCTTCTTCCGGTATTCCAAAAGAAAGTCCCAATTTATCTATCAACCTCGTATTAGTAGAAAAGTTGATATTGATTGATTTCGAGCTGAGAACAGGAGATATCCCCACAACTCGTTTCCGCATTCTCTGCTGCTTTTTTCAAAGCAGCATAAAGTTGATGATTTAAGGGTAAAATACGCAACTTCACTGCATCAGCCATAACGAAAGAACGCATGCTCTTTACATTAAGAGAAAGCACTAAAACAGACTCTCCATTGTAATCCCCTTTGATCCCGATCACTATCTGGGAAGATCTGATACAAGAGTTAAGGACTTCTATATCATGACCAAGATCCCGGAAACGCTGAGATTCTCGAGCCAAGCTTTGAATCTTGAAGCCGAGCTCTGTTTTAGGAAACTCTGAAAATTCATCAGATCCTTGAGATGGCTGATCAGAACGGTCTTGATAGGCTTGCTCCAAAGACCTAATAAAGGCCCCTAATGATAATTGAATAACCATAAGACTAATTATCTGTTGTTAGACATGTTAACACTCTTAAGAAGACTAAGAGCATAGATAATATATCATATTAAGAAAAAAAGTCAAGAGATTCTAATCTAAAAACACTTCCTTATAAGGAACAACTCTCATCTGCCCTTTTATATTTCCCTGAGCAGTATTTTGAGATCAAATATCTTCCAGATTTCGAGGTCCAATACTTGTCCTCTTAAGCTCAATCAATGCTCCTCCTAGTCCTAGTTGCTGCCCCAGTCGATATCCGATACTTCTGATATAGGTCCCAGAACCCACATCACACCTAAGTTTCAATAACGGAAAAGAATAATCCAAAACCTCAAAACCATACAGCTTCATCGCTTTATTGATTATTTCAGCAGTTCATTTTCTAGCGTCCTTATACATTCTCTTTCCATTTTGCTTTTTTGCAGAGAAGGTAGGCAATGGAAGTAACACCTCTTTTCCTTCTTGATAACAAATACTCTTCAAAAGCTCTAAAATCTGACTCAATTCTGGCGCAGAAATCAGATTTCATTCTTTTGTCAAAAATTGCTTTCCTCCCTCTGTAATAACCTCAAATCTCTCTTCTTTTTCCCAAAAACTTGCATCTCGCGTATCTGTCAAAAGCGAAAAATCGATCACCGTCTCATAACTCTTATCCATACCAATAAGCGCTGTCAGGCTTTTTGTCCCCTTTCCTACTCCAAGAATCATCAGTCCAGAAGCCATAGGATCCAAAGTTCCACTATGTCCTACCTTATCCTGAAAATGAGTTCTTATAATTTTCACTACATCAAAACTAGAAATTCCACTCGGCTTATCACAAGCTACCAACATACCCTTCTCCAAACAAGAATAAAATTCAACCTCCACTATAGCAAAAAGCCAGTTTTTTGCAAGTCAGATCGCTTTTCCATTGATTTTATCAGCAAATTAACTATCTTTGCTAACAATTTACTCTTCAAATCATCATGCCACTCAAGATCAAACTCATTTTTATTTCACTAGTACTATTTATCTTCGGAACTAGTCTTTTGGCACTACAAGAAAAACGAGATCTAAAGTCTGACTTCAACTTCTTTTGACCTCAAAAACCTAGTGAAAACTCCATCTCTCTTATCGTATGAGGAGATATTATGCTCTCTAGAGGAATTTGACGATGGGCAAAGAGAGAAGGTTATGATCGCACCTTTGCAAATAGTGGATTCAACCCTCTCACACAATTCTCCAGCTATAATTCCTGACAAGCACTTATGTTTTTCAACCTAGAAAGCCCCTTTTCTCCGACCGATAACGATAAAGCACAAGGAGGATTTCTCTTTCGCGCCAATAGTGGCAACATTCAAATATTAAAAGACATTAGAGCAAACAATACCTTACTTCTTTCTCTCGCCAACAATCACACTAATAACGCAGGTGGACTAGGAATTCAATTTACCAAAGAAACACTAAAAAGAGCAAATATTCCAAACTTTTGAGCAGGAATGGATAAAGATGAAGCGCAAACACTTCTAAAAGTCAAAAAAAACTGACTCAATCTTTGTTTTCAAGCTTATTCCTATGATGGTTCATTTTATACACACAATAAGATTCCTTTTGCTCGAAATCCTCTCAATCAAGAGCAAATACTCTCAGATCTAGAAAAGATGCAAAAGCTCAACTGTGATTTCAAAATTCTCTCTCTCCATCGAGGAGCAGAATACAAAATCAAAGCAAACGCTCGACAAAAACAGCTTGCTCATCAGCTCATAGATCAAGGAGCAGATCTCATTATTTGAAATCATTCCCATGTCCCAGGAGAACGGGAGATTTACAAAGATAAAGTAATTTTCTACTCACTTGGAAACTTCCTTTTTGATCAAGATCGAGGCAAAAATGCTTCAGGAAAAACCTTTGACTATATCTGGGATTTTGACAAAAAAAGGCTAACCGTTCCCACATACATTCCACTCCTAGCAGAATTAAAACTCACAAAAACAGCCACCTGAATAGACAGCTCTCTGCCAAACTTCAAGTCTGCTGAAATCAAAAAAGGACAATTCATCCCCCTAAATCCTCAGACCCTCTCAGGAATTTTAGAAAAAATTAGCCCCCAAAACATAAGTCAATAACTTTCAAAAAGAAAAAAAACTGACTCCGGAGATCAATCTCACTCAAAAGTCAGTTTTTTCTATTTTTATCAAAGAACTCTAATCTTGAACATCTTGCAATTCATAAAATTCAAGAATATCACCTACATCAAGCTTCTTTCCAATCTTTACTTTCATACCACAGTCTTCACCAGCTTTTACTTCTTTCACCTCATCTTTATTTCTCTTGAGAGAAAGAATTTCTCAATTGGTAAGAATATCATCTCCTCTATACACTCTAAATTTGAGTTTGTTTTTCACCTTTCCATCTTTAACCATTCCACCAATAGTCATTTCTCTAGTCTCGGTATGGAAGATTCCCAAAATTTCAAGCTTTCCTACTACAACTTCCTCTTTCTCAACTTCTACCATTCCTAGCAAAAGATTGGTCAAGTAATCGGTCAATTCATAGATAATATCAAACGCCTTCATCTCAATTTTGAGATTTTCAGCCTTCTTTTTGAGTACTGCATTCATAGAAATATTAAATCCAAGCAACAATGCTTTAGAAGCCTGTGCAAGAGAAAGATCACTCTCTCAAAAATATCCTACATCACTATGTACCACCTTAATATTCACATTCTTTGGCAATGGCACTCCATCAACCGCTTGTTTAAGCGCTTCTAGACTTGAAGAACCATCAGCTTTCAAAATTAGTCTTAATTCTGATACCTTTGACTGATCTCCAGCCTTGAGCTGAGCAAGGAACTGTTGCAATGCTCCATCTCCAGTAGACTTTGTTTCTGATTCTTTGATAAAGGCAATTCTCTGATTTGCTTCTTTTTCATTGGAAACCACCTCAACAATTCTCCCTGGTTCTGGAAGCTCAGTAAATCCAAGAATCTGAACTGGTTCTCCACCAGTAATCTTTGAAGTCTGCTTTCCAATCCAGTTTTGCATTCTCCTTACTTTTCCATACGTATTATACGCCACGATAATATCTCCATTTTTCAAAGTTCCCGTCAAGATAATCAAACTTGCAACTACTCCTTGTTTAGGATCTTTGTAGGCATCTACAACAACCCCCACTGCTTGTCTATCTGGATTATATTTAAGCTCAAGCATTTCTGATTGCAAAAGCACATATTCAAGCAAAAGATCAATACCCTGACCTGTTTTGGACGATACTCCTACAAATGGCGTATCTCCCCCCCAATCCTCAGGAGTCAAACCATACTTTGCAACATCAGACTTGATCTGTTCCATATTGTTTCCTGGCCTATCAATCTTAGTTACTGCAATAATGATTGGAACTCCTGCTGCTTTAGCATGATTAATTGACTCAATCGTCTGAGGCATCACGCTATCATCTGCTGCAATTACAATAATAGCAATATTAGTAAGCTTTGCACCTCTGGCTCTAAGAGAAGTAAAAAGCTCATGCCCTGGAGTATCAATAAAGGTGATTTTCTTATTATTATATTCAATCATAGAAGCACCAATAGACTGAGTGATACCACCTGCTTCTCCACCAGCAACACTTGTCTTTCTAAGGTAATCAAGCAAAGAAGTCTTTCCATGATCTACATGTCCCATTACGGTTACGATTGGAGCCCTTTCAATCTGAACTTCAGCTTCCTTATCAATATCCAAAATCTTTTGCAAATCTCCTTCCATAAAGCTTTGTACATCAAGAGTAGCTTCCTTCTTCTTAAGACTTACTCCTAGATCTTCTGCAATCAAAGACGCAGTATCAAAATCAAGATTTGCATTAAGTCCAGACATAATTCCATTGAGCATCAACTTTTTCATAACCTCTGGCAATGGTACTCCAATCTTTTCTGAAAATTCCTTTACGGTAATAGCATCATCAATAACCACTTCTGATTTTTTTACCAAGTTTGCTGAAGTAGTCGCCTCTTTATGCTGTTTTGCCGCTGGAGTTGGCTTTGGTTCTGGCTTTTTTGGCTCTACATGCTTTGGAGTATCTACCCTTCTAGAGTCAGATTTTTTCTCTACTTTCTGATTTTGATCAAGATGTTTTTGAATATCTTGCAATTTTACTACTGAAGATTCTGGCTTTTCTTGAAACTTTGAAAAATCAGTCGCGGGAGTAATAACCTTTTCTTTTGACTTATAAGTAGACTGACCAATAGAAATATTTCCCCCTTGCTTCTTCACCGGAGCTGGACGTTCAGGAGCTGAAGAAACCTTGCGAGCCTCATATCTCTCAGTATTGAGATTCTCGATACTAATACGTTCTTCCTTTACCGGCTTTTCTTCTTTTGGAGCATTTATCATAATTCCATGAGCTGCAAGATCATTGTCATTAGAAATTTTCTTTTCTTCTTTTGCTGGCTTTGCTGGAGTATCTGCCTGATGAGAAAATCCAAGTCCAGACAAAAAACCTCCACCAAATCAGATTTCATCAGTTTTTAAAACTTTTGCTTCTGCTGAAGATTTAACTCACTTCCCCAAATGAGATTTAAGCTTTTCAAGATTTGCATCTGATAAAGTTTGAGTTTTTGCGGTCATTTTTTTCCCAACTACCGCTTCATAAGCCTTGGCAAACTCTTCCTGCCCAAGACCCAAATCCTGCATAACATCTACAATACGAGGCATACTCCTTTTGATTTAATAATAAAAAAGCCAAAAAACTGACTCTAGTGTACGAAAATCAGCCTCATTTTCAAGAAAAAGAAAAGAAAATCTCCTTATTTAACTTTCAATTGAAACGACACACCAAATAGCTATAAGTAAAATAATTTTACTATCTTACCCCAAAAATGCCCTATCTGATCCCAACCAATACTTGTTTTGGACTCGCAGCTTCTATTGCTGATCCTCAAGGATACAACGCTATTTTTGAACTAAAAAACCGCCCTCACTCCAAGCCTTTAGCTATCTTGGTAGAAAGTTTTGACTGGCTTGCTTCTCATACGAGTCTTACTAGTGAGCAAATTCATTTTCTCGAACACTATCCTTGTCCTTTCAGCGTTTTAACTGCATCAGATTTTTTGGAAAATTTCTTTGCTGAACAAAGTTGGTTTGACCATCAATATTACACTCAATACTCTCTGAGAGTTGCACACACTCCAGAGCAATACAATCTTATCCAGGAGGTTGGTCCCCTCTTTCTTACGAGTGCAAATCTCAGCTGACAAGAGGAAATTTACACACAATCAGAACTCAACAAAACGTTTGCAGAAGCACTAGATTCAGGAGAAGTAGAAAAAATCTGACCTTTTATTGATCTTTCGCCAACTCCACCTAGTGAAATTTTTTCCTTCAAAGGAAACACACTTGAACAAGTCTTTTTAAGATCCTAACTCTCAACCATGACGCACAAGGCACTTTTTGCGATCTCAACATTAGGACTAGGACATGCTACTAGAACACTCCCAGTTATTCAACACTACCTCTCACTCAATTATCACATCGATATCGTTTGCTATGGGAATGCGTTAAATTACCTGAGAACCGAACTCCACGGAGAAAAAGTCAGGTTTTTTGAACTGATTGATTATCCTGCACTAGAAAGAGGGAGCTGACGATCATTCTATATTATGTTAATTTCAGATCTTCTAACCACCTACATCAGAATAAGAAGAGAACAAAAACTCCTTAAAAAACTAGAAAAGAAAACTGATTATAGTTTCATTTTTTCAGATGGGAAATACGGCTTCTTTAGCAAGAAAACTAAATCCTTTCTCCTAAGCCACCAACTTTCTTTTCATATTCCAAAAATCTTTTCTTTCTCACAAAAATTTATGGATTATTTCAATAAAAAATACTTCCAAAAATTCACAAGAATCTTTATTCCTGACTATGAAGACACTGAATATAATTTAGCAGGAAAGCTTTCTCATCCAGGACGAATCAATGAAGTTAAGCACAATTATGTTGGAGTAATTTCAAGTTTTTGATGAAAAGAAAATAAAGAAAAATCTGAGCCAATCGATTATCTTTTCACGATTAGCTGATATCTAGCACAACATAGAGGTGTTTTTATCCAAAAGCTTCTAAATGAAGCAAAAACTTTACCATGAAAAAAAGTGTTCATCCTTTGAGACACAACTCAAAAAGAATATTATCAAAATGATACACAACATAATATTGAAATTTACTGATTTTTGGCTGGAGAAGAAAAGATCAAAAGATTTTTAAATGCAAAAACTATCATTTCCAGAGCTGGATACACAACAATAATGGATCTTGTTGAACTAGAAAAACCGGCCATTCTCTTCCCTACTCCAAATCAAACTGAACAACTCTATCTATCAGAGTATCTGTGAGGAAAAAAATACTTCGTTAGCGGAAGTGATAATGATCAGCTTTCAAACCTTATTTCAAAACTCTCAGAAATTCAGCCATTCAAAACAAAAATCAAAACTGAGCAAGCCTTGGAAACTATTTACAAATACCTCGATCAATAATTTATGTTAGAATACGCACTCTCCTTTTATCAAGGATATACTCGAATTTTCTATATTCTTATTGCGATAGTTGTTCTCTTAGAAGGGCCAATAATAATTTTAACGTTAACTATTTTATCTCCACAATTATGAATCTGAATTCCCTTTTTATTTTTCCTTTCACTGTTTTGAGATTTCTGAGGCGATCTATTACATTTTCTTTTGGGGAAATATTGAGAAAAACTTTTCCCTAGCAAACGACGCTCTTGAGCAAAATCTCCGACATTTCAAAAACTAACAAAAACCATAGATAATTATCCACTTCTTGAAAAACTCATCATCATTAAATATACTCCTCCAATCACAAGTATTGGACTCATCTACCTCTGAGTAAGTAAGGTAAAAATGTTTGATTTTATAAAAAAAGACCTCCCACTTTGCCTTCTTTCAACTATAGTTGTTATTTATATTGGATTTTATTTTGGTCAATACTTTAATACAAAGACTAATTTTTGATGGCTTATCTTCTGAATCTGACTCGGAATATTAACAACAATAACACTATCTAGACTAATCTGAAAATTCCTTCTCAAAAAAATTTATAAACAACACAGTAAATCATAATGATCCCTAAAAAACTCCATTACATCTGGTTTTGAACAAAAGAAAAACCTGAATATTTTCAGTCTTTTCTTTCTTCTCGAAAAAAGCATTGTCCTGATTACGAAATCATTGAGCGAAATGAGAAAAACTATGACATCAAGAAGAATCCCTACCTCTATGAACAATATCTTAAAAAAAACTATGCTTTTGCCTCAGATTATGCACGTTTTGATATTGTCTATCAGGAGGGAGGAATCTATTTGGATACAGATGTTGAAATTTTACAATCATTAGATCCTCTACTTGATCAGAAGTGATTTACAGGTTTTCAGGATATATTTTACGTATGAGGATCTATCTTTTGAGCTCAAAAATGAAATCCGATACTAAAAGACATTCTTAATTTCTACGAAACAAGAAAATCCAGAATCATTATTACCTACTCTTTTGAGAAAATTCTCAAAAAATACTGACTCAAGAAAAATAATAACCAAATTCAAAAATTCTGAAATTTTACGGTTTATCCTTCAGAATATTTTTATCCTTATGCCTTTTTTCACTCTCCCAAAGAGATGAAAATCACAAAAAACACCTATGCAATCCATCATTTTAATCTCAATACCACACGATGTCCAAAGCGACTTCTCATTCCAACTAACTGGTGTTTTAGAATCCTAGAAAAATGTTACCAATTCTTTAATAAAAAACCTCACTGTTAGTGAGGTTTTCTTAATATCATAATCTTTCTTCCTACCTTATGCTGTTCTCTCTTATAGAGCTCCTGTAAAGATTCGGCCTCAAATCAGACTTCTTTTGCAGTCTTCAAAATTTCCTGTTCTAGGTAATTCTCATACCCAAGATACCAAGGCATCGTAAAAACCATCACTGGCAAGTCCGGAAAAGCTTTTGCCATCTGTTCTACCCACTGCACATACACATTTTTCACCCATCTTTGATATTCTTTCACTTCCTCTGCTGTAGTACTCTGCTTAATAACTGGTCAAAGCCATCCCTCAGTAATGATAAGCGGCACCTGCTGATTAAATAGCTCCTTCTGTACCAAGGATTGAGTCGCATCTTGAACAAAAAACTTAAAAAGCAGGTCCTCAATTGCATTCATCAAAAATTCACGACCGCTCCCACCTTTCAAAAAAATTGACTATTGCAACGGACAAAGAGTGATTCCAACAACGCTTCTCAAGCAAAACATTTGAAAAATATCCAATCTTCTTTGATATGGACTCGAAATCTTTCTCAATCACCTGCTAATCCAAAACAAGATCTCACTTGCTAGCGTACACCGAGACAATGTCGAAAACGACTTTCATCAGAACAAAGATGGACTAATAAAAGGGCGAATCAAAAATCTAAAAATTTGGCGGCATATTTTATATTCAGCATGAGGACTGTTCGCCTTATACAAAATGAATTTCGACCTCCAAAAATTATTAAAAGAATAAAAAGTCAGATTTTTTGACTTTTTTTTAATTAGGAGTATGATTAAGATAATTTTTTTATTACTATACAGAAAACAATGTCTGAAAAGTTAACTCTCGAAAATTGAGGAGAAATGAGAGAAGATATCAAATCATCAATAACAAAAGAACTCAATGACCTCAAACTAGAAATAACAAGTGATAATGATAAAATTTTATCAAACTTTAAAGACAAAGAGCGAAAAAAGGAAAACATTAGCAATCTCTGGATCGCCGCAACACAACTTAAACTAAAAGAATTAGGATACGAGGTAGGGAAAGTTGATGGTATATATGGAAAAAATACCGCAGCCGCAACAAAAGCCTTTCAAAAAAATAATGGACTAACCGAAGATGGCTATGCAGGAAAAGATACAATAAATAAAATGTTAACAGAAGATGTTAAAAAAGCTAACACCACAAAAACTCCCATAACAGAAACCAATAAAGAACAAAAAGAAAATAAAGAACAAGAGAACAATAAAGAAACTCAAAAAGTTTGATGAGTAGAGCATATAGTAATTAGACCAAAAACTATCGAGGAAATTCCAACACCAGATAAACGGGATAAAACAAAGAAAAAAGTTTATATTTTTTGATGATATGGTTTTTTTGACAACTGAAGAGCAATGAATCTCAAAGACAAAACCATACATAATACCACAGATATAATTCAAAAGTTACAAAAACAGCAAAAACTAAGTAGTAAAGAATTCGACGAAAAATATCATTCAACAATCCAAAATAATGCAGAAAAGATTTTTCAACAAATAGGTTTTAGGGATCCGACATGGAACAACCTTACCGCAAAACTTAGCCATGAAAAGAGTACTATAGAAATAGATATCTCTAAATACTGCGATGATAGATGAAATCTAATCGAATTGGATGAATTAAAAAATGAAATAGCAGCACGAAAAGCAAAAATTGAAAAAGATAACAAAAATAAAGCTGAACTCAAAAAAGCTGAAAATTTCTTCAAAGAAAAAACATATAAAGCAGATAGACTTTTCAAAGACAACCCAAATATTCCATGAAGTAATGTAGCTAAAAAGGACGACATTCAATATTCCTCATTTTTTGAGAAATTTACTGATGAAACAATCTCATTTGATAAAGATTCAAAAATCGAAGGAAATAATCTTATCCTTGAATTAAAGCAAGAGTGATCTAACGAATATAAAAACATTACAATCCCCCTAAAAGAACTAGGAATAATCTCTGGAAAATTCATCTTCGGAAAATCAATTAGCTATCGAAAGCTAGAAGACAATCTTAGAAAGGCTCTTGCAAAAAAAATCGATGAAATTGTTGGATAATCTTTTAAAAAATCAAAAAGGAGATATTGTCTCCTTTTTTTACTTCTTGATCATCTTCCACTCACCAGGCTTTAACCCATCTAAATTCCACTCTCCAATTCTAAGCCTCTTGAGATAAACAACTTTATTACCTACAGCCTCCAGCATTCTTTTAACTTGATGATACTTTCACTCTGTTATCGTCAAGAGGATTTTTTTATCCTCGATTTTTTGAACTTTCGCAGGCTTAGTAAGATATCCATCATCCAAAATAACTCATTCTTCAAGCTTATTGCAATCCTCATCTGAGATCACAGAGTCTAGCCAGACTTCATACTCTTTTTCTTTCTCTCGTTTAGGGCTAATAACTTGATGAATAAACTGCCCATCACTCGAAAGTAATAGCAACCCTTCCGTATCAACATCCAACCTTCAAGCTACATGCAATAGTTCCACATACGGACAGTCTAACATTTGATTTTTATAGCTCGGATAGCCAAACTCATCCTCATCTGAGGAAATATACCCAGCCGTCTTGTACAAAATCGCATAAACTTCCTCAAAAAATTCAACTTCCACATCTCTTACCTGAATTTTCTCTCCTCACAAAAGTCTAAAATCAGGCTTTTTTACAACTTCTCCGTTGACACGAATCGCTCATTCTTTGCAAACAGCATTACATTCTCTCCTACTAACAAGTCCCAAATTTGCCAAATACTTATCTAACCTCTGCATTTTCTCTTTTTCTAATAAAAAATCAAAAAACCTGAATCCATTGTACAAATCCTTTACCAGAAAACAAGCATATTTCTCACTCTAAAAGCAATCTCCTTGCTATCTTTAAGGATTTCACTATAGTAAAATCAGAATTTTAGAATTTTTTAGACCGAGTATGCTAACTCAACATAAACCAACACTTTTTAACGAAGGAAAGCTCAAGGAGCGAGCATCAGAACACAAACTTCAGCCATTCAAGTTGAAACAGATTTTTCATGAAAT
>ERZ773207.450-NODE-450-length-15170-cov-2.732914_pt1 | contig 15170 bp, 10 predicted proteins | sample MGYA00580997_ERZ773207 | MGnify/ENA primary metagenome ERZ773207 (study PRJEB29015, sample SAMEA2738170) | human oral metagenome | biome: human oral; feature: human-associated habitat; material: saliva | place: China | collected 2239 ... | reverse complement strand
GGTTTGGAAGAAACCTATGCACTAGCGTGCATAGTTTGTTCTCCAAACCAGTTGTAAATGCTTCGCATTTACTTTTCCAGATAATTTCAAATACCGCATGCGTATACGAGTATACACACGGGAATACACACGAATAAGCGCACGGTTTGTCGACAACTGATCCGATAATCTTTCGAAGATTAGTCTGATTATCAATTCAAGAATCAAAGTCTTTGAGAATTTTTGATGATTAATCAAAGTCTTTGAGAATTTTTCAACAATCATCATAGTCTTTCAACAATCCTTCATAGTCTTTGAGAATTTTTCAACAATCATCATTGTCTTCGTAATCATTCCACAATCCTTCAAAGTCTTCAATGATTAATCGATGATCTTCCATTGTCTTTTCATAGTCATTGTCTTCCGATTATGGTTGATTGTCTTTTCATAGTCTTTGATAATCATTCGAAATAGTCCATTGTCTTCCGACAATAACCCATAATCGTTCAAAGATACTCTTCTGATTAAAGAGAGGTACTTTCCTTACATTCTGACCCACTTTCCGCTATTTTCATATTCTTGAATAGCTTCGAGGACAAGGAAAGTACCAAGAAAACAGTCGATAGTCTTTCAATAATCATTGACAATCGTTCACAATCAGTCATTGTATTTGATAATCGTCATTGTCTTCCATTATCAACCCATCATTGGACAAAAGCACTCTTCTGATTACAAGAAGGTACTTTCCTTGAACTTGAAGCTACTTGAAGCTACTTTCACCCCATTTGATAAGTTTGAAGACAAGGAAGACACAAAGACGACAATCGTCTATTGTCTTTGATTATGGATGATTGTCTTTCAATAATCAGTCATTGTCTTCATAGTCTTTGATGATCCTCTCATAATCCTTCGAAATAGTCCATTGTCTTCCGACAGAAACCCATCATTCTCGAGAATACCTCTTCTGATTACAGGAAGGTACTTTCCTTGAACTCGAGTATAGTTTCCGCTATTTTCATATTCTCGAATCACTTCGAGGACAAGGAAAGTACATCTCTTTAATTCGACCATTTTTAGCCATTGTCTTTGATTGTCTTTCATTATGGTCGATTATGGTTGATTGTCTTCACTATTCGTTCATTGTCTTTCCATTTCCACCGATCTTCGGAATAAAAACAACCACTTTCCACCCATTATAAGACGTATGAAGTAGATTCGTCGGATTTCCATAAGAATACAAACAAAGACAATGAAATCATTAGAACAGTTCCGCAATATGGTCTTGAACCACGATATCTTCATAATGGTCGAAGGTAGACAAGCAAGGATTGAAAATATCGATCTTGACTTATACTCTCGACGTGGTGATCTTGTGGTTTCGTATCAAGATATGATAATCAACGACGAAGGTATAAAGACGATAAATCATCAAGAAACGATTCCGTTTATTCGGGATGGTCTTTTCTATGAAGACTATTACATTGTGGAATCCGATCCTGTGTTCTACAAGCAGTTTTCTATAAAGACACGGAACAAGATGAAGATTCTTGATATGCGAGATATCACCGTTGTTCACGATCTCTCTTCAAAATCTCCAGAGGAAATAATGAACGTTTATAAGATGATCCGTGAAGAGATTCTTCTTTACACGTTCTTCAATCCTTCTGTTTTCTATAAAAATCCTTACCCATCTTTGGAATATAAGATGCCAAATGAAAAGGTCATAGAAAAGTCAGAAGAATCCTTGAGAAATCTGGATGGTCTGATTGATTCTGCAAGATCAATTCATTGGTTCTTAAGTTTCTAAAAAGAAAGGTCATGAAGAAGATAGCTTTCGTTGGTAAATCTGCAGTTGGTAAGAATCACTTCTTAGATATCTTCACCGCTCTTGGATACAAACCAGCTGTTGGTCATACCACAAGAGCACCAAGAACTGGTGAACAAGAAGGCAAAGATTACCACTTTGTTTCAAAGGAAGAATTCGCAAACATGATCTGTAGAGACGAATTCATCCAGTTCATGCAGTTCCAAGGAGAATATTACGGAACTACAATTGAAGAGTTTGAAAAATGCGACTTCTTCATCACTTCACCAACTGGTCTCGAGAATATCCCCGAAAGTTTACGCTGGAAGATAAAGATTGCAGAACTCATCTGTGAAAACCAGATCACTATGATGAGAAGACAGATTCGTGATAAATCTTCGTACGAAGACCATATCTCGAGAAACAAAAGTGATGACAAACTCTTCGAGGACTTTGATCAGAAAATGAAAGATCTCGGTTATGATCACGTGAAGATCAACACCGCAACCACTGTTGAAAAGTGGTGTGTGGAACATATCACAAAGAAATAGCTATCGACTTCCCATGTTAATCCTTGACAACAGTAAAGACTACTACGACTACATCCAAGGCGTTTATGGTATAGATCGGAAGATCGTGTTTGATAGACATTCGTTCAATTTACAGCATGAAGATGTTCGTTTTTCTTGTCATGACAATCTTGCTTATTTTCTCGTAGAAGTTGCAACAACGTGGTATCTTCTACGAGTAGATGTTGATCCCGAGAGAGATTCTTTGAGAGGTGAACATCCTTTCCAAAGATTGAGTTTTTATCACAAAGACATCCGCTCGATTTCTCTTATCTGTACAAAGGAAATCGACGAAAAAGAGAAACTCTCGGACAGTGTTTCGTTCTTATTGAACATTGACAACGCCCATACCGTTTTCTCTATGTTCATGTCTTATATGATAACTCATGGTAGAAAATACGGATTTGGAAATGAAACCATAGATTACGACGACATGTTCAGATGTCTGTTCAAAAACACAGTCTCAGAGATAGTCCCGAAGGTGGCCAGATTTGGATTTGAAAGCTACTTCCACTGTAAAAACCCACTTTTGAAGTGCATCAACTTTGGTGGGATTGTTCCTCCAGAGGAAATGTTCATCAAGATCCAAAACTACCTTTCCTCGAAAATCAAAGACGGTTGTGAAGTGAAGATGACTGACGTGCAGAAGATAGAAGGACACGGATTTGACAAGAAGACATCTTTCAGAAAAGTAAAATAAGGATTCTCGTTCATACTATTCATAGACGGAGAGAGGGCTGTGGTCAATTTCGAGACCACAGCCCTCTCTCATTTTTGTCGAAGGTGTATCTTTTAATCTTCTTGATACTTCATCTTTATCGTTATGTCAAATGAGAAAATGTCGTCGATAAACTTCTGTATAAGGTCAAAGCCGATAACTTTCTCATAGACTACGTTCTTCACACCATCTTCACCATTTACACGCCCTTCACCTTGAGAACCATCACCATAATAATCCGTCATTCTACACTCGAAGATGATCGGTATTCTGATTTCTGAATTGTTGATGATCAATCCCTTGTTGTAAATGTTCGTGTTGGTGCTTATTGCCTTCGGATTTTGGGGTGAAAGGTAAACATAAGCACCGCAAGTGTCCTTGCCTACGAGGTATCTGTCATCGTGGTGGAAACCGATCTTGGAAGATTCACCGATTATTGACTTCGTAGAGTTCGACTTGAAAGATGCACTCTGAACACTTTTTGCGATGATGTCTTTAATCGTGGACTTGTGTTCGCTGTCGACACCACTTATGTTCTTGAAGAGTGGATGATCTTTATGGAAGCAGAAATCTGTGAGATAACCACTTCCTTCAACGAGTTTCCCATCCACAATCTTTGCAATAAACTGAGTTTCGGGTTTCCCAGTTGTTGGATAATCTCCGAAGTTGAGTTCCTTTCTTTCCTTATTCAGTTCCTTTTCTGTGGCAGACATTCCAGTCGTCGATTTCTTCCACTTTTCGACGATACTTTCTTGAAGTGCAAGGTCACGTGATCTCTGATAAATGAACTGCCCCTTCATCTGTGGAGATCCAAATGGAAGTCGGTGTTCACCTTCTGTGTCAGTTTTAAAACCAATGGAAGGGAAGTCGTATCGTCTGTATGGGAAAGTCTTCTCATCGTGAACGTAACCACTCATGTCGTCGGTCACTGGAGTGTTAAAACCTGGGACATAAGACAAGAGTTCTGCATCTATCGACTTTGGATTTCTTATGCTTAAGTAATACGTCTTCTGAATAATAGAACCCTTTGAGTTCGATTCGTTCTCGTTCTTGTAATAGCCAGCAAAGATCTTCACGTGGTCATTGTTTTCTATGTTCACGATCTTCTCCTCATTGCTATCAAGAAGCGAGATTTGTAGAGGAGAGTTCTTGATCCCATATCTTGATTCGATAGAATCGATCGTTCTCTTGAGTTCGTCGAGAATCTGCATCACTGACTTCTGCTTGTTTTCACCATCAGTGAAGTAGTCAGTAGAAATGTTACGTGCAGAATGGTGGAACATCTTCTCGCCTGATGTGTGAGAATCTGATAAATGATCATAAACACCGATTGACGTGAGTTCCTTCTCTATCATCGTCAGCATATTGTCATCACCAATCCCTTCGAAGATCTTCGAGGAGGTGTCAACAAGATGTTGTGGGAATTCAACAATAACTGGGGATGACCATTCCGACATGTTGATAACTGTCGGATAACCAGCTTCCGAGATCGATCTTACTCTGATTTCGACGTATTCATTCTTCGATATCGGGATGTCTACTTGATTTGGATTAATGCTATCGGCATCGAGTTCATTTTCAGATTTCCATTCATAAGAACCAGTGGCGAGATTGTAGATTTTCTCTCTCTGATTCATTGGAAGAGTGTTCCAATTCGAGTAGTATGCTTTGAGTTTCTCACCACTTGGCAAGATGTAGTCAATCGTCTCTACGTTTGATTCTGTGTTATCAGTTCGGAGATATCGGTACTGACATTCAAACTTGATAATGTCGTAAGACACACCGTTATAAACCGTAGGATCTGGTATGGCAAAGAACCCTCTGATTCTGTACTTTGGTTTGAATTCCTCAGAATCTCGAGTATACGTGAGAATATCGTTAACAAGAGAATAGAAAGTGCTTACAAGGTTCTTTCTTTGCTTGTAATTCTCATCTATCGACTTCTGAAGTTTCTCACGTAGATTTTTATCGACAGTAGAACCCATCTCGTCTTTGAGTTTCACTATCGATTTGTCGATGATTTCGATTTGGCTCTTTACGTTTTCCTTCTCGGCATATTTCTCTCTTACCTTCGTCTCGAACTGGTTTATTCTATGTGAGTTAATCAGCTTCACTTGGAGGTTTTTGGCTTCAAGGGAAGGTGCGTTTGGCTTCACATAAACGTCCTTCTTGGACGAAGAACCTCGGAGATTGTTTATCTTTTCTTCGCCTTGAACGTCGGGTTTCACATAGACATTACAAGACCCCCAATCATCAGCAGTTATCCATCTTTGATTTATCGGCTTTATGAAGAGAATGAATGGTTCTGATGAATGAAGCTCTACTGGGACAATTGTTCCAAACTCGTCTTCAATGTCGATCTTTATAACATCACCCACGGAAACCTGTTCAAGACCATACACCGCCTTAAAACGGACATAACCAGTAGACTTGTCAATATCAGAAACTGACCAAAGAGTGTTCTTTCCAACAGAGAACTTTGATCCAACATTTACCGATCTTGTAATGACAACATCACCGTCGATTGATTCTGTGTATGAAAGATTCTGTCCAGATCCATTGTCGAGAAGATAACCGTCCTCGGAAATGTCGACTATCTTGAAATCTCTGGTGATGTTCCTCGATCTTGGCTTTACACAAACGATCGATTCCTGCTCTTTGTACTTCTTTACTTTTGCATGAAGATGCTTGAGAATGTTCTCATATTTCGTACCAGAGGAGAAATCATAATCGTAACCATCAATGAAAAGTTTCTTTATCTGTACATGAGTGAAATCGTACTTATATTCTTCGACCTGCTTGGAAATATCAATGTCGATAAACGTTGATTTTTCACCTCGGAGATTTTCACGTGTGTACAGAGACTTCGAAATGATGTCATCGGTGATAGTGATTTCGTTTGGTGTGAATCTCTTTACATTTATAAGTTGTCTTCGAACACCATCTTGTGTGACAACATATGCTTGCATTTCACCATCTGCCACTATGTTCCTTATGTTCTTGTCGATTCTTTCAAGTCTGCGGATGATGTGTGACAGAGAAGGCACGTCGAACGATTCTTTGCCGTTCTCAAGGATGTATTCTATTCTAACAGTATCAGATTCATCGATCATCATCTTTTGGAGAGCGTTGATGATCTCCAAAGACGTTATGTCATGTCTCGCTACATTCTCTAAAAACTTGTCTATACTGTTTGACATCTGTAAGAGTCTTTTTTCAATTTGTGTTATTTACCTTCCCAGAAAAAGTATATAAACTAATTAAAACCCATTTCTATGATACATTATAACAGTAAGTTAGTACGATTTCTCCTACCCCGAGGTTATAGTGCTATGATGTTGTTTGGTCATGTGTTTGTCAGATCAAGTAAAGCAGATTCTGATAACGTCATCTTGAACCACGAACTGATACACGTAGAACAATGGAAAGAACTGACGTTTGCAATGTTCACGATTCTGAATGTTCCCTTCATAGGTAGCATCAATATCAGATACACGATTCTCACGATGATTTGTGCGTTCTGTACGTTCTATGTGTGGTATTTCTTGGAATATCTTCTGAGACTTGTAATAAAGAAGAACCATGACGAAGCTTACATGAGCATATCCTTTGAGAAGGAAGCTTATCTAAATGAGGGAAAGCCGAAATACTTGTCTAATCGTGATTATTTCTCATTTATCAAGTACCTCTAAAAGATAGAGAAGAAAATCGTAAAAGGTGAAGGTGGTGGCTATCGGAAATTCGTCTCTCCGATAGCCACCAATCTTTGTTTTTATAAACATACTCTTCTGATTAAAGAGAGGTACTTTCCTTGCGCTCTGATGAACTGTCTCGTGTTTTCATAATCTCGAATGGGAGAGAGCGCAAGGAAAGTACACGAGAAAGCTTGAATTAAAGGAAGGTACTTTCCTTGCACTCTGAAATGTTCATAGGTGTTTTCACGAGTCTCGAGAAAGAGAACGCAAGGGAAATATACTCGAAAGCCTTGTGTGATGGTCATCGACACCTATTCACACAAGGCTTTCTCTTTTAGACTGATATTAACAGATGTTAAAAATAGAGATTTTTACATTCCGAGTTTCGCTTTTGTTCTTTCTATCACAGCGTTGAATCTCTTCACGTCTTGTGATGATACATTTACAAGATAAGGAAGAGTGTCGGACTTGTTTTCATAATCACCATCATCTACAACGTTCTTGATATACTTCTTGTAATCCGATGTTGACCTGTATCCGTCGATCTTATAAGCAATGTTCACCAGAGAATTGTAGAACGAATCGACAAGCTTTCTATCGTCTTTGATGATGTTTATTATGGAGAATGCGTCACTTATGTTTGCAACATCCTCTGCTTCGTTGACTTTCAAGATTTTTCTCAACACATCACTTGATCCGTTTGTGATATCGTATCTTGTACGTTCTCCATTACTATTTTCGACGATGAGGGTCTTCGTCTTGTGAGATCGGAAACCAGTGACTATAGGTTTAATCTTCATTCCTTCGTATTCAAACAGCTTCCCTTCGTTAACCTTTATCTCATTGCGATCATCATCAAGGAAGACCTGATCGATTTCTCCTATGTTGTCTTCGATCTCGTTAATGATATTATCGACGATTTCCTTGGACTTATCATCATCGCTCTTCTTCTGGATGTACTCACGTTTCCCAAGCAGAATGTAGTAGATTTCCATGATTCTCTCGTTCTCACGGATATCTTCTGGAAGACTTTCGATTTTTTCAATCTGTTCATTTAGAACGCTGATTTCCTTCTGAAGATCCGCATCGACATCTTCAACAATGTCTTCCACATCATCTTCACCGTCTTCACCCTTTGGCTTATCATCTTCACCACTTGCTCTATCTTCAAGTGCTTCCATGACGGAAACTGGTGATTGTAAAAGTGGTGTAACATCAACACCATAGTACTCAAAGATCGTGTCGATAACGTCTTGAGTTACTCTGAAGGTGTTCTCTGTTCCTGCGACATAGTCAATAACAATTGCATAGTCACCCGAGTCAGAGTTCATAATACAAATCCAAGTATCACTTTCATCGGTGGCGGTCATTATAACATAACCGATATAATCTCTGAATGACAGATCTTCATAGACCTTCGCATCAACAGTCGGTGGGATTGAATCAACAGAGTAAATCGGTTCTACTAAAGTCACTCTATCGAGAGTGTTGAGAACATCGGTGGCGATTTCTTCTCCATAGTACTCTTTGAGAAGTCTCAGAAGTCTGAGAGACGTTCCATCACCATACAGCACGTCATTTCTGAAATCTTCTGTAAGTATTCCGTTCTCGTCGATTATTGTCAGGTCTTCGATAGAAGGCACGTTATACGATCTGAACAATTCGAGGACATGTCGGAAATCATACTCTATTTCAAGATTATCAAGGATTTCGATCACTCTATCACAGAGTTCTCTACCTTTGTCCGCATTTTCCTCGTCTTCGGATTCCAATTTCTTGTCGACAATGTCTACAACATGTTCGAGGTCTTCATAGTTGTATGCAATCTGCTCAATGGTGTCACCACTTTCGAAGAGGAAGTATTCATCATCTTCAAAAATTCTCACAGGTTTAGATTTGTGTTCGAGTATCAGTTTTCCTTGTTTGTATGATTTTTTCCAATTGTTCATATCGATCAGAAACGTTTGCTTATTTAGATTTCTTCACCTGCCCAGAAATCGTCTGTCTGTTCGTGTGTCTTTATTTCTACGGATGAAGGGACAATGTTGATCGGGTATTTCTTAGTGCCATTTCCACCAATGACCGCCTTTGCGTTGACGTATACGATCTTTGCTCTGTTCTTCTTCATCATTATCGTGGTCTCGTCAATTATAGGTCTGACAGTGTCCAGCTTTAGAGACAGTTTCATCATTGGTAGTTTGTCATTCGCATTTGACTTGAATGACAGGTTCTTTTCCATCTGTGCGTTCTCTGGGAAAGTCACCGTACAAGGAAGACCTTGGAAACCTTTGTATCGAAAATAGAACATGTTCGCTTTCCAGAGTTTTTCAATGAAAGCATCATAGATCTTCATTCGTTCTATTTCGGAAGATGCTTTGATTTCAATGCTGACGTTGAACTGTTCGGGGACAAAGTTTGTACGTGCCGAGAATGTTTCCGTAGAAACACCCATTTCGTTTTCGACATCCATCACGAACTCTGCACGTTCATAACCGCCCGACATCTGGTTTGGTTGAAGTCCAGCACTTTCAAAAGTGAAGACACCGTATGGAACTTTACGATATTGTCCTTCCACGATCTTCTTGTAGTCATCTTCCGTCAGATCGTCTTGTAACCATTCATATTGATGAGGATCAAGAAACATGTCGGAAAGATACTGCTGATCGACAGAGCCGTAGAAGATCTTGACGGTTTTCAATGTCTCTTCACCATCTTTTACCTCAAAGATCTTTATCACATCGTATAAAAACTTTGATAAGGCAACGATGATGTTTCGCATGAAAACATCATCGTTGTTCTTCTTTACTATAAAGTCCATTTACTTACTCTTGTTTGTCTTTGGATTCTGCCTTCTCTGCTTCCTTGATTCTTTCATTTTCTTCCCATTCTTCCTCGGTGAAGACCTTGAATTTCGTCACGTAGAGGAACTTCCGTGAGAACAACGTTTCACCATCTTCTCCCTTTATGGACTCATAGTTCTTGACGAGTTCATATCTTGCACGCATGATTTCTGCCTGTCGAGATTCTTCAAAGAGGAAGTTCGTGTTGAAAGTGAAACCGATGCTCGACTTCAAGGACTGGAAAGCTATGAGATCCTTACAATCAAGAAGAGACTGGATGTAAATCGGTTTCTTGAGGATTTCGGAGAATGATGCTCTTATTCTGTTTATGAAGTTTGCATAGGACATGTCCTCATAAGTGACACTATCTGCTTTGAAGATGATCGCTCTTGAGTTCGATTGATCTCTGTCGTATCTGTTCAGTGGAATACGAGAATCTTTTCGAAGTGCTCTGTTGAAGTAGTCCACGACCTTCATTGATGATAGATCTGGCCCACTGCTCTGTAGAACGTCAACTTGAGGAGATTGACCGTTTCGATTTGGGAAGACAATGTTACGTGAATAGTTAATTCTTGGTTCTCCGTTAATAGTGACTTCCCCAGTCATAGCATTTACAAACAGATCTTCTTGATAGTTGTTTGTTACCTTTCGAAGTGCTTCCTTTGCCTTATCTCGTGTCTTGTTGGCGATCGGTATCACCATCTTGAGCTTGTACTGTGAGTTCATAATAAACCATCCAACAGTAGAATCTTCAAGTTTTCGCTTGAGGTTAAAGTTTCTTATAAGTCTCTCAACATAGGAAACATTCCCAGAAGTTGATTCATCATAATAAGAAATTCTAATGACTTGATTGTCGGACAGGTAACTACCGTTTTCTGAGTAGAACCAATAGACCTTCCCAGATTCAGAATCTGTTATTTTCTCCAGTTTTGCAGGGTCTAATTCAACAAAACCGATGATTTTCACTGGTACAACATCTTCGTCGTCTTCTCTGTTCTGTATAGACATTGATGACGAAAGATTGTAGATTTCTTCGTACCGTCTTAAAGCTCTTTCCTCTCTCTTTCTCTCTGCTACGAGCATTGATCTCTTTACGTCATTCTGAATATGAGAGATCGATTCATTCACTGACCGAATCTTTCCCTTTATGGATTCGATCTTTGACATGATTTCTGATTTCTTCTCGTATTCGTACACGATTTCATAAGCAATAGCACCGTCGACGAGATAAGATCTGAACTTCTTCCAAAGGTTGTTAGATTGGTCGAACTTGAGCATGCTGTAGATCTCGTCGAAGTTCTTCTTAATAACCGATACGTGATAGGCGAGTAGCTTTTCTTCTCTTATGTTTATCGAGCAAGCCATCCCAAACTCATCGGGAATTATCGAATCGTCACATACGCTGTCAAGAATGTACTCTATTTCGTTATATGATGCGAACTTACGATAAACATCCCTTTTACTTTCGTACGACATATCCTCGTAAGGATCACGGACTTCTCTTTGTCTGTCATCGTAGATGTCATCGTCATCGTCTTTTGTGATTGACTTTGTTCTCGCTATTATAGAATAATCAATTCCGATATCTGATATCGATTTCGCATACTTTGAAATGAGACCAGCAACGAATCCATTGCTTTTTCTTCTTTGCATAAGAGAATATTTCGTTATTTAAAGTAGTTATTTGCCCTTGGGGATCTGTCTCTCGTGTAACAAAAAACGTGGTGGTCACCGTCTCCCGACGACAACCACCACTTACCAAGCTTAATTTCCTTTTGCTACTAAAATCAAATCATAAGTCTTATATGTGTGCGGAGGTTGTTGTTTTCCGATAAGTTCCAAAAAATCTGTCGGGTCACCGTCTCCCGACGATAACCCGACATAACAACTTAACAACAGCTATGCTTTTTACATTTTCCAAAGTTCTTATAAATTGTGAAAAGTTGATTTTTTAAGAGATTGGGCTGTCGAGATTTCTCCCAACAGCCCAATCCAGATCAGTAATAATTACAACTATAACAACTATGACTTGTCGTTCGTAGTTCTTATATTATGGTAAAGCCTGTCTGATTCACCGATCTTCCCTTAAGGGTGATTCTGTTGATGAACTTCTTGGCAACACCAGTTATTGTGACTTCAACGTCAATAAGAACACCATCGTTGTCTACCAGCCACCCAGGGTTGTTCGTTCTATCAATGGTTATCTTAAAGCTTTCGATTGCACGATAAGCATCACGAAGAGAACCATAATAACCGTTGAGGATAGTTCTGATCGTTGCTCTCATCGTGTCATCGTTATAATCATAAACGTAAGGATCGATAAGTCGTTTCGTTTCCTCAGTTATGGTTATGAGAAGGTCACGAGCGTGGATGTTGTTGAGTGCAGACGTAAATCTCTGATAACCAGTTTCGTTACCGTAGATTATCGGAGAGCCGTTCTTGATGATGATTGGATTGATACCAAACTCGATAAGAGAACGGTAGTCATCAGATCCAAGACGGAAGTCAACACCCGAAACACCTTCACCAGTGATAGCACCACGGATGATACCTGCCGAAGGTTTGTATTCATCAGTCGTCCCAAACTTGCGCATGAAGCAAGATGCAACATAACTTGCAGGTGGGATAGATGACGTAGAACCGTCACTCTCCGTAACTGAAATGTTAGGGAAGAAGAATGCTGAATGTGATGCACCCTGCTCCTCTTCGGGGAGAGAGAACAGCCATTCGGGAGATTCTGCTTTGTTACCACCTTCAACGATGTATTTGACTTCTACCGAAGGAGAAGGATTCGTGGACGTGGGTGATGCAGTGAATCTTGGGTTCTTGTGCTTCTTGAACTCATCGACACGAGGAATGTTGATGATCGCCATGCAGATATCACGCTTCTTGGCAATTTCAGAAATGTAACTCTTGCACTTTGGCTCAATCCCACCATTGAAAGTATCAACGATATATCGGAACGAGATCGCTTCGGGATCAGAGAGTGCCTTGCCGATGTTGGTTTCAGAGATCACGGAGTAAATCTCACGAATGGACTTGTTCGATCCATCTGGGATAGACTTCGGATTGATCTGGAACCCATCAAGAGAGAACACCTTGTAGAACTTGGTAAGTTCGTGAACAGAAACCTCTCTGTAGAATCGACCTTCACCGATTGCGCCATCAAGTTCAACAATGAAGAACTTCTTGCCATTAACGAGTTCCTGCTTGATTGATACCACGTTCTGCACGCTTTCAGAAGTCTTGATCTTGCCCCCGATTTCGATAGGATTCTTTTCGAATACCTTCTGCTCGACGACAAACGTCTTCTGAGATTTGATAGACGACAGATCAAGCGATATCTTCTGGATATTCTCCATGTTGAACGTAGCGTCCTTGTAGAAGGTCTTGATAAGTTCAACGTCTTGATAGGAGAGCTTGTTCTGTTTGTCAGTTACAACATCAAGAACGTTCTCGATGTTGTTACCATAGTCGAACTCACCAATCGTTACCTTTGGTGAGGAACAGTGATTCTTCATTTCCGACAGCAGTGACATAGAACTCATAACAGTTGACACTGACGCTGTCCGAAATCTCACGTGACTTCTGGTCATAATTGATAGCTACCACGTCACCATCTATGCTTGAACCTTCTGCATTTACACGAGCAGTACCTCCTTCGATAGAACCGATGTTGATGTCTTCAAGGAACAACCACTTGTTCTTGTCGGTATCGTCTTCAACGTAGATGTTACCATCACCGTAAACCGAAATCGTTGCCTTGAGGTCTGTATCCTTCACGTCGGACTGTTCTCTCGTGAGAGTGGCAACATTCGTATTACCGACAGCGTTCTTGATAACGTCACCAGTCGTCTTGTCATAGGTGTCGAATACGTCGTGACGTGCCGTCGTCAGAACTGCGGTGTTTATTTCTGCGAGATTCTTGGTAGTGGGGATGATATCAACCTTACCACCATCCATCTTCACTGCATTGAAACCGATCTTCTTGGCATATGCCACGACATCATCTGCGTTCTTTGCAGGAGATCCGTCAATAAACACTGCGTTCTCGTTCTCTACAACCTTGAACGTTGCCTTCCCGAGAGGGAATGAAACGGTTTCACCAAACACGAGACGAATATCACCTGCTTCAGTGATTTCCAGCTTTGATTCCACAGGGATGTCGTTCGTGTGCTTGTGGAGAATACCGTCAACACGCTTACGATCTTCAGAGTGCGATGCGTCATGCTCTGGTAGAGTGTACTTCTTCTTGACCTTCACGTGTGGGCGAGTACCCGTCTTGACAATCTTGAGAAGTTTCGAGTACATTTCGTCTTCCTTGTCCGTGAAGAGGAAGGTCTTATCGTCGATCTTTTCAAACTTGGACAGAGAGATTTCGTCAATGACCATGTCTTCCGAGAATACTCTTGGTTCGATGACTGCTCTCTTACCGAATGACTTCGACACATGTGAAAGCATTTCCAGAGAATCTGTTGGATTCTGGATAATTGAAGAACAAACGACATCGATCTGTCGTTCGTGCATGTTGTACTGCTTGTCTTCGATCTGTTCTCTGTCAATTGCACAAACAACACCATGAGAAATCGTCGAAGAGTTGATCATCTGTTCAATGTAGAGATTCTCACCATTCTTCGTGCGGAAGTCTGGGATAAGTGACCCTACAGTTCTGAACTTGATGGCGATATCTTGACGACGAAGGAAATCTTCAAGCTTATCTGCCTGCAAGAGACCTCCTTCAAACAATCCCTTGAATCTAACGTCAAAATCAGAAATCTGTGAATAATCACCAACGATTGCTATAACTTCGATGATGTAATCGTTGACTGATGTCTCTGGATCGAGGTACGCTGGAACGTTACCATCATACCATTCCTTGAGCTTCATGTCATATCCTCGAAGTTCTGCCTTCTTGATAATGAATGAGAGTTTTTGCTGTGAAAGGTTTACAAGATTAAAAATTGACTTATCACGTCTATTTGCGAGAACATTCTCTGCAGAAGGAATAAACCAGTCATCCTTCTTAAAGAATGAGGAATACAGCTTCGTCGTCTTGCCGATATTCTTGCGCTGTGGTTCAGTGGATAGCGAGAGGAAATCGACCTTGTCTGCATCTTCTGCAGGAGTACCATCTTCCTTCAGCGTATCATTGAACTTCACGAGATTAAGCGCAATGACTGGTGTATTCTTCAGAAGCACTTCTATTGATTTGTGGAAGAATGATCCTTTCCTTTCAAGCGACTTGTCACGTGCGCCATACAGATTTCTCAAAGTCTCAACATCACCTGCTTCGATAAGGAAAGGTCTGTTAAACCATCCCTCTTTTGAAAAACCTGGTACAAGGACAGAGATTCTACCAGGTGCGTTATATGACGTTACCGATTCATCAGAAATCATGGTAAAGACACCAGCACCTTTGAACTTTGTCTTTAAATCAGAAAGACTAACAGTTGCTCTTGCCATATGTTTTTAATTATCGTTTCTATTTATATTTCGTTATTTAACCACTGGTATGGGGAGAAAATGGGAGAGCCGATGATCTTCTTCTGCAATTAAGATCATCGG
>ERZ773207.448-NODE-448-length-15240-cov-3.615476_pt1 | contig 15240 bp, 18 predicted proteins | sample MGYA00580997_ERZ773207 | MGnify/ENA primary metagenome ERZ773207 (study PRJEB29015, sample SAMEA2738170) | human oral metagenome | biome: human oral; feature: human-associated habitat; material: saliva | place: China | collected 2239 ... | reverse complement strand
TGCATTATGACTAGCTATTTCATGTTATTTCATTAATATAATACGTCTATCGATTAATACGATTATAGATTCAATTATATATCAAAGCATACGAAAGAAACACAACGTTGAGTATAAACATTTGAAAGGGTGTGCCTTAAATGACAAAACAATCTGAATTTGATAAAGTGTTATCTTCAAAAGATATATTAGTTATAGCTTTTGGTGCGATGATCGGTTGGGGCTGGGTTATTTCGACTGGTGACTGGATCAATAGAGGTGGTGCTCTCGGAGCGGCGATTGGATTTGCCCTCGGAGGTATTATGATATTCTTTGTAGGCCTAACTTATGCAGAGCTGACAGCTGCTATGCCACAGTGCGGAGGAGAGCATGTATTCAGCTATAAGGCTATGGGAGCTACAGGTTCATTCGTCTGCACCTGGGGAATTATTTTGGGATATGTCGGTGTCGTCTGCTTTGAAGCTTGTGCATTTCCGACGATTATCTCTTATATATTTCCTGGATTCCTAAAGGGATATCTATATACTGTTGCAGGATTCGATGTCTATGCATCGTGGCTTGCACTAGCTTCTGCGACAGCTGCATTGATGACATTTGTCAACATAATGGGTGCAAAGACGGCTGCTGTAGTGCAGACTATTCTCACTGCAATCATATTTGGCGTAGGAGTACTGCTTATAGGCACCTCTACGGTTAGGGGAGAAATGGGCAACTTGATGCCACAGCTTTTTGCAGGAAACGGAAATCAGTCGATGCTTAGCCACGTACTTCACGTAGCGGTAATGACGCCGTTCTTCTTTATAGGTTTTGACGTTATTCCGCAGGCCGCTGAGGAGATTCAGGGATCGCTTAAGAAGATTGGAAAAATCTTGATTATGTCGATTGTGATGGCAGTTGCGTTTTATTCACTCGTAATACTTGCAGTCGGTTACATGATGAGCTCTACAGAGATTAAAGCTTCGATGAGTGGTGCAGGTCTAGTTACTGCTGATGCGATGGTGAAGGCTTATGGCACTAAGAAGATGGCTGATATCGTTATCATCGGAGGGCTTTGCGGAATCGTGACTAGCTGGAATTCGTTTATGATTGGCGGTAGTCGTGCGATGTACTCGATGGCTGATTCTAATATGATTCCTAAGGCGTTTGCGAAGCTTCACTCTAAGTATAAGACTCCTGTAAATGCACTGCTTCTAATCGGAGTTATCTCGATGCTTGCACCGCTTGCAGGAAGACAGATGCTCGTGTGGATATGTGATGCAGGTAACCTTGGATGCTGTCTAGCTTACTGCATGGTATCGATTTCATTCCTCATATTGAGACGTAAAGAGCCTGATATGCCAAGGCCGTATCGTGTTAAGCACTACAAGTTTGTTGGTATAATGGCGACTTTGCTGTCGGGCTGTATGGTGTCGATGTATTTGATTCCTGGTTCAGGCAGTACACTTGCTGCAGAGGAGTGGATGATGGCCGGTGGATGGGCGCTGATGGGTGCGATATTCTTTGCAATTAATAAGAAGAAGTACGGAGAGCAATTTGGAAAGCACTTAGATATAGCAGTAGAATATTCAGTTGAAGATTTAGAAGCGCTAAGAACGCATAGTGAGGTTCGTTCGGTCAACGATGTAAGAGTTTCGTAAATACGATATGGGAATCATGCAGATATAAATAAAGACGCTGCTGTCAAGAGAAATACTTGACAGCAGCGTTTTCGTTATGTTATAGTCTTACAGTATGAAAGAAATTATAAGCAATGTTGAATATGCGAGCTTGATGTACGATTTCTACGGCAGTCTGCTAGATGAGAATAAGCGTGAAATTATGGATTTATATCACGAGGATAATCTGTCGCTCACTGAGATCGCAGAAGAGCTTGGGCTGACTAGACAGGGCGTTCACTACGCACTAAAGAAGGCCGAAGGCAGCCTAGAGAAGTATGAATCTGCACTAGGTCTAGTTGCAGGATGGAAGTCCAATAATATACTCATGGCGGAGGCTGATCGATTGCTTGATAATATGAGTTCAGTAGATGATGCAGAGGAGCTTCGTGAAGCACTTTCTAAGATGAATAAGCTTATGCATAAGGCTCTTGATTTATAAGAGCTTACATATATGGAGAGATAAGAGAAGACATGGCATTCGAAGGTTTATCGGAAAAATTACAAGAAACATTTCGAAATCTACGAGGCAAAGGTGTTGTAAGCGAGAAGGACATCGATGCGGCGATGCGCGAGGTAAAGCTAGCGCTGCTCGAGGCCGATGTTAACTTCAAGGTTGTAAAGCAGTTTGTTGCTACTATTAAGGAGAAGGCGATGGGTGCAGATGTACTCAAGAGTCTTACACCAGGACAGCAAGTGCTCAAAATCGTGAAGGAAGAGCTTGTAGACATGATGGGTGGTGCGAACAGCAAGCTCACCTATTCGCCAAGTGGATTTACTGTATATATGATGGTTGGTCTCCAGGGTACTGGTAAGACAACGACATGCGGAAAGCTAGCAGCGTGGCTCAAGCAGAACGGCAAGAAGCCGATGCTCTGCGCCTGCGACGTGTACAGACCAGCAGCTATAGATCAGCTAGAGGTGGTTGGAAAGGCTGTAAATACTCCTGTGTTTACCATGAGGGAGTCGAATGAGCCGCTAGTTATCGCTAAGGCTGCTTTAGAAGAAGCGCAGCGTAAAGGTTGTAACGTTCTGATTGTCGATACGGCGGGACGTTTGCAGATAGATGAAGCACTGATGGAAGAGCTGGTTCAGCTTAAGAAGGGCATAAGGCCTCATGAGATTCTCCTCGCAGTTGATGCGCTTACCGGACAAGATGCAGTTAACATTGCAGAGGGCTTCAATGAGAAACTCGGAATCGATGGCATTATCATGACCAAAATGGACGGAGACTCCCGCGGAGGTGCGGCACTCTCTACCAAGATGGTTACGGGTAAGCCTATTAAGTTCATGGGTACTGGCGAGAAGTACAACGCTCTTGAGCCATTTCACCCAGATCGTATAGCTTCAAGAATCCTTGGTATGGGAGACGTTATGAGCCTCATTGAGCAGGCTGAAAACGCTTATACCGAAGAAGAAGCTGCAAGAATGGAAGCGAAGTTCAGGAAGAATCAATTCGACCTCAATGACTTCCTCGAACAGATGGGGCAGATTAACAAGATGGGTGGAATTGCAAAGCTTATCGATATGATCCCCGGAATCTCGGCAGCTGATAAGAAGCAGATAGATTTCGAGAAGGGTAAGAAGGATCTTGATAGAATGAAGGCTATTATCCAATCGATGACTAATGCTGAGCGTGAGAATCCGAATATTCTAAACGCAAGCAGAAGGAAGCGTATCGCGGCTGGAAGCGGTCAGACGGTGCAGAGCATCAATCAGCTTATCAAGCAATTTGATGAGATGAAAGCGATGATGAAGAAGTTTAATAATCCTGCGGCACTCAAGAAGAATAAGCTTTTTAGAGGTCTAATGGGTTAGCTTATGACAAATTTATTTGTTAAGCATAAAATTTAATTTTTTAAGATATTCAGGAGGAAGAAATGGTAAAGATTAGATTGAAGAGAATGGGAGCTCACAAGAAGCCTTTCTACAGAGTAGTTGTTGCAGATTCAAGAACTCCAAGAAACGGAAGATTTATCGAGGAGATTGGTACATACAACCCTCTTAAGGATCCAGCAGAGATTAATATCGATAACGAGGCTGCACAGAAGTGGCTTGCTAACGGAGCACAGCCTACCGACACTGTTAGAGCGCTGCTCAAGAAGTCGGGTTGCTTGAAGTAGGAAGGAAGAGATAATGGCCGGCTTAGTTGAATCAATTGCCAAAGCGCTAGTATCAAGGCCTGCCGATGTTGTCGTGACTGAGGAAGTGCACGGCAATGAGATAGTGATTAAACTCAACGTTGCAAAAGAAGACATGGGTAAGATCATTGGCAAACAGGGGCGCATTGCCAAAGCAATTAGAACTGTTGTAAAGGCTGCTGCAATCAAGCAGAACAAGAGAGTCACTGTTGATATCGTTGAAGAATAGCGCGACTCGGACAATTATCATTATCAAAGCATGCGTGGCTCACGCATGCTTGTTTTCTATAATAAGTAAATTAGATTTTTAGTGTGGACAAAGGGTGTGAGTGCATCCAAGGAGGATATTATGTCTCTAGCAAAAGACAAGACGATGGTTAATGTTGGAAAAGTTGGAGCCGCAGTTGGACTAAAGGGGGAGACCAAGGTACTCCTATATGCGGAAGAATCGGAAAACCTATATGAGGGAGCGATTCTACTTGTAGATGAGAAGAAATATGAAGAACTCGGAGCGGATAACTCGGTGTATGGAGTTAACGGTTCAATTGAACTAGAAGTCAAGAGCATACGTTATCAGAAGGGGCGACCTGTGGTGAAGTTCTACAATATTGGTGACAGAACAGCAGCTGAAAAGCTTACAGGTGCAGAGCTTTTTATTCCTGAGAGTGAGCTAGCTGAGCTTGAACCTGGTCACTATTATTATCGTGATTTAATAGGGCTTCGTGTTCGTGATTCTGAAAGCGGAGAGATTATCGGAGATGTAAACGATATGATTGATAATCCGTCACAGAGTCTTCTTGAGGTAGTGCTGCTAGGTGATGGGAGAAAAGTTCTGATTCCATACGTAGATGCTTTTGTAAAGGAAGTATCGCTTGAGGATGGAACCATTGATATTACCCTAATTCCAGGGCTAATAGATTAGTAGTAGATAGAGATTATATTACATGAAGATTAATATTATGACACTATTTCCTGAAATGTTTGAGCCGATTAGATCAAGCATGATTGGGAGGGCTGCAGATAACGGGATTATCGAGCTAAATATTGTTAATATTAGAGACTATACGGAGGATAAGCATTGCCGCGTTGACGACACGCCTTTTGGCGGCGGCGCAGGTATGCTTATGCAGGTTCAGCCTATTGTTTCTTGCTACAGGCAGAATCAATTCGCAGGCAGAACTATCTACATGTCGCCACGCGGGCGCAAGCTCTCCCAGGAAATTGCTGAAGAGCTTGCTGGTGAGGGCGAGCTCACAATCCTGTGCGGGCACTATGAGGGTGTTGATGAGCGAGCCCTCACCGAGCTCTCCGCCGAGGAGATTTCGATTGGTGACTATGTGCTGACGGGCGGAGAGCTGCCCGCGATGGTTCTAGTCGATGCGGTTGCGAGATTTGTTTCAGGCGTGCTGGCTTCAGAAGAGTCAGTTCTAGAAGAATCAATATATTCAGGACTCCTGGAATACCCTCAGTATACAAGGCCTAGAACCATGGAAGAGGGAGAAGTTCCAGAGGTTCTGCTTAGTGGAGATCACAAGAAAATCGAGCTATGGAGATTCGAACAATCCATGAGATTGACGAAAAAAAGTAGACCGGATATGTGGCAGAAATTCGTCGATAAATTCAGAACCGATGAAAAGGCTTATCCTAAGAAAGAACGACTTTTGATAGAGTCTGTGATTAGGGATTAGCTACTGATAAAGCATTGTTATAGTATGCTGTTTCGTGTAAAATCATTCTGTAGAGGAGTGAATGATGAAGAAGAAAAAGACTATGTTATGGGGAGCAATATATGTAATTGCATTGATTACCATTTTGGTAATCGTATATGTGCTGCCTTCAGTTGCGGGTCTTTTTGACAGGTCGTATGTGGCTAAGTACGGAAACGTTGAAGTTAAAGATGATACAGAAGGCTACATGGTGAGGAATGAAACAGTTTACACTGCTGGCAAATCAGGAACTGTAAAGCGAGCCGTCACCGAGGGAGAGTTAGTTAAGGGTACTTCCAAGGTAGTCAAGATATCCGGCGAAGGAGCAAGCAGTACAAGTAATAAGTATGATGCTCTACTCAAGAAGATGAAAAAGGATGATGCGGTTATCAGTACAGACAGCGGAAATACTGAACATCCTGGTTATATCACATATAAATTAGATGGTCTTGAATACCTGAATTCAGATAATATATTTAACATGTCAGAGGCTGAGTTTGAGAAACTAGAAAAGCCGAAACTTCATGAACTGGCAGACGGAAAAGTCTCTAAGGGCGAACCGATTTTTAAGGTAATTGAGAACGGAAGCTGGTGGTATGTGTTCTATGCAGATTCAGAGACTGCAAAGCACTACACAAAAGGTCAGAATGTTAAAATTGCCGTTGGTGATAAGAACATGAATGCCATTGTTGTTGGACTACACAAGGGCAAAGGCCAGGATACTCGTGTTATCTTGCGCTGCAGACAGTACTTTGATGGTTTTACCACTGGAAGGCAAGAGAAAGCGAATGTTACAGCAGCCAGCTCTGATGGCGTAGTAATATTGACCAAGAGTATTGTCAAGAAGAACGGTAAGCAAGGTGTCATAACTAAAGATAAGATTGGTAGATTGAGATTCAAGGCGATTAGTATCAAAGCCAATAATGGAGAGAAGGCTGCTGTATACGAAGACATCTATATGGATAGCAAGGGTAATTACGTCAAGACGATTAGTACGTACGATGAAGTCGTGAAATCGCCAAGTAAGAGCGATATTAAAAAAGCAGAGGACGTTAGCAAATAATGAGTATTCGGGACAATTATTTAGAGATATTGAAGCGCAAAGATGAGGCGGCAAAGCGCTCTGGTCGTAATCCTGAGGATGTTACGCTGCTGGCTGTGACTAAGAAGCATGAGCCACTCGAACTTCAAGAGGCGCTTGATGCAGGAGCTACTGACTTTGGTGAGAACAAAGTACAGGAACTGCTCAGCAAGTACGATGAAGTGCATCCGAAGAGGTGGCATTTGATTGGTCATCTACAGACGAACAAGGTGAGGCAGATTATCGACAAGGTGACGATGATTCACTCTGTGGATTCACTAAAGCTTGCAAAGGAAATCGATAAGAGAGCTGCTGCAGCAGGCTTGGTGATGGATATCCTCATCGAAATCAATCTCGCTGAAGAGGAGTCGAAGACTGGAATCTCGAAAGGAGATGTACAGGGGCTAATTAAGGAAATAGTTAATGTATGTGCGTGCGTGCGGGTTCGAGGCATCATGTGCATACCTCCGAGGGTCGACAATCCTGAGGAATCTCGTAAATATTTCCAGGAGACAAAAAATATTTTCGATGAGCTCAAAAGTTTGGACTTACCAAGTAATCGTGCATACATTGATACGCTCTCGATGGGAATGTCAGCAGACTTTGAAATTGCGATTGAAGAGGGATCTACAATTGTTAGGGTAGGAAGTTCAATTTTTGGACAGCGAAATTACCGTTAATGTGGTAAAATAAGAAGGTACAGGTGAGAAAATCTCACGCAATTTTCATTGAACGATGAAAATTAAGCATATAATGGTATAGATATTAAATTGACGTAAATGGAGGAAAGAGTCATGGGTTTGAAAGATGCCTTTAAAGCGGCAATCGGAATGGAGACAGAGGACGAAATCGAAGTTTCGGAAGATGAAATCGCTGAAGAAATGGAAAAGATGAGAGGCGACGAAAAGCCAGTTGCTCCTATGAGTCAATCTCGTCCAGAGACTGGTATTCATAAGTCAGATGCGGCATATGATAAGATTGAGCCGCTGATTTCAAAGGGACCACAGAATAAGGCTTATTCGATGAATGGTTCAGGTCCTTTCAAGATGCTCGTAATTGAGCCTAAAAATTTCGATGAGTGCACTAAGCTCGTAGATAATCTTAAGTCGAGAAAGCCTGTGATTATTAACCTCGAACATGTTGAAACTGAACTAGCTCGTAAGATGTTTGACTTCCTAAGTGGAGCAACATATGCACTTAATGGAAATGTTCAGAGGGTAACTTCTAACATATTCATCTTTGCACCTGCTAACGTTGATATAGCTGCTAAGGTTAATCGTGAGAGCGCTGAAGGTGGACAGTTAGGTGAGAAACGCAGTCCTTGGAGGTAATTAATGGATTTAGTTCTGGTAAGAGCCGTTACGTGGTTTTGCTCTATACTACAGATGATGCTTGTAGCAACTGCAGTACTCAGCTGGTTTGCAGGAACTAGTGAATTCATGAGGGGCTTATATCAGATGGGTACTCAGCTCACAAGTCCGCTTGTAGATCCTATTAGAAAGCTAATCTATAAGAATGGCCACGGACAGATGGGACTTGATTGGGCACCGATGATTGCGTTCCTGTTAATACGCGTTTTCCAGGTCCTAGTAATAAGGATAATAACGAATGTTTTTTAGGCGAAAGCCACAATCATACTTGATTAAGAGAGAAATAGAAGGGAAGGTACCGATACTATGATAATGCCAATAGATATCGATAAGAAAGATTTTACTCGTGACAAAAAAGGATATAATTCCAGAGAGGTTGATGAGTTTCTAGATCTAATCATCGTTGACTATGAGAAGGTTCTCAATGACAACAGAAACATGGCTCACAAGATTAAATTCCTCGAGAAGCAGCTTGAAGAGTCGCAGAAGTCTGATACAGCAATGCTCGATACACTCGAGACAGCTAAGAGGCTTATGGCTGATATCTCCGCAAGTGCTGAGAGAAGAGCTGAGCTCATGATGAGAGATGCTGAGCTAGAGGCTGAGAGCATGCTTCTAGAAGCTAAGACTACAGTTAAGAAACTCAACGACGAGCACCTCGTACTCAAGCAGAAGGTTGAGAGACTTAGAGGTAACTATGCAGCTATGCTTAAGCTTGAGATGGAGAAGCTAGACAATGACGAGTACGGTCTTCTTCCTGACCTTGATAGAAGTGATATTCCTGATATCGATAAGGAGCTTAAGACTCCGTTTGGCGGAGATGTGGCTGCAGTTACTCAAGATACTCTTGTTATCAAGAAGAAAGAGGAGAATGTTGAGAATAATGCTGAAAAGGCTACAGTTTCAGATCTCAGCGAGAGCCTCAAGAACCTTGCTAAAGAGCAGGGTTCAATCGATGACACTATTATCTTAAAGTAGAATAGAGAAGATTCATGATGCTGGTAATTATAGCGAGTGGGCTACTGATTATAGATCAGATTACTAAATTCGCTGTGAGGAGCCGCATGGAAGTTGGAGAAACGCTCCCCGTTTTCCGTGGCGTACTTGATTTTACGTACGTCCAGAATCGGGGAGCTGCTTTTAGCTTATTCCAGAACTCGCAGCTTGTCACAGTGGTTTTGCCCATCATAACAATTGTTGCTGGGGTGATATTTCTGTTTCACCTCAGGAAAAATAAGGAGAAGCTAGCAGAGTTTGGCGTGCTTCTGATAATGTCCGGAGGAATTGGTAACCTCATCGATAGAACTGTTCTTGGATTTGTAACAGATATGATTTCGGTGGGTAGTTTTCCTGTATTTAACGTGGCAGATATCTGCGTTACTGTCGGATGTGCGATATTGATATTGTGGTTAATAATTGGAGATAGAAAAGATGCCTAAGCCAAAACAGGATATACAAGAGAATAACCATGAGGCTGGTAAGGAGAATGGTGAAGAGCTAAGGGGTGAGGGATTTACAGTTTCTGTGGAAGAAAACACCGCGAATATCGAAGGTGATGATGCTGAGGAATGCATTTCGGAAATGCGAATAACGGAGGTCAAGACTCTTGCCCCCTCAGAAAACGACGTAGGCAAGAGACTTGACGCCTATATTGGCGAAGCGACCGACCTCTCGAGGAGCTATGCTCAAAACCTCATCGAGGACGGTCAGGTCAGCGTCTCCGGCAATAAAGTAGCCAAGAAATATAAAGTCAAAACAGGAGATATTGTCACAATATCCATACCAGAGGCCAAGCCAATCGACGCTGCCCCAGAAGATATTCCGATAGATATAGTATATGAAGATAATGATGTAATAGTAGTAGAAAAGCCGCGCGGCATGGTTGTGCATCCTGCCATAGGAAATCCGAGCGGCACGCTCGTCAATGCTATTATGTATCACTGTGGAGATTCGCTTTCATCTATAAATGGCGCAATTAGACCAGGAATCGTCCACAGAATCGATAAAGATACGAGCGGCCTTCTGATGATAGCCAAAAATGACAGTGCCCACGAGTCGCTTGCCGCGCAGCTCAAGGAGCATTCAGTTACTAGAGAATACATAGCGTTAGTATTTGATAATATCAAGAAGGATAAGCTTACCATAGATGTACCAATCGGTCGTGATGATATCAATAGACTCAGAAAGGCTGTTAATGGAATAGGCTCAAGAGATGCGGTCACGCATATTAGAGTACTGAAGCGTTACGGTAAATACACTCTTGTAGCCGCAAGGCTTGAGACAGGGCGCACACATCAGATTAGGGTTCATATGGCTTCCATTAAGCATCCACTTGTTGGGGATACACTATATGGACCGAAGAAGCAGCCATTTGGACTGAATGGGCAGCTCCTTCACGCCAGACAACTAGGGTTCGTACATCCTAGGACTGGAGAGTACATGGAATTTTCTAGTGCGATACCTGAGTATTTTCAAGCAGTGCTTGATAAACTAGATGATACGGAGAATAAATGAGCAATAACGAGAAAATCAAGATAAAGCCAGGAACCCTACTTTATCCGTTACCAGCTGTTATGGTGACTGCTGGTAATGCAGAGAAGAAGAATATCATCACGATTGCTTGGACTGGAATTATTAATTCTGACCCTGCTATTCTGTATATTTCTGTAAGAAAATCAAGGTACAGTCATGCGATGATTTCAGAGAATGGAGAGTTCGTAATAAACCTTACCACTGAGAAGCTCGCAAGAGCAACTGATTTTGCTGGGGTGAGATCTGGACGTAATATCGACAAGGTAGGCGAACTCGGTCTTACACTGATCCCTGGAGTGACCAATGATACTCCGATGATTGCAGAATCACCAATTAACCTTGAGTGCAAGGTTCTGGAAGTTAGAGAGTACCCCACTCACGACATGTTCATAGCTGAAGTCGTAGACGCGCATATCAGTGCTGAATTTGTGGATGAGAACGGTAGCTATGACTTCGGACGTATGAATCTTATAGCTTTCAATCATGGTGGCTACTATGGACTTGATGATCAGGATATGGGGAGATTCGGCTTTTCTGTCATGAAAGAGAAGACGAAGCGACGCAAGGAGAAGGAAGAAAGAGGCGCTAGAAGGCAGCAATCAAGAAGTCGTAGGGGTTCCAGCAAGAAACGTAACAATGGGATCAAAGCTACTAGCAATATAAATAAAAGAAAAAACTATAAGTGATTAAGCATGGCAGCTTAATCACTTTATAGCTATTGCTAAACAGAACACCTTATGATATGATGACATCGAAAAGTAGTTAGATGTATCTAACTAAAAGGGTTTAAATATAAAGGGGGTTAAAAATCTCATGAGAGAAATTCCGCCATTCAATTGATCTTTCCAAATGCCGCGATAATTCGCGGCATTTTTTCATGCTTTTAAAACCCGAAGAGAAAGAGATAAATCCAAGAAAGTATTTAATTCAAAATCTCAGTCCAGTAAAAGATATGAATTAAAACCAATAAAAGCTTAAAGATATTCAAAAAAGATTTTATTTTTCTATTTTTTTTGATAAAATAGAAAAGTATTTTATTAATAGTAATTCTAGGAGGCTACGATGTTAATTATTGGAGTATTTATAGGTCTATGGGTAGTGCTATTTGCTGCATTTATGGCTTTTTACAGCAAGAAAAAGAAGAATAATGCAAGTTTTGTAAGCGAAAATAGCAATAAGGCTATAGTTCATCTGCACTGCAAGAAGATTAAAATCAATGGACAGGATATTTCCACTTATAATCCTATAACAGGAGAGTATCTTGAAAAAGTGGTTGCACTTGAGCCAGGAAGGTACACAATCTCCGGTATATATCAGACTACAGATAATAGATTAAACAAAACTATAAATGTTAAGTCAGATGATGTTGAGTTTGAACTTGATTTAGAGGGAGGCTGCACTTATTCAGCAGCTATGTATATGTATTCTCCTGAAGAGAGGGAGCAGTACTATAATGGCGATACAGATGAAGCTGTAGCAAGTGTTCCTCTAAGCATTGTTGAAGGAAGCGACTTCATAAAGGCATATGTTATCTGCTACAAAGAAAAATAATAAACAAAAGGGAGCTATCACTGTGATAAAGTGCTTAGCTCCTTTTCGGTTCTATGTTTGTAATGCATTATCAGGATGATAATGCATTTTGTATTTTCTGCATTGAAAAAATTTAGATATGAAAAGCTAGTCCTTGGCGGTACTACCAGGCAGCTTAGGCGTTACATACACAGTAGAATTGTGAGTAAAAATCACCATTCCAGGCTTGGCTCCGCTCGGTTTCTTGACATACTTGACGAGCGTGTAGTCGACTGGGACATTATCACTGTCCTTGCCCTTGCTGTGGTATGCAGCGATAGATGCAGCTTCATATATGGTATCAGAGGAAATATCCTCTAGTGCTTCTCCCGGCTCAGTTACAAGTATAACGTGTGAACCTGGAATATCCTTGGTATGAAGCCATATGTCAGTGCGACTAGCTGTTTTTGTAGTTAACTGGTCGTTCTCCTTGTTGTTCCTACCGACAAATACATGGTGTCCATCAGCTAGTCTATACTCGAGAGGAGCCTGCTTAGCTTTCTTGCGCTTCTGCCCTGGCTTACCGCGGTATCTGATATATCCCGTCTCTATTAACTCCTCTTTAATCTGATCTAGTTCCACCTCTGTATTTGCAGCCTCAAGACCCTGGAGGACGCTGTGCAGATACATGATGTCAGCCTCTACATCTTCGAGCTGAATTGCTTTCTCCTTGACTGCTGTTCTGGCCTTCGAATACTTCTTAAAATAATTCTGGGCATTCTTAGCTCCCGAAAGATTTTCGGATAGCGGAATTGTAACATTTGTGCCATCGTAGTAATTTATGACTTCTACAGCCAGGGCGCCGGGCTTGATCAGATGAATATTTGCGGTCAAAAGCTCTCCGTAAAGTCGGTACTTATCAGAGTTCTCGGCCTTAAGAAGGTCTTCAGACAGGCGCTTTTTCTTGAGCAAAGCCTTGTCTAGTGCTGACTTCACAATCTTGTGTAGTGGAACGGATTTCTGCTTGATAATATTAGTGCTTGCTCGGTGTTGATAGTAGTATTCTATACATCTGCTGAGACTGTCAAAATCTTCTTTTCTTAAATCGCTGTATTCAGAAAGCTCGGCAATATGAAACTCTATAGGTGTGTTGTCGTTATCAAAATATATGGATGGCTTAAAAGAGCCAGACTCTGCCGATTCTGTAATCTCAGCAAGGCGAGAAGCAGGGTTAACTGCAGATAAAAGTTCCCTAGCGATAGCAGGTGAAATCCCTGAGATGCGGCTCATGAGCAACTTTTCGCTAAGGGTAGATCCATCACTATTAACAAAATCTTCCATCGAGGCAGTCTTAAACGGTGTCTTGTCCTGCTCGGGCGGATACACGTAAATTACTCCAGGAAGTAGCTGCCTGTATCTGTTGACGTCGATAGAAATTCTCTTAATAGCATCGATAATCTTGCCCGACTCGATATCGACCAAAATGATATTGCTGTGCTTACCCATGATCTCGACAATCAGTCTCTTAGACGTTGTGAAGCCAAGCTCAGTCTGAGCTTCGATATCTAGTTCGATAATACGCTCCGAGCCCTTCTGTCTGATTTCTGTTATGCGGCCTCCTTGGATGTGCTTGCGAAGTAGCATGCAAAAGTTAGGAGGCGTCATAGGATTGCTGTACTTATCCTCGGTGAGACAGATACGAGCAGACTGGCTACCGCAAGATGCTAGTAGCTTTAGATTGCCTTCTCTAGTATGAATCTGTATTAATAAATCTTCTCCTGTCGGCTGATAGATTTTCTCAATCTTGCCGAGTGTTATTGTATTTGATAGCTCGGTAGCTATCGCAGATGTGATTATACCGTCAAATGCCAATTCGTATTCCTTTCTGGCGTATAGATTCGCAGTGCATGGCAGCTGCTTTTGTACGTGTAACAACGCAACACGATGCTAAATAGCATATCACGGAGACGTGCATTTTTCAAGCGATGGAGGCTTTTATACGAATCGATAAAACAGCGGTGTAATACGTTAAAACTTCCTTGCTGAGGTGTGAACATATAGGTGCATTGTTTACTTTAAAGTGCATAAAGGATATAATCAATTAGTTAAACATAAGGAGGTGGACACATGGTCAAGAGCATGACGGGCTATGGTAGAGGCATATATAGTGGCAATCAGAGAAGCATAACTGTAGAGGTTAAAGCTGTAAACCACAGATACTGTGATATAACAGTTAAGATGCCGAGGAAGTACTCGTTTGCTGAGGAGAAAATCAAGGCAGCTGCTAAGGAAGTTCTGAAGCGTGGCAAAGTTGAAATTGGTGTGTCTATAGACAATTTCGGCAAGAGTGAAACTGATGTCAACCTCAACCTAGATGCAGCAAAGCGATATTATGATGCGCTTACTGAGCTCGGTCACAACTTCAATCTCGCTGGAGATGGGCAGGTGCCGCTAAGTCTTCTTGCAGGCATGACAGATGTACTGACTACTGTTCCGGCTACAGAGGATGAAGAAGCATTTGAGAGAGAGTTGCTCGCAGCTCTTAAAGAAGCACTCGAGGGAATCAGTGCTATGCGAGCTGTTGAAGGAGAGAAGCTTGCGCTAGATATACTCAAGAGAGCCGATATAATTGAAAATACTAAGAATCTAATAACCGAGAGAGCTCCTAAGATTGAGAGAGATTACAAGGAACGCTTGCAGGCGCGAATTACGGAGCTTCTGGACGGAAGTGTGGAAATTCCTGAGGAGAGACTTGCGCTTGAAGCAGCTATATTCGCAGACAAAGCGAATATAACTGAAGAAATTGTGAGACTTGGTAGTCATATAGATCAGCTCAGGTCATTTATAAGTAGCGATGAAGAAACTGTGGGAAAGAAGATAGACTTCCTCGTTCAGGAGATGAACAGGGAAGCCAACACTATAGGTTCTAAGTCAAATGATATGGATATCACCTCGTGGATGCTCGAACTAAAAGCTGAGATTGAGAAAATTCGAGAGCAGGTTCAGAATATCGAGTAAGTGAAATATAAACTCAATACAGGGTGACCATGAGTAAGATTAAAATATTGTGTGAAAGAAGAGGGCTTACGGTCTAATACGAATGTAAGAATCGTGTGATGAGCCGAGTAGTGGCTGCGTGCGAGGTTGGTTTTACAGGTAGTGGCGCAAATACTGCTAGAGAGAAAAGTGTATTTGTGGTATAATATTAGCCAAATATTCAGTACAGGAGACAGTGATGGGAAAGTC
>ERZ773207.447-NODE-447-length-15245-cov-7.122646_pt1 | contig 15245 bp, 10 predicted proteins | sample MGYA00580997_ERZ773207 | MGnify/ENA primary metagenome ERZ773207 (study PRJEB29015, sample SAMEA2738170) | human oral metagenome | biome: human oral; feature: human-associated habitat; material: saliva | place: China | collected 2239 ... | reverse complement strand
GCTAATAAACAATATGTGGAGGAATTTAAGAATTTTGGCTTAACTGGAAAAGTAGAGGTTCGAGAAAAACATCAAGTAATTGAACCTTATTCCGGTTCTCGTACTAGTATCCATTATGATGAGAGATTATCTGATGGGACTTATTTTTGGGAAAGCATTGATGTAGTCGAAGTGCGAAACGGTACTCACGAGACGAAGTTGGATGAACAACTTGCCCAAGAGATTACTAAGTATCTTGACACCGATGAAGAAAAAGAATTATTCGAACAGGTGAAAAAGCAAGAATTCCAATTTGTGCTGTTTCTCTATAAAGACTTAATTAGAAAACGAAACATTGATAAGGACTTAATCAATAAAGTAAATAATGAGGTTGGTTTCAATCTAGTAGAAAAATACGGTTTAAGCATTTATCCAAAAAATCCTGCAGAATTTTATAGTTTGATTATTAAGAATGCTCTTAAAAACAGAAAAAATGGCGATACCGAAGTTGCTGGGTTTTATAATATCGATATTCCTATTCAATCAATGATTGTTAATTTTGGGTATATTAATTATCTTGAATTGGATCAATTTCTAAAAGATAAAAATGCAAATCGAGTAGATTATCTCAAAAACATACTCTTGCAGATTCCATCAGGTACGCTTGAGGATGGAACCTATAAGTTTGGTGGCACTACTAAAATCGATGGTAAAAATCAGTGGGTGACAATCACAATGGTTATTGAAAATGGAATTAGTCATTTTGAAGAAGATCAAGTGAGAAATCCGTAAAAGAAGTAAGGAGGGACGTTCATGAAACGAGATACGATTAGTTTTTTCAGATTAAGTTTAGCCATTATTGGTTATTTAATCTTTAATATTCTTTTCTATTTGTATCCTTCAGGGGAGTATCCTTCTTTTGCTTGGCTTTTTCTTATTTTATCATGGGTATTTATTGCTGTCGGAAATCTCTTTTTACTGATAGATCCAATACGATTAATGCTAGGGTTTAAAGAGGATAGAAATATCAGAAATTCAAGTTTTATTCAGTTGGTCCTTGTAATCATAAGTTACTTTATTCAAAGTGCTGATTTAATGAAAGGTAAATTTAAGTTAATCGATTTTATGAATCATTTTTCTGAAACATTTGCCTTAAGTTTAATTCTTACATTAATTTTTATCATTGCGGTTTATCAAAAGCTATGGCTCCATAGAGAAGATAATAATGAAGCCAAATACCACTTTGTATTCGGCTTGTTCTTAATTATTATTACAAATCTTTTGTTAGTCTCAACTGCATTTGCAACAATCTCTGCACCAACACTTTTTAATTCTGGGAAAAACTATCCTCAGGAATTTAAAGATTTTGGACTGAATGGAACGGTTAAAGTAAAAAATAAAAAACATGCATTTGAATTGCCAGGATATGAAGTGAGTTTGGAGTATAGTGAACAGTTTTCCGATGGATATTCATATTCTAAAAATTATACAATTCCCGAAGAGGCTGGAGATCAATTAGAATTAGCGATTTCAAATGAGAATGTTCAAAAAATCAAAGCGCTATTAACAACTGACAAAGAGCGTGAACGCCTTGAAAAAGTGAAATATAAGGAATTCAACTTCTTACTCAGTCTTTATAAAGAGAAATTAAATAAATTAAAAGTGCCTTATACGATTGCTAATACTATTAATACAGCTTTCAAAGTCGAGCTGGTAAGAGAGTCTAGGGTTGATTTTTATTCAACAGACGGGTATCAATTTACGGCCTTTTTAATTACTGAATCACTTCGAAATGTTGAAAGAGGAAATCAAGACGGCGCTGGATTTTACAATATTGACCTGAAGCAAGCGATGAAGAATCACCAGATTTATGCAAATATTGATTTAATTTTTTATTCTAATTTGAATTCTAAAGCGCTAAAAGCAGGATTATCGAACCTTGAATACTTTAAAGAAGTACTTGAATCCTTTCCAAGAGGGACTTTTTGGGATGGTATCTATAAGTTTACAGGAAGCGCTGAAGTGAATGGCAAAACAAGAGATGTCATTAGTACTTTTATAGTGGAAAACGGCATAGGGTATTTTGAAGAAGACCAATTGAAATAGAAAAGGAGTTCTTTATGCATCCTAATAAAATTCAGTATACGAATTTATTACTACCAACCATTCTTTATTTTGTCCTTTTCATACTTGAAGCTGTTTTTGGATTTGGAATTACTAAAGCATTATTTACAGTTTATTTTATCGTCTTTATCTTTTTGTTTCTTGTAATTCTATTTGCTGTATTGCATGAGCTCTATAGCATTAACTTTGTGGTTGCAAAAGACAATACAAAAGTTCGAATTTCTGGAATGATGGCATTGGTTCAATTTTTATATTTTACGTGTAATGGTTTTAAATATCCGTTCACGGTAATTATGCCATTTGAATCCATTGTTACCCAGAAAAGTGGAGCACTCTTAACGTTTGTACTATTATTAGTATTCAATCTTTTCTCTTTAATAGTTTACGTTATTACTGAAGGAAAACAAAAGTTTCTAAAAGCGCCATTTCTTTATATCATCGTTACGATGTACGCGTTAATGGCTCTAGCAGTGAATAACCAACAAGTGGAACAAAACAGAACAGATGATATCACAGTTAAAATTGAAGAGTACTATAAAGAACATGGATTTAATGCTTCCGTAAAGGTAATTCCACCAGTGAATAACGATATTGTGAGCATTAAATATACTGAAAAGCTTAGTTCAGGTAGTGAAGTTACATTCCAAAATAATGTATTTTTAGAGAAAGGGACTAGCGTTCGTGAGATGCAGGAGGCAGTTGACACGTCGAAAGTTTCAAAAAACGAAGCAAAAATTCTTCAACTCCTATTCAATCAAAACTTCACGTTCCTTAGAGGTGCTTTTCTATTCAATCCTGAGTTAGAAGCTTCTGTTGATAAAGTGAAAAGAGTATTGGATGATAAAATAGAAGATGTCGAAATCACTGGTGTCAAATTAGATGTGAATCCAATAATTTCGGGAGAAGAACGATTAAAAAAATTAGCGCATCTTGCTGCAAAGCATTATAAAGACAATTCCGTGACAGAAACGATTTACAATTTAACGCTACATGAGCTTCTTTCAAGTGAATCCGAAGTGATTACTGGTTATTTAAGAGTGGACTATCAGGAGGCTTCTTCACTGGAGGAGCTACTAACATTTGTAACTTTAAAATTTAATCAGTTAACGAAGGGAGCGCTCCCTGATGGAATTTATTTATTCGATGCTTATGTTCTAGTGCCAGAGAAAGACAGTATCAAAAATGATCAACAGTACCTTGCCGTTAAAGTTGAAGATGGAAAGGTACATGTATATTGGCAAAATCGATAATTCATGAACAGAAGAGTAGTAACGAAAGAGTATTTCAGAAGCTTTAATACTGATGATTTACTTTAATAACGCTATATTTATATATCTTAAGTAAAAAGATGTTGGAAATTCTATTGTTTCGTCATGAAAACAATAGAATTTTCTTGCATTTTTAAATACTTTCATGTACAATCATTGATGGTGTAAAAACCAAAAAAATTCACACCTAATTGGATGTTAAGATTGGTGCTTCTTTTAGAAGAGGTCTTATCGCTGAAAATTGGGGAGGAAAATATAAACCAAATTGGAGGAAAACAAAAATGGCAGTTATTTCAATGAAACAATTGTTAGAAGCTGGTGTACATTTCGGTCACCAAACACGTCGCTGGAACCCTAAGATGAAGAGATACATCTTCACAGAAAGAAATGGTATCTATATCATCGACCTACAAAAAACTGTTAAATTAGTGGACGATGCATACAACTATATGCATGAAGTTGCTGAAAACGGTGGTATTGCATTATTCGTTGGTACTAAAAAACAAGCACAAGATGCTGTTAAAGACGAAGCAATCCGTTCAGGTCAATACTACGTTAACCATCGTTGGTTAGGTGGTACTTTAACTAACTGGGATACAATCCAAACACGTATCAAACGTTTGAAAAAAATCAAAGAAATGCAAGAAGACGGCACTTTCGAAGTATTACCTAAAAAAGAAGTTGGTATTCTATTAAAAGAATTAGACAAACTTGAAAAATACTTAGGTGGTATTAAAGATATGCCACGCATTCCTGATGTAATGTTTATCGTTGACCCTCGTAAAGAACGCATTGCAGTTCAAGAAGCTCACAAATTAAACATTCCAATCGTTGCTATGGTTGACACAAACTGTGACCCAGATGAAATCGATGTTGTTATTCCATCAAATGATGATGCTATCCGCGCGGTTAAATTAATCGTTGCTAAAATGGCTGATGCATTCATCGAAGGTAACCAAGGTGAAGACGTAGCAGTAGACGTTGAAGACTTAGATAAAGATACTTCATTAGAAGATATCGAAAAATTAGTTGAAGGCGACAACGCTGAATAATCACTAACTGTTAAGCTGTTTGAATCAGAAAGAGGCGAAATAGACTTTTCAATTCAAACAGCTTTTTTTAAAAAGTTTGTAAAAATTTAAAAGTAATTTATAGGAGGAATTGAGAATGGCTCAAGTTACAGCTCAATTAGTAAAACAATTACGCGACATGACTGGCGTAGGTATGATGGATGCTAAAAAAGCATTAGTTCACGTTGAAGGAGATATCGACAAAGCAGTTGACTACTTACGTGAAGCTGGTTTAGCAAAAGCTGCTAAAAAAGCAGACCGTATTGCTGCAGAAGGGATTACTAATGTATTAGTAGAAGGAAACCGTGCAGTTATCTTAGAAGTGAACGCTGAAACTGACTTCGTTGCTAAAAACGACAAATTCCAAGCATTAGTTAAAGAAGTTTCTGAAGCAATCTTAAAAGCAAACCCTTCAACTTTAGAAGAAGCTCTTGAAGCTGAAACTCCAAACGGTAAAGTTTCTGACGTTATTGCAGAAGCAACTACAGTTATCGGTGAAAAAATCACTTTACGTCGTTTCGAAATCGTTGAAAAATCTGATGCAGATGCATTCGGTGCATACTTACACATGGGCGGACGTATCGGTGTGTTAACAGTTGTTGAAGGTTCTACAGATGAATCAGCAGCTAAAGACGTTTCAATGCACATCGCTGCAATCAACCCTAAATATATTGACCGTTCACAAGTTTCTGAAGAAGAATTAGAACATGAAAAGAAAGTTCTTACTGAACAAGCATTAAACGAAGGTAAACCAGCGAACATCGTAGAAAAAATGATTGCTGGACGTTTAAACAAATTCTTAGCTGAAATCAGCTTAAACGACCAACCATTCGTTAAAGATCCAGATCAAACTGTATCTAAATTCGTTGCTTCTAAAGGCGGAAAAGTTAAATTATTCCACCGTTACGAAGTTGGTGAAGGTTTAGAAAAACGTGTTGATAACTTTGTAGAAGAAGTTATGGGACAAGTTAAAAAATAGTCACTAATGATGTGAGGGAATATGGTAGATAGCTACCCGCTATTCCCTTTTTTTATAAAGATTAAGGAGATAAAGCAATGGTTGAACCAAAATATAAACGTGTTGTTTTAAAATTAAGTGGTGAGGCATTAGCAGGCCAAGCGGGCTTCGGAATTAACCCACCAACAATTAAAGAAGTTGTTAAAGAGTTAAAAGAGGTTCATGATTTAGGTGTTGAAATCGCCATTGTAGTCGGCGGTGGTAACATTTGGCGTGGGATTACTGGTGAAGAAGTTGGTATGGAACGCGCTCAAGCAGATTACATGGGAATGCTAGCAACCGTTATGAATGCATTAGCACTTCAAGACGCTTTAGAAAACATTGGAGTTCCAACTCGTGTTCAAACTTCTATTGATATGCGTCAAATCGCTGAACCTTACATCCGTCGTAGAGCTGTTCGTCACCTTGAAAAAGAACGTGTAGTGATTTTTGCCGGTGGTACAGGGAACCCTTACTTCTCAACAGATACAGCCGCTGCTTTACGTGCTGCCGAAATCGAAGCAGACGCAATCTTAATGGCGAAAAATAATGTAGATGGCGTTTATAGTGCTGATCCACGTGTGGACGTCAATGCGAAGAAATACAATGAATTAACTCACTTAGATGTTATCCAAAAGGGCTTGAAAGTAATGGATACTACTGCAAGCTCACTTTCTATGGATAATGATATTCCTTTAGTAGTATTTAATTTAAACGAACCAGGAAATATTAGACGCGTTGTATTAGGGGAGAACATCGGTACAACAGTTAGGGGGAAATAGGTTATGTCAACGAGCGAAATTTTAGCTCATACAAAAGAACGTATGAAAAAATCTGAGGATGCGCTTTTACGTGAATTAGGATCCATTCGTGCTGGACGAGCGAATGCAAGTCTGTTAGACCGTCTAGAAGTGGAATACTATGGTGCATTAACTCCAGTAAACCAATTAGCTTCAATTACAGTTCCAGAAGCACGTATGCTTTTAATTACACCTTATGACAAATCTTCATTAAACGACATTGAACGTGCGATTTTAATGAGCGATATCGGAATCACTCCAACAAGTGATGGTTCTGTTATTCGTTTAATTATTCCGCAATTAACTGAAGAACGTCGTAAAGAGCTTGCTAAACAAGTAGGTAAAGAAGCTGAAAGTGCAAAAGTAAGTGTACGTAATATCCGTCGCGATGCGATTGATCAAGCGAAAAAAGCTGAAAAAGCAAAAGAAATTACTGAAGATGAATTACACACATTAGAAAAAGACATCCAAAAAGTTACGGATGAAAGTGTTAAGAACATCGATAAGTTAGCAGCAAACAAAGAAAAAGAACTTTTAGAAGTTTAATTTGAATAGAAAAGGGGCTTTTGCCTCTTTTTTATTTTCAAGGGAGGAGAAATAATGACTCAAAAACAATGGAAAATGATTAGTACAATTATTTCAATTATTATTGTGGTTGTATTTGCTCTTTATAAGGCTTTTGGAGAGCAGAAGACAACAGATAAATCAAATACTCATTCTTCATCGAAAACGTCTCAGAATGCCTCTAATTCATCTTTTAATGGAACTAACTTTGATTACTTTGAGAGTATGAAAAAATATCCGTTTAAATATGTCTATGGAGCAGATGGAGATACATTCCATTTAAGTTATGAAGGAAAAGAATTTAAGGTACGTTTACTCATTGTAGATGCTCCAGAAACAGCAAAAGAGGGTAAAGAAGCGCAACCGTATGCGGATGAAGCAAAGAAACGTACAGAAGAACTATTGTCGAACGCGAAGAAAATCGAGGGAAGTTTCGATGTCGGTGATCATGCGGATAAGTATGATCGAGCGTTAATGTATGTTTATGTTGATGGTAAATTACTTCAAGATATTTTAATCGAAGAAGGACTTGCTAGAGTGGGCTATGCTTACGAACCAAACACAAGCTTATTGAAACAATTCCAAGAAATTGAAAAGAAAGCAAAAAAACGCAAGAAAAATATTTGGGAAAAAGATGGTTACGTAACCAACAAAGGCTTTGATACCAGCGTTTATAAGTAATTCGTTAAAACTATATATTGTGTTTTAAAATGAAAATGCATTTTCATAAGAACTATATATTGTATTTTAATTCAAAATGATGTATGATATCTTCTGTCAGAAAAAATAAAAAGGGGAGAAGTAATATGTCAAATCGCAATATTATTCTTTATTCAAAACCAAATTGCATGCAATGCAATTTTACAAAACAATTTTTCGAAAATAACAACGTGGAATTCACTGTAAAAGATGTTTTCGAGTCAGAAGAAGCTTTAGCAGAAGTGAAAGAATTAGGTTTCCAATCATTACCTGTTATCGTTGCTGATGGTTTAGAACCATTCTTCGGATTCCGTCCTGATCTTTTAGAAAAATTAGTGGGATAATTTAATAGAAGAGCTAAGTACACTTTTAGTAGGAAACTGCTAAAAGTGTTTTTTTATTTCAATTTTTAAAGCGCTTTTTCCAGATTTCATGATATACTAGAGAAGACTTAAAAAGGAGGACGCATCAATGGGATTTAATGCTGTTATTTCAAAGAAATCCGTTAATAAATCAAAGAAGATTGCCCACCGTTTTGCGCAATGGCTTAAACAAGATGAAGCACATCAAGTCTATTATATTGTGCCTGATCATATTAAGTTTACTGCCGAAATGGAAATGATTCGACAAGTCGGAGAATTATTAACAGATTCCTCGTCTCGTAGCTACGCATCTACAAGACTTCAAGTGTATAGTTTTAAACGTTTATTATGGTATTTATTAAGAAATGAAGCCATTACGGAAAAGACATCCATTTCAAAAGTCGGAATTACAATGCTTTTGAAATCGATTCTAGAAGAACATTCATCGGAGCTCACCCTCTTTAAAAACGAAGCTCGCCATAAAGGCTTTCTTGAACAATTAAGCAAGGTAATGAATGAATTCCAAACTGGAGGAATTGAAGTTGAAGATTTCTCTAGCTTTTTTGAAGCGACTAATCCAACAGAAAATGAGCAACGATTAAAAGAATTTGGGATTATTTATCGTTACTTTACACAAGCGCTAAAAGACGATTTCGTTCACCAAGAAGAAAGCTATGCGCAGTTATGCAGCGTGATTGCTACTAAAGATTTATCCAATACCTTTATTGCTATCGATGAAATGGTCACATTAACAAAGGCTGAAATGGAAGTGATTGAAGCCTTAGTAGCAAGCGGAGCAACCGTCGAGTTTCACGCTACATTAACGACATATGGGGTCCATACTGCTAAAAATGAAGCAGGGGATTCGTTATTTACGTCAAATAGAATTCTTTTAGAAAGACTCTCAAGATGGATAAATAGAGGAGAGGACTTAGCACGCATCATCGAATGGGATGATAGTGATTCACTTTTCGATGAAGAGTTTAAAGAAGTAGAAAAGTTCTGGCTTGAAACGAATGGTGGACTCCCAAAAGTAAAGAGAGAGAAAGGACAAAAGACTCCTCTACAAAAGATACAATTTACTAAATACGCCGATGAGAGAGAAGAGTATCAAGAAACTTTTGCCCAAATTAAACGAATGGTGCAAGAGGGCAAAGTGCGTTACAAGGACATCCAAATTTTGGGACGGAATTTAGAAGAAAATCATTTATTCATAGAATCTCTCCTAAAACAATATGATATTCCAGGATTCATAGATTTATCGGACTCAATGGAACATCATCCAATCATACAGGTGCTAGATGCACTGTTTGCTATTTGGAAATATGATTGGCGTTATGCGGATATTATGAGTCTTCTTCGTAGCGAATATGTCTTATGGAATAAAGACGAAGACACACCTCTCAACGAGCAATTACAAGCTTTCAGACAACAATTAGATGAAACAGAGACAGTTATTCTTGCCAATGGTTACGAAGGGTATCAATGGACAAACGGGAAACCATGGGCTTATGTTGAAGAATCTATTGATGAAGATTCTAAAGTGGAATTGACTGATAAAAATACACAAATCTTATTGAAAGCACAAGAACTTCGTGATGAATTAACAAAGGTATTACTCCCTGCATTTAAGAAATTAGAACAAGCAGCTACAACAAGAGAAGCTGTTACTGTACTGTATCAATTACTATCGACTTTAGGTGTCGATAAATCTGTTATTTACTGGAGAGATATCGCTGCTGAAGATGGTGATGTTGAAACGGCTAGACGTCAAGAACAAGTGTGGTCTGAATTTATCCGATTACTAGATGAATACATTTATATTTTTGGTGAAAAATCCTTTGATTGGGAAACATTTATGATGTTACTTCATACAGGATTTGAACAAACACACTATAATTTAGCACCTTCAACATTAGATGAATTAACAATTACAGGGATGGATTCTGTTCGTTATTCGCCAAAGAAAATCACCTTTGCCGTAGGACTCGCGCAGGGTGTAATGCCACGAAATATCGACGAAACAGGCTTATTAACGGATGATGAACGTGAACTTTTCTCAAATCAATTAGATAGTGGACGCTTTCTTGCGCCTACAACAGGTCAATTACAATCTGTCGAACCATTTGTGTTCTATCAGTTATTGATGAGTGCAACGGAGCAGCTTTATTTATCGTGTGCGGTATCTAAAGACGGTAAGGAACAACTCGTTTCAAATTTTGTTCAACGTTTACTAAAACAGTATGATATAGAAGAAATTGATGGGTCGCTAAATCGACAAAACCGCTTAGAACAAGGTGATTTTGTTGTTCCATTCGAACTATTTACAACGCTTCTATTGAAGATGAGAGAAAACAAGTTTAAAGAGAAAGATGAAATTGATTTCTTATGGAAATTAATTCCACACCTATTAAAAACTGATGCAACTTTCAGTGCTAACTATCATGCGTTACTGGCATCAGTCTTTAGACTAAACGTAGCAAGTAAATTGCCGCTTTCTCTTGCGCAAGAGCTTTATGGAAATCAATTGAATTTATCAACATCTCAAATTGAAACTTACTATAAAGATCCATTTAGCCATTTCTTACAATATGGATTAAGATTGAAAGAACGCCAAGAATTTGAGCTTTCTCCAGCAAATACTGGGGAATACTTCCATGAGTTCTTTGATCAGTTTATTAAGGAATTAAATGCACGAGGCTTATCACTAAGAGAGTTATCGCCAGAGCAAAAAATGGCTATTGAAGAAGAAATCTTTAATAGAATGAAAGACAATCCCAAATTTGCGATTTTAGCCTCTTCTAGACGTTTAAACTTCGTCCAAGGATTGTTACACCAAACACTCATGCAAACGACACAGGCGCTTCAAAAACAAGCGTTAGCGCTTGAGTCAAAACCTTGGATGACAGAAGTGGTATTTGGAACTTCAGGAAACTATCCAATTCACATTCCAATCGGTAAAAATCAATCGATTCATTTACGCGGGAAGATTGACCGAATTGACTTATTGCAGTCAGATAACGGAATCTATAATGGGATTATTGACTATAAGTCTTCTGAACAAAAATTCGAGATTGCAAAACTGATTGCAGGAGTTCAAATCCAATTGTTAACGTATTTGAAAGTATCTGAAGAAATTATTCGCAGTGAAACTGGAAAGATTCCAACGCCACTGGAAGCAAGCTATATCCATGTGCATAATCCAAAATTCAGTATAAAAGAAGTCCCAACGGAAGATAAATGGAAGCAAGAATGGACAAAAGCCTTTAAACACCGGGGATTAATCAACTCTGATGAGATTGCTAGACTGAATCCAGAACTCGTTGAAACGAATGCATCGAATGTCTTGAATGTTGCTCTTAAAAAAGATGGCGGCATTAGTGCAATTTATAAAAACGGTGTGTATACAACCGAAGAATTGAAGTTATTCAAAGATTTCGTATGGGAAAAAATTCAAGAAGCAGGTCAAGCAATCCTATCCGGAGATATCACGCTTGCTCCTTACGAAGACTTTAAACAATATGCAGATTCTGTATCTGGTAAATTCAGTAGTATTGCGCAATTTGATGCAACAAACCCAGAAAATAGATATCGTTCTCTACAAAAGTTTGAAAAAGAAGAGGGGATACTATTTATTCAAGATGAATTAAAAGCTAAGAAAGGAGAAACAGAAGAATGATTCCAGAGAAACCAAAAGAATTACAAGCAACACCTGATCAATGGAAGGCCATTGCAACTCGCGGAAATAATCTTCTTGTTTCTGCTTCAGCTGGATCGGGAAAGACTAAAGTTCTTGTAGAACGTATTCTCATGCATATTCAAGAGGGTATCGATATTAATGAATTGCTAGTTGTAACCTTTACAGAACTTGCAGCAAAAGAAATGAAGGAACGTCTTCGTACTAAATTAGAAGAAGCAATTGAAAAATCAACAGATGAAGTCCTTCAACAACGTTTTGCAAAACAATTACAGCTCATTCCATCAGCCATGATTTCAACAATCCATAGCTTCTGTATGAAAGTGATTCGCCGTTATTTCTATTTAGCAGGGATTGATCCAGTATTTACGATGATGGATGAAATCGAAGGACAACTATTGCAAGAAAAGGTATGGAGAGACCTAGAAGAAGAGCTTCTCGAACATCCTGAATACGAAGAAGTCTTTGCAACGTTCTCAAACGACCGCTCTGATGATGGTATTACCAATACAGTGTATCGTCTATACCAATATTCTCGTTCTAAAAGAGAACCAAAAACATGGTTATCTAATCTAACAGAGAACTATGCCGTTGGAAGTGACTATGCGTCTACACCGTTTGTTAAAACGTATGTAAAACCGGCATTAATCGAAGAGTTAAACTACCTTGTTTCTCAATACGATCAACTGCTAAAAGAAATTGAACTCCTTGGCGCTCCTAAGCATCAAGCTGTTTTAGAAGATGATTTAGATTTTGTAAAAGCAGTTCTTGTGCACATTCAAGACGAATCGTATGTTTTTGCGTATCAAACATTTAAAGATAGAAAATTTAAGAACTGGTCTACGGCCAAAGTCGATGAATCGGTCAAAGAAAGTCTCGATGAGATTAAAGCGATTCGTGAAGGTCTAAAAAAAGACTTCCAAAAAATCAAAGAGGATTACTTTGCGATTTCTCCAGAAGTTCAGCTGCAACAAATGACGAAAGTCAATCGCATCTTAGCGAAACTCTCGGATATTGCAGTGAAATTCTATGACCGATTTCAAGATGAAAAACATCAGTTAAATAAGCTTGATTTCTCTGATTTAGAACACGATACTTTAAAAATTTTGACAAAATTAGATGCGAATGGTCAAAAGATTGCTTCAGAATATTATCAAAATCACTTCAAAGAAGTCATGGTGGATGAATATCAAGACGTTAACCGTGTCCAAGAAGCGATTTTAGAGCTTGTAAGTAAGCCTGACAACCGTTTTATGGTAGGGGATGTGAAACAATCTATCTACGGCTTCCGTCTTGCAGATCCATCTCTATTCCGTGAAAAATACGAAGCGTATGCCGAAGGGAAGAGTGGAGAGAGAATTGTTTTAGCAGAGAATTTCCGTTCTAGAGATGAAGTGCTTTCCTTTACGAATAAAGTTTTCCAACAAATTATGAATAAAGAGTTGGGACAAGTGGAATATGACGATGTCGCTGCACTTAAAACAGGAAATCTCTCGTATTCGAAAGATCTCGATAAATCGAGTGAAATCATTCTTATTGAAGATATGGATGTAAACGAAGATGCTAATGACCTGGAAGAATCTGAAGAATTCGAAAAAGTAGAAAATGAGATTCACTATGTTGCACAACGCATTCAAGAGATGATTCATACTCCTTTTGAAGTGATGAATGATAAAACCGATGCAAAGCGACCTGTAAATTATGGTGATTTTGCGATTCTTTCTTCAACCAAGAGCAATAATGATAAGATTGAATCGATTTTTGCTGCTTATGGTATTCCAGTAAACGTTCAAAAGGCGCAATCCTACTTTAAACGTACTGAAATCACAACGATGGTTTCTTTACTTAAAGTGATTGATAATCCATTACAAGATATTCCGCTAGTGGCCGTATTACGTTCTGGACTTGTAGGCTTAGACGAAATCGCGTTGGCGCACATTCGTAAGTCATCTAAGAATACAAGTTATTACGAAGCACTTTGCCAGTTTGTTTCGGCCTTTGAACTCCAAGAAGTCGACTACTATGATTCTAAGCAACAATTAGCACTGAAAGAACGTCTAGAAGGCTTTTTAACATTATTAAATAAATGGAGAGACAGCGCTAATAACGAATCTATCGCACAGTTAATCTGGGAAATCTATATGGATACGCATTATTTGGAATATGTTCATGGACAGTCCAACGGTGCGCAAAGAGCTGTAAACTTGCATGCTTTATACGAACACGCTCATCAGTATGAATCCAGTAGCTTTAAAGGCGTTCGTAACTTTATCCGCTTCATAGAAGCACTGCAAAAGAAAGAAAAAGACTTAGACGAAGCGCCGATTGCAACAGAATCAAACGCTGTACAAGTGATGACGATTCATGCAAGTAAAGGATTGGAATTCCCGGTCGTATTCTTAATCGATACAAATCGTAAATTCAATATGCAGGACTTAAAAGCTTCTATTATGTGCTCGGATGAAATTGGTGTAGGTACGAATTACTTCGATTTAACGACTCGTATTACGTATCCAACAGTTCAAGCGGTAGCCACAAGAAACTTCGAGAAGAAGAAATTATTATCTGAAGAAATGCGTAAATTGTATGTAGCAATGACACGTGCACGTGAAAAGCTAATTGTTGTAGGTACTCTTAAAAACTACGAGTCCTTTAAGAAGAAATACGCCTTTTTAATCAATGAATCTAGCGAAATTCTACCTTATCAAGCACGGTTCAAGAGTGGCACATTCCTTAGTTGGATGCTACTGAGTGCTATTCGGGAACAATACAAGATTACTCCTGAAATTGTTGCAAAGCCGGATATCGTAATTAAGAGTCAGCAATATATTCACGAAATCAGTGGTAAAGAAGTCTTCCAAGAAGATTGGCATGAATATTACAGTGAAGAAGATTCTCCACGTGAATTGAAGTCTCGAGTACAACAAATGCTTCAAAAAATTCAGCAAAACTATCAATTTGAAACTGAAAGTAAAACAACAAGCTATCAAAGTGTATCAGAATTAAAACGTGTCCTTGAGGATCCAATTATCGAAGAACTATCGCAAAATAGCTTGATAGAAGAGGGGAGAAGAGCCATTTACCTCTCTCCTACATTGGAGCAACCACGCTTTATGGAAACTGCTGCAGCATCGGTTTCAGGCGCACAAAGAGGTAGTGCTCTTCACTTATTAATGCAGAAGGTAGACTTTGCAAGTGAAATTACATTAGAGACATTGGAACAATTACTCAAAGTTTTAGTGGATTGCAATGAAATTACACCAGAAGTTGCTGCAAAAGTTCCAGTGACACAAGCATACGAATTCTTCCAATCATCATTTGGTCAATGGATTGTGCAAAATTCACATGCATTAGTGCGTGAACAGGCATTTTCGTATGTACTAGAAGCTGGTGAGTTCTTTAAATCGATTCAGACAGATGATTTGATGATGATTCATGGAATTATCGATGGATATATCGAATTAGATAATGAGATTGTCGTATTTGACTATAAGACAGATTATGTTGTGGATACGACAGAAGGAATTCAAAGCATCGTACGTAAATATAAAGACCAATTAAATATATATGCAGATGCATTAGCCATCAGTTGTAACAAAAAAGTTACACGAAAAGTACTATGTTTATTATCGATTAATAAGAATATTGATATTGATACATTTAAAGTTATATAAATGATTATGCG
>ERZ773207.445-NODE-445-length-15263-cov-8.156036_pt1 | contig 15263 bp, 14 predicted proteins | sample MGYA00580997_ERZ773207 | MGnify/ENA primary metagenome ERZ773207 (study PRJEB29015, sample SAMEA2738170) | human oral metagenome | biome: human oral; feature: human-associated habitat; material: saliva | place: China | collected 2239 ... | reverse complement strand
ATAGGTAGTTATGAGGAGGTCATTATGGAACAGTTTGATGTTCTAGTAGTAGGTAGCGGTGGCGCTGGCCAACGCGCGGCTCTTGAAGTTGGTCGTCGCAAAGGCTTAAAAGTAGCTCTTATTACTAAAATTTTCCCAACCCGTTCAGCAACAGCAATGGCGCAAGGCGGCGTTAATGCATGTTTGAACAACGTAGCAGCTGAAGATACTGTTGAAACGCATACTTTCGATACAGTAAAAGGTTCTGACTATCTTGGTGACCAAGATGCGATCGAATTCTTCTGCTCTCGTTGTCCAGAAGGCGTACTTGAAATGGACCATATGGGTGCTCCATTCTCTCGTACAGAGCAAAACAAAATTGCTCAACGTAACTTTGGTGGTCAATCTTATCCACGTACTTGCTACTCTGCGGATAAAACTGGTCACATAATTTTGCACACTACTTATGAACAATGCTTGAAAGAAGGCGTACACTTCTTACAAGAATGGTACCTTTTAGATCTTGTTAAAGACGCAAACGGTCACGTTGGTGGCGCAGTTGTGTGGAACATGAAAGAAGGTAAAGTAGAGCAAATTAAAGCAAAAGCAATTATCTTGTCTACTGGTGGTGCAGGTCGTATTTTCTGGACTCGTACTACAAACCCATTCCTTTCCACAGGCGATGGTATGGCAGCAGCATTCCGTGCTGGTAATGCATTGAAAGATATGGAAATGATCCAATTCCATCCAACAGGTCTTGGTCGTACTGGTATCTTGATGTCTGAAGCGGTTCGTGGTGAAGGTGGCTACCTTCTTAATGCTGAAGGCGAACGTTTCATGAAAAAATATGCGCCTAATAAAATGGAATTGGCATCCCGTGACGTTGTAGCGAAAGCAATCGAAGATGAAATCGCTGCAGGTCGTGGTTTCGGTTCTGGTCTTAACGCATACGTAGTAGCTGACCTTCGTCACTTAGGTCCTGAAGTTATTATCGAAAAACTTCATGGTATTCGTGACTTGGCTATGACTTTCGAACATTGCGATCCATTAGTACAACCAGTACCTATTCGTCCAACATGTCACTATACAATGGGCGGTATCGACGTAGTTGACTACAAAACTTGTGCATGTGAAGTGCCTGGTTTGTTCTCCTCCGGCGAAGCTTCTTGTATCTCCATCCACGGTGCTAACCGCTTAGGTGGTAACTCCTTGGCTGACGGCGTAGTATTCGGTAAAGTATCCGGTGCTGGAGCAGCTGACTATGCTGAAACACATGAACAACCTAACGTAGATGCAGAATTGGCTGCAGCTGCAAAAGCTTGGGAAGCTAAATTCACTGAAGTAACTACTCGTGAAGGCGGTCGTCCTGTGGTTGAAATCCGCGATGCATTGGCTGATGCAATGTGGAATAAAGTAGGTATCTTCCGTAACGAGCAAGGTATCACTGAAGCATTAAAAGAAATCGACCAATTGATGGAAGATTACAAAACTTGTTATGTAGGTGACCCTGAACGTACTTACAACATGGCATTCGTAAACTATTGTGAAATCGGTTCCATGTTAACAGTAGCAAAAGCTATTGCTATGGGCGCTTTACACCGTCGTGAATCTCGTGGTGCTCATATCCGTGAAGACCATCCAAAACGTAATGATGAAAGATATTTAAAACACTCTTTGATCAAATTGGGTGCAAATGGCGAGTACGAATTAACAGAACGCGACGTAGTGTTCACTAAATACGAACCACAAGAAAGGAAGTACTAAGATGAGACAAATCACCTATCATATCCACCGTTACCAACAAGGTCGCGCGTTTGTACAGACTTTCAAATTCGACTATGAAGCTGACCGTACAATTCTTTGGGGCCTTCAAAAAATTAAAGACACTCAAGATCCAACATTAACATTCTTGGCAGCTTGTCGTTCCGCAGTTTGCGGCGCTTGCTCCGTTCGCGTAAATGGCGAAGCAATGCTTGGTTGCGAAGCTAAAATCGACGAATTAACAGAACGTTATGGTACTGATGAATTAACAATTGCACCTATCGGTAACTTCCGCGTTATCCGTGACTTAGTTGTTGACTGGGAAGCAAAAGTTGATCGTTTGAAATTGGTTGCTCCTTGGATCTTCCTTAAAGCTGAATTCAACGAAGGTGACAAAATTGTTCGCCAAACTCCAGCTGACTTCAAAAAATTCGTTGCTGGTACAGAATGTATCCTTTGCGGTTGCTGTGCATCTGAATGTAACAAATTGACTGCACGTCAAGACGACTTCTTAGAACCATATGTATTCACAAAAGCTAACCGTTTCGTATTGGATAGCCGTGATGATGCACCTATGGCTCACATTCATCCTGCATTCGACAACGGTCTTTGGAAATGCGTTCACTGCATGAACTGTATCTCCCGTTGCCCTAAACACTTAAAACCTGCTCAAGATATTTCCAACTTGCGTAAAGAGGCTACAAAAGCTGGTCTTACTAACAGCAAAGGCGTTCGCCATGCAGTTGCTTTCAAAGACGATCTTTACAAAACTGGTCGCTTGAAAGAAGTTTCTATGAGCTTGAAATCTGATGGTGTTGTAGATTCCGCTAAACAAGCATTCTATGCTTTACGTTTGTGGAAACACAGCAAAATCAATCCATTCGAACTTGTAGTACCTCAAAAACCTGTAAATGGTATTGATGGTGTTCGCAGACTTATGAAAGCAGCTGAGGAGGTAAGCAAATAATGAAATACGCATTTTTCCCAGGTTGCGTTCTTGAAAGCGCTGCCAAAGAAGATTACTTAGCAACAGTTGCTGTAGCTAAAAAATTAGGCATCGAGTTGGAAGAGCTTGACGGCTGGACTTGCTGCGGCGCGTCTCACGTTCAAGATATCGCTCCAGAAATCACACTTGCTACAAACGCACGTAATATTGCATTAGCAGAAGAAAAAGGTTTGAACCTTTTAACTGTATGTAACACTTGTACTTTGATGCTTCGTGAAGCTAAAAACGAGCTTGATAAAAACGAAAAAGAAAAGAACGAAGTTAATAAAAAATTAGCTCAAATCGGTAAACAATACCGCGGTACAACTGATATTACTCATTTCTTATGGGTATTGATTCGCGATTACGGTTTGGACAAATTGAAAGCTAAAGTTGTTAAACCTTTAACTGGTTTACGTGTAGCTGAATACTATGGTTGCCATATTCTTCGTCCTCAAACTGAATTGGGCTTCGAAGATTATCAAATGCCTACATCCTTAGCAGAATTGATTTCCGCTATCGGTGCTACACCAATCGACTTCTCCCGTAAGCTCGATTGCTGCGGTTTCCATGCTGTATACCCTGCACATGATTCCGTAATGCAAATGACTGGCTCCATCAATAAAGATGCAGCTAAAGAAGGCGCAGATTGCGTAGTAACTCCTTGCCCACTTTGCCAAATGCAACTTGATATGTTCCAAAAAGAAGCTAAAGAAGTTGTTGGCGGTGGCAAAGATATGCCAATCTTGCACATGTCCCAATTAGTGGGTCTTGCTCTTGGCATCTCCCCTGAAGAAATGGGTATGCCTAAACGTCACTTAACTGACACTGCAGCAGTGACAAAATTCGTAGGTTAATTCGTTTGATTTAGACATGATCTGAGTTGGTCTATATATATACGTCTAAATCTAAACCTATTATCATAATTACCAGAAGAACCCCCTAGCTAAGTCTAGGGGGTTTTTCTTATAAATACTAACTTTATAAATAAATTTGATTTTGATATCAACTGAGAATTGTAGTATAATGAGAATATTGATTGCATACACTTATATGAATGTTGACTAATATAACATTGTTAGCTCGTAAATCATAATAATGTTAGCCATGTAATGTAGAACGTACACGATGGGGAGATTCGTTGTATAATGAATATCCACTTTAATTGAGCAATTATGTAAAAGGGATTTTTAACATTATTACGCGCTATACACAGGGAGGATATAATGAATGATATGCTGTTAGAATACATCGATCGGATGATCGATCAAGAGAAAGACCATCGCGTTTTTCCTGTAGAATTCAATAATAAAAAATATTATGTAAAACAAGATATTAGTAATCATCGCTCTAGTTGGATTAAACCAGCACCTAGAGCTTCTTTTGATTATGAGTTCTATAAAATTTCTTTTGTGAATACACAATTGCCTGTAGCACCGACCATTGCAGGCTTTAGAGAACATTACTTTGTTACCGAAGAGTGTGGTAAGACTTTAACATATTATAGTCAATTGCCGGCACAACATCCTGATGACGATAGTTTGCATGATATGGTAACACATATCTTTTATATATTTGGTAAGACCTTAGGTCAGTTGCATGATTATGGTTTAGCTCATGGGCGTCCTGCCATGCGTGATATTACGTATGATCCAGAAACAGATAAGATTACCTTACTCGACTGGGAAAATAGTCGCCGTTGGCCTGAATTAACAGCACAGGGCTGGGATTTGCTTATCTTTGTTCATAGCTATTTAAGAGAGGATGATTTACCGATTTCTTATTTATATGCTATGATGAATGGCTATAGCTCTGCTCGTACGGCGAGAGATACGGTGTTACATGTAAAAGAAATTCTACGTAAACATGAACATCTCTTTAAATTCTGCCGCATGTTAAACCCATTCCACTTTGTAGATACGGAAGCAGCCGTAAAAGCAAATGATTTCATGTTATCCTTGAAAACTGAATAGATTTCAATGTAACAGTGATCATAATTAAATAATACTTATAGTTAAATAAAACTTATAGTTAAATCATACTTATAATTACATAGTACTTATAGTTACACCATGTGCCATAATAGTACTTGTAATAGTTGCACTGAGTAGACCTTTACGGGAACTAGTTTTATATCTCATATATAACTAGTACTAGTAAAGGTTTTTTTGTTGCTCATATATAACTGTTACGAGTAAATGTCTTTTTTCTTATTTCTCATATTTAACTGGTGCTAGTAAAGGGCTTTTTTGCTTGTTAATGAGGAATTGTAATTATAATTCACTAGCTTTCACCAAAATCACCTTAATTCACCGCAAGGGGGTTGTCGAAGGAGGACCTCAGGAATATAAGAGGGTGAAAGGAGGTGATACGATGGCTAACATTAAACGCACTAAATTGGTGTTGCGTTTTAACATCGGCACCGAAGATGCGCCGAAGTACAAAGACGTAACCTATACACGTGTTGCAGAAGAAGCGTCCGACGATAATGTGAAGACCGTTGGTAATGCGCTGGCAGCCTTGTATGACCACAGCTTGTCCGACGTGGTCCGCGTCAATGAAGTATCTTTAGGACATTAATTGTAGATTGTCTACATATTCTTGTTTTAGGTGATCCAAACACATCCTAATTGATGATTTCATACATCCTTACATAGTCGTAAAAGGGGTAGAAATCGCAAGTCCACACATTCCCATCCTTATTGATATGAATCATAGATAGATCTATTTAATCTAAGTGTGATTACAGAATTACTTGTAATTACTGAATTACAGAGGTTATCTCATTCTATCCATATTCGAGAACTTGTTTATGAAACGTGAAAGGAGGCGCCCACATGGCGGAAAAACGCGTTGTATATCTTACATTTTCTACGGTCGGTGGTAAAAGCACATCAGTCACAATTAGTGCTCCTCGTGCTGGAATTACTTTACAAGATGCTAAAACAGCGGCTAATGCGCTAGTAGCTAACAAGGTAATCCTTGGTTCTGGTGATGCAGAACTTGCTGCATTTACTACGGCTCGTGAAGTAACAACTCAAACTACTGAATTGCAATAATCGTATACTGCAAATCGTTAAAAGGGCTCTCGCCGGTGGTGAGGGCTCTTTTATTATGGTAAAATATAAGGTATACCAATTAGGTATGGAAAAAATGATTGTGATATGCCCAAAATTTGGTACATCATGTAACCCGAATGGGAATTATTTAAGGGGTAAAACAGTGGAATATATCATTTCGTTTATGGAAACTTATGGCTATGCAGCCATGTTTATTGCAATGGTTCTAGAAAATGCTAATATACCTATTCCTAGTGAAATTGTACTTGGTTTTGCAGGGTATTTGATCGCTCAAGGTATATTTGATATGCATACGACGATGGTCGTAGGTACTTTGGCGGGCATTGTTGGCTCTATCCTATCTTATTGGATGGGTGAGTATGGTGGTCGTCCTCTATTATTGAAATACGGTAAATATGTATTCTTCAATGAACATAAATTTGAATTAGCAGAAAAGATGTTCAATAAATACGGCGGTGCTGCCGTATTCTTTGGTCGCCTTTTACCAGGTGTTCGTACTTTTATTTCCTTCCCAGCCGGTATGGCGCGCTATCCAATGTGGCACTTCATCATTTGGACGGTTCTTGGTACGATTCCTTGGACGATTTTGCTCGTTTACCTAGGCAAGGTGCTTGGTGAAAATTGGAAAGATTTGATCGAATACAATCATGAGTTCTTGATTGTTATGGTTGTTGTATTTGTTATTATAGCTGCAGTACTGGGCTTTAAATACTATCGCAATCGTCGATAAGGAGGGGACTTATGCAACTCTCTCGCTTAACACCGGTCATGTTTATTGTATGGCTTGTGTTCTACATGTTTGGCAATAATATGTTGCCTGTTACCGATCCTGTTGAATCTAATTACGCATTAACCGCGAAGGAAATGGTTCTTTCTGGTGATTGGTTGTCGCCTCAAATTTACGGTACTTATTGGTACGATAAACCGATTATGATTTATTGGCTCATCGCCCTTTGTTTTAAACTCTTTGGTATTGCTGACTGGGTGGTGCGTTTGCCGAGCGCTATCTTTGGTGCTTTGTCTGTAGCAACTATGTATCAATCGATGCGTACCATTAGTGGCAAATGGGCGTTAGGCCTCATTGGGGCATCCGTTCTAGGTACATCTCTCATGTTCTGGACCGTAGCTCATGGCATTATTACGGATATGGTGTTACTATATACGACATTGATGGTCATGATTTACTCCTATAAGGGGATGGTGGAACAGAAACCATATGCTATGATTGTAGCCTATGTATTTGCTGCCCTAGGTGTACTCACTAAAGGTCCTGTAGCACTTGTCTTACCGGGGATGATTTTACTTGTCTTTGCAGGTATTAACCGTTCTTGGTCCATGGTGAAAGCCATCTTCGATTGGCGTGGTATTTTAGCATTTTGCGCAGTTTGCTTCCCGTGGTATGCGTACATGTACAGCGTTCACGGCCAAGAGTTCATCGATGGTTTCTTAGGGCTTCACAATGTAACACGTGCCACACAATCCGAGCATCCAGAAGATAATGTTTGGTGGTATTATTTAGCCATTTTCCTCGGCGCTTCTATGCCGTGGACAGGGGCTGTTATTTACGGTATCATCGATGGCTTTAAACAGCGCCATACAGGTTTTATCTATAATATGACTTGGGGTGTAGGTATTGTTTTATTCTATACCTTGATGGCTACTAAATATCCTTTGTATACCTTTGTTAGCCTCGTTCCATTTAGTGCTATTGGTGCCATGGGCGTTATGAAGCTTATTCGTAAAGGCAAGTCTAGAGCTTTAAAATGGATTATTATGGGGCCCACCTTGCTATTGTGGATTGCCTATGTAGCTGGAACCTTCTTCGCTCCGTGGGGCTTCTATTTCTTGCTCTACGTAGTGGTGGCTATAGCCGTTCTACTTATGCTTCATGCATGGTTTACAAGAAGAGGCTATCGTTTAGTCACTATTATCGTCCTTGGTACAATGGTAATATCCTCAATCGTTGTTGTAGAAGGCTTAGAGCCGTTTATTAAACAACGTAGTAATATTGATGTAGTACCAGTAGTAGATTCTTATGATGGCGATGTATATTACTACAACGGCTATAGTACAGCGACTGTATACTATACAGGTCATAAGATTATCAAAATCAACGGTGATGAAAGTCGCTGGGATGATCGAGATAAATTGAAAAAACGCAGTGCTGAATGGTCAAAGAAATATCTTATGGAACAAGTCAATGAAGAGGAATTTAACAAGATTATCGCATCTGGTAAACCTGTTATGTTAATCGTTCCAAAAGGTGAAATTAAGCACTTCCGTCAATCCTCTATTTACCCGAATGTATCAGAATTTAGCGAAGCTGGTACATCAGAGGTATATGTATTGAATAAAAAGACTATATTCAAGTAAGTCTAACAAGAAAGTTTGACAAGTAAATAACGACTGCAAATAGGTAGCATCCTTTGGGTGCTACCTATTTTTAGTATATAAATGACTGTATTTATGATGTATCTAAATGATTGTATTTGTGATTTATCTAAATGGTTGTATTTGTGATGTATCTAAATGATTGAAATTTGTGATAAGTCAAAAGTGGTTGGATTGATTTAATGAATGATTGATTTATATGTTGTCTATTTGATCCTAGGTATTCTGATTTATATTGATGTTTTTCTCACTCAACTAATAATACCTACAATATTACTGTGTTTTATTGACAGAATTAATACATATTGATATAGTAGGGTATAAATAAGTTTGGAAACGAGGTGTTCTAAAGCCATATTTCATCTAGGTTTTAGAAAAGTGCGAAAAAAGACATGTGTCAAAAACGCCCCTTGTTATGAGGTAGAAAGAGGGGAAGTTATGAAGAAAACTTGGTATCTAATCATTGCGGCAGTTCTCTTGGTTATCGGCGGTATCGCTTATGGCCATCATGAGCACAATAAACCAAAGACGGCACAGGAATTAAAGACAGTGCGGATAGCGTATTTACCAATTACCCATGCATTGCCGGTATTTGCCACAAAGGAACTAGAAACAGCAGATGGTCCTGTACATGTAGAGCTTGTTAAGTATGGATCTTGGCCAGAGTTGATGGATGCATTAAATACAGGCAAGGTAGATGCTGCATCGGTACTCGTTGAACTAGGTGTAAAGGCTCGTGAACAAGGCATTGATGTTCGTGCTGCTGCACTTGGTCATACAGAGGGTAATATTATCATCGTAAATAAGGATATTAACTCCGTTCAAGACTTAAAAGGTAAATCCTTTGCTATCCCTCATAAACAATCTACACAAAAAGTTCTCGTAGATTGCATGCTTGAACAAGCGGGTCTTTCTGAAAAAGATGTACAAATCGTAGAAATGAGCCCTCCTGAAATGCCATCTGCACTATCTGTAGGGCAAATTGCAGGCTATAGCGTAGCTGAACCATTTGGCTCCATTGCCTTAGAGATGGGAAGTGGCAAAGTTTTTGAAGATCCGGATCACTTATGGCATGACAATATTTGCTGTGCCCTCGTGTTTAATGGTCAATTCGTCGACGAACATCACGACTTGGCGAAAGCTTTCACCAAGGCCTATCTCGATGCCGGTAAATACCTAGATGAGCATCCAGAAGCACAAAAAGAGATTTCCTTAAAATATATGAAGTTTAAGGATCCAGTTATCGAGCGCTCTTTACAAGTGATTGGGTTTAGAGATTTAGCCCTTACAGAGGACCGTTATAATGCGCTTGTGCATCACATGACACATATTGATTTGATCAAAAAAGTGCCGAGTTATTCAGAGTTTGTAGATACATCTTTATTACCATAGGAGGGGGACCATGAAGAAATATACATATGTGCCGGGCTCATTTATTGCAGCTTGGCTGATTTGGGAGTTAATCGTTCATCTGGGCGGTTTTAACGAAGCCTTGTTTCCAACGCCATATAAGGTATTGCTCGGCTTTGGAGAACTCATCGGAGACGGTGTTCTTTTTAAAGATATTGCAGACAGTTTAGTACGCTTCTTCATTGGTTACATCATTTCCGTTGTAGCCGGCGTATTCTTTGGCCTTATCTTGGGTTGGTATAAGGGGATTTGGAACTACATCAATCCAATCGTTCAAGTCATTCGACCAATTTCTCCTGTAGCATGGTTGCCGTTTATCGTTCTCTTCTTCGGCATCGGTCAAGCGCCGGCCATCGTTATCATCTTTATTGCGGCGTTCTTCCCTGTGCTATTGTCTACGGTGTCTGCCATCCAAAATATCGATCCTGTATATATTAAGGTGGCGCGCAACTTTGGTATTAGACAACCAGAACTATTATTTAAAATCGTGTTGCCTGCCGTATTCCCTGGCATTGCATCCGGTCTTCACATCGCCCTTGGTACAGCGTGGATCTTCCTTGTAACAGGCGAAATGGTAGGCTCTCAAACGGGCCTAGGTTTCCTCATTATCGATATGAGAAATAACTTGCGTAACGATCTTCTAATGGTAGCCATTTTGACCATCGGTTTCGTTGGGCTTTTACTCGATTGGGGCGTGTCCCTCATCGAAAAATGGATTTACAAACGTTGGGGTATTGAGAAATAGGAGGTGGCCTCATGGGTTATATTTCGGTGCGCAATGCACACAAGGAATTTATGAAAGATGGGGAACCACTCACCATTCTTGAAGATATCAACTTAGACATTGAAAAGGGCGAGTTTATTTGCCTCTTAGGCCCTTCTGGTTCTGGTAAAAGTACGCTATTAAATGCTATAGCTGGTTTTGAGCTCGTTACATCTGGTTCCATTACTATCGATGGTGAAGAGGTGAAAGCCCCTCAACTCAGATATGTAACGGTATTCCAAAATTATGGTCTCTTGCCGTGGCGTACAGTGGAAAGCAATATCGAGCTAGGCCTTGAAAGTAAAAAGGTGCCTAAAGAAGAACGCCCCGCTATTATCGACAAATACGTTAAAATGGTAGGCCTCGATCACGCTCGCAATCGCTATCCTGCAGAACTATCTGGGGGCATGCAACAACGTGTATCCATTGCCCGTGCCTTAGCGGTTGATCCAGATATTATCTTCATGGACGAACCTCTAGGCGCCCTTGATGCGTTGACACGAATCAATTTGCAAGATGAAATCTCTCGTATCTGTCGTGAAGAAGGTAAAACAGTTGTATTCGTTACTCACGACATTGAAGAAGCCGTAGTCCTTGCGGACCGCGTTGTAGTACTCTCTGCAAATCCAGGTCGAGTACAAACTATCATCCCTGTAAATATCATAGATAGAACAGACCGTACATCGGCTAACTTTGTTAATATACGGAACCACATCTTCGAACAATTCCAACTGGCAAAAGAAGACAAAATCGAGTTCTATATTTAATTGTATATACCTTAAAATATCATGCCTTAAAATATCCTAAAAAAAGATATGATTTTTTGGGGGGATAATAGACAAAATCCTAAAATAATGTATACTATAAGTAGCTGAAGGATTGTAAGAATTCACTGTTAGCACAAAAAAACTCCCTCAAGAACCGCGAAATACTTGAGGGAGTTTTTTATTGCTTATGATCGTCTAAGCTAACGGGGTTAATCACCATGAAATTTCCTATCTAACCACTTGCAAATGAGATAGCTGGTCACATTTACCACGATAGGAATTAGAAGGATTATAAGAATATCTTTCACTGTTGCACCTCCTTTCTGTACCTGATTCCCCAGAACGGAGTGGTGACATCTTGATTGTAGTACATATAACTATATATTTCTTATGCAATTCGTGTAATTATCATGTATAGTAGATATATATCGGTAATAACGTATGAAATTTAAATTGGAGGCTATATGTCTTTATTTGAGTTAGAGAAGACCTTGTCTTTTGATGAATATATAGAGTCCTTTGATACAGAGCGTGTAGAGAAGGTGCGTGGTTTTGTAGATTGGCTCGCCCAGTATTCGGGCAGTCTTGTCCATAATCCTTGGGGTGAGGTAAATCCTGATTTAGAGATTATCACAAAGGGCTTTGATGCGGCTCAAGTGCGGCGAGATAATTTAGTGGCTTATTTACTGCCCCGCTTAGGTCGAGCTAAGGTCTTTGTGGTGGCTGAGGCTGTAGGCTATCAAGGGGGTCGCTTTACAGGTATTGCCATTACTTGTGAAAGAATGCTACTAGATAAGCACAAAACCATTCGTGCGAAGGATGTAACGCCTATTCGCTTAGAACGAACTAGTTCGCCTAGTAGTCATCTGTTGAAAGGGACACAGCAAAAGGACGGTTTAAACGAGCCTACTGATACTGTGGTGTGGAGTGCTATTATTGAAAAGGGCATCGATCCTTATGATACATTGTTGTGGAATATATTTCCTTTCCACCCGCATAAGGAAGAAAATCCACTGACGAATCGCACGCCTACGGATAAAGAGCAACAATTGGGTTGGGACTATACAAAACGCTTGCTAGATTTACATCTCGAGCTAGGTGGTGTAGAACCTCTTATGCTCGCCGTAGGACAAAAGTCTGCTGATACGATGGGCAAATTTGGTCTGTCTGCTATTGGCTTGCGTCATCCAGCAAACGGTGGAGCTAATCTATATCGCCAAGGCTTTGCTGAGGCTGTAGAGGCATATTTAAAATAGTTTGTTACGTAATGGTAGAATAGTACAAAAAAGTATACAAATGAATGTAGCTATATGTATCTTTTTTAGTTACGTGGTTAAGCACCAATTATCTTGAGAGCTTAAGAGTGCGTTTTAGAAATTGAGAGAGAATTTTAGTGGTTAAGAGCGCCTTTTATAGAGTGTTGGAGAGAAGTTTATGAAACGTTATTGTGATACTTGCCGTCAGTATTGTGATGAGGCGGCTATGTTTTGCCCTACTTGTGGGCAGTATACAGTGGCAACAGAGGTGGAGCGCATCGCACCAGAAGGCGACGTAATCTATCCTTTGGCACACTACCAAATGAGTTATAAGGATACGTTCCTTTATGTAATGGGGAAAAAGTTCATGAATACCGATGGACGTGCTTCCCGTAGGGAGTTTTTCCAATTCATATTCTTGTGGAATGTAGTAGTAATCTGCATACTGGCCGTGTTCTGCGCGTTGACTGCCATATTTAAAACAGGCCCTTATTTACTTGGCTTAGCATGGATGATTATCTCTATTTTGGGACTTGTTTCTTTTGTACCTATGGTTGCACTTTGTATCCGTCGTCTCCATGATACGGGAAAAGGTAGTGATACATTATTGTTATTCCTCGTTCCTTTTGTAGGTCCATTAATCTTATTAGGTTTATTGAGTAAAAAGGGACAACCGGAGGATAATCAATATGGTAGCGCCTTACAACATATCGTAATTGACAAGCGCTTAGCGTCTATTATGAAAGTATCTCCTAGTAACAGCTCCTTAACAACGAAGGTGCTCATAGCTGTAATCGTAAGTGCTCTTTGTGTTTGTGCCCTTTCCATGCGTTATATGGCGCCTTCTGATAAGACTATATCCATGGGGTGGTTCGCGAATGCTATCGTAGGTGAAGGTAGTGAAGAAGCAGCAGAAGCATCGGTAAAAGAATATTTTAATGCCGTTAATAACAAAGATTACGACAAGGCTTTCACCTATGTTATCGATCAAGCTAAGGCTAATCCAACAGAGAAACAAAAATGGATTGAGTCTATGAAGAATGGTCCTAAGGTAGACGTTGTCTCTTTAGGCGTTTCTCAAGTGAGCCGCGTAGGCAATTTAAAACGCATTACCTTTGAGGCGAACTTGCAAATGACAAAACCTAGTGAAGGTGCCGTAGAAGCGACACATATGAAACGCTATATTTCTGTTATTGAAGAAAATGGGGCATGGCATATCGAGGGCTTTTACAAAGATAATTCTAATGATAAATAATTAGATCTATATACAAATAAAATAGATAAATTTGAAATCATATAATCTATAGAATTCACTGGATTTAGTGCGATTTTGAAGCGCTTAACAATCGTGTAAAGCTCGCGTAATAGCGTTAACATAAGGGTTCCCTCTTTTGTTAGCGCTATTTTTATGTTACAATAGAACTAACGTATGAAAGCGAGGCTTTCATCAAAATCGATCGGATTATATTGCAAGACCCATTGGATAGGGACGAAGAGAACGTACCCGTCGCGGCTGACATATCTAATGAGGGCAATATACTCATTTGCTATGGCAAATGGTCACAACAACACTAGGAACGGCAAAAATTGATAGCGCATCTTTGCGCCTATTTGACGAGACGCTAGTATTTTAGCGCCTTTTTCTTTGTGTGGCCTCCATAGCATAGATCAATTCAAGTGATAGGTGAGAAAAGAAACTATGTTAAATAAAATAATGAACAAAATTTTAGGAGGAACTGTGAATACAACAGATAATCAGGTTACTGCGCAAGTGAAAGCAGAACCGACAGTAGCAAGACATGCTACTCGTGCAGCTGCGGCTGAAGGCGAACAAAAACAGACTCGTCGCCGCACTAATACACGCCGTCCTGCTGGCGAAGGTCGTACTCGTCAACAAGCAGCTGGCGAAGGCGAAGGCACAACACGTCAACGCCGTACAAATACTCGCACAAGCGGGACTGGTGGTCGTACTAATACGACTCGCCGTACAAATACTCGTCGCAATGCCGAGCAAGGTGAAGAACGTACAGAACGTAAACCACGCCAAACTCGTGCACCACGCGGTGAACGTAGTGAAAGTACGCGCAATACGCGTACTAATAGTACTGGTCGCAATGGCCAAAATGGTCAAAACCGTAACAACAACCGTCCAAATAACCGTTCCACGAATCGCAATCATCAAGAGGAGCAAGTGGAATTAGTAGGTCGCACACCAAATGGCGCTAACAAGGGTAAATTCCAAATTATCCCTCTTGGCGGTCTTGGTGAAATCGGTAAAAACATGACCATCTTCCAATATGAGGACGAAATCATCGTTCTCGACTCTGGTCTTGCGTTCCCTAGCGAAGACATGCTTGGCGTAGATATCGTTATTCCGGATATGAGTTATATTATCGAGAATAAGGATCGCGTGAAAGCCGTCGTAATTACTCATGGTCACGAGGACCATATCGGCTCCTTGGCATACCTTATGAAAGAAATCAACTGCCCAGTATATGCAACAAACCTCGTTTGTGGCTTGATTGAAGGCAAGTTCAAAGAGCATAAGGTGTCTCCAAAATGTCTCCGCACGATTGCTGCAGGCGATGAAGTTCAAATTGGTTCTGTAACTGTTGGTTTCATCCAAACAAACCACTCCATCCCTGACTCCTGCGCTGTGTACTTCGATACACCAATCGGTACTGTACTTCATACAGGGGACTTTAAAATCGACCAAACGCCAGTTGATGGCCGTTTGATGGATATGCACAAATTTGCTGAGCTTGGCAATAAAGGCGTATTAGCGTTGATGTCCGACTCTACAAACGTTGAAAAACCAGGTACTACAGGTTCTGAAAGCTCTGTAGGTCCTGCTATTAAACAAGCTGTTGG
>ERZ773207.444-NODE-444-length-15264-cov-10.868696_pt1 | contig 15264 bp, 10 predicted proteins | sample MGYA00580997_ERZ773207 | MGnify/ENA primary metagenome ERZ773207 (study PRJEB29015, sample SAMEA2738170) | human oral metagenome | biome: human oral; feature: human-associated habitat; material: saliva | place: China | collected 2239 ... | reverse complement strand
TATTCATTTTACAGGGACCAAGACTATCTCAGGGAGAAAATTTATCCCATGTTGAAGGAAACGGTTCGTTTTTGGAATGATTTTTTACATGAGGATCAGCAGGCGCAACGTTGGGTATCTTCTCCGTCTTATTCCCCAGAACATGGTCCGATTTCGATTGGCAATACCTATGACCAATCTCTGATTTGGCAATTATTTCATGATTTTATTCAGGCTGCTCAGGAATTGGGGCTGGATGAGGACTTGTTGACTGAGGTCAAGGAGAAGTTTGACTTGCTTAATCCTCTGCAAATCACTCAATCTGGTCGAATCAGGGAGTGGTATGAAGAGGAAGAGAAGTATTTTCAAAATGAGAAAGTGGAGGCCCAGCATCGGCACGCTTCCCATTTGGTGGGACTCTATCCTGGCAATCTCTTTAGCTATATGGGGCAAGAGTATCTTGATGTGGCGCGTGCTAGCCTCAATGATCGTGGAGATGGCGGCACAGGGTGGTCCAAGGCTAATAAGATCAATCTCTGGGCGCGTATGGGAGATGGTAATCGAGCCCATAAATTATTAGCAGAGCAGTTAAAGTCATCCACCTTGCCCAATCTTTGGTGTAGCCATCCTCCTTTTCAGATAGATGGTAATTTTGGTGCTACGAGTGGCATGGCAGAAATGCTGCTCCAGTCTCACACAGCTTATCTGGTACCTCTAGCCGCCCTACCCGATGCATGGTCAACAGGTTCCGTTTCAGGCTTAATGGCACGTGGACATTTTGAAGTTAGCATGAGGTGGGCGGATAAAAAACTCTTACAGTTGACCATTTTATCAAGAAGTGGGGGAGAATTGCGAGCTTCTTATCCAGGTATTGAAAAAAGTGTGATTGAAGTGAATCAAGAAAAAATAAAAGCGAAATGCATGGGGAAAGATTGTATTTCGGTAGCAACAGCGGAAGGTGATCTTGTTCAATTTTATTTTTAAGAAGATGTTATACTCTTCTAAAATCTCTTCAAACCACGTCAGCTTTATCTGCAACCTCAAAGCGGTGCTTTGAGCAACCTGCGGTTAGCTTCCTAGTTAGCTCTTTGATTTTCATTGAATATATAGTGGTTTGAAATAAGATGTGTGCAACTTGATTAGGGAAATCAAATTAATTTCTAGAAATGTTTTAGTATCCACGATGTACTATTCTAGTTTCAATTTACTATAAAAATGATGTATGGGATTGGTCAAAAAGAACACTTTGAAAATAGCAAAAAACGAGTATCTCTACAGATGGAGATACTCGTTCTATTATGTATAAAGCTATGAGTCTGTCGTCCTACGTAAGGTGCGCGTCGAAGGTTATACCTAAAAAACTCCAAACGCGATACAATAAAGGGGATTAAGCCAATTCTAAAGATTTTTTAAGAGGTAAGTGATGAGTTAAGATCAATGGTGTTTTAACAAGGTGAAAAGGGTCAGGCAAAAAGTCTTTAAAATCAGAAAACGCATAATATCAGTGTACTGACCCCAAAAAGTTAGACAATCAATTTATCCGAAGGATTTAGTTCTGTATTGCACAGGACTGAGTCCTTTTAGTTTTACCTTAATTCGTTTATTGTTGTAGTAATCAATATAGTCTACAATAGCTTGTTCCAATTGCTTAAGCGACTGAAACGACTTCTCATAACCGTAAAACATTTCCGATTTCAGAATCCCAAAGAAGGACTCCATCATACCATTGTCTGGGCTGTTACCCTTACGTGACATGGATGCTTGAATTCCCTTACCCTCAAGAAACTGGTGATAAGAATCGTGTTGATATTGCCAGCCTTGATCACTATGGAGAATCGTATTCTCGTAGTGCTTCTCTGTGAATGCCTGTTCCAACATTGTTTTTACTTGTTCTAAGTTGGGTGAAGTTGAAAGATTATAGGCGATAATTTCGCTATTAAAGCCATCTAAAACTGGTGATAAGTAGAGTTTTTGACTGCTTGCTGGAATGGCAAATTCTGTCACATCTGTATAGCACTTTTCCATTGGTTTGGTTGCTTCAAATTGGCGTTGAATAAGATTATCTGCTTTCTTACCAATCTCTCCTTGGTAAGAAGAATACTTCCGTTTACGACGAATTCGAGCACTTAAATCAAGGACCTTCATCAGGCGTTGGACTCTTTTGTGATTGACCATATAACCACGATTTCTCAATTCAAGAGTCATTCGGCGATAGCCATAATTTCCTCTGTGCTCAGTAAAAATAGATTGAATTTCAGCTTTAAGATCTTTATCTTTGTCAAGCTTATCCAGTTGCTTCAACTGATAGTAGTAAGTTGAGCGAGGTAAACGAGCCGCTTCAAGAAGTAAATCTAGTCGAAATCCTCCTGAAGCCATTTCTCTAATTGTCTCTGCCTTTCTCGTTGTAAGGCTTCGTCCCTGTCTTCTAGCTCTTTTAACTTTTTTAAGTAAGCCACCTCGGTACGTAAGCGTTCATTCTCTTCTTGAAGTCGCTCTAGTTCTGTCATTTCGTCCCAAGTTTTCTTACGTTTACGTCCCATTTTAGGTACTCTCTCTCTTGTTTTTTCAACAATAGTATACCCGTTTTTCTTGTATTGTGCCATCCAATTTGGAAGCATACCACGATTTGGGAGAGCATATTCGAGAGAAACTCTATCTTGAGACCAGTTTTCATGTAGAACTTTATCAATCATTTCTTGTTTTAATTCAGGAGAGTAGTATCTATTTTTTCCTTTTTTGACGAACTCTATTCCGTAACAATCAATCAATTTAATCATGTACCTAAGATTAGAATTGTTCATCCCAAATTTATTTGAAAGCTGCTCTAAGCTATATCCTTGTTTTCTAAGTTCATAGATCTGAACTTTATCTTTATAAGTCAATTTCATAATAAAAACACCCCAAAAGTTAGATTTTTTCTGTCTAACTTTTGGGGTGCAGTTCATTATTCACCATGCTTTTTCTGTTATACTCGTTATTTCTTATACGGTTTTGCGTTGTCTAATCGTTTCAATCCTTCCTCTACTTCTTCCCTTAGACGATTAGCTTCTTCTTCATCTCCTTCAAGACGTGCCTTTTGATAGCTTTTCAACTTAGCTTTTTCTTCGTCTGTTGTCATGTTCTTGTAGTCAGGTTCTGTCCATTCAGGCACGTTTGTTTTCTTGCTTGATTTTGATTTATTAGCCTTTTTCGGTTCTGATTTTGGTTTGTTAAACTTGTCTGGATCATACGTGCCAGCGACTTCTTTTTCCCAAGTGAATTCATACGCTAAAACTGGATTTCCACGCTTTTTTGACTTGATTTTTTTGACTTTTAAATCCTCGAAGTAGGGGGAAAGTTGCTCTAGAATAGGTTTTAAAACAAGTCTATCTATGTGACACGATTTATAGCTGACTGGCATATCTAACAAGAGCTTAAATTCATCAATCTTGAACTCTTTTCGTCCAACCGTTCGCCATTGCTTCAGCAGTCTGTAAGCAGTTTTTGCATAGGTTGAGCGGATAGTAGTAAACTCTTGTAACTCATATTGAGTAAAATTCGCTGACAATTTATTAAGAATATACTCAAAATGAGGAGATACAGAAACTTGAGCTTGCATATCTGACAAATTCTCTTCCCAATCAACTCGAAACCGTGTAAAAAGTGGCATGTACTCAATAGATTTGCTTGTTTTTTCGATATATCTTAACTGACTGATATTATTAGCTAGACTATCCATTGTGTCGTAAAATCTTTTGTTGTGTTGGATAGAATAATTTGCCAATTCTGCCAGTTGATATTTATCAAAAACAAGGTCAGAAGTGCCTTTATCTCTTGCCTTTGCAATAATCGCAAAAAAGAAATTCATCTCTTCTGCTGTCCACTTTCTCATGATAACCGTGTTTAAATCATTGTGATGCTTAACTACTTCATTAGCCATATAAAAACCTCTTTCGACTTATGTTTTTATTATACCATACCTTTGTTATAAAAACAAGTTTAAATATATGTTTTTTTGTGCCGACATTTTGTTATCGAAGAACCGACATTTTGTACTTGATAAACCGACATTTTGTTATCGAAGAACCGACATTTTGTTATTCATAAAACTCGAAAACCCTTGGCGCTCTAAGGCTCACGGAGGTGCTAAATATATTATTAAACATATATATAAAATATATATAAATAAGGGTCTCACTTCGTTTCGCCCCAAAATCTACACCTTCGTTTGATTTTTAAGGCTTCGCCTTTGTTCGCTACGCTCATGCAACAAGGAGCTTCGCTCTAAGGGCTAACGCCCTCGCTTTTTATTAGCAATCAATACAACTAAACTGGTTAGATACAGTTAATACAGAAGCTCTAACCCCTTGTAGCCCTTGGATTGATACAGTTAATACACTATCTCTGCACTTGAAATGTGTATTTCCCCCTTTTACCGACATTTTGTACTTGATAAACCTCGCAAACCCTTGATATGACTGGGTTTGTAAGGTGCTGAGACGAGCATTGTGGCGCTTTTAAAATCGCTAATGTGGGCAATCTATCACGAAACTCCCTACAAACGCTCACTTCACGAGCTTGTAGGCGTAGGATTTTCTAAACTCATCAACTCTCTCATGCCCTAACGCCTTTGATGCTGCCAATTCTGCCATTTTGTCTAAGACGTGCCCTCTCAGATCCTTGCGCAGAAATGTCTTCTGCGACTTCGGAAGAACGGTCACGTCCCTCTCGTTCATCAAATAGACACGCTTGGCATATTCAGCTCGTGCCGAGTGTTCGTCTAATTTTTTCGGTACTGCATACGTCTGAACCTCGTTTATTCGGTTGTTGAAGACGTAAAAATCCTCGTTCTGACGAAAAAGGGAAACGATAAGACGTTCTTCTTCCTCGTTCCGTGCTACGAGTGGACTTCTACGCCATTTCCCCCCTTTTCCTTGAACTCGGAAATAATAAAAGCCGTCTACGTCTCGCTCTGTTTCAAGCGCAGAACCTTTGATAGACTGCAATTCAGACTTACGCAAACCAGTAGCTCCGCCCACCATCTCGAAAAAGTCCTTTTTCTCTTGTGAGATATGTTTGTCGCTCTCCACGTCTACACGTGAGCGCTTCGCATCAGCTCTACGCCTTGGCTTCGTAGGAATGAAAGCCGTAGTCGGTAAATCAAAGACTTTGCCTAAATGCGCCTTGTACGTTGTCAACGTCCAAGCTGACAAATCTTTGTCTACACAACTTTGGATATAGCGGTCTGCATACTTTAAAATCGCTTCTAAGTCGTCCAAATCGTCTCCTACGCTCTTCTGCGCTACGAACTGGGAAAATCTACGCCAATTCGCTAAAGCGTCTCTATACGCCTTTCTAGAGGTTATATAGCGATATACGTCGCCCTCTTTCTTGGCTTGATGACGTGACAAGCCTTGACCGTCAGACCATTTTTTATCAATGATCTGACGACCAAGCTCGTACACTTTCTCAAATCTAGCCTCGTTCGATGTCTGCAAACTCCTTGTTTGCTCTTCTGCTCTCTGTTTGCGTGCTAAACGCTTCTCTTTCCTTGACTTAGCCATATAACCACCTCTCTTTTTGGATACTAAAAAACCGCCTATGGCTAACAAACTAGCCATAGGCGACAATGTTTCTGCTTTGTCAGTTGAACAAGTCAACTCGTTAAGGGAACCGGCTAAAGCAATGTCGCAAGTCTTTAGCGCTGTCAGATAAGCTCGTGCGTTCGAGTATTAACTTTAATTTGTCCAAGCAGTCGGACCAAGGGTGAAACGTCCCAAGACGCTTTTTTCTTCTTAAAAAGCTATAAAACATAGTCATTTGAAGCAATGACAAGCTATATAAAAATAAAAATATGAGAACAGTAGGCACTTTAAAATACGCCCACTATTTGTTTTTTCTTTACGTCCCAGGATAGCTAATCATTGGGATAACCAACTTTAACTGCTACGAATTTTACTATCAACTTTCTCCTCCTTTTTCTTTCGTTTGTGTGCCTATCTATCGTGTAATCACATAACGTTACACAATAGACTTTAAATAGATTTATACTTATAATTGAATTTAATAGCTAAAGATAAATTGTTTTGTTTCCTCGTATATATTTCTTTTTCCTCCTTTATTGTAAAATCTTTTAAAAAATCTCTGTTTCTTTTTTATCTAAACTAAATATAAATTATTTTTTTCAACTAGCTATTAAAATTTATTTTTTCTAAATATGTTGATGCAAAACCCATTAAAATTGTATTCTTTTTCCTCTTTCGCAACCTTAAAAATCAGTTGCTTATTTTTACTTCTCTAACCAATCAATTATCCATACTAATAGTATGCCACAAAAAATAAAATAAAAAAATCAAGCTCACACTTTTTTGTTTTCTCTTTAATAGATAAATGATGAAATATCCGCAAATTATCCGAGATAAATGTTTAGCCGACCATAAAAGTGGCTAAAAGCCACTTTATAGATCAGCTAAACATTTATGCCTTTCAGCCCTTTTTGTCGCTCCACGCTCCAAAAATTCCTTGATTTTTTCTCAAAAAACGTCAAGCGTTTTTTGAGAAAAAAGGTTCGGTCTTCTAAAATCAGACCGAAGTGCCTTCGAACCGCAAAGGCACAAGCTCGCAATCCACACGTTCAAAAATAGCGCCGCAGAACATAATTCGTCTTTCTGCTTGTATATAATTAAAATATATAATACAATAAAGTTGTAAATAATACTGTATCAAAAAAATATATATCGAAAATATAAAGAGGTGAAAATAATGGAACAAATCACAAAGACAGAAGAGCGAGAGGTTTCGCAAGCCGAAAAGAAAGGTGGGCGCAAGTCTATAAGCTGTGATTTTAAAGGGAAAGTTGATTTTGTAAAACGTGAAAAAGCTATCCGTGAGAAGATGATTGCAGACATCACTTTTGCATCAGCAGATAGAAAACTGGTTCGTGAGCTTGCAGTCCGTCAGTATTTGTTTGCTCACAACATGACAGAAGACTATGCTGCCAAAATACTTTGCTTTATCTATGACAACGTTACGGAGATTGAAAGCAGAAAAGTCTACCTCTTGGGTAATCAAGAAATCGCAAATAGTCTTGAATTATCATACCCAACCGTGCAGAAAATCGTCCAAAGGCTACACAAAAAGAGTATTGTTATCAAAGAGCCATTTATTAAAAATGCCTACCACGTCGGAGAAGAAGCTGACCGATTTTTCCAATCGATCAGCAACAATGCACAGATTTTGCTGACCTTTGAAGCAGACGAAGAAGAGCAACTGGAAGCAATCAACGAAGACGGAAGTTTAAACAAAGATATGGTAGACTAAGCGAAGATATGGTAAACTAAACCATATCCGCTGGATTAACAAATAACAAAAGGAATATGAATCATGAGCATTTTTACTTTAAGAGCTACGATTGTGTTTATTGGTGTTGCATTGAATCTTTTCGCTGATAAATTGTTCAAACAACATGCAAAAAGAGGGAGAATAATTTGCGATATAATCTTATTAGTCGCTTACTTATTGACATATCTTTAACTTCTTTCCGAAAAATGTTTCTTTTTCTGAAAGAACTATCTCAATAGCAAAACAACCCCCAAACCCTTGGCTCTCAAGGGTTTTCTTATGGTCTATCGTCTACAAAATCAACTGAAAAAGCGTCAGAATGCTCGTCTCAGCACCGAATATGCGCGGTTTTTGAATAAAATGCAATATTTCATCAGGAAAGGAAAAATACTTGCGACAGTTTAACTAATCAGCCAATTAATGAACTTGGGATGTTCAAGAAATCTTATCAATTAGGGGATAAAAATAAATTGGAAATAAGACCAATTATTAATATATAATTATTTGACTTTTTGTTTTTTAGAGGGTAGAGTCAAATTGAAGATGATCCCGATACAATATAATCTTATTGGAGGTGTTTATTAAAAAGAGAATTTGTTTTGTTGCTTTGTTTTATTAAAGAAAGAGTGAAAACGATGAAAAAAATATGCAAAGTTATTACAATTTCTAAAAAGAAAAAAGTTGATAAAGAACTTATAAAGGTTTTACTTGTATTTGTAATAGGGGTCGTTTTGGTATTATTAATTCCTATACTTTTTAGTCTTTTTATAGTTAAGTAAGTTTGGAATAATAAATAGTAGAGCTTGTTCTGAGGGACAGGCTCTACTGATTTTTTGAGAATCCATCAAGTAGACCATGGAATAAAGTAAGCGGTCATGATATAATAACAAAGCTATCGGAAAACCGATTGCGTACCGTGAGGTTCGTGAGAGGAGGTGATAGTCGTGAGTTACTTAATCGAGCTCTTCCTCAATGTTATGGCAAATGTGCTGGCATACTTCATTTGCAAATGGTTAGACGATGAGGAATAACGGTAGCTAGCCTAAAAACACCCGTTAATCTGCAAAGAACGTAAAAAAAGCCCTAAGGAACTGGCATTCCTTAGGGCTTTGGTGTAGCCTTGAGTTACTTAATCGGCAAAGACATTATATCACGTTAGAGGGGTACGTGTCAAAATTTGTGTTACGATTTAGGTGAGGTATCTCAGCGATATGGTCGGTATGTGAATCTCATTTCCGTAGGGTGCAGTGCCAAACAACTCATTTTTCTTTATTTCTAATGCGAATGTATAGTATTATCCACATTAAAATTTTATATATTATAAATATCGATATAGGGATAAATATAGCTGTTTGTATTGAATTATAAAGTGTTGGGGAATAGTGATTGGTAATTGAGAATAGGCAAAATAGTAAAAAAATGATAATAAATTCTTTGAGATTTTTCATGTGTTATTCCACTGATATTCCACCGATACCAATCTTTATTCCCTTTTTCTGGAATGCTGCGTCACTCATACTCAAGCCTCTTTAAGAGGCAAGTGACGAGTCAAGAGCAATAAGGCTTGAACAAAGTGAAAGCCAGCGTCTTTAGGCGCTGGCTGGTTATCTGGGCTTATAGCCCTGGTACAAACCACCCTTTTAACGGGTGGTCATGATTAGTTTTTAGGTTTGCGAAGCAATCCGAACAAGATACCACTTACGACTGCACCGATCAATACGAACAAGATGTAAAGAAGCGGATTTGAAGTAAGGGCAATAACGAAGATTCCTCCGTGAGGAGCCATCAGTTTCAAGCCCGCAAGACCAACAAGAGCACCTGTCAAAGCTGAACCTGCGATGAAGCTTGGGATGGCACGAGCTGGGTCAGCTGCACCGAATGGAATGGCACCTTCTGTGATAAAGGAAAGACCCATGATAATGTTTGTCAAACCTGAGTTGCGTTCTTCTTCAGTAAATTTGTCTTTGAACAATACAGTTGCTACAAAGACTGCCAATGGAGGAACCATACCAGCTGCCATAACGGCTGCCATGACGGTTGAACCACCACTAGTAAGTGCTGAAGCTGTCAACGTACTTGTACCAAATACATAAGCTGCTTTGTTGACTGGCCCACCCATATCGACAGCCATCATACCACCAACAAGAAGACCAAGAAGGACTGCTGAGCTACCTGACAAGCTAGTCAAGAAGTTATTCAAAGATGTATTGATCGCTGACATTGGGATGTTGATGAGGAACATCAAGAATCCTGTCAAACCAACACCAAGTAATGGCAAGAGAAGGATCGAGCGGATACCATCGAGTGAGCGTGGAAGACCTGCAAGGAATTTGCGTAGGAAGAGAACAACTCCACCTGCAAGGAAACCACCTACCAAAGCTCCAAGGAAACCAGATGATACGGCGGCTGGCAATTCGCCTTTAGCAGCACCGAAAGCGATGTTACCAAATGCTGAACCTGAGCTCGCAATGGAACCAGCAACGAAACCTGCTACAAAACCAGGTTTTTCAGCGATGGAGAATCCGATGTAACCTGCGAGTACAGGAAGCATGAAGCCAAAGGCTGCACCACCGATTGTTTTAAATTGAGCTGCTAATTCATGGTATGAACCAAGTTGAGACAATTGATCTTGAGGAACTCCAAGAATTTGGTCAATCAAGAAGGCAAGGGCGATCAAGATCCCACCACCAATAACGAATGGAAGCATTTGAGAAACCCCACTCATCAAGTGTTTGTAGAAGGCTCCACCCAAGCTCAATTTTTCTTGGCTAGCGCTAGCTTCTGCTGCATTTTCAGCGTGGAAGACATCTGCTTTGCCGTCTAAGATGGTTTGGATCAATTCTTCTGTCTGACGGATACCAGCTGCGACTGGTTTAGAGATCAATTTTTTGCCATTGAAACGAGCTGTTTCAACTGCTTTATCCGCGGCAATGATCACCCCTTCAGCTTTGGCGATTTCTTCTGCTGTCAAGCGGTTGCCGACACCTGATGCACCGTTGGTTTCAACACGAACTGTAACACCCATTTCTTCACCTTTTTTGATGAGGGCTTCTTCTGCCATGTAAGTGTGGGCGATACCAGTTGTACATGCTGTAACGGCAACGATCAGCGGTTTGTTAGATGTTGCTGCTTCTTTGACTGCTTCTGCTTTTTTCGCTTCGTCAGCTGCAGCTTCTTGCTCTTCTGCGTCGAAAACTGCGATCACTTGATCAGGAGTGTTTGCTTGGCGAAGTTTGTCTGCAAATCCTGGTTTCATCAAGTACTTAGACAATTCAGCAAGGGCTGCCAAGTGAGTGTCGTTTGCTCCTTCTGGAGCTGCGATCATGAAGAACAAATCAGTCGGTTGGCCATCAAGTGATGCGTAATCAACACCTTTGTTTGATTTTGCAAACAAGACCGTTGCTTCTTTGACAGCTTCATTTTTACTGTGTGGCATAGCAATTCCGTCACCCAAACCAGTTGATGTTTGTGCTTCACGGTTCATAATCCCAGTCTTGAAGGTTTCAAAATCTGTCACCACACCATTGTCAACGAGCGATTGGACCATCTCATTGATCACACCCTCTTTATCTGTTGCTTGGAGATCAAACAACATCACGTTTTTATTTAAAACGTCTTGAATTTTCATAGTTTTTCTACCTCTACCTTTTCATAAGTTTCTTTAATATAGTCAGCTGTCGCCAAATCATCTGAGAAGGTGGTTGCTGTGCCACAAGCCACACCCCATTTGAAGGCTTCGATGACATCTCCTGTCGTTGCAAGTTTCCCAGTGAAGCCTGCCACCATGGAATCTCCTGCTCCAACAGAGTTCTTCACTTGACCTTTGATTGGTTTTGCGAAGTAAGTGCCACTTGGACTGACTAGAAGAGCACCATCACCCGCCATGGAAATGATGACGTTTTGTGCTCCTTTTTCCAAGATTTCTTTGGCATAGCGCTCAATTTCTGGCAACTCTGTCAAGGTAACACCAAAAATATCTCCCAACTCATGGTTGTTTGGTTTGACCAATTGGGGATTGAACTCCAAGGAATCGATCAAGGTTTGCCCTTCAAAGTCGCAAACGACTTGTGCACCTGTCGCACGAGTTGCTGCGATCAATTGTTTGTAAACGGCATTTCCAAGTGAAGATGGGGCAGATCCTGCAAAGACTACCACATCATCTGCTGTTAGGCTTGATAGGATGCTGAGCAATTCTTGCAACTGAGTTTCCGTCACTTCTGGGCCATTGCCATTGATCTCCGTTTCCTCATCGGCTTTGATTTTGACATTGATCCGAGTATCTTGGTCCACTGTCACAAAGTTGGTTGAAATGGCTTCGCTGGTCAGTACGTCTTCTATGAAGCGTCCTGTGAAACCACCGATAAATCCTGTCGCTGTGTTCTCGATATCAAGCCGCTTCAAGACACGACTGACATTGATTCCCTTACCACCGGCGAATTTATCTTCCGAAGCCATCCGATTGACCGCCCCTGTCTCTACATGATCGAGACGGACGATGTAATCAATCGCTGGATTTAATGTAACTGTATAAATCAAACCTCTATAACCTCCGTTTTTTCTTTTAATTTAGAAAGGATTTCCGTATCTGAAGCATTGGTAATGATGGTTGCTCGCTTTACTGGTGCCACCTTAACAAAAGAAGTCAAGCCAACCTTGGAAGAATCTAACAAGATATAAGTTTTCTTTGCATTTTCTAAGATAGCCCGTTTTACAGCCCCCTCTTCTAAATCAGGAGTACTGTAAAATTCAAAATCTACTCCATTCATTCCAAGAAAGGCCTTGTCAAAATTCAACTGACCAATTTGATTCAAAGCCATTCCACCAATACTAGCATCGGTTGATGTTTTCACCATTCCTCCGATAACCACCGTTGGAATATCCCGCTCTACCAAGCTGGCTGCATGGTGAATGGAATTAGTCACTACCGTAACAGTTGGGTTTGCTAACTCTTTGATTAGCAGTTCAGTGGTTGTCCCTGAATCAATAAAAACCACTTCAAAATCTTGAATCAATTCAGCTGCTTTTTTTGCAATAGCTGATTTAGTTTGAATGTTTTTGATTGCTTTATCTTTGTTGCTTTCCTCCTCTTGGAGTGAGTGCAAGCTTTCTGCGCCACCGTGGACACGTCGCAATTTATTCTCCGACTCCAGCTCATCTAAATCGCGTCGAACCGTTGATTCAGATGTATTTAGCGTATGCACTAAGTCTTCTAGAGTGACAATTCTTTCCTTAATCACTTTTTCTAAAATGATCTGTTTGCGTTCAGATTTTAGCATACAACCTCCTTCTGATATCGATTACATTCTCTATTATACGACATTAAATTCTTTTGTCAAGCTAAAATTGTCAATTTCTTTCACTATCTATCAAAATATACAATGTTATACAAAAAAACCTGAATAATGACAATTCAGGTTTTTACTATTTTAGATTTAAGATTTTCTTTTTTTGCCCAATCCAAAGAATGATAGGATAGCAAGGAAGAATCCTGCAAGAGACCAACCATTAGACTTGGATCCTGTATTTGGAAGTTCCTTCAATTGCTCAGATGCTACTTCTTGTTTTTTTGAAGTTGGATTAGTTGCTTGTGTAGTGACTCCGACAAGAGATACTTGACCTTGATATGCAGGTTGTTCCTTTTCAACTGGTTCTGTCGCAAATCGAGAGCTTGCAAGAACTGCAGGGTCTACTCGAGATACTAGATCATCAAACTGTGCCTTCAAGCTAGTCGCTGTTTCCTGATAAGCCATAAAGGTTTCAAACTCTTTCTCTAGTTTATCCTTTTTGTCTTCGAGATTAGCCTTAGCAGTAGCCATTACTGCACGTGCACGGATTAATAAGTCTGGTGCATTTTTCAAAAGATCTAACCGCTCTTTGGCAGCAGTTAAACGATCCTTAGCCTTTTGTAATTCTGCTTGGGCTGCTTGAACCTTAGCAAAGGTTTGTTTTTCTTGGTTTTGCAATTCTAACAAATGAGCTTGAGCAGATGCTAAAGCTTGGTTAGCTTTTTCTAATGCTTCTTCCTTAGGAGTCACAGAAGACAGGATGCGAGCTCGTGAAACAGCCAAGCTTTCTTCAGCTTCTGCTACTTGTGTAGTGGCTAGTTGTCTCTTAGCAAGAGCCTCTTGAACCTTTGTCTTAGCCTGATTGATGACTTGCTCATTATTTAAAACAGAATTCTTCACATCTTGAAGACGAGCAGAGAGAATATCAATCCGAGAAGCTTGGTTGGTCCGCTCTACACGAAGCGTTGCAATCTCATTTTCCAAAGCCTTCACATCGGCTGTTGTGGTCGATGCATTCGCCCCAGATCGGAGGCGTTGGGCTAATTCGGCAGTCGAGAATAGCTGACCACTGCTATTTAAGAAGGCTGCTTCTGAAATTTGATGAGCAGGATCATAGGCGACTGAAACCGAATTAAACTGGTTCCCCATCATTTGGACATAATGCCCAATTCTAGCAAATACATCTGCTCCAACCTTCATGTAAATCTGGTTAGCATCTAACTGAGTTTCATCTGTAGGCAGACCATATTGGGCCGCCACTTGTTGATAAAGATCTTTTTCACTGTACCAGAAAGCTGCTGCTTCTTGAGGAGTAAAGCCCCAAGCGACATTCTCATTTGCTTGGTACTTAAACATATGGGCCTCATTAGCAACAAAATATTCTGCTTGAATCTGACTAGCAGGGAATTGATAAGGATCTACAAGTAAATCAGGTAAACCAGCTTGACGACGGTACTGGTTAATAGCATCTACAATTTCAAGCGCTCGCAAATTATTATCCAGCGTTACAGAGCTACCACCTGACAACTGATCTTCCTCGCGACCTCGACGATAGAGAGCAAGGGCTTGGACAGCTTGAGAGTCACCGCTATTAGCCCATTCCTGAAGAAGAGACTCATAAGTGGTTTGTTGGAGATTGCCTGGACTGACAGCTGCTACCTCACGTGCAACATTCAAGGTGGCTTCTTTAGCAGCAATTTGGTTACTTAATTCAGTTACACGAGCTTGCGCATTACCCACTTCCACGTTCGCCTGGCTTAAAACCTCAGGAACTTTAGCCTGCTCAGCCTGCAAATTTGCAAGGACAGCTTGTGCATTTTCTAATTCAGCTTGAGCTTGTGCAACTACTGCACGCGCATTTGCTAAGACAGCTTCGTCATTATTGGTAGGTTGTTTAGCTTGATTCAACTCATTCTGAGCAACATCAACTAAGAGTTGTTGAGCAGCGACCTTATTTTCTTGTTCTTTAATCGCAGCTGTGAGTTGGTCTTCAGCTTCAGATGCTTGACGAACCTTGTCTTCTTCAATGGTCACCATCGCTTCTGCTACTTTGATGTCATTTTCAGCTCGAGCTATCGCATTAGGAGTTGCATCTTCAACGTTCGTCTCTGCTTCTTCCAAGCCTGTTTCAGCATTTTGAACATCCTCACGCGCTTGGTTAAACTCATCCTGCGCCTGGCTTAAGCTCTCTCTCTGTGAGTTCACTTGGCTCTCAGCCTCGACTACATGATCATTCAAATTTTCAACATCAGCAAGCGTTGGTTTGTTGCCAGAAATACCAGTTGATTGATTGTCTTTATTTTCGTTTTGTACCAATTCCTCTGCGTGCGCCTTATGGCCAAGCATACCAGAAAACAGGGTCGTTGCTGCGACACCTGTTGTAAAGACAGATTTACCTAATTTTTTCCCCATTCTTATCACCCCCAAAACTTTTCCAGGTCCTTTTATCTAATCTTAAGCATATCACATTTTGAAAGCAATAACTAGTGTGATTGAAAAGAAATTTGATTACAATTTTATGACAAAAGAAAAAACAGTCGAAACTGCTACTCTTCTTGACGAATTTTCTCCAGAAGTTGCTCTTCTTCGACTGTTAATTCATAATGTTCTAATAGGTCTGGACGTCGCTCTAGTGTCTTTTTCAAACTCTGATAGAGACGCCATTGACGGATATTTTCAT
>ERZ773207.440-NODE-440-length-15323-cov-10.171339_pt1 | contig 15323 bp, 9 predicted proteins | sample MGYA00580997_ERZ773207 | MGnify/ENA primary metagenome ERZ773207 (study PRJEB29015, sample SAMEA2738170) | human oral metagenome | biome: human oral; feature: human-associated habitat; material: saliva | place: China | collected 2239 ... | reverse complement strand
AATTTGTGCCATGGTTTAGCGTCTTCGACCATGGTTTTTAACTACGACCAAAGACGCTAACCTATGGCATAAATCTGTAACCCATTACCAGATCCCCCGCAGCAGACCAGGGGAGAGGGCCGCGGACCAAAAGAATGAACAGCAAGCTAGGGGAGTAGATAGCGGGGCAGAGTAATAGCCGATAGGCTAAGGGAATATTCGATAGGCTATTGCCTCATCCGCGGGGTTTAAAACCCACGGCGAAGACACTAACCTATCGAACACTGCATCCGTCCAAGACAGACCCTGCCCAAAACACACTCCGCCTCAGCCTCCGTGTTCGGACGCCACTAGCTCGCCCAGCCCCTCTCACCCACTCCCTCCTCACGCCCGTAATGTGGCGGGCAACTCATGCGACTCACGCGGGGTGTTAGACAGTACTACACTTAAAGCGGAAGTCACATCGCCGTCACTGAAGAAAAGAGTTTTTGTGCCCACCACGACCGTACACTTGACCGACCGCATCCCTCGCGTTTCTGCTGATGAGTTGCTGGCGGGTTTCCGCCCCTCTGAGCGTTTTGGTGAAGTGTCTTTTGATAGCTACATTCCTGATCCGAATCAGCCGTCGCAGGCTGAGGCTGTGCAGAAGCTGAAGGATTTTGGCGACAAGATTAATGGTGGCGGCGCTGGTGCCGGTTTCTTTGGTCGCCTGTTTGGTGGCAAGAAGAAGGATTCGACGAAGGCTGGCCTGTACCTTGACGGCGGTTTTGGTGTGGGTAAGACTCACCTGTTGGCGTCGCTGTGGCATTATGTGGATGGCCCGAAGGCGTTCGGTACTTTTGTGGAGTACACGAACCTGGTGGGTGCGTTGACGTTCCGTAAGACGGTTGAGGCGTTGAGCAGCTACAAGCTGGTGTGTATTGACGAGTTTGAGCTGGATGATCCGGGTGATACTGTGCTCATGTCTCGTCTGATGCGTGAGCTGGCGGATGCTGGCGTGAAGCTTGTGGCGACGTCGAACACGCTGCCTGGTGCGCTGGGTGAGGGCCGTTTTGCGGCTGAGGATTTTAAGCGTGAGATTCAGGTGCTTGCTTCGCAGTTTGAGGTGCACCGTGTGGATGGTGAGGATTTCCGTCACCGTGGCCTGCCTGCTGCGCCGGAGCCTGTTGCTGATGATGCGTTTGATGCGAAGGTTGAGGAAGTGTTCGGCGGCCAGACTGTTGGTGTTGATAACTTCGCTGACCTGGTGGAGCATCTGGCGAAGGTGCACCCGTCGCGTTACCGTCAGCTGATTGATGGCCTGGATGGTATTGCGTGGCGTGATGTTCACCCGATTACTGAGCAGTCGGTGGCGTTGCGTTTTGTGGTGTTGGCTGACCGCCTGTATGACAAGGATCTGCCGATTGTTTCTTCGGGTGTGCCTTTTGACAAGGTGTTTACTGAGGAGATGCTGGCTGGTGGTTATCAGAAGAAGTATTTCCGTGCGGTGTCTCGTTTGACTGCGTTGGCTCGTGAGGGCATGCTCGGCGAGTCTGAGTAGCCGCCGCCTGACGCGGCGAAACCGCGCAGCGTGAATTGCGCAGCGTGAATGCGTGAACTGCGCCGAAAAGTTTTATATGCAAAAGGCCCCCGCCGGATGCTCCACGTGAGGATCCGGGCGGAGGTCTTTGTTTGTTATGAGTCTTCGAGGATATGCAGGCCCGCAAATGTCTGCAATAGATAAGGAAGTTAAAAACATACCGCCCGCTCCTATTGGAAAACGGACGGTGAGAAGTCAGCATCGGAAGGACGCCTTATTAAGAATCTTTCGTTACTGATTCTAGCATAGAGGTTTGCTGCTTCTGCAAGTGCTTCATATAAAATTTTTTTGCGCTTTTTGGGGTGTGAATGACGGTTTCGAATGCGTATATGGCGTAGTCAGGTTATGGTTAGTCTCAGATGAGCGCAATGATGCTTGTCAAGAGTGCAATGTCTGCACTTGATTGCAATCACTCACAAAGGAGTATGACATGTCTACGGACATGAAGAACTATCGTATCGGCGTCGATGTTGGTGACCGCTCTGTTGGTCTTGCCGCCATCGAATTTGATGATGCTGGTTTCCCTATCCAGAAGCTTGCCCTGGTGACTTTCCGCCATGACGGCGGTCTGGATCCAACAGATAATCCGAAGAGCCGCAAAGAAACTCGCGGTGAAGCTCGTCGTAGGATGCGCATGACTCGTCGCCGCAAGCAGCGTCTGCGTGACCTTGATACGGTGCTTGAGAATCTGGGTTATACCGTGCCGGAGGGCCCTGAGCCTGAGACCTATGAGGCGTGGACTTCGCGTGCGCTGTTGGCATCAATCAAGCTGGCTAGTGCTGATGAGCTGAATGAGCATTTGGTGCGCGCTGTGCGTCATATGGCTCGTCACCGTGGTTGGGCTAATCCGTGGTGGTCTCTTGACCAGCTGGAGAGGGCGTCGCAGGAGCCGTCGGAGACTTTTGAGATTATTCTGGCTCGTGCGCGTGAGCTGTTTGGTGAGAAGGTTCCGGCTAACCCGACTTTGGGTATGTTGGGTGCTCTTGCCGCTAATAATGAGGTTCTTCTGCGTCCCAGGGCTGAGAAGAAGAAAAAGACTGGATATGTACGTGGTACCCCTCTGTTGGCCGCACAGGTCCGTCAGATAGATCAGGTAGCTGAGCTTCGTCGTATTTGCGAGGTTCAGGGTATTGAAGAGCAGTATGAGACTCTTCGCAATGCAATTTTTGCGCATAAGGTTGCATATGTACCGACGGAGCGTGTGGGGAAGGACCCGCTGGCCCCTTCTAAAAACCGAACGATTCGCGCGTCTCTGGAGTTTCAGGAGTTCCGTATTCTTGATTCGGTGGCGAATCTGCGTGTTCGTACTGATTCTCGTGCGAAGCGTGAGCTGACTGAGGGTGAGTATGATGCTGCTGTCGAGTTTTTGATGGGCTATACCGCTAAGGAGCAGCCTAGCTGGGCCGATGTGGCTGAAGAGATTGGTGTTCCTGGTAACCGATTGATTGCGCCGGTTCTTGAGGACGTTCAGCAGAAGACTGCACCATTCGACCGTTCGTCTGCAGCTTTCGAGAAGGCAATGAGCAAGAAGACTGAGGCTCGTCAGTGGTGGGAGTCTAATGATGACGACCAGCTGCGCAGTCTGTTCATTATGTTCCTTGCCGATGCAACGAACGATACTGAAGAGGCGGCGGCTGTGGCAGGTTTGCCTGAGCTCTATATGAGCTGGCCGGCTGAGGAACGTGAAGCGCTCTCTAATATTGATTTTGAGAAGGGCCGTGTTGCTTATAGTCATGAGACCCTTTCAAAGTTGAGCGAGTACATGCATGAGTACCGTGTTGGTCTTCATGAAGCCCGCAAGGCTGTCTTCGGTGTGGACGATACCTGGCGCCCGCCCCTGGCTAAGCTGGAGGAACCGACGGGTCAGCCGACGGTTGACCGCGTGCTGACTATTCTGCGCCGCTTCGTGCTGGATTGTGAACGTCAGTGGGGCCGCCCGCGTGCGATTACTGTAGAGCATGCCCGTATCGGCTTGATGGGTCCTGTACAGCGTCAGAAGATTCTGAATGAGCAGAAGAAGAACCGTGGAGAGAACGAACGTATTCGTAACGAACTGCGTGAGTCCGGCGTGGAGAACCCGAACCGCGCGGAAGTTCGTCGCCATTTAATTGTGCAGGAGCAGGAATGCCAGTGCTTGTACTGTGGCACGATGATTACGACGACTACTTCTGAGCTGGACCACATCGTACCGCGCGCTGGTGGCGGTTCCTCTCGTCGTGAGAATTTGGCAGCGGTGTGCCGCTACTGTAACGGGAAGAAGAATCGGAAGTTGTTCTATGAATGGGCTGGTCCTGTGAAAATGCAGGAGACCATTGACCGTGTCCGCCAGTTGAGGGCCTTTAAGGACTCTAAGAAGGCGAAAATGTTCAAGAACCAGATTCGTCGTTTGAAGCAGACTGAGGCTGATGAGCCGATTGACGAGCGGTCGCTGGCTTCAACTTCGTACGCAGCTGTGGCTGTGCGTGAGCGTTTGGAACAGCACTTTAATGAGGGTCTTACTCTGGACGATAAGAGCCGCGTGGTGCTGGATGTTTACGCCGGTGCCGTGACGCGTGAGTCTCGCCGCGCTGGTGGTATTGATGAGCGTATTTTGTTGCGCGGTGAGCGTGATAAGAACCGCTTTGATGTGCGCCATCATGCGGTTGATGCTGCGGTGATGACTTTGCTGAACCGCTCTGTTGCTTTGACTCTGGAACAGCGCAGCCAGCTGAGGCGTGCGTTTTATGAGCAGGGGTTGGACAAGCTGGACCGTGATCAGCTGAAGCTGGAAGAAGATTGGCGTGACTTTATCGGTCTGTATCCGGCTTCCAAGGAGAAGTTCTTGGAATGGAAGAAGACCGCTACAGTTTTGGGCGATGTGCTGGCTGAGGCTATCGAGGAGGACTCTATTGCGGTGGTGAGCCCGCTTCGTTTGCGTCCGCAGAACGGCTCGGTACATAAGGAAACTATCGCTGCGGTGAAGAAGCAGACTTTGGGCTCTTCCTGGTCAGCTGATGCTGTGAAACGTATTGTTGATCCGGAGATTTACCTGGCGATGAAGGACGCTCTCGGTAAGTTGAAGGAGCTTCCTGAGGATTCTGCCCGTTCGCTTGAGCTGTCTGATGGCCGCTACATTGAAGCTGATGATGAGGTGCTGTTCTTCCCAGAGAATGCTGCGTCGATTCTGACTCCTCGTGGTGTGGCTGAGATTGGTGGGTCGATTCATCATGCTCGCTTGTACAGTTGGCTGACGAAGAAGGGAGATTTGAAGGTTAATGTACTCCGTGTTTATGGCGCGGAGTTCCCGTGGCTGATGCGTGAGAGTGGTAGCAGTGATGTTTTGCGAATGCCTATTCATCCGGGTTCTCAGTCTTTCCGAGATGTGCAGGAAGAAACCATTGAAATGATTGAAGGTGGGTTTGCAAAGGAGATTGCTTGGATTACACAGAATGATGAGTTGGAATTTGACCCTGTGGAGTACATTAATCTTCCTGGAAGAAGCGATAAGCTTACCCGTTTCCTTAACTACATGCCGGAGATTCGCTGGCGTGTAGATGGTTTTCCAGAGAGTAGGAATCTTAGGATTCGTCCCTTGATGCTTTCTCAAGAGGATCTCCCTTCCGAGATTAAGAAGCATAAGGAAGAGAAACAGCTGTCTGATGAAGAGAAACTTCTAGTGGAAGCACTAGAGAAAGGACTCATCATTACTTCTAGTAAGCTCTTGGGATTGAAGAGCATCAAGGTTATCCGCCGCAATAACTTGGGTTTCCCTCGTTGGCGCGGTAACGGCAACCTGCCGACTTCGTTCGAAGTCCGTTCTTCGGCGTTGCGCGCTCTGGGCGTGGAAGGCTAGGCGAGCGTGATGGATAGTAAGTGGCGTGTTCTTGATTTCACTGCCTATGAAGGCTTCCTGTCGTATGAGAGGGGGCGAATCGTGGCGGGGGAGCGGAGCACGCCACTTGCTGGGGTTGATTTTATCCTCCTTGGTATGGGGTGCTCCTGGGGCTACGGTCTGGTGGCTGGCCTGGAACGTTTTGACGTTGCTGCCGCGATTTGTGATTGGCGTAACCAGCCGATTTCTACGTTGTATCACTGGTCTGAGAATACGAAGGTGTTTACTCGCCATGAGGCTCAATCTGAATTGAGCGTTCCCCGTGCGAAGAATGCGTGGATGCAGATTATAAAGGCTAAGCTTCGTGGTCAGGCGAATTGTCTTGACGCTATGGGGCGGCCGGGCGCTGCGGATATTCGTGCGTTGGCTCGTTCGGTGCGTTCTGGTGACCCGTCGAATGCGGAGGCCCAGGGGGCGCGCCTGTATTGGGGCGCGTTCCTTCCGGAGCAGAGGTTCCGTCGTCAGCAGCTCTCGGATGACGTGGTGAATGGCATGCTCAATTATGGGTATACGATTCTTCGCGGCAGGGTTTTGACTCGTGTGATTGCTGCAGGTTTGTGCCCTACGCTGTCGCTGTTTCACCGTCATCGTTCGAATGCTTTTGCGTTGGTTGATGATTTGGCGGAGCCTTTCCGTCCTGCGGTGGATTATGCGGTGTATCAGCTGATTTCTGCTGGTTCTACTGAGCTGGGTCGCCAGGAGAAGGCGGCTTTGGTTCAGGTGCTGTCTGACGCGGTGAATGCTGATTCGCCGTTTAAGCTCCGTACTGTGATGGAGGATTTTTGTTCTGAGTTTGCTCTCTATGTTGAGGGTAAGCGTGATAGGTTGTCGGTTCCGGTGTGGGAGCTGACGGCTGCTGAGGAGTTGTGTGAGGATGGCTGATCCTGTGTGGCTGATGGTGATGTTTGATTTGCCGGTGAAGACGAAGAGTGAGCGGAAGCTGGCGAATCGTTATCGTCATGTTCTGCTGGATTTGGGTTTTGACCGTATGCAGCTGAGTGTGTATGCGAAGTACTATCTGAATGGGAATGCGACGGGGTCTGATTTGTTTCGGTTGCAGGTTGAGGTTCCTCCGGGTGGTGCGATTCGTATTATGCGTTTTACGGATGCTCAGTGGGCTGGTTCGATTCGCCATTTGGGGCCGGAGGTGCAACAGATGGAGGAGAAGCCGGAGGCTTTAGATATTTTCTAGCGGAGCTTCACAAAAAATGAGCCGGTGGGGCAGCGACCATGTTTTTGGTAGCTGCCCCACCGGCTCATTTTTTCTTTCGAATCTCGTCTAGAGACGAGATTCGAGGCGGGTATGGGGCAGTTTTTCTCTCGAAAAACTGCCCCAATTATGCCTCTGACTAGGAGAAATACTTGATTACTTAAGTATATCAAGGCGAATAATGAAAGATTCTCAACATAATCTGCGCCTTAAGACGCTCGGGTGTAAGTATATCAAGGCGAATAATGAAAGATTCTCAACTTGGCCCCTTTATCTAACGATGACGATCTAAGTATATCAAGGCGAATAATGAAAGATTCTCAACTGGGGTTAGTCGGTAATGTGCTCCATGATAAGTATATCAAGGCGAATAATGAAAGATTCTCAACTACATCGATTGATGAGCTAGGGGATAAGTAAGTATATCAAGGCGAATAATGAAAGATTCTCAACTACCGACACCATCGTAGCCGTCTTGACCTAAGTATATCAAGGCGAATAATGAAAGATTCTCAACCGGTACCGCGTCTAGCTAACGCCGCAGATAAGTATATCAAGGCGAATAATGAAAGATTCTCAACAAGACGCCGCGTTCCTCGCATCGGTCATTAAGTATATCAAGGCGAATAATGAAAGATTCTCAACTCCGCCTGTCCTTCAAGCACATCAGCGGTAAGTATATCAAGGCGAATAATGAAAGATTCTCAACTTCTGGGTGGACTGCTGGCGGTGAAGGTTAAGTATATCAAGGCGAATAATGAAAGATTCTCAACTTCGGCTAACCACGTATTCGCGTCCTGTTAAGTATATCAAGGCGAATAATGAAAGATTCTCAACACTAGTCAGGTATGCTCCTTGTGAGTGTTAAGTATATCAAGGCGAATAATGAAAGATTCTCAACTTCCCGTTAGTGGGATGACAGTTCCCGATAAGTATATCAAGGCGAATAATGAAAGATTCTCAACCGCACTCGTAGGGCGTGATTGGCTGGACTAAGTATATCAAGGCGAATAATGAAAGATTCTCAACCAGACTCGCTCGATGAGAAGCTTTTCGGTAAGTATATCAAGGCGAATAATGAAAGATTCTCAACCGTGGAAGCTGCGGAGATGGTCACGCATTAAGTATATCAAGGCGAATAATGAAAGATTCTCAACAGTTTCGAGCTGGTCGGTAATGTTCAACTAAGTATATCAAGGCGAATAATGAAAGATTCTCAACTGAGAGGGTCGTGCACGCCGGGGATGTCTAAGTATATCAAGGCGAATAATGAAAGATTCTCAACCGACGGTCCAATCGCGCCCCTTGGTGGTTAAGTATATCAAGGCGAATAATGAAAGATTCTCAACGGTCCAGCCGGTACCACCTGAGCAGGAATAAGTATATCAAGGCGAATAATGAAAGATTCTCAACACAGGTGCGGCGCCCAGATGTCGCGCTCTAAGTATATCAAGGCGAATAATGAAAGATTCTCAACTGGCACCCTGAACCAAGTGCGGGTTGATTAAGTATATCAAGGCGAATAATGAAAGATTCTCAACGGGTTTCCCCCGGTGCCTTTTTCCCCCGTAAGTATATCAAGGCGAATAATGAAAGATTCTCAACTACCTGCATTATTGGGTGAAATGGGTGCTAAGTATATCAAGGCGAATAATGAAAGATTCTCAACTCTCACCCGGAGCAATGGTGCCCGTGATTAAGTATATCAAGGCGAATAATGAAAGATTCTCAACCGCTGATTCCTCGTCAGCCACGGCCCTCTAAGTATATCAAGGCGAATAATGAAAGATTCTCAACTAAGAAATAGGCGGAACGTGTCAATGTATAAGTATATCAAGGCGAATAATGAAAGATTCTCAACCTACTCATCCGCGCCTTCAATCTCTGCCTAAGTATATCAAGGCGAATAATGAAAGATTCTCAACAGATTGAGCGCGAGTTCATCACTGAACGTAAGTATATCAAGGCGAATAATGAAAGATTCTCAACCAACATTCCTGCTTGGGCTGTGCTGTTATAAGTATATCAAGGCGAATAATGAAAGATTCTCAACAGGCGCTAAAGGTACCCGCCTGAACGGTCTAAGTATATCAAGGCGAATAATGAAAGATTCTCAACCGTTCTTCGGGTGGGAAGCTGCGTTCATTAAGTATATCAAGGCGAATAATGAAAGATTCTCAACGCCGAATGCAACGTGACTTTCTCGCCAATAAGTATATCAAGGCGAATAATGAAAGATTCTCAACAATAGAGGGAGCAATGAAGCTGTTTATTTAAGTATATCAAGGCGAATAATGAAAGATTCTCAACTGTCTGAGGACGGTGCGTTCGTGGATGCTAAGTATATCAAGGCGAATAATGAAAGATTCTCAACAAGCGGGACAGAGCCTCGCAACAATCGCTAAGTATATCAAGGCGAATAATGAAAGATTCTCAACGGAAGTTTGCGGGGTCTAGCTCTAGCTCTAAGTATATCAAGGCGAATAATGAAAGATTCTCAACCGTCTTAAGCGAGATGTCCACCCCGCCGTAAGTATATCAAAGCGAATAATGAAAGATTCTCAACACATCGGTCGCCTTGGCTGTACAGTGCTTAAGTATATCAAGGCGAATAATGAAAGATTCTCAACTTGGGTCAAGGCTGAAAACGGCGTCCACTAAGTATATCAAGGCGAATAATGAAAGATTCTCAACATTCGGAAGCGGCAAACGCGCAGCTTTTTAAGTATATCAAGGCGAATAATGAAAGATTCTCAACTGTCCGCAATTGCCCAGCCGAACGACGCTAAGTATATCAAGGCGAATAATGAAAGATTCTCAACCGAAAATGTCGGTGGCGTCGATAAGCTGATAAGTATATCAAGGCGAATAATGAAAGATTCTCAACCAGATGCGGTAGTGCCCACGATACGGCATAAGTATATCAAGGAGAATAATGAAAGATTCTCAACAAAGAAAGCGCAGCTTTTCAGCTCCACATAAGTATATCAAGGCGAATAAGGAAAGATTCTCAACACTCGCATTTTATCCCTGAGAAGGGTGCTAAGTATATCAAGGCGAATAATGAAAGATTCTCAACTGTCAATGCGCATTGCCAACAGGGCGCGTAAGTATATCAAGACGAATAATGAAAGATTCTCAGCATACTTTCAGCCAAGGCATGAGGGGGGCTAAGTATATCAAGGCGAATAATGAAAGATTCTCAACCCTGTGCACGGTGCACCGTCAAGGCATATAAGTATATCAAGGCGAATAATGAAAGACTCTCAACTCGGTCAGTCGGTCGGCCGGTCATAAAAATATTTAACAACTATTGAAAGGTTCTTAGTCCTCAATGAAAGCCCTTCCGGTCTATTCATTTTAACAAATATGCGTATCGCTAGGTATAAATAGCGAAAATATTAAAATAGGCCCCTCGACCCGCAGCAGTAACCTGCAGGTCAAGGGGCCTCCTCATGTATTAGCGTTAGCTGGTAGAAAGGTCAGCCCTAGAAAACTAGGGAACCGCCCCCTTACGCCACCGCCACGGCACCCTTGGCGGAGGTGCCATTTCGGGTCCACAGCAGGAGCGCCGCCACGCTGTTGATGATGTAGAAGATGTACTTGCCGACGTTCGCGAAGTTGCCCTGGGTCAGCGCCTTGATGCACTGCACGGTGTTGTACACGAACCAGAATTGCCACTGCATCGTGAGCTTGAGCGCGTTCAGAATGTTCGCTGACAGGGACAGACCGAACACTACGGTCGTGATCCAGAACAGGAACGATGTCTTGCCGCCGTAACCGACATAGTTCGCAATCAGGGAGAACGCGAACGAACCCGCCACAATACCGCCAATAAGTAGCTGGCCCTTCGTGCCGGTCGGCGGTTCCATCGCCTTGCCGCGTTCGGAGTTCTGCCACCTACGAATCGCGAAGGTGTACACGATAAAGGTCACCGGGTAGGTGATGATCGCTGCCTTGTTGCCCAGAATGTAGTCGATTGCTCCGGACAGTGCCGTGTTAATAATGCCGAGCACGTTGCCAACGTTGGAGAGGCGGCCGGTCAGGCGGGTAGACATCATTGAAATACCCACGTTAATCACGGAAATCACGCCGAGGGGAATGAAGGGCGTAATCGGGCCCCAGTCGACGTATTTGGCGAGGTTGGTGCTCAGGTATCCTGAGGCGATTGCGATGGCGATAACCAGTGCTACGCCGAAAAGGTCGGCGTACTTGGACTTGGCGAAAAAGAGGAGAGCCTTCTCGTATGAGAATTCCTTGGCCTCCATGGGTAACTCCTTTGTTGAGGATATAGGAACAGTGATAGGGTACCAATAACTATAACTCTTTGAAAAGGGTTTGAAACGGCGTGTCACACATAAAACTTCAGAAACCCACATATTCCATATCCCGGAACGCCTCGGTGTAGAACAGCCCGAAATTACCCCATTAAAAACCCATACCAACTTCCGGCAAACCTTGCCAGATATCGCCCCTATTTCGTTGAACATCGAAAATGGGCGTAAAATCACCGCCGTTTCGTCTTCGCTTTAAACGGGACCTTAAGGTACGCTAGATGACTGGGTCAGGGAACTCGTGCCGGTCTCACTCACTGCGCATCCGCCCGACAGACACCCGCACCCTGTACGCTGCGTCTCACTCACGCACATAGGGGAGGGAACCACCGTATCGGCCTCACTCACCGTTTACGCCGCTGTCCGTGCGTCCTGCCACCCGTAACTCACTCAACTCAAACAAGAACTGAATAGGACAATCATGCCCTTGCTTAACCATCGACTCTCACGACGATTCTTCGTAAAGGGTGCTTCCGCCGCCGCCGCTGCAGGCGCACTGACCCTGCAGGCACAGGCCGCTCAGGCAGACGAAGCCCCCGCAAACCTTGCCCCGGCAACCGAGGAAACTAAAGGCCCGCGCCTCGTTATTCAGCGCGCCGCCATCACTGAAACCGGTATGACCGTCAACTACACTGCACACGGTCTGCGCGAATTCCTCACCGAAGGCACCACCCTGACCGTACGCCACGGCTACGTTCGTAACGACTCTTTCGAAACTCTGCGCTCCTGGCCGCTCACCCCCGAATTTGACGGTGACGCTGACAGCTTCAGCGGTAGCGACCAGTTCCCCATCGAGCTGATGCAGGGTGAGGGCGTTGATCACGCCCTGCAGCTGGATATTTGCTCCGACCCGTGGGGCCAGGATATCACCCGCCAGATTGCTGCGCGCATCCCCGTGGCTGAGACCAAGATCCTGAAGACTTCTTTCGAGGACGTTCCGGATAACCACCCGTTCGCTGAGGATATCCGCATGGCGAACCAGAAGAAGTGGCTGATGCCGAACCCGCAGACTGGCGCGTTTGAGCCGGACCGCCCGGTGACCCGCGAGGAGCTTATTGCTCTGCTGAACCACGCTGCAGGTCACGCTGGCGTGAGCGAAAACTCGGATGTTGCACCCTTCGCGGATGCGGCAGGCCGCCCGACCGCGAACGCGCTGCACTGGGCTCGTGACCGCAAGATCACCGAGCCGCTCACTGGTGGCGACAAGATTGACCCGACCGCACCGGTTTCTCACGAGGAGCTGGCGGCTGTGCTGTTCCAGTACAACGCGGAGGTTCAGCTGACCGAAATGAAGGAGGGCGCTGGTTCTCGTTTCCGCGACGTGCTCGGTGCGGGTACTCTGCACCGTTACGTTGCGTGGGCTGGCGCGAACGACATCGTGCTGGATTCTTCGGGTGTGTTCAACCCGACCGCGCCGACTACTCGCGCGGAGCTGGCTCGTTTCATTCGCCGCTACAAGCTGCAGAACCTGCTGTTCACTGACTTCTCGTATGTCTCCTAATTTTTAGTCACCCCTGGCACTGTGTCACCCCGGCACCGTGTGTTGGGGTGCGTGGAACCCCCGTCTTCTGGCTTTGCTGGAGGCGGGGGTTTTGCTGTGCCATGTCGTGCCTCGCTGCTGTATTGCCGCACCTCAGGGAGTTTTAGTGGGGGAGTTTTAGTGACAGGCTGTGCCTGGCATATGAAATTTTGCGTTATATATACCTAAAATCTTGCAAAATCCTGTGCGCTAAGTAAGTATTACCTAGAAGGTAAGTTAATGGTTGCCTTACTAAATACTGTGTGAAGACTAGTTTCCTTCCTCGTGGGCCCACGAAACCCACACCAAAGAGCAGGAAAAACGCGGCGCCTCACCAACCATCGGTGGGGGAGAGAAGCACCTCCACACACCACCCACGAAAAAGGACATACATATGAAGCTCGCATCAAGCAAGGCATTCAAGGGCCTCGCCGTTGGATCGCTGGCACTGGCAATCTCCGGCGTTGCCGCCATCCCCGCATCGTTCGCGGCAGACTCCACCCCGGCAGCAAGCCAGAGCAGCGACGCTCGCACCATCACCGACAAGGCGATGGCAAAGATCACCCAGGGCCTGCCCGGTCAGTTCCAGGTCGCATACTCCAAGAAGACCAACAAGATTTGGGTTGCGGGCACTGCAGACCGCGACGAGCACGTTTCCACTATCGCTCGTATTGACGCGAACTCCCTGAAGATTGAGGCAGTTGCTGAGCTGCCCATCGTCCAGGACGCGAAGGGCTACTCCTACGAGGGTGCGTACGGTATCACCGTCGATGACGAGGAAGGTACCGTGTGGGTGACCAGCACCCGCGATAACTCCGTTGCCGTGTACGATCAGGCGACCATGAAGCAGCTGTGGACCAATGCGGGTCTGAGCAAGGACGACCCGAACTGGATTGAGCACCCCCGCGAGGTGCGTGTCGATCACGAGTCGGGTAAGGCTTTCGTGACCGGTCGCTTCTTTGTCTCGGCTATCGATCTGAAGACCAAGCAGGTTGAGAAGATTCAGCTTGAGGGCGCACCCGATGGCGGTACCCGCTACATCAGCATGAACATTCTGGTGGACGGCGGCAAGCTGTACGTGCCCGAACGCACCGGCGGTAAACTCTTCGTGATCGACACCAAGACCTTCAAGGTCGAGAAGACCATCTCTGTGAAGGGCGATAAGGACGGCGAGGTTCGCCCCTCCGACGTGGCTATTGACCACTCGCAGAACGAAATTTACGTCTCTTCGCAGGGCGTGAAGGGCGAGAACTCCGGTGTATCCGTGTACGATGCGACCACCCACGAGTTCAAGAAGTTCATCCCCTTCGGCACCCAGGCGCTCTCGCTCGATAACGATGAGGCCAACGACCTGGTGTACGTGACCGACTTCGGCACCGGCAAGGTGGGCGTGATTGACGGCGGCGCAGCGGACAAGCTGATTGCCGAGGTCGCCATGAATGGCGGCAAGGCAAACGACCTGGTCGTACTGCCCAACGGTTCCGTTATCGCTGTGGACAAGCAGGCTGGCGCAACCGCAACCGTGCCCTACGTCCTCGACGGCACCACCGGCACCGTCAGCACCTCAGATAAGGTCACCAGCAAGCCCGGCAAGGACCGCCAGGGCAACGACGTGCCCGCAAAGACCACCGATATCCAGGCGAACTCCATCCTGAAGTTCAAGGTCACCGCAACCGCAGGCGACAACTCCGAGGTCAAGCAGGTCACCCCCGAAACCCGCGAGTTCCAGGGCTACCCGGCAACCGCCACCAAGACCAAGGCGGCCGACAACAACGCAACCACCCCCTCCACCGAGGCACACCGCACCGTGGATGCAAACGGTAGCGTTGCGAACATCATTCAGGGCCTGCCCGGCCAGTTCCAGGTTGGCTACTCCAAGAAGACCCACAAGCTGTTCGTACCCACCGTGGGTGCACGCGGCGGCCTCGCTTCCTCCCTGGCACGCGTGGATGCAGACACCCTGCAGACCGAGGCTTTCGCCGAGCTGCCCGTGAAGAAGAACGACAAGGGCCAGTACGGTTACACCTCCGCGTACGGCGTGACCGTTGATGACGTGGACGGCACCGTCTGGGTCACCAACACCACTGACAACTCCGTGGCAGTGTACGATCAGAAGACCCTCAAGCTCATCTGGACCAACGAGGGCGTACAGAAAGACGACCCGAACTGGATCGAGCACCCCCGCTCCGTTCTGGTTGACCACGAGTCCGGCAAGGCGTTTGTGACCGGCCGCTTCTTCGTATCCGCTATCGACCTGAAGACCAAGCAGGTTGAGAAGATTCAGCTCGAAGGCGCACCCGACGGCGGCACCCGCTACGTGAGCATGAACCTGTTCCTCGATGGCGGCAAGCTGTACGTGCCCGAGCGCACCGGCGGCAAGCTCTTCGTTGTGGATACTAAGACCTTCAAGGTTGAGAAGACCATCCAGACTCAGGGTGAGGATTCCACCGTTGAGGTTCGCCCCTCCGACGTTGCTGTGGACCACTCGCTGAATGAGATTTACGTTTCTTCCCAGGGTGTGAAGGGCGTCAACTCCGGTATCTCCGTGTACGACCTGACCACCGGCGAGTTCAAGAAGTTCGTCAAGTTCGGCACTCAGGCGCTTGCCCTGGAGCACGATGAGGACCGCGACCTGGTGTACGTAACCGACTTCGGTACCGGCAAGGTGGCTGTCTTCGACGGCCGCGCTGACGAGGTCATCGGCGAGGTTGAGATGAACGGCGCAGCCGCGAACGACGTGACCCTGCTCAAGGACGGCTCCGTACTGGTCCTCGATAAGAAGGACCGCGACGAGAAGGTGACCCTGCCCTACGTGCTCAACGGCACCACCG
>ERZ773207.439-NODE-439-length-15387-cov-20.752413_pt1 | contig 15387 bp, 8 predicted proteins | sample MGYA00580997_ERZ773207 | MGnify/ENA primary metagenome ERZ773207 (study PRJEB29015, sample SAMEA2738170) | human oral metagenome | biome: human oral; feature: human-associated habitat; material: saliva | place: China | collected 2239 ... | reverse complement strand
ATACCCGCTTTGGAACTGCCAGCAAGCATGCCTTTTCTCGGGGAAATACCCTGCCGTATACAGGCGTACCTTTTGGGATGAATTACTTTGTACCCCAGACCAGTGACCAGGATGGATCTTGGTTTTTCAATCCACATCTGCCTATATTTCAGGGGATTCGATTAACCCACCAGCCCAGTCCTTGGATTGGGGACTACTCTTGGATCCTTCTGACACCTGTCACAGGTCAACTAGGTGGAGACAGCCTCTTCCATCGTCAGTCTTCCTATGATATGGATAAGGCCTCTTTCCAACCTCATTATCTGAAGATTTTCTCCCTGCGCTATCAGATTGAAACCCAGCTCACACCGACTTGCTACGGTGCTTCTATTCGTTTGGAGCAAAAGCAAGACAAAGCCCTCTCCCTCTACCTTCACGCAGCAGATGAGCTGGCCGTAGAGCAAGTAGATAAGCGGACTCTAGCTCTGCGACAAGAAGGTAAAACTGAGACCAACAAAAATCCACTGATACTGTTCACAGTCCTGCAAATGAATACGGATATTCTTGCTGTCAACCAAGAAGGGGGAGACTGGCGAATTGACTTGGAAGATAGCCATGCTGAGATCCAACTAGCGACTTCTTTCATCTCCCCTTCTCAAGCTCTAATCAATCTACCTCACGAAGGTTTTGACAGTTGTAAAGCTAGTGCACAAGCAGACTGGGAAGATCTCCTCCATCGTTTTGACGTTATCGAGACAGGAGAGGCTGACCGAACCTTCTTTGACCACTGCCTTTACAGACTCTTCCTATTTCCTCAGACTTTTTATGAGGTTGATGAATCAGGGCAAGCCATCCACATGGATCTGGCTACTGGCACTGTCAAGCCTGGTGTACTCTTTAGCAACAATGGCTTCTGGGATACCTTCCGCACCACCTTCCCCCTCTTTGCCCTTATCATACCAGAGCATTATCGTCTCTTTTTAGAAGGTTTCCTCAATAGCTACCGCGATACTGGTTTTCTTCCAAAATGGCTGGCTCCAGATGAACGGGGTATGATGCCAGGTACACTTTTAGACGGTATTATCGCAGATAGCGCCTGCAAGGACATGGCCCCCGACCTAGAAGAAGAACTCCTCCAAGCCATGCTTGAAACAGCCAGCAAGACCGACCCTCTCGGCATCAATGGTCGTCACGGACTAGCCCAATACCAAGAACTAGGCTACCTCTCTACCGAGCACCACGAAAGCGTCAGCCACACCCTAGACTATGCCTATAGTGACTTTTGTATCGCAAGTTGTGCCGAAAAACTAGGGAAAATAGAAATCGCTAAAACCTACAAGGTCGCATCACAAAATTACCGCCATCTATTTGACGCTGAGACAGGTTACATGCGAGCGCGTGATAGTCAAGGCAACTTCCGCCCTGACTTCTCTCCTTATAGTTGGGGACGCGACTATGCCGAATGTTCAGCCATCCAAGCAACCTTAGGCGTCCTCCACGACATCCCAGGCTTAATCCAACTTATGGGTGGAAAAGAATCCTTTAGCAACTATCTTTTGAAAACCTGTCAAGATGCTCCCCTCTTTGAGACAACAGGCTATGGTTACGAGATTCATGAAATGAGCGAAATGGCTACAGCTCCGTTTGGACAAGTCGCTATTTCCAACCAGCCGAGCTTCCATATTCCTTATCTCTTCCGCTACAGCGACTATCCTGACTACACTGCCCTTCTCATCAAGACTCTCCGTCAGAAAGCCTTTCACGCAAACTGGCAATCTTATCCTGGTGATGAGGATAACGGTAGTCTCTCGGCTTGGTATATCTGGTCAGCTCTCGGATTTTATCCGACCTGTCCAGGAAAACCAAGCTATGATCTCGGAATCCCTCTCTTTGACCACCTCCGAGTCTATCTTGCTAAAGAAGATAAATGGTTGGATATCTATACTGAGCAAAACCACAGTCATTTCAACTTTGTCAAACACTGTCAACTCGACAATACCGAGGTGACTAGCATCCAACACCAAGGCCTCTTAAAAGCTGAGCAACTGACCTTCACCCTTAGCTGGTTACCAAGTCATCGCTAAATAACAAAAAGAAATCTGCAATCCCCAATGTTATCCACAAGTTGTGAATAACTATCTCAAACTGTTCTTAACTCTTTAGTTCTAGGAATTAAAACTACTTTATAAGCCTCGAAAGTTACCAAAGCGATTCGATAAATAAGAATTTTAACGGGAATAATCAGAAGTTATCCACACTTATCCACAGCCTGTTAGTAACTTTTGTGAATATCACTTTTTACAATTGGATATTCACTTTCACGATCGCAGAAAAAGAGCCTAAATCAGGCTCTTTTTTCTATCATTTTTTATCAGCTTTTAGAGCTGACAAAATTTGTGTACGGATATCATCTACACCATTTGGCGTATTTGGTAAAAAGATAGTTTGATTGCCTTTTGCAGCAAAAGTGTTCAAAGTATCTAAATACTGGTTGGTCAAGAGGATAGACATGATTTGTTCTTCTGTCATACCAACATTGGCTTCCTTGAGTTCGGTGATAGACTCTGCCAATCCATCCACAATCGCCTTACGTTGTTGGGCAATCCCCACACCATGAAGGCGGTCTTTTTCTGCTTCGGCTTCAGCTGCAGTGACGATTTTAATCTTGTCAGCTTCCGCTAATTCTTGCGCTGCGACCCGCTTACGTTGCGCCGCATTGATTTCATTCATGGATTGCTTGACTTCTGCATCTGGTTCGACCTTGGTAATCAAGGTTTTCACGATAATGTAGCCGTAAGTTGTCATTTCATCAGCCACTTGATGTTGCACTTCAAGGGCAATTTCATCTTTTTTCTCAAACAACTCATCCAAGGTCAATTTAGGAACAGAAGAACGAAGAGCATCTTCGATATAAGACTTGATCTGAGATTCTGGACGTGTCAATTTATAGTAAGCGTCTGTCACGCTCTGCTCATTCACACGATATTGAGTCGCCACATTTAGCATAACGAAAACATTATCCTTGGTCTTGGTTTCAACTACAATATCACTCTGCAATAAACGCAGTTGGATGCGAGCTGCAATCGAATCAATTCCAAAAGGCATTCTCAGATGAATCCCACTATTAGCTGTCTTTTGGTATTTCCCAAAACGCTCAATAATCACGACCGACTGCTGACGGACCACATAAACTGTACTCAGCATGACTAGCCCCAAGAGGAGCACACAAACCACCACAAAAATTAGGAAAAAAACTGTCATCATTGTGACCTCCATCGTTATATTTTCCTGTATTATAGCACATTTAAAGAAGGAGAGGCAGTTTTTACTGCGATTTTTCCTGAAATATTAACTATTGAAGAAAATAGTAGTCATAGTTTTTAGTTTATAGATTTAAACTCCATCTTCCTATTCAATTTCATTATAAAACACCCAAAAAGTTTGCCTTCTCTGCCCAACTTCTGGGGTGTAGTTCAACATTTGTAAAAATTTAGTTTTTTCTTTTAAACTAGATTTATAAAATAGGTACTAGATTATTTATAAAGTACTCTATCATATAGGTATATAGTCCTTATTTAGAGTCTATTTTCTAGCTAAAACAACTCTTTATAAAAGGCAATCGTTTCTTCTAAAGTTGGCATAAATGGATTACCCGGTGCACAAGCATCGATCAAGGCATTCTTAGAAAGGTATTCAAAGTCGAAATCTTTTTCTTCGATACCGAGTTCAGTTAGTTTCTTAGGAATACCTACTGTTTCAGAAAGCTTCTCAATCTCAGCAATTGCATAATCGGCACACTCTCCATCTGATTTACCTTCTACATGAAGTCCCAAGGCTTTAGCAACATTGCGGAAAGCTTCTGGTACACGTTTAGCATTTTCACGTTCTATAACTGGTAGCAACATGGCACAGCAAACACCGTGTGGCAAATTATATACTGCACCGAGTTGGTGAGCCATTGAGTGAACATAGCCGAGACCAGCATTATTAAAGCTCATACCACCAAGGAAGATGGCATTGACCATACCTTCACGCGCTTCAATATCGTGTCCATTTGCTACGGCACGAGGAAGGTATTCCTTGATAAGTTCAATCGCTCCAATAGAGAGCTTCTTAGTTACATCATATGCTCCTGGTGTTACCAAGGCTTCTACAGCATGAGTCAGAGCATCCATACCTGTCGCAGCAGTTAGATCTTTAGGTTTTGATAGCATCAATTCAGGGTCATTGACAGAGACTAGAGCAAGACTGTTTTTATCAACCATTACCATTTTGACCTTGCGTTCTTCATCTGTAATCACGTAGTTAATCGTAATCTCTGCAGAAGTTCCTGCCGTTGTATTGATAGCCACAACTGGCAAACCTTTTTTAGCAGACTTATGGAGACCTTCATAATCCTGTGGTTTCCCACCATTTGTGGCGATAACCGAAATACAGCTAGCCGCATCCTGTGGCGAACCACCCCCTACACTAATGATGAAATCACAAGTATTTTCTTGCAAGGCACATACACCATCTGTAACATTTTTACAAGTCGGATTTGGCTCCACATCACTAAAAATCACATACTCAATTCCTTCAGCATCTAGTGGTTTTAAAATCTTAGGCAAGATGTCACTTCCTTCGATGAACTTATCTGTCACCAGAAGTGCTTTTTTGTAACCAAGTTCCTTGATATAAGGACCTACTTCATTTACAACACCTTTACCAATAAGATTGACTGCTGGAACATAAAATGTAGCCATACGTATTTCCTCCTGCGCTCTGCGCTATTTATTTACCCTCATTATATTACTTTTTGTATCCGTTTTCAATTATTTGTGAAATATTTATCAAACATTTTTAAAAGGAGAAAAAATGAGTTATTATTTGTGAGATTCTTTTTCAATATAATACTGTGGTTCTTGAAACAAAATTGCATCTACCAAAGATAACAGCTATAGGTTATCCCCCGACACCTGAAACAGACTACGCATCAGCCGCTATTTCAAAAAAACCGACTAGCTCCTATGAACTAGTCGGTTTCTCATCAATGCGCCAACATTTCTTGGGCGATTTCTTGGCCAGATAGGTTATCTGGGTAGTAGGTTGGCCAGTTATCCATTTCTTCAAAGAGGGCTTCTTGGCTTGTGCCTCCAAAGAAGATATGGAAATGTTCTGCCTTAACTGGGGCGATATTGTGGTCACTAAACTGAACATACTTGAACTGTCCAGCGTCTGCATCTGTGGCTTCAAAGAGGAAGCGCACGCCACGATTGCCTTTCTTGTAAGTTAAGATTTTCTTACCAACATACTTGTAGGTGAATTTCTTACTTTGTCCACCTTGAACAAATTCCATAGTGTTATCAGTGATATTAATCTTAGTCACATCTGTCTGATAGCCTTTTGTATAGTAGGCCTTGTACTCAGCCTGAGTCATCTTACCAGTCAACTTAGCCTTGTAGTCAAAGACTTGGTCAAACGTACCATCTTCAAGGAAAGGATAAACTGATTGCCAGTTACCTGCATAGTCACTCAAGGTGCGGTCCTTGACGTCTGCATCCTCAAAGTAACCATTTTGAACTGTCTTGGTATCCTCTGCCTTTTCAGGCTCAATTGCTGGGCCTTCTTGGTCTGTTGTTTGTTTCAGAGCCTTGAGGTTTTTCTCCATAACGGAGATGTAGTTTTCGCCAGCCTTGGTATCCTCTTCTGTCAGACTTTCTAAAGGATTGAGGACATCTGTTTTGACACCTGCCTCTTTTGAAAGTGTATTAGCAAGGGCTTGTGAAGCATTCTCCTCAAAGTAGATATAGGCAATTTTATTTTTCTTGACGTACTCTGTCAATTCTGCCAAGCGAGCTGCTGATGGCTCTGCATCTGGAGAAAGGCCTGAGATTGCGACTTGTTTGAGTCCATAGTCCAAGGCAAGATAGTTAAAGGCTGCGTGTTGAGTCACAAAGCTCTTTTGTTTGGCTTGAGACAAGCCTTCTGCATAAGCCTTATCCAAGGCTTGCAATTTTTCGATATAGGCAGCAGCATTCTTCTCAAAGGTCTCTTTTTTATCAGGATAATCTGCTGATAAGCTGTCACGGATGTGCTCTACTAGTTTAATGGCACGAACTGGTGATAACCAAACATGGGGATCGTACTCATGGTGATGGCCTTCTTCTCCATGGTCATGGTCTCCCTCTTCTTCCTCACCACCTGGCAAAAGCAACATATCGCCTGTCGCCTTGATGGTTTTGACCTTTTTCTTATCCAAAGTATCTAGCAATTTAGGGACCCATGTTTCCATGTTTTCATTTTCATAAACGAAGGTATCTGCGTCTTGGATTTTGGCAACTGCCTTGGCAGACGGTTCATATTCATGGGGTTCTGTACCAGCACCGATTAGGAGTTCTACATTAGCAGTATCTCCTGCGACTTGCTTGGTAAATTCATAGACAGGGTAAAAGGTTGTCACGATATTTAGTTTGCCATCTGCCTGCTTTTGATTGGAACAAGCCACTAAAAACAAGGCACATAGACTGGCTAGCAATAAGCTAATTTTTTTCACGTTAGTCTCCTATTTGATAAAACGTCTTACTAAACTAATGAGTAAAAAGACAGTTACAAAAATAATGGTAATACTTGCACTTGCAGGTGTTTCTGCATAGTAGGAAATGTAAAGTCCTGCTACCATTCCCAAAAATCCAATAGCACTGGCAAGCAGCATAACCGATTTAAAGTTTTTCCCCAGACGCAGGGCAATACTAGCTGGCAAGACCATAATGGTCGATACCAGAAGAGCTCCTGCTGCAGGAATCATAAGGGCAATGGCCACCCCCGTCACCATGTTAAAAAGAATGGACATGGTACGAACAGGCAAGCCGTCCACAAAGGCCGTATCCTCATCAAAGGTCAGGATATACATCGGACGAAGGAAGAGGAAGGTCAAAATCAAAACAACCGCCGCAATGACAAAGAGGGAAATAACCTGCTCTTCACTGATAGTCACGATCGAACCAAAAAGATACTGGTCCAAACTCATTGAACTCGAGCTTTTACCCTTGCTCATGACAATCAGAGAAACAGCCAGACCCGTTGACATGAGGATAGCTGTCCCGATTTCCATAAAGCTCTTGTAAACCGTACGGAGATACTCCAGAAAGACCGCCGCAATCAAGACAATAGCAATAGTGGAAATAGTCGGAGAAATCCCCAGAACCAGACCAAAGGCTACACCCGAAAGCGAGACGTGGCTGAGGGTATCACTCATCAAACTCTGACGACGCAAGATAAGGAAGGTTCCAAGAACTGGCGAGAAAAGACTCATGGCAATAACAGCCAGAAAGGCACGTTGCATAAAGTCATAAGATAACAAACTAAGCATGGCCCACCTCCTGATCATTCTCATGAACGTTGAAACAACGCCATGGCGAATCTTGGTTACGGACTAGATGAATATTGCGGTCCGCATAGTCCTTAACTTCTTCAGGGTCATGGGTAATCATCAAAACAGCCTTGCCATGATGATGGGCGCTGTGGTGCATGAGTTCGTAAAATTCGTTTTTACTTCCTGCATCCATCCCCGTTGTCGGCTCATCTAGGATAAACACATCTGGATCCGAAGCAAACATACGCGCAATCACCGCTCGCTGCTTTTGTCCTCCAGATAGAGAACCCAAGCGTTTGTCTCGGTGTTCCCACATGCCAACTGAGTCCAGACTAGCCTTGATATGCTCCTCATCATGAGCATTCAAGCGACGGAACCAGCCTTTTCGAGGATAGCGACCCGACTTGACAAATTCATAAACCGTACTTGGAAAACCTGCATTAAAACTGGCAATCTGTTGAGGCAGGTAGGCAATTCGCAATTTTTTACCCTGCGTATTTGTCTTTGAAATGGTCACCTTTCCAATGCGTGGCTGAAGGATTCCAAGACTGGCCTTGATGAGTGTCGTCTTAGCCGCCCCATTTTCCCCTGTCAAGGTAACAAATTCCCCACTATCAACACTATAATTGATATGTTCAAGAACGGGCTCCTTATCATAATAGAAGGATAAATCCTCTACCGTAATATATCTCATTATTTGATTTCTCCTACTAAAGCAGTCAAAAACCGCTGAATCACTTTTTGTTCATTTGGAGTAAACTGAGTCGCCACTTCTTCATAGATTAAAAGTGTATGCTCATGGTGATGATGGTGCTCCTCAGCGATTGGACGAGCCAAATCAGTCAACTGATAAAAAATCACACGCGCATCCTTAGGATCTTTAGATGTTTCCAACATCCCTTCCTTGACCAAAGACTTAATGGCCTTGGTAACTGCCGCCTGACTGACATTGAGGCGACGGGCCAACTCTGAATTTGTTAAAGATTCCTCTGACAAAAGCATGAGAATGTGCTCCTGAGTATTGGTCAGGGCCACCTCGCTAGTGCAATGACCTATTAGGATTTCATGTTGGTTTTCCGCCTGTAAAATCACCTCATTCAAAAAGCCATCGATATCCTTCGCTAGCTGTCTCATATCTGACTCCTTTCCTTTTGGACTTCTCTTTTTAAGAGAAAAATACTATTCTTTGAAAAATTATTTACTGGTTAATTATATCACAACCAAAAAAAGAGTCAAGAAAAAACGTGAAAACCAGTTTCATTCTTGAACTCTTCCATATTATTATCTATTGAAATTCCTTGACATCTCCATCATAAGTCGCCCATCATCTGAATCTATTTTAGAAGGCACAACACTTTTTTCTTCACATTATATATAAAATGGAGAAGGCCTAAACCTTCTCCAAATACATACCTTACCTCACTCAAGAGGTCTAGCAATCTATAACTAGAAACTCATTAAAATTTTGAACAAATTTTACTCATTATCCTTCTTACGAAGAACGATACTTAGACCACTCAAAATTCCAACAAATCCGAATGCTGCCAAGGCTGTGTTCGATTCCGTACCAGTATTTGGCAATTGACTTACCTCAGTTGATGGAGCTGGATAAGTATTTCCATCCGGATTGTAATTTGAAGGTACTGGTTTATTAGGAACTTCCGGTGTTCCAGAATCTTCTGCTACAGGTACAGGTGGTTTTGGAGTCTCGTCTCGTTGAGGTGTAGGGGCTGGTTGTGGTGTAGGAGTTGGAGTTGGAGTTGGAGCTGGACTTGGCTCTGGTTGAGGTTTTGGTTCTTCAGGAATCTTCAATTCTGGAATATCCACAACTGGCGGATCCAATGGAACTACTCCACCATCAAATTCTGGAACTTCAACTTTTGGAGCATCAATTTGCATTACATATTGGTAAACAATAGTAGTAACACCTTCTTTAACCAATCCTTTTTCTTCCACAGTATTGTTAAACTTATCTCCTGCTGGAAGAACACGTTTCAATCGGAATGTCACTCCATCTACTTCAATAGTTTCAGGAGCTGTCACAGCATACTCTTCTCCTGTAGCTTTGTAAGTCGTTTCTTCTTTATCACCAGTAGTTGTAGTTGTTGCTTCAGCTACAATGACATTGTTCTTAGCGACTACATCATCAGCAAGGAAGTTTTCATTAATATCTACGAATTTAACGATAACTGTTCCTTTTTTGTCTTTTGCATAATCACGTACACTGTTTGGTTTGTTTTGAGAATACTTAACAACAACCTCTGAATCTTTTGATTCATGTGTGACAGTTAACTCTTCTACCTTAGCTTTGTCTACAGTATAGTCTTTGATTTCTGGTGATACTACTTCGGCAAGTTTTTGTTCTTTAGTCCGGTCACTTGTATAGACCACTTCTCCAGTTCTAGAGTTGATTTCAGCAGTTCTAGTAAAGCGTGCAGTTTGGTTAACAGGTGCACTTGCTTCTTGCCCTGCTTTTGGTCCATTTTCGTAAACATAAGTGATAGTACGTTTCACTTCTGTTAAGAGACCTAAATCTTTGTAGGTACGACCTTTTGGATCGTTAGGGATTTTATCCTCTGGTTTTGGAGGAGTATTTTCTCCTTCGTTAGGTTTAGTTGGGTCTACTGGAATAACGTAATCGTATTGGTATACTACTGTTGTAGTTCCTTCTTTTATCTTACCTGTTTCTTCTAATACATTGTTGTATTTATCAGAAACTTCATACACTCCACGGAAGACATATTTCTTACCATCTTTAGTGATTGTATCTACTTTCTTCTCAGCAGCATTGTAGTTTACATCATTTTCTGTTACTTCATCACGTGTTGATAGGACAACATCACCTGATTTAGTAGCGTATGTTTTCGTTGTTTTCACAACTGCGTCTGTTACTACATTTTCTGCATCTTTGATTTCATTACCGTCAGCATCAACGTACTTAACAACTACTGATCCTTTAGTTTCAGTTACTGTCGGTGTAGTTTCTTCTTGTTTATCTAAAGTATAACTATAAATAACGTGTTTTTCACCTTCAGTTACGTCCCCTAATGCTGGAGCTGAGTCAGATGTTGGAGCTACATATTTATAAACTAAACCTGTAGTTTCATCTTTTAGCGTTGGGTATTGTTTATCAGTAGTGTCGTATTTTTCAGTAACTGCGCGTTTTTCTTTACGTTCAGATACTTTTACACCTTTTGAGTAAGTTACATAAGTATCTTCATACTCAACTGGTACTTTATCTTTTACTACTTCTGTTTCTTTTAATGTTTTTAGACTTCCATCTTCGTTGATCACAACATGTTTCACATCAACAGAACCTGTCTTAGTAACAACTGAGCTAGACGGAGTTTTTTCTTCTTCACTTACTAGACGGTATTCGTAAACAACTTCTGTTGTTCCCTCTACTACTTTACCGCTAGCAGCTGGAGAACCTTGTTTTAACCCTACATACTCGTATGTGAATCCAGTATCAGCATCTACTAAAGTTGGATATTGTTTTGGAGTCGTGTCATAGTTTTGTTCAACCGTTTTAACATCAGTACGTTCATCAACTTTTGTTTCACCTGAATATAGACTTACGATAGTTTTTGTTTCAAGCGTTACATTGTCTTTATCAGTTTCTGATTTTAATTGTTTTCCATCAGTTGTGACATACTTGATAACCACACTACCTTGTTTAGTAGCTGTTGCTTCTCCTGCTTCTTCTTTTGTGATTTTTAAGTTGTAGTAATGAGTTACAACTGGTTTTTCTTCACCCATTACTTTGTAAGCACGGATTGGTGTGATGATTTCTTTTTTAGTGAACGTTGCTGATTCAGTTGTTTCTGTACGTGTTCTTGTACCATAATCACCACTAATGATGTATTTATTTTCAGCAACAGTTTCTGTAGGAATATACTTTTCATCTGTTACTTTTGCATCTCCTGTAACTGTTACTGTCCCATCTGCAGCAATTTCAACTTTTCCTTTGTTAACTAACGTAGTTACAGTCGTTTCTTTATCAGGTTCAGTTTCATCTAATGGAATATAGTCATCTGGCTTACCAGTATAAACAGTGTACTCTTTAATTTTTTTAGTTGTTTCTACATCGATATAAGCATTAGATTCTTCTGGAGAATATTTATACTCTGTTGTCGAAATAATTTTTCGATAGGTACTACCATTCAGTTCACTAGTTTCTGTAGGGTTCCCAGCATTTACTGTCAATTCTCCAATAATTTTAGGAAAGTTTGCCAACGCTTCTCTAAGTTTAGTATCATCAGCATATCCTTTATCCACATCAATTGGTGAATGCAATACAACTCTTCCTTCATTATAAGAAGTGTCTCCTGGAGCATGTTTCAAAAGTCCCATTTCTAGTTTTCCAGATTGAATGTCATCCTCTAATTTTTTTAAGTGTGCATCTAAACGGGCTCTAGCTGCTTTTATATTTTCTATTTCTGTTGCATCTGTTGCTTTCCCTTCCAAAAAGTCTAAAGCTTTATAATTGGCAATCGTATAATCTTTTAATACATCTTTTAAAGATTTATTGAGTCTATCTCTATCTATTCTGTGATTATAACTATACACTTCACCTGTTGCTACATTTTCAACCTGTGAACCGTCATATCCACCATTAAAAGCCAGTAAAGCATATGTTGGGTCTTCACTTGGTGTTATTTCAATATCATCTGCTGTTCCATAAATTCCATCAACTCCAGGCTTCAGATAATGGTTAGCTGGAGCAATCGGTGTATCAAAAGTTACATCTGTCGTAATATAACTTGAAAAACTCTCTTTTCTATATTTTTTAACTTTTTCATCTGGTACATTAAAAGCTGAGAAAGTAACTGTACCTTTTTTAGTTTTCGTAACAGCTTTTCCTTGACCCACTGCATAAGTGTCTTTATCAAGAACAAGAACTGTATCCCCTTCTTGAAGGGTTACGTTTTCTTTGGTAAACTCTTTAGCGTCAGCTTGACCCTCTTTCCATTTTGTAACGGCATCTTCATCACTAGTTACACCATTATCTGCTACAACATACTTACCGTATTGACCATCAGCTGTCTCTTCCACAAGATAGACTTTGCCTTTTGTTTTAGTATAGTCAATCTCACCTAGTTTGTTATGCATTCCTTCGGGAGAGACTGCTGCTTCAATATCGTTGAAACGAGTTTTATCATAAGTAAGCTTATCAGCACCTTCTACTTCAGATTTCCCAGCATACTCATAAACTTTACCATTCGCTTCTACTATATCTTTTTTACCAGTATCTTTTGAAACAACTGCTCCTGGTTGAGTCACAGTTGATTCACGGTAGTCTTTACCATCTGTATCGTAAGCAAGACCTTTTTTATCATAAGGCGTTTTAACTGATCCTGTTCCCGCTTCTACTGTTTCTGATTTTAATAATGATTTATCAGAATCCAATTTGTAATTGACAGTTGCTTCTGATTTAACATCTAACGTATCAGTCCCATCAGCATCGCCTGTATTGCTGTTGGCTTTTGTCGGTTCAGCAGTTCCTTTCTCTAATACTGCGTCTACTTTTACAGTTTTTGATGGATCTTGATCGTCCGTAAAAGTTGTAGCTGCTGTCGCAGCTACTTTCGATGTATCAGTCACCATCGTTGCTGTATCTGTACCATTAGAAGTAACATTGGCAGCTACTGGGCTTGCACCAACTGCTAAAGCTACACCTGTTGCCAAAATCGTTGCCCCAATTAACTTAGAATCAGTTCGGCCATCTTTGTACTTACGAAGAGAAAATTTCTCCTGTCTATCAGTATGAAACATAAAACATCGCCTTCCTAAAATTTCATTGTTTTTTATGTTTTGAATCTATAAAATGTGCGCTAAAAACTATAAAACTAAGAAAGTTTTACGCTTTCAATTATATCATATTTCTAACAATGATATATACTTATACATCTCAATTATTTCTTTTTTTTGATAGTCTTTAGCAAAGGTCGCTGATGCATAACGACCTTCTTTTTGATAAGCATTGAGCCACAAGATTAACTCCCCAATATCACCAAATATCGTGACCTCTTTGGATTGATTCTTATAATACCTATGAGCTAAATCTGTATCAGACAAAAGACAGACCAAACCATTGGCAGATGCTTCCACAGCCGCATTGGCAAAGCATTCACTCATTGAACAGGAGAGATAGCCTTGATGCTTCTCATAAGGGACCTCTTCTAGAAAGCCTGCATAATGGACATTCGACGGCAGATCTTTCTGGCTATAGCCATCTGGTAAATTACCATAAATCGTTAACTGACTATCCGGCACCTGTCGAAAGGCCTCAATCGCCCAGGAACAACGTTTGACCATCGTCATATTACCAACGATGCACCAATCAGTGACTCTTGCATATTCTTTTTTCAAAAATCGATCCACAAACATTGGGGGTAAAAAGCGAACCTTTTCTTTCCCTATCAACTGCTCTAAAACGGGGCTTGCAACGATATTTTGACACCAGCCTTGCAAGACAAACTTCATCATAGGATCTAGGATATTGTAATGGGTATAAGCAAATAGCTTTCTTCCGGTATTTTGGAAAAACTTCCTCAATTGAAGGGGATATTCATTGACCATATCAATGATAAAGCGATCTTCCACTGTAGAATTGTTTGCTAGATAGAGACTAACTAACTGCCATTGGGTATAAGTTTCGCCACTTCTTAGATTTTGGTAAGAATGGTAATTTTCACTCACATCCCCTTTTAGCAACTCCCCTTTACTATCATAAAGAGTAAAGAGATTTTCTTGATATTGGAATCGATAAAGTAATTGAGAGGTATAACATTCTATATCTCCATTTTTAAAATGAACTAGACCTACATACCCCTCTTTTGTATACTCGACTTCACTGACATGATCTAGTTCTTGAATAAAATCTTTGTCTACACTTGGCTTTTGTCTAGCCAGATCTGACTGGTCAAAAATAACATGATAGAAGTTTTCAAAACCAAGTTTTTCTAGCGTTTCTACAAAATTCGGTACAAAATTTTCCAGATTTGTTAGAACGAGTTCCTGTTCTAGGGACAGACTTTTAAAAATTTCTTGACGTGCCAATTGGCTTCTTTCAAAGCCATAAGTGCTTACAGGAACGCCTTCTTTTATTGTAAATACTTTCACCATAGTTTCTTAGTCCAATACATCTTCCAATCTTAATCCACGACTTTTTGCTAGTCTTGCACGGAAAGCCATTCCTCGTTTATAACGCTCCGATAAGCGATAGTAAGTTGTCATAACATTCAACACTAAAGCATTGTCCTTTGTGACCATGCGAGCCCATAAATGCCAATCTTCAAATCCATCATACTTAGCATCATAGCCTCCTGCCTCATCATAGGCAGAGCGTTTAAAAATGACAGTTGAATGATTAAAGACATTTTGATAAGCAAGTTCTAACCATAACTTTTCCCCCATTAGATGATTAGTTCTGTTTCGCCTTATTTTATCGGTCATCGCATCTTCTTCTGCGACGACTCTAGCTCCTATAAGATCTAATTGAGGATTTTTCTCTAACTCCTGCAAGAGAAAATCGAGATGCCAAGGCATCCATACATCATCCGCGTCTTGTCTAGCTACATATTTTGTTTGAGACAAACTAACTCCACGATTTAACGTTTCTGAAATCCCTTTATGTTCTTCCCTAATATACTGTATTCGCTCGTCTACTAGATATGGCTTACATACTTCCTCTGTATTATCTGTCGAACCATCATCCACAATGAACAGTCGAAAGGCTTGGTGGGTTTGATTTAAAACAGAATCAATCGTTTGACTAATGGTTTCAGCTCCATTATAGACAGGCATGACAATATCAACAGGTGTGTCCGATTGAGATACATTTTGATAGGGCACACCTCTTTTTGCAAAAACATTTGATTCATGAGTTGTTAAAAAAGTCCGATACCCATGCACTGATACGCCCTCTATATTTTTGACCATCAAAAGCGAGGTTGAGTAAAAACCATGTACCTCAACGAACTCATACTCCTCCAGTAAAAGATAAATTTCTTCTTCAAAGCAAAATCTAGTTTCTTTCAATTTATCTTGAT
>ERZ773207.438-NODE-438-length-15393-cov-12.070413_pt1 | contig 15393 bp, 18 predicted proteins | sample MGYA00580997_ERZ773207 | MGnify/ENA primary metagenome ERZ773207 (study PRJEB29015, sample SAMEA2738170) | human oral metagenome | biome: human oral; feature: human-associated habitat; material: saliva | place: China | collected 2239 ... | reverse complement strand
TCCTAGATACAATAATGTATCTAGGGTGTTTCTGTCTTTCTCCCTCGCATTTAATGCCATCCCACGTTATGGCTATTATAGAATCCGTAAGATTTTTCGTAATCAACTTTCTTATAAGCAAAAGTTGCCCAGTCCTCTAATAATTATTTGCTCCACTACACACAACTGTGGGTAAAAAATTAGTTGTGTATCATTTATGATACGTATCATAAATGATACATCTATAAGGAGAAAAAGTGAGTGTCACATTTTTTTTACGTAACATTATTGTTACACTCCAAAACTTCAAATGAAAGAAGCAATGTTTTCCACTTTTGAAGAGGGTAAAATGTGATACAATAAAAGTACTATGGATGTAAAAGGAAGTACGCGTGTGAACAAGTTAAAACCTTATTTGAAGCCGTATCTGAAAGAAACGATATTGGCACCTTTATTTAAATTATTCGAAGCGATTCTGGAGTTGTTTGTTCCGCTCATTATGGCGGTCATTATCGACAAAGGGATTGAAAACAGAGATACTACGTTGATTCTCCAACAAGGAGCCATTCTGATTGGGCTCGGAATCCTTGGCGTAGCCGTGTCGATTACCGCTCAATATTTTGCGGCAAAGGCGGCAACTGGATTTACCGCCGATGTGAGACAGGCACTCTTTTCAAAAATTCAATACTTTAGTTTCTCGCAACTCGATGCAATTGGGAATGACACTTTACTGACGCGTTTGACGAGTGATATGAATCTCGTGCAAAGTGGGTTAAACATCGCGCTTCGTCTATTGCTACGTTCGCCGTTTATCGTTGTTGGAGCGATTGTGATGGCCTTTGTCGTGAATGTGGAAATGGCATGGACGTTTGTAATCACCGTTCCAATCTTAGCAGTTGTCGTATTCGGGATTATTTACTGGACGATTCCGATGTATCGCCGTGTGCAAGGGCAATTGGATCGCATTATGCGCATCGTTCATGAAAACTTACTCGGCGTGCGTGTGATTCGTGCATTTAACCGCGAAGAAAAAGAAATTCAGACGTTTAGAGAAAATACCGAAGCGTTGAACCAGGCGCAACAAAAGGTGAGTGGCCTCTCAGGAGCTATGAACCCTATTACGTTTGTGATTGTGAATGTGGCGCTTATCGTCATTCTTTATGGTGGGGCGATTAAAGTAGATACAGGAACCTTAACGAAAGGGGAAGTCATCGCTTTAACAAACTACATGTCGCAAATTTTAGTGGAGCTCGTGAAGTTCGCAAACCTCGTAGTAACGATGACAAAATCACTGGCGAGTGCAGAGCGTATCGATACGATTCTATCGATTGAAGCGGATATGGTCGAAGGGACTAAGGAGGTTCATCCTGAAGGTGAAGTGGCGGTGGCGTTTAAAGACGTGACGTTGACGTATCAAGGGGACCAAAACGCAGCGCTGAACCATATCTCCTTTACCGCGTTGAAAGGACAGACCATCGGCGTTATCGGTGGGACTGGTAGCGGGAAATCGTCTCTAGTGAATATGATTCCTCGTTTCTATGATGCGACTAAAGGAAATGTGGAGGTGTTCGGAGAAGATGTGCGTGACTACCGTTTATCATCGCTACGTGGAGCGGTTGGAATGGTCTTGCAAAAAGCACAACTCTTCCGTGGAACGATTGCCGACAATGTCCGTTTTGGAAATGCATCTGCTTCCAGTGAAGTGATAGAGCATGCACTCGATGTCGCTCAAGCCAGTGAGTTTGTGCAAACGAAAGAAGGCGGACTTGAGTATGGCATCGAACAAAATGGACGCAATTTATCCGGTGGGCAAAAACAACGGATGACGATTGCACGTGCGATTGCGAAACAAGCACCGATTTTAATCTTAGATGATAGTGCTTCGGCATTAGACTTTGCGACCGATGCGAAATTGCGTGAGGCCATTAAGAACCAAACGCCACGTCCAACGACCTTTATCGTGTCGCAACGGGCAGCATCTGTGCAGTATGCGGACTTAATTCTTGTTTTAGACGAAGGAAATCTTGTCGGCAAAGGCACGCATGAAGAGCTCTTAGCCAATAATGAGATTTATCAAGAAATTTACTATTCACAATTTCCAAAGGAGGATGAAGCATGAGACAGACAACTCAATGGGAAACCATCCGTAAAGTCCTCCGCTATATTCGTCGCTACCGTATCTACTTCGTAGCGTCCATCCTTTTGGCGAGTGTGAATGTATTCGGAACGTTAATGATTCCAAAATTAGTCGGGGAAGCCGTGGACCAAATGGTGGACACGGGCCAAGTTTTCTATGAAGGATTTTTTGCCATCCTTTGGCAGATTGGACTCTTTACAGCAATGGCTGCCATCGCGCAGTGGTTTATGAACCTCAGCAATAACAAGATGACGTACTCGGTGGTTCGTGACCTTCGTAGAGATGCGCTTGAAAAAATCGAGACATTGCCACTGAGTTATTTAGATATTCATCCAGCTGGAGAAATCGAGAGCCGTATCATTGCGGACGCGGATCAATTCGCGGATGGATTATTGATGGGATTCACGCAGTTATTCACCGGTGTGATGACGATTTTAGGAACCTTAGTCTTTATGCTGAGCGTGAATATGACATTGACGCTTGTCGTAGTGGTGGTGACGCCAGTATCTTTCGTGATGGCCAGCTTTGTCGCGAAGAAATCCTATCATTTCTTTAAACAACAATCGGAAATTCGTGGCGACCAAACGGCCTATATGAATGAAATGATTGAGGGAACAAGAGTAGTCACGGCCTTTCATCAACAAGAGAAAGTCATCGAAGACTTCTCGGTCATTAATAAGAAGTTAACGGATGTATCGCTCAAGGCTATCTTCTTCTCGAGCATTACGAATCCAGCAACTCGTTTTGTCAATAGTATCGTCTATACGAGTGTGGGCGTGTTTGGGGCGTTCTTCGTAATGAGCGGAGGCGTGACGGTGGGACAACTATCTGCCTTCTTAAGTTACGCGAACCAATATACGAAACCATTTAATGAAATCTCAGGAGTTATTACCGAGTTGCAAAATGCGATAGCCTGTGCCAACCGCGTGTTTGAACTGTTGGAACAACCTTCTGAACGTCCAGAGCGTAAAGACGCTGTGTCTCCTGAAAGCTTTGAAGGAGCAGTGGAATTTAGCCATGTGGACTTCTCTTATGTGAAAGACCAACCGCTCATTGAAGACTTCTCGCTCGATGTCAAACCTGGGCAACGTGTGGCGATTGTCGGTCCAACTGGAAGTGGGAAGACGACATTGATTAACTTGTTGATGCGTTTCTACGATATTAATAGTGGAAAATTAGCCATCGACGGACTTTCGATTGAAGACATCACTCGTCATTCTTTGCGAAATGGATTTGGAATGGTGCTTCAAGAAACATGGCTTCAAACGGGAACCGTCCGTGAAAATATCACGATGGGAAATCCAACGATTAGCGAAGAAGAGATGATTCGCATCGCCAAACTCTGCCATATTCATGGATTTGTAAGCCGTCTGCCGCAAGGGTATGATACGGTCATTTCAGATGACGGTGGGGACTTCTCACAAGGGCAAAAACAATTGCTCTGCATTGCGCGTGTGATGATGGGACAACCAAATATGCTGATTCTCGATGAGGCAACGTCTTCCATCGATACGCGTACCGAGTTGAAGATTCAAGAAGCCTTTCAACATCTGATGGAAGGACGCACGAGCTTTATCGTGGCACACCGCTTATCGACGATTCGTACGGCGGATGTGATTCTCGTCTTGAAAGACGGACATGTCATTGAAAAAGGCAATCATGCCAGCTTGATGGAGCAACGTGGATTTTACTACAATCTCTATCAAAGTCAGTGGCAACATTAATCTAAAAACTAAAAAGAAGCGTAGACTCTATAAAAAGGGTCTACGCTTCTTTGAATTGCTGAAAGTAGAAAATTATCATATATGATAATTTCAAATGATTATGGATTGAATTCTTCTAGAGCTAGAGATGAATTGTAAGTACAAAATTATCATATATGATAATTTCAAACGATTATGGATTGAACTCTTCTAGAGCTAGAGATGAATTGCAAGTACAAAATTATCATATATGATAATTTCAAATGACTATTGATTGAATTCTTCTAGCGCTAGAGATGCTTCTTCCCATTCTGCCAGAAGGGTTTCTTGGCGTTCGAGCAGGGCGCCTTCTTCGGTTGAGAGGGCAGCAGATTTATCTGGGTCAGAATAGTTTTCTTCCAGCGTCATCGCCTCGTGCACTTGTTCGAGTGCCGTTTCGATATCATGCATTTCCGTTTCTAATTGCTCAATGCGACGAGTGAGCGTACGGATTTGACGTTGCTCTTCTTTAGAGGCATGGTAGCTGGCTTTCGCTTCTGTCATCGGCTCGGCCTTATCCACTGGGGCATCCTTGGCTTTTTGCAATGCGGCGATTTCTTCTTTCTCTTGTTTTTTCTCGAGATAGTAGTCATAGTCGCCTAAATATAGCGTGCTTCCAGTTTCTTCGATTTCAAGAATGGCCGTTGCGACCTTGTTGATGAAGAAACGGTCATGCGAAACGAAACAAATCGTTCCGTCATAGTCGATGAGGGCATCTTCGAGCACTTCTTTACTGTCGATGTCCAAGTGGTTCGTTGGTTCGTCGAGCAGTAGGAAATTATCGTGTTCAAGAGACAGTTTGCAAAGCGCTAAACGGGCCTTTTCACCCCCGCTGAGTTGCGCGGTTGTTTTCTCTACGTCGTTTCCTGAGAAAAGGAAACTGCCAAGAATCGAACGAACATCTTTTTCAGGCATGGTAGAGTGACGAGACCATAGTTCTTCTAGAACCGTTTGATTCGATGAGAGGCCAGCCAAGTTTTGGTCATAGTAACCGACTTGAACGCCAGCGCCTAACTCAATCGACCCTTCGATTAAAGGTAATTCACCCGTAATCGACTTCAAGAGAGTAGATTTTCCAATACCGTTAGGCCCGACAATCGCGATGGCTTCACGCTTACGAAGCTGGAAGGAAATCGGACCGCTCAAGGCTTCGTGGCCGTAGCCGATATACGCATCGGTGACTTGTAGCACTTGGTTTCCGGATTCGCGTTCCACGGTAAATTCAAAACGAGCAGAGCGCTGATCACCTTTTGGTTTTTCTAAGCGTTCCATTTTCTCGAGTTTCTTCCGGCGTGATTGCGCGCGTTTTGTAGTTGAGGCGCGCACCAAGTTTTTCGCGATGAATTCTTCTAAGTCGTGAATCTCTTGTTGCTGCTTCTCGTAGGCTTTTTGTTTGAGTAAATAGCGTTGCTCGCGTTCTTCTAAGTAGTGCGAGTAGTTTCCTTTGTAATATTCGCAGGCCTTATGACTGATTTCATAGACTTCGTTACACACACGGTCCAAGAAGTATTGGTCGTGGGATACGATGACAAGAGCGCTACTTGAAGAGCGTAAGTAGTCTTCAAGCCACGTCAAAGTCTCGATATCCAAGTGGTTGGTCGGTTCGTCTAAGATGAGTAAGTCGTGTTTTTCTAATAAAATACGAGCCAGAGCGAGACGAGTGCGTTGGCCTCCAGAGAGTGATTGAATCGGTTGGTCGTAGTCTTCTGGATAGAAACGGAAGCCGTGAAGCACGGTGCGGATTTCAGACTCGTAACCATACGCGTTCTTCTGGTTCAATTCTTCTTGAAGCTGGTCGTATCGTTTTAAGGCGAGTTCGTACGCCACAGGGTCACTTAGAAGGTCTGGGTCACCGAGTTGTTCAGCTGCTTTTTGCGCTTGTTTCTTCAAGGTTTCCACATCTTCGAAGAGATGCACCATTTCTTCCCAAACGGTGCGGGAAGACTGGATGGCAGCGTATTGGTCTAAGTAGCCAATCGAGAGGTCTTTCTTCTTTGACACAGCGCCAAGAGAAGGTTCTTCGATACCAGCCAACATTTTTAATAGCGTAGATTTTCCAGTACCATTTCGCCCAACGATGGCAATACGTGAATTTTCTTGAATATGAATGGTAATATTTTCAAATAGGACTTCATCCGCAAACGTACGCGCGAGTCCTTGTCCTTGTAATAAAATCATGACGGGTCCTTTCAATGTGGTTTCAGTTTATTTTAGCATAAAAAAGAGAAGGACCAATATTGAAACGCGCTCGGATTTGCATTCACATTCACAATAGGGAGGTTGTGAAGAAAAAAGCACAAAGCTTGCTGTATATAAGCGAAATTGATGAATGTTCGTGAGGTATAAGCATACTGTTTGTGAAATGAAATGTCGTTGTGATAGAATACGCATGGATAAAAAAGAAAAAGGGAGTCTTATCAATGAAAGATTTAAACGAATTAAAAGAAATCGAAGTGCCACGCGCAACTGCGAAACGTTTGGCCATTTATCATCGTTACTTACGTTTCTTGCATGACGCAGGAAAACGTCGCATCTCATCAACTGAATTAAGTGAAGCTGTAAAAGTCGATAGCGCAACAATCCGTCGTGACTTCTCATACTTTGGTGCTTTAGGAAAACGTGGATATGGATATGATGTAGAATACTTATTAGAATTCTTCAGCCATACTTTAAACCAAGATCGCTTAACGAACGTCGCTTTAGTAGGGGTTGGTAAATTAGGACAAGCGCTCTTAAACTACAACTTCCACCAAAGCAACAACGTGCGTATTAGCGCAGCGTTCGACGTAAACGAAGACATCGTTGGAACAATCCAAACTGGTGTGCCAGTTTACAGCATGGATGAAATGGTAGAACAATTGAAAGTTCAACAAATCCAAGTGGCCATCTTAACAGTGCCACAAGATGTTGCTCAAGAAACAGCAGACCGCTTAGTAGAAGCAAATGTTCGCGGAATCTTGAACTTCACACCAATCCGCTTAGACGTACCAGAAAACGTTCGAGTTCAAAACGTGGACTTAACAAACGAACTACAAACTCTAATTTATTTCTTGGACAACCAAAAATAATCTATCGAAAGGCATCCGCATAGGGTGCCTTTTTTGTGTGGAAAAATAAGTGATAAAACTTGAATACGTATTTATACGTGCTAAAATAAACGCAGGAGGTATAGCACATGTTATTAACGTATCCAGCATTAATTTATTTTACGGTAGAGGAAGAGGATAGCCCATATTTTGTTCACTTCCCAGACTTTGAGAACTCAGCAACACAAGGACGTACGATTTCTGAAGCGATGAGCAATGCCAGTGAGTATTTAGGAATGATGGCAGCGAGCCTCATTGAAGAAGGGGAAAAATTACCAAAAGCCTCCGCAATCAATGATTTGACACTTGAAGAAGATTTTCCATTTAAAGACGATGAAGATGTAGCCTCAGAATATAATCTGGATCAGTCTTTTAAATCGATGGTGATGGTAGATGTTGAGAATTATTTAGATGCCACAAAACTCGTCAAGAAAACATTGACGATACCAAAATGGGCCAATGATTTGGCTGTAAAGCGTAACATTAACTTCTCTCAATTGCTGACAACAGCGATTGTGAATGAAGTGCGGATGTAAAAGTTTTTATCTTTAATGCGATTGATTGGAAAAGGATGGGGATTGAAATTGAAAAAGCTGATAAGGGTACTTTTAGTAGTTGTGGGCTTAGTAGTTGGTGGATACACAATAATGGGAATAGTTCGCAATCATGAGATAGTCCAAATCGTTAAGAGTGATGAAGTTAAAGCAATTATTGAAAGTAGTTTAAAGAAAAGACATAAGGGAGCACTTGAAGAAGGGAATATCATTCAAAGTTATGAAATTGATAAGGACTCGATATTTTTGAGTCCAATGGGCGGTATAAAGTTTCGCGTTTTTATTAATAATAACAAAGAAATGTATGTCAATTTTTCGATTAATAAAGATCCCCGTTATACTGATGGTAGGTTAGTCAATGAAGGTGGGGGACCGTCTCAAGAATTTGAAAAATTAATAGAGGGATCCGAAAAATAGGATACCGTTTCAAAAGGATGGAGATTGAAATTGAAAAAGATGATAAGAGTACTTTTAGGACTCTTTGTAGTTGTGGGCCTAGTAGTCGGTGGATATACAATAATGGGAATAGTTCGCAATCATGAGATGGTCCAAATCGTTAAGAGTGATGAAGTAAAAGAAATAGTAGAAAACTATCTCCGATATTTGGATAATGATGCTTTAACAGATAAAGGTAAAATTGTTTCCTATCAGATTGATGAACAGTCAATCGAGCATAATCCTATGGGAGGAATTATGTTTACGGTGTTTCTGAATGATGATAGTGAACTGTATGTCCGAATGACTCTAGAAAAACACCATGAAACGGGGAAAATACAACAGTCTGGTGGAGGATATGCTAAAAAAGTCAAAGATTTAGTAGGTAAAAAGGATTAAAAGTTGTATCATTATCCTGTTGTATAGGGATTTAGATAAAATGTCAGTCGACAGAGAAAAGGGGGATAACAATAGATGGAATTGTTGAGGATATTAGCTACTGAGGGGAATCCGTTTTGGGATCCAAAGGCAGTTCAAGAAGTAATCTGGGTTTTAATGATATTTGGTTTGGTTGTTTTTGCAGGTATTGTAGCTCTTGCTTATGTTTTTATGAAAGCTGCAATCACAGTTGTTAAGTATAAACCAACAAAAGACGAGGAAACGTTAGACCAAAATGAAATAATAGAAGAACCAACAGATAATGAAGAATAAAAATAAGCACTAATCCAATCCGATTTGCGGAGTGATTAGTGCTTTTTTACAGACTGAGAGAGTATTTATTACGAGTGTAGTTCATGATATACTATGAAAAATAGATTCGTATACAGTTTTAAAAGAGTGGGGTGTTCTTGGATTTGGTAAAGAAGAAACAATTACTATGGGGAGTTCTAGCAGTACTGATTTTAATAGTTGGTGGATACAAGACGGTTGATTTTATTCAACATAATGAGATGAATCAAATCGTTAACAGCGAAGAGGTAAAGGAAATATATTTGAAAGTATTAACATCGATTGACCCTGATGCTTTTACCGAAAAAGGGAAAATACAAAAATATACAATTGACTCTTTCGAGAAAAAACCAACAGGCGGTATAATTGTTTATCTATATGTTAATGACAATAAAGATTATAAAGCCTCCGTATACCTTTATAAGGATTATAATACTGGGAAGATAAAAGATGGTGGTGGCAGTTTGTCGCCGGAATTGAATAGCTTTGTAAAAAGTAAAAAAGCTGAGTAAAGTTTATATAGGGAACTTTATACGGTATACTATGCAAAAAGAAGGAAAGTTAATAGATGGAATTATTAAGAATTTTTGGAAATCAATTTATTAATGACTTTATCATTAATTTTGGCGTTGGGACTTTATTATGTTTCGCATTCTTTTTAGCAGTTGTTTACACGGTTGTAAAGGTAATTATGGTGCAAGAATCGAATCACACAACGAATAGTAATCAATCATTGAATGTGGATGAATCAAAAAAAGATAATAAAGAATAGAGCTAGTGAAAAGCTCTATTAGTCCACAATTTAAATGATAATAGGATATGAATCTATAGAACTGTAAAAAAGGATGTTTAAAATTTGGAAAACAAGAAGATTTTTACTCAGAAAAATTGGTTGATGTTATGTAAGAGACCATTTGACTTTATTTATTTCAACACGAATGATAATCAATATTACAGCATCATAGAAACTAAAACTTTCAAAATACCGCCATTCTTTTATTCAATGGTTGCCACTGCGGGGATACTTTTAAAAGCCTTGTTACCACTATTTGATTGGAACGTTACGTTTGAATTTAGAGTTGTTTCACTGTTTTTTATACTCATTAGTATATTCGCGTTAACAAGATTCCAGTTGGGGAGAGTAGAACAATGGGCAGTAGGGGAACCTATTATTTTATCATCAGAAACGGAACGAGAAGTTTTAGAAGAAGCCTCTAAAACTTATAAAACGAATATCAAGTTATCTTCAATACTCGTCGTTGCATTCCTGATTTCTGTACTATTATTTTTATGGACTTTTCATATTTTAGTAATCATTGCGACTGTTTTATTAGCTTATTCCATAGGATTAGTGATTCCTGGGCTTAGATTCTTTTCAACATATCGATTTTTGAAAAAGATGACGAAGCAATAAAAAAATAAGCACTAATCCAATCCGATTTGCGGAGCGATTAGTGCTTTTCTTTTGGTTCTTTATCGTCTAGTGAATCCTCGTCATCGGGAAGATTATCGATGAGGTTGGCGAGTTTTTTTAACTCGTTATAGGTGCGAAGCATGTTGATACTTGTTACGATGCTTGTCGTTGCGAATAGACAGCAGAATAATGTGATAAAGTCAAATCCATTTCCAGGATAATGCGTCGTTGCTAGAAAGATAAAGAAGACGGCTAATATGATTTCAAAATATAGTCTTCTAAAGAAACTTTTTCGTGTCATAGCAATCATCCTTTCCTGTCAAAATCTTACAAAATTCCAGACAAATAAGCAAGTATTTATTCTTGATTTTTCCTGACCAAATGAGTATCATAAAACTATGAGTTAGCACTCAGTGTTTTTGAGTGCTAAAAAAGATGAAGGAGGATTTCATATGTTAAAGCCTTTAAAAGATAGAGTTGTTATTCAAATGGTAGAGCAAGAAGAAAAAACTGCTGGGGGATTATTCCTACCAACAACTGCTCAAGAAAAATTACAATTTGCAAAAGTTATCGCAACAAGCGAATTCACTGCTGCAGAAGACCGTCAAGTGGCGGTTGGCGATAAAGTCGTATTCGAGAAATATTCAGGAACAGAAGTTAAATTAGATGGTCAAGAATATATCATCGTGAAAGAAAAAGACATTATCGCAATTGTTGAATAAAGGGGGATACAACTATGGTGAAAGATATTAAATTTGCAGAAGATGCAAGAAGCGCCATGCTACGTGGTGTGGACGTTTTAGCGAACACAGTAAAAGTAACATTAGGACCAAAAGGACGTAATGTCGTATTAGAAAAAGCATTCGGTTCTCCACTTATTACAAATGATGGGGTAACGATTGCCAAAGAAATCGAATTAGAAGATCACTTCGAAAATATGGGTGCAAAACTCGTTGCTGAAGTGGCTTCAAAAACAAACGATATTGCCGGTGACGGTACAACTACAGCGACTGTTTTAACACAAGCCATCGTTCGTGAAGGATTGAAAAACGTAACGGCTGGAGCTAACCCAGTAGGCATTCGTCGCGGGATTGAACTTGCGACAAAAGCAGCGGTTGAAGAATTACACCGCATTTCTCGTCCAGTAGAATCAAAAGAAGCCATCGCACAAGTTGCGGCGATTTCTTCAGGTTCAGCTGAAGTCGGTGAATTAATCGCTGAAGCTATGGAAAAAGTGGGTAACGACGGCGTTATCACAATCGAAGAATCTAAAGGGATTGAAACAGAATTAGATGTTGTAGAAGGTATGCAATTTGATCGTGGTTACTTATCACAATACATGGTAACGGATAACGACAAGATGATTGCGACTTTAGACAATCCATTTATCTTAATCACAGATAAGAAAGTGTCAAACATCCAAGAAATCATTCCATTATTAGAACAAATCGTTCAACAAGGACGTGCGTTATTAATCATCGCGGATGACGTGGATGGCGAAGCTTTACCAACATTAGTATTAAACAAATTACGCGGAACATTTAACGTGGTAGCTGTAAAAGCTCCAGGATTCGGTGACCGTCGTAAAGCGATGTTAGAAGATATCGCGGTCTTAACGGGTGCTCAAGTCATTACAGAAGACCTTGGCTTAGAATTAAAAGACGCAACATTAGCTCAATTAGGGACAGCTGGTAAAGTAGTAGTTTCTAAAGACAGCACTACAATCGTTGAAGGTGCAGGTTCTAAAGAATTAATCGCGAACCGTGTTGCTTTAATTCGCGCACAAGCACAAGATACAACAAGTGATTTCGACCGTGAAAAATTACATGAACGTCTTGCTAAATTATCAGGTGGGGTTGCCGTGATTAAAGTCGGTGCCGCTACTGAAACAGAATTGAAAGAGAAAAAACTTCGCATTGAAGATGCCTTAAACGCAACTCGCGCAGCGGTTGAAGAAGGTATCGTTTCAGGTGGGGGAACAGCTCTTGTGAACGTTCAAAAAGTAGTAGACGCTCTTGAATTAGAAGGCGACTTAGCTACAGGTGCGAAAATCGTATCTCGTTCATTAGAAGAACCATTACGTCAAATCGCAGAAAATGCGGGTCTTGAAGGCTCAGTGATTGTTGCTCGTTTGAAATCTGAAGAAAAAGGAATTGGATACAATGCCGCTACAGATGAATGGGTAAACATGATTGAAGCAGGTATCGTGGACCCAACGAAAGTAACACGTTCTGCATTACAAAACGCTGCATCTGTTTCAGCATTATTATTAACAACAGAAGCTGTGGTAGCTGACAAACCAGCTCCAGTAGCACCACCAATGCCAGGGATGGATCCGGGCATGGGTATGATGTAATCAAAGAGGGGTGAAAGTTTTTCACCCCTCTTTTTCTTTTAGTTACAATAAAACACCGAAAGGTGCTTACTAAAAAATTGAACTTCGTTCAAAACTCCAAACACTGAAGGATTTATTTATAATAGCTGTAATGGGGCACCGGCTTGAGCCATGGTCTCAAGCTCTTTCAAGATTCAAACGTACTCTAGAAAATAAATTTTCAAGAGTACGTAATTCACTTTGAATGCTATCCCCCATTACTGCTATTATAAAATCCTTCGTGTTTTCCGTTTTGAACAGTTTTTTGAGTGATACTTATAAAAAAGAGGATGGAATGGAGATAGTAGGAGAAAGTGCTACTCCTCGGGGTTCTTCGTTTTGAACAGTTTTTTGAAGATACTTATAAAAAGAGTGAATAAGAGAAAGAAAATAAGACCAACAGAAATGTTGGTCTTATTGTTTTAGTTAGGATAATAAAGTGCGGCAGTGGTCGTATTCTGGATATGAAGAGAATTCTGCGCTGAGGAAATCCTCGATAAAGGCGAAGCGTTCTTTATAAATCGAACGAATAGCTTCAGATTCTGTATGCTCTAAGGCATAGGCTGTTTGCTGCAAGAAGAGTTGTGGGTGGGTGTCTTGCAAGATTTCAAGGAGTCCCTCCAGTGTATCGGGATTTTCCTGTCCGATTTGTTGCAATAAGGTATGAATGGAAATCCAATCTTTCATATCATACGTGATGTCTTCGGTCGTTGCTTCTAGCTGAGAGAGAAAATCATAAAAAGAGCCTGCCACTTCGAGCCACTGATCCATTTCAACGTCAATCAGACGGATGCTTGGTTCCTGGGTAGCGCCGTTTTGATAATCGAAGGCGTAATAGACAGGTCCGTCTTGGAAAAAGACCACAAAGTACTCGGGCAACCCTGTCACTTCTGGAGACCATGCAGCATCCAGAATGCTTGGGAAATACGGGCCTTCTGTAAAGCCGCTCAGTCCATTACAGAGGGCGTAGTCGAGGCCAAATCGCGTTGGTTCCACCGTTGTAATTTTCGTGTTCGTGAAGAATCCGGCACCATTTTCCACAAGAAAATTCACGTAGCTTTGTGGCAACGGGAAACGAGAAAAATTCTCCAGCGTCTGTGGAATAGGCGAGAATAACTGTTGCTGAATCATGGGGGCTCCTTTCTACTGCAAAATCCGTCTTAGGATGGATGCAGAAAAATTTACGTTTTGCTACTCTATCTTTACCAACTATTTTACACACATTTAGGAAAATATGGTACAATGAGGGTATTAAATCTAAAGGAGAGTGTCACAAAATGACAGTAGTATGGGTTATTTTAGGAGTTTTAGTTGTTATTGTTCTATGGGCAATGTTTGCATACAACGGACTCGTACAACAAAAAAACTGGGTTCAAGAAGCTTGGGCGCAAATCGATGTTCAATTACAACGTCGTAACGACTTAGTTCCAAACCTTGTTGAAACAGTAAAAGGTTACGCAAAACACGAACAAGAAACATTAACTCAAGTAATTGCGATGAGAAACCAAATCGCAAACATGGGTAGCGATGTTTCACCACAAGAAAAAATGGAAGCATCTAACCAATTATCAGGTGCTTTAAAAACTATTTTCGCTTTAGCTGAAAGCTATCCTGATTTAAAAGCGAACGACAGCTTCTTAAACTTACAAGAAGAATTGACAAACACAGAGAACAAAATCTCTTACGCTCGTCAATTATACAATTCAAGTGTTGCGAGATATAACATCTCTATTCAATCAATTCCAACAAACATTATTGCTGGTTTTGGTGGATTCACGAAAGAAGAAATGTTAGAAACTCCAGTTGAAGCTCGTAAAGTTCCTGAAGTGAAATTCTAATTGATAGTTCATTAGTAGGGAGGGAGTGCTAGGATGTTATATCAACAAATTGCTTCCAACAAACGCAAAACGCTTGTCGTTATTGTGTTGTACATGGCGCTCTTCGTTGCAGTGGGAATCGGAATTGGATATTACGCTTTAAATAACGCAGTTGCAGGGGTGATTATCGCCCTTGTTGCGGGTGGACTCTATTCAATGATGATGATTGCAAATGCGACTAATGTAGTGATGCAATTAAACCATGCCAGAGAAATTACAGATAAAAATCAAGCACCGATGATTTGGAATATCGTGAGCGATATGTCCATGATCGCAAAAGTACCAATGCCACGTATCTTTATTATCGAGGACGAATCTCCAAACGCGTTTGCGACAGGAAGTTCTCCAGAAAAAGCAGCCGTGGCGGTGACAACGGGGTTATTAGAACGGTTGAATCGTGAGGAACTCGAAGGGGTTATTGCCCACGAGTTTGGACATATTCGTAACTATGACGTTCGTCTTCAAACGATTGCGATTGCGCTTGGTGCCGTGATTGCCATGCTCGTTCAATTCGGAAGTCGCATGATGTTCTGGGGTGGCGGTAGTAGAGACCGAGACGATGATAACGAGGGTGGTGGCGCAAATGCCATCTTCATGGTGATCGGTTTAATCGCGATGATTCTTGGACCATTTATGTCGACAATTCTACAATTGGCCTTGTCACGAAATCGTGAGTACTTAGCAGATGCGTCAGCAGTGGAATTCACACGAAATCCATATGGACTCATCTCTGCATTGACGAAGATTTCAGAAGCTCCGCCAATGACGGAAGCCGACAAAAAGAGTGCGGCGTTATATATCTCAAATCCGTTTGGGGAAGAAGGAGATTCGCTCTTCTCAACGCACCCATCAACGGCGAATCGTATTAAACGATTAGAAAACATGTAATCGGAAGACTGAGGATTTCCTCAGTCTTTTTTGTTTTCTGAGAACTAGATTAGAATGTTGCTAAATTGTTACAAAAGAAAGCGGTTCACATAGAGAAATGTAATCTAATATACATGTTTTAGTAGAAAGAAATCCTTTATAATGGAACATGATAAACTCTATGGAGGTGAGACTGTGG
>ERZ773207.437-NODE-437-length-15409-cov-10.941123_pt1 | contig 15409 bp, 11 predicted proteins | sample MGYA00580997_ERZ773207 | MGnify/ENA primary metagenome ERZ773207 (study PRJEB29015, sample SAMEA2738170) | human oral metagenome | biome: human oral; feature: human-associated habitat; material: saliva | place: China | collected 2239 ... | reverse complement strand
TGCCTCCGACATGCTGCGCGCCGCGCTGGTGAGCCTGGGAGGCGGCCGTGGCTGAACAGCCCGACATCGAGACAATGCGCATCGTCGCCCCGGACGCGGGCGAGCTGGAGCGCGCGGCCGAGGCTGCCCTGCGTCCCAAGAAGCTCTCCGAGTTCGTGGGCCAGCGCGTTGTGCGAGGCCAGCTGCAGCTGGTCCTCGACGCCGCCCGCATGCGCTCCGCCACCCCCGACCACGTCCTGCTCGCCGGCCCTCCTGGCCTGGGCAAGACGACCCTCGCCATGATTATCGCCGCAGAGATGGGAACCTCCCTGCGTCTGACCTCGGGTCCCGCGATCCAGCACGCGGGGGACCTGGCCGCGATCCTGTCGGGCCTGCAAGAGGGCGACATCCTGTTTATCGACGAGATTCACCGCCTCGCGCGTACTGCCGAGGAGATGCTCTACCTCGCGATGGAGGACTTCCGCGTCGACGTCGTCGTCGGTAAGGGCCCCGGTGCGACTTCCATCCCCCTGACGCTGCCGCCGTTCACGGTCGTCGGCGCGACCACGCGTTCCGGCCTGCTCCCGGCCCCGCTGCGCGACCGCTTCGGCTTCACCGCTCACCTGGAGTTTTATGAGACCGAGGAGCTCCAGTCGGTTGTGACGCGCTCCGCGACCCTCCTGGGATCGCCCATCGACGCGCGCGCCGCCCACGAGATCGCCTCGCGTTCTCGCGGCACGCCCCGCATCGCGAACCGGCTCCTGCGCCGTGTCGTCGACTACGCGCAGGTCCATGGTGACGGAACGCTCACCTTGGACGCCGCGTGCGGAGCCCTCGAGCTTTTCGAGGTGGATCCTTCCGGCCTGGACCGCCTGGACCGAGCGGTGCTCGAGGCCGTGTGCCGTCGCTTCGCCGGCGGACCCGTGGGCCTGACAACCCTGTCAGTCACCATCGGTGAGGAAGCGGAAACCGTCGAGACTGTCGCAGAACCGTACCTGGTGCGCGAGGGTTTCCTCGTGCGAACCAACCGCGGGCGCATGGCAACCCCGAAAGCCTGGGGACACCTCGGCCTGAACCCACCCGCCCCCGACGGCGCCCTCTTCGACTAGGGGAGTGGGCCTCGTCGTTCGAGCGCCGCCATTCGTGGTGCGATGATGACAAGGGCCGACGAGTGGCGGCCGACGCCGCGCCGCACGGACATCACTTAGGCAAAAACCTCCTGCGGCATTAGACTGTCACAGTGCGCTCGTAGCGCCCGACCGTCATCGAAAGTGAACCAGCCTTTATGAACAACGTAACCCTCATCATCCTCCTCGCCGTCATGATCGCCTTCATGTGGTGGAGCTCGCGCTCGCGCAAGAAGCAGATGGAGAAGATGGAGGAGGAGAAGCGTGAGCAGCTCGCGGCCGTGACCCCCGGCAAGTGGGTTCGCACCCGCGTCGGCTTCTGGGGTCGTTTCGTCGACCTGGATGGTGACATCGTCGTCCTGGAGACGACCGATGGTCACGAAATGTACTGGGAGCGCGAGATGATCGCCGAGATCGGCGGCCAGCCGCCCCTCGCCCGTGCAGGAGAAGATGAGGCGTCCGAGAGCGCCGACGTCGAGGACACCAGCGACGAGGCCATCCTGGGGCTCGACGACACCACCTCCTCGTCCAAGGACTCCGACGAGCAGCAGAAGTAAGTCATCAAGGCTGAACGGAAAGTAGAACCGTGGCATCTCATAAGCGACGCCCTGTGCGCGCGCTCGTGACGCTGACCGTCGCCATCGTGGCGGCGTGCGCGGCGCTTGCGCTTGGGCATTTCACCAAGGGGGTATCGCCGTACCCCGACCTGGCCCTCGATCTCAAGGGCGGCACCCAGCTCATCCTGACCCCGACCGTGACGGCCGAGGGACAGCGCGAGATCACCGACGAGGACATCACTCAGGCAATCTCGATTATTCGTAACCGAATCGATGCCTCGGGCGTGTCCGAGTCCGAGATCTCCTCTCTGGGCAACTCGAACATCATGGTGTCGATCCCGGGCACCCCCTCCCAGGAGCAGCTGGACCTGATCCGCGCCTCCTCGCAGATGAACTTCCGCCCAGTGCTGCGCATGGGCCTGGCCCAGAACCTCGTGCCCGCTGCACAGGGCCAGACGCAGATCGGGACCGCCGACCAGACCGCGCAGTCCGGTGAGGCCAGCCAGTCGGGCGAGGCCGCGCAGTCCGGTGAGGCCAGCCAGTCGGCTGACGTCGCACAGTCCGGTGAGGCCAGCCAGTCGGGCGAGGCCGCGCAGTCCGGCAACAGCGAGGTGCGCTCGACCGCTCTCGACGAGGCCACTGCGATGAGTATCGCCGATAAGAATGGCGACGGCGTCCTGTCGGACACCCCCGCTTCCGAGCCCGCCAACGCCTCGGACATGGCCTGGGAGACCGAGCAGGTCCAGTACGACTTCCTGACCCTGGACTGCTCGGCCGCCGCCGACGTTAAGCGCGTAGAGGGCCCGGCCGACAAGCCTTACGCAGCCTGCGATGACTCCGGTCAGATCAAGTACATCCTCGGCCCCGTCGCCGTCCCCGGTTCCGACCTCTCGTCGGCCACCGCGGGCCTCGTGCGCACGCAGACCGGCGGCTCGACCGGCCAGTGGTCCGTCTCCCTGCAGTTCAACGCCGCGGGATCGGAGAAGTTCAAGGAAACCTCCACGATTCTGTACGGCTACCACAACTCCGATCCGCAGGGTTCCACGTCCGGCCAGGGCACCCCGGACCGTAACCACTTCGCCGTCGTTCTCGATGGAACGGTCATCACCGCCCCCTCGATGAACGCGATTATTCCCAACGGCCAGGCCGAGATCACGGGCAACTTCACGGCGGTGTCTGCGCGAACGCTCGCCAACCAGCTCAGCTTCGGCTCGCTGCCCCTGAACTTCGAGGTCGAGTCCGAGCAGCAGATCTCCGCGACCATCGGCACCGACCACCTGACGGTGGGCCTGTGGGCGGCCCTCATCGGTTTCCTCCTGGTCATCCTCTACCTGATCTGGCAGTACCGCGGCCTGGCGATCATCTCCGCTGGCTCGCTCATCGTCGCCTCGATCATCACCTACCTGGTCATCGCACTGCTGTCCTGGTGGATGGGCTACCGCCTCTCCCTGGCCGGCGTCGCTGGCCTGATCATGGCGATCGGTGTCACGACGGACTCGTTCATCGTGTACTTCGAGCGCGTCCGTGACGAGGTCCGAGACGGACGTCCGCTGCGCGCCGCCGTCGAAGAGGGCTGGGACCGCGCCAAGCGCACGATTCTGGTCTCCGACGCCGTCAACCTCGTTGCGGCCGTCGTCCTGTACCTGCTGGCCGTGGGCGGCGTTCAGGGCTTCGCCTTCACGCTCGGCGTCACGACCGTCATCGACATCGCCGTGATCTTCCTGTTCACGCACCCGATGATGGAACTGCTTATCCGCACGCGCTTCTTCGGTCAGGGCCACAAGCTCTCGGGCCTGGATCCAGAGCACCTGGGTGCCAAGAACGCCCTCGTGTACGCGGGCCGCGGTCGCGTCGTCGCACGCGGCGAGTCGACCTCGACGCCCAAGAAGGACGAGGCCGGGGACGGCATGTCGATCGCCGAGCGTCGCCGCGCGGCGCGCTTGGCAGCGCAAAAGTCCGAGGCCACAGCTGGCGTGACCGAGGAAGGGGAGAACTGACATGATGAGTTTTGCTCAGTGGGGCAACGCCCTGTACTCCGGCGAGAAGTCCTACGCCGTTGTTCCCAACCGCAAGAAGTTCGTGGGCCTGGCGGCTGCCGTTCTCGTCATCGGCTTCGCGCTGGTTGCGATCATGGGATTGAACCGTTCGATCGAGTTCACGGGTGGCTCCCAGTTCGACGTAACGCGCGTCAGCGACCAGAGCGAGTCCTTCGCCTCGCGCGTCGTTGCCGACACCGGCCTCGTCGAGGGCGCCCCGAAGGTCACGCGAGTCGGCTCCGACTCCGTGCGTATCCAGACCTCGTCGCTGGATTCTGCCACCACCGCCCAGATGCGCGACGCCCTGGCGGCCGCGTACGGCGTTGACGACACCTCTGTCCAATCCTCCTCGATTGGCCCCTCGTGGGGCTCGTCGGTGACCACCAAGGCCGCGCAGTCCCTCGTCATCTTCATGGCCCTCGTGGCCCTGCTGATGACCGTGTACTTCCGCTCGTGGCGCATGGCCGCCTCGGCCCTGCTGGCCCTCGTCCACGACATCGCCGTGACGGTCGGTGTCTTCGCGATCCTGCAGGTCGAGGTCTCGCCCGCCACCGTCATTGGCTTCCTGACCATTCTGGGCTACTCGCTCTACGACACCGTGGTTGTCTTCGACAAGGTGCGCGAGCTGACGACGGACGTGTACGACCAGAAGCACTTCACCTTCGCGGAGTACGTCAACCTCGCCGTCAACCAGACGATGGTCCGCTCCATCAACACCTCGGTTGTGGCCCTTCTCCCTGTCGGTGCGATTCTCATCATCGGCACCGTGGCCCTGGGCCCGGGTACCCTGGTGGATATCTCGCTGGCGCTGTTTATCGGCATGATCGCGGGTACCTACTCGTCGATCTTCATCGCCTCGCCGCTCCTGGTGACCTTCCAGGAGATGTCGAACAAGACCCGCGAGCACGACGCGGCGGTCGCGCACGAGCGCGAGCACCGCCACACCACCGATGAGTCTTCGCCCGCGAAGGCCGTCAAGGTGGCTCCGATTAAGCCCGGCAAACGTCTGGGCAACGAGAATCAGCCTCAGAGGAAGAAGACTCATCGATGATCGGTGAACTTGGTGATCGCATCGCCACGCTGGTGCGCGACAACCTGGTCGAGATCCCGGACTTTCCCGAGCCGGGCGTCCTGTTCCGTGACATCACTGGCCTGTTTGCTAACGGTCCGGCGTTCAAGGAACTCGTGGAGTTGATCGGCGCGCGCTACGCGGGCCGCATCGACGCCGTGGCCGGCCTGGAATCGCGCGGTTTCATTCTCGGCGCGCCCGTGGCCGCCGAGCTCGGGCTGGGCATGCTGACGATCCGCAAGGCAGGCAAGCTGCCCGGCGAGGTCATCGGCGTCGACTACTCGCTCGAGTACGGCAGCGCCCGCATGGAGATTCGCCCCCAGTCGGTCCATGAGGGTCAGCGTGTCCTCATTATCGACGACGTCCTGGCCACGGGTGGCACGGCGCGCGCCGCCATGGACCTGCTCAACCAGTGCGGCGCCTCGGTCGAGGCCCTGGCAGTGCTGATGGAGCTGGACGCCCTCAACGGGCGGGCCAAGCTCGACGGCGTGACGGTGGAGACCGCCCTGCACGTCTGAGTGACCAGTTGTTAGACACGGGCGGGTCCGGGGATCGACTTGATCCCCGGACCCGCCCGTTCGTCGCTATCATTGGTTCATGAGTAGCGATGACACGACTTCAGGGGCCGCACTGCCGGCGGCCGTCTCCCGAGTGCGCTCCGGCCTCGTGTGGTTCGGTTCTCGCGGACGCGCCACAATTCCCGAAATTGAGCCGCTTGTGCGGGCTTTGCGCGCCAATCATCCCAAGGCCGACATCAGTGTCGTTGAGCGCGCCTACCGCAAGGCTGAAGAGTGTCACCGGGGGCAAATGCGCAAGTCCGGTGAACCGTATATCACCCACCCGGTGGCCGTCGCGACGATCCTCGCCGAGATGGGTATGACGACGCCAACGCTGGTCGCCGCGCTGCTGCACGACACGGTCGAGGACACCGACTACACCCTGGAGGAACTTGCCGCGGACTTCGGCGAGCCCATCGCGAACCTGGTCGACGGCGTGACCAAGCTCGACAAGGTGCGCTACGGTGCCGCCGCTCAATCCGAGACCCTGCGCAAGATGCTCGTCGCGATGAGTCGCGACATCCGTGTGCTGCTCATCAAGCTGGGCGACCGCATCCATAACGCCCGCACGTGGCGTTTCGTGCCCGCCAAGTCGGCCGCGAAGAAGGCCCAGGAGACCCTGGAGATTTACGCGCCGCTGGCCCACCGGCTCGGCATGAACATGGTCAAGTGGGAGCTTGAGGAGCTTTCGTTTAAGACCCTGTACCCGGAGATTTACGAGGAAATCGACCGTCTCGTCACCGAGCGTGCCCCGCAGCGTGAGGAGTACCTGCGTGACGTCATTGACCAGATCGAGGAGGATCTGCGTCGCTCGGGCACCAAGGGCACGGTCAATGGCCGACCGAAGAGCCACTACTCGATCTACCAGAAGATGATCGTGCGTGGCAAGGCATTCGACGAGGTCTTCGACCTGGTCGCCGTGCGCGTCCTCGTGGAGTCGATCAAGGACTGCTACGGCGTCTTGGGCGCGCTGCACGGGCGGTGGAACCCGATCCCGGGCCGCTTCAAGGACTACATCGCGATGCCTAAGTTCAACCTGTACCAGTCGCTGCACACGACGGTCATTGGTCCGGGTGGCAAGCCGGTGGAGATCCAGATCCGCACCTTCGACATGCACGAGCGCGCCGAGCACGGCGTCGCCGCGCACTGGAAGTACAAGCAGAACCCGAATGCGTCGAGCGGTGACTCGGACCGCATGAGCTCGGAGGAACAGGCCAACTGGCTGCGTGCCCTGGTCGAGATGGAGCGCGAGACCGGAGATCCGGAAGAGTTCCTGGATTCGCTGCGCTACGAGATCGCCGGCGACGAGGTGTACGTCTTTACGCCCAAGGGCGAGGTTATCGTCCTGCCCGCGCGCGCAACCCCCGTAGACTTTGCCTACGCGGTGCACACCGAGGTCGGCCACCGCACGGTGGGTGCGAAGGTGAATGGGCGCCTCGTGTCCCTCGACACGCGCCTGGAGTCCGGCGAGACGGTCGAGGTTGTCACCTCCAAGTCCGACAAGGCCGGCCCTTCGCGTGATTGGTTGGCGTTCGTGGCCTCTCCGCGTGCCCGCTCAAAGATCAAGTCGTGGTTCTCCAAGGAACGCCGCGAAGAGGCCATTGAATCGGGCAAGGAAGCGCTCGCTCGCACTATGCGCAAGCAGAACCTTCCGCTGCAGCGGCTCATGAACCACGAGTCGATCCTGTCGGTTGCGACGTCGTTTGGATACCCGGACGTGTCGGGCCTGTACGCGGCGGTTGGCGACGGGCATATTTCGGCGCAGAGCGTCGTCAACCGGCTCATGGACAACCTGGGTGGAGGAGACGGCACCGAGGAGACGCTGTCTGAGGCCGTGACTCCGGGTTCCGCCAAGCCCCGTACCGAGGCGTCGGGCGACGCCGCGATCACGGTGGCGGGCCTGAGCCCCAACGAGATTTGGGTGAAGCTGGCCAAGTGCTGTACGCCGGTTCCTGGCGACACGATCGTCGGCTTTATTACGCGAGGCCAGGGCGTGTCCGTTCACCGGTCGACCTGCGCGAACGCCGTGCGCCTGTCCGACCTGCAGCCCGAGCGCTTTGTCGATGTGTCCTGGAACGCCGAGGGCCAGTCTGCCCCGTTCCGCGTGCAGATCGAAGTGCGCGCTCTCGACCGTGGAGGGCTCCTGTCGGACCTGACAAAGGTACTGTCGGATTACCGCGTCAATATCTTGGCCGCGGCCCTCAAGACGGACGGGGACCAGGTGGCGTCCGGCAACTTCTCGTTCGAGCTGGCCGACCTGGGCCACCTCAACGCGGTGCTCTCGGCGTTGCGCCGCGTGGACGGGGTCTTCGAGGCGGTGCGCATCGGCTCGGATTCATAGACGAGGCCGTGGCGCCGCCGCGCTCGCGCAGGTAGTGAGGTGTTACATCCGTCCCCTTTTGCGGCGTTTTTCGCTCATTTTGCCGTTAGATGTGACACACTAGCATTGTGTGTCACATCGGCACACGACCGCGCCGGGCATCTGCCCTCGTCTTAGAAGGAATATCGTGACCGAGACGTCGATTCCGACCAACGAAACCAATCCCGAAGCCGTCACGGCCGCTCCCGAGCAGGCCACGGCCTCGACGATCCCCGCGTCGGAGGTGCCCGCGCACCCCTTCGCCCGCATCGGCGAGGATGGGACTGTCTATGTCAAGGATGGAGACGAGGAGCGCGTCATCGGCGGCTTCCCCGAGGGGATTCCTGCGTCGCCGTACGCCCTCTACGAGCGTCGCTTCGCCGACCTTGAGGCCACCATCAAGCTGTTTGAGGACCGCCTGGCCACGCTGAGCCCGCGCGATATCGATCAGACGCTGGCCACGCTGCGCGAGCAGGTCGCCTCCCCGAACGTCGTGGGTGACATCCCCGCGCTGCGTGCGCGCGTCGAGGCCGCCGCGAAGGCCGCCGAGGAGCGCAAGGAAATCGCTCGTGAGGAGCGCAAGGCCGCCAAGGCACAGGCGCTCGCAGACCGCACAGCTGTCGTTGAGCGCGCCGAGGCGATCGTCGCCCAGGATCCCGCCAAGACCCACTGGAAGCAGTCGGGCCAGACCCTGCGCGACCTGCTCGAGGAATGGAAGACCCTCCAGCGCCGCGGCCCGCGCCTGGAAAAGGCCGTGGAGGATGAGCTGTGGAAGCGCTTCTCCTCCGCGCGCACCCAGTTCGACCGTCACCGCCGCCAGTTCTTCTCGCAGCTCGACCAGGCACAGTCCGAGGCCAAGCGCGTCAAGGAAGCCCTGATCGCCGAGGCCGAGGCCCTGTCCTCCTCCGTGGACTGGTCGCGCACCTCCAGCGCCTATCGCGAGCTGATGAACCGCTGGAAGGCCGCCCCGCGCGCCTCCCGCAAGGTAGACGACGCCCTGTGGGCCCGCTTCCGCGCCGCCCAGCAGGTTTTCTTCGACGCCCGCCGCGCCAAGGACGAAGCCACGGACGCCGAGTACCGCGAGAACCTGGCCGCCAAGGAAGCGATCCTGGTCGACGCCGAGGCGATCCTTCCCGTGTCCGACATTGAGCGCGCCAAGGCTCAGCTGCGCCTCATCCAGGACCGCTGGGAAGAGGTCGGTCGCGTGCCCTCCTCCGACCTGCACCGCATTGAGGGCCGCCTGCGTGCCGTCGAGGCCGCAGTGCGCGAGGCCGAAGAGAAGGAATGGCGCCGTACCAACCCCGAGACGCGCGCACGCGCGGCCGGCATGGTGGGTCAGCTTGAGGAACAGATCGCTCAGCTTGAGCGTTCCCTCGCTGACGCTGAGGCCAAGGGCGACAACAAGGCTGCCGCCGCCGTTCGTGAGACCCTTGAGACCAAGCGGGCCTGGCTCGCGCAGATCTCCTCGTCCATGGAGTGACATGCGTCTTCACGTTATTCCGTCGCCTTTCTACGCGGCGAATGGGCTTGTGCTCGTCCCTTCCGGGGCGGGCACAGCCCTTGTTGTCGACCCTTCTGCCGGCATCCAGCACCTGATCCGAGAGGTCCTCGAGACCGAGGGCGTCAGCGTTGGGGCCGTGCTGCTCACCCACGGTCACCCCGACCACGTGTGGGACGCCGCCGAGGTGTCCACGTGGGGTCTCGACGGTTCGACCGTCCCGGTGTACCTGCCTGGACCGGACATGTACCGCATGGATGACCCGGCCTCGTTCCTGCCCATGCCGCCGCCCGACTTCGTCGGCGAGTGGGTCAAGCCCGCCGACCTGCGCGAGATGCCTGCGGATTCGGTCGAGCTAACCCCCGGTGTGTGGATCCGCATGGTCCCGGCCCCCGGTCACACGGAGGGGTCAGCGGTGTTCCTGGGGCACAGCCCCCTCGACATTCGGGTCACCAACCAGTCCTTCTACGCCAGCGAGGAACAGGTGCCGTGGGCACTGAGCGCCGACGTGCTCTTCAAGGACAGCGTGGGGCGCACGGACATGCCCGGTGGTGACGAAACACAAATGCGTCACTCGCTGCGTACTATTTCCAACGCGTTGGACCCGCGTACCATCCTCATCCCCGGCCACGGTCCGGCAACAACGATGGCGGATGAGATACGCTCCAACCAATACCTGATCCGCGCTCGCCGCATCGGCTAGCGTCGGCACCGTTTGTTTTCAAAGGATTACGTCATGGCTCGCACGTCTTTGTCCGGTTTCCCCGAATGGCTCCCCGAGGGCCGGATCATCGAGATGCACGTCCTCGATGAGCTGCGCCGTGTCTTTGAGCTGCACGGATTCGCGGGTATCGAGACGCGCGCGGTGGAGACGCTGACTCAGCTCGAGGCCAAGGGCGAGACCTCGAAGGAGATCTACGTTCTGGATCGCCTCCAGGCCCTCAAGGCAGCCGCTTCCGGGGCGCGTGCGCCCAAGGACAAAGGCATGGGCCTGCACTTCGACCTGACGGTGCCCTTCGCCCGCTACGTCGTGGAGAACGCGAACGAGCTGGATTTCCCTTTCAAGCGCTACCAGATCCAGAAGGTGTGGCGCGGTGAGCGTCCCCAGGAGGGCCGTTTCCGCGAGTTCACGCAGGCCGATATCGATGTCGTCGGTAACGGCGAGCTGCCCTTCCACTTCGAGGTGGATCTGCCCCTCGTCATGGCCGAGGCCCTCAACAACCTGCCGATCCCGCCGGTGCGCGTGCTCGTGAACAACCGCAAGGTCGTCCAGGGCGTGTGCGAGTCGCTGGGTGTTACCGACGTCGAGGCGGCCCTGCGCGGGCTGGACAAGATCGACAAGATTGGCCCGGAGGGGGTCGCCGCCGAGCTGGCTCAGTCCGGTATTGACGCCGAGCAGGCCTCGGTGCTGCTCGAAATGGCCCAGATCCGCACCGCGGATTCGGGCGAGGTGCGCGAGCGTCTGGCCTGCCTGGGCGTGGGCGGCGAGCTGCTCGAGCAGGGCCTGAGTGAGCTGACCGCGTTGCTGGACACCGCGGCCAAGCGCATGCCGGGCGCGGTCGTCGCGGACCTGAAGATCGCTCGCGGCCTGGATTACTACACGGGTAGCGTCTACGAGTCTGAGATTGAGGGCCACGAGGACCTCGGCTCGATCTGTTCGGGCGGACGCTACGACTCGCTGGCGAAGGACGGCAAGCGCACCTACCCGGGCGTGGGTCTGTCGATTGGTGTCTCGCGCCTGGTTTCCCGCATGATTTCGGCTCCGCTGGCGCGAGCCTCGCGCAAGGTGCCTACCGCGGTTGTCGTGGCGGTGACGAATGAGGAGCGTCGCGAGCGCTCCGAGGAGATCGCGGCCGCCCTGCGCGCCCGAGGCATCTCGACGGACGTCGCCCCCAGCGCCGCCAAGTTCGGCAAGCAGATCAAGTTCGCCGACAAGCGCGGCATCCCCTTCGTCTGGTTCCCGGGCGAGGACGGCGCGAGCGACACAGTCAAGGACATTCGCACCGGCGAGCAGGTGGACGCCGACCCCGCCACGTGGATGCTTCCAGACGCGGACGCGGCCCCCTCGGTTGAGAGGGTGATGCCCTGAGTGTCGGTCACCGCGGTTGAGGCGGCCCGCTCCCTGGCGGGTGTGCTCGAGCAGGCGTGCGAGGCGATGCCTCCGGGCAGCCGCGCAGAGGCGCAGCGCGCGCTTCGCCGCCTCCAGGACGTGGTACTGCCGCGTCTGGAGGACGCTGATGCACCGCTGCTCGTCGTGGTCGGTGGGTCGACCGGGTCGGGTAAGTCGACGCTGGTCAACTCCCTTCTTGACCGTAACGTGAGTCGTGCGGGTGCCGTGCGCCCGACGACGCGCCGACCGGTCCTGGTGTGCGCGCCGCGTGCCCGCTCGTGGTTCCTATCGGATCGCGTGCTGCCGCGCCTGGCCAAGCATGAGGGCGGGGAGGGCACAAGTCTGGACGCCGTCACGGTTGCGGTAGACGATGTGATGTGGCCGAGCGTGGGTATTCTGGACGCCCCCGACATCGACTCGGTCGAGGAGGGCAACCGCCGCCTGGCGTCGGAGCTGCTTGACGGCGCGGACCTGTGGGTCTTTGTCACGAGCGCCGCGCGCTACGCCGACGCCGTTGCGTGGACTCACCTGGAGGAGGCGGCCGGTCGGGGCTTGCGCGTTGCCATCGTGCTGAACCGAGTGCCCGTCGGCGCGCAGGACGAGGTCCGCGCAGACTTGTCCGCACTCGCCCGTCGACGAGGCCTGGGTGACGTTCCGATCATCACGATCGCCGAGCAGGAGCTGACGGATGGCCGCCTGCCCATCGCGGCGATCTCTCCTCTCGGCTCTTTCCTGGAGAGCATCGGTCACGACGCGTCGGAGCGCGCGGCCATTGTGAGGCGCTCCCTGGCGGGTGCAGTTTCCTCGTCTCTTGAGGAGGCGACGCGTGCGCTGGACGGTGCCCGCGAGAGCTACCGGAGCCTGGAAGCGGCGCGTGAGGGCATCGAGTCGCTCGTGGCCACGGGCGCGCGCGAGGTTGCCTCGGCCTCGAGCAACGACGTGCTGCGCGGAGAGGTGAGCGCTCGCATTGCCGAGGTCCTGGGGTCGTGGGACATGACCCGGACCTTTGCGCGCGTCGTTGGTGGCCTGCGTGAGCGCATCTGGGGTGCCGTGCGCGGCACTGCGGCGCCGGAGGTGCAGGTTCGCCGCGATCTGACCGGCGGCCTGGCCCAACGCCTGGCGGATACGTACCACCGTGCGTGGGCCCAGTCCCTGCGGCTGGCCCAGTCCGTGGGCGAGGCGCACGACCTGGAGACGATGATCGACGCGGACCAGGCTCTGGAGCGCGCCCGCCTGACAGCCCAGGAGTGGACGGCGGAGATCACCGAGATCGTGCGCGGGCAGGCGGAGTCCTCGCGGGTGACGGGCCGCCTACTGGCTGGCGGAATCAACATTGTGACCGTGTCGCTCATGGTCAGTGCCTTCGCGATGACAGGTGGCGTGACGGGCGTGGAGGTCGGCGTCGCCGGCGCGTCCGCAGCCCTGTCGCAGACGATTCTCGAATCCTATTTCGGCGAGCGCACCGTGCGTTCACTGACGAAGCAGGCGCGTCAGGCCCTCGAACGCCTCGCGGCGTCTTCGCTGACCGAGGTGGTCGCGCCGATTTCTGGGCGCCTGGAGCGCCTCGATGAACGCTCTCGCCTTGAGTCGCTTGAGGTGGCGCTCGTTCAGGCCCGGGAGGTGCTGGCATGAGGCGCGCATCAACCCCGATCGCCTCAGCGGCCGCAGATCTGGACCAGATTGCCACTGCCGCCGCCTCCGACATCGCCCCCGAAACCCTGGCGCGCATCCGGGAGCTCATCGACGTGACCTCGGATCGCTCCGAGATTGATCCGACGTGGTGCGTGATCGGCATGCTTGGCGGAACCGGCGCGGGCAAGTCGTCGCTGGTCAATGCCTTGGCCGGGGGAGAGGTCGTGCGCGCGGGAGTCCTGCGGCCCACGACCAACGAGCCATGCGCGGTTCTTCCCCGGGGCCGCGCGCCCAAGGAACTGCTCGGCTGGCTGGGTGTGAACCGTCGCGTGGACGCGCCGGGGGACCTGGCTGGTGAGACGGCCATCATCGACCTGCCCGACATCGATTCGGTCGTGGCTTCGCACGGCGAGGTCGCCGGGCGCCTGGCTTCGCGCGTAGACGCCCTGGTCGTCGTGGTCAACCCGCAGAAATACGCGGACGCGCGCCTGCACGACGAATGGCTCGCGCGCCTGCGTTCCTCGCACGCGTCCGTGACGGTCGTACTCACCCACATCGACACGCTTGGGCAGGATGAGCGCGCGTCCATCGAGGCCGACCTGCGCCGTCTCCTCGATGCACGAGGCCTGGCCGGGGCGTCGATCGTGGCGGTCTCGCCGGTCACGGGAGAGGGAATCGACGTTCTCGCCGCTCACCTGGCCCGGGAGAGCGCGCGGGTGTCGGGCCAGGCGATCCGGGCCCGCGCTGCGCTGGCCGAGGCCGTACGTCTGGCGCCCACCATGGGCAAGGACCAGATCATCCTCGTCAACCTGTCGGGCCGGGGTGACAAGGACGCCGACTACGTGGCCAGCAAGCTGGGGCTCTGAACCCCAACCACGCAATGCTGGCCGATCAGACGCCCAGGGACGGGATGGCGGCCAGCAGCTGACGGGTGTAGGGATCCTGCGGGTCGTCCAGCACGGCCTGCGCACTGCCCTGCTCCACCATCCGTCCCTGCTGCATGACGCCAATGTCATCACACATGAAGCGGATGACGGCGAGGTCATGGCTGATGAGCAGATAGGTCAGGCCATACTCGTCCTGCAGGTCGCGCATGAGGTTGAGTACCTGGGCCTGCACCGAAACGTCCAGGGCCGAGGTGGGCTCGTCGCAGATGATGAAATCCGGCTGGCTGATGAGGGCGCGAGCAATGGCGATGCGCTGGCGCTGCCCACCGGAGAACTGGTGCGGATACTTGCGTGCATCATCGGGCGACATGCGCACATGGCGCAGCATGTCGATGACGCGTGCCTCGATTTCATCGCGATCCGTGGCCAGCCCCAGCACATGCAAGGGTTCGGCGATGAGCCGGGCCACACGCCAGCGCGGATTCAGGCTGGCGTAGGGATCCTGGAAGATCATCTGGCAGCGGCGACGCAAGGCGAGCCGTTGCTCGGCCGGCAAGCGTGCGGCGTCACGGCTCCAGCGATCGATGCCCTCGAAGACGATGTGTCCGCTGTCCGGTTTCAGCAAGCCCGCCACCATGTGGGCCACGGTGGACTTGCCCGAGCCGGATTCACCGACCAGGCCGAAGGTGCGGCCACGCGTGATGGTGAAGCCCACATTGTCGACGGCCTGCAGGATGCGCCGGGGCTCACGCGAGAGCAGGCGCTGCAACCAGCCCGAGGACAGATCGAAGCGACGGGAGAGGTTCTCGACGGCGAGCAGTGGCGTACCGGCATCCGCTTCCTCGGATTGATCAGCGGCTGACGTACTCTCGACAGCCTTCGGTGGCTCGGCCTGCCATTGCGGGACGCTGTCACCCACCACAGACAATGATTGCGGCACGTTGCCATCGTCCGGCACGGACGACGACGGTGCGACACCTGGCACGGGCAGGCGATGCTGGCGCCGGGTGACGGAAGGAATGGCAGCCATCAACGCCCGGGTATAGCGGTGGCGGGGGTTCTGCAGCACCTGGCGGACCGGGCCCGTTTCCAGGACACGACCACCGTACATCACCATCACACGGTCCGCAGTCTCGGCAATGACGCCCATGTCGTGGGTGATGAGCATGGCCGACAGGCCCCGCTGACGGCAGAGACGCCGCAGCAGCGCGATGATCTGCGCCTGCACGGAAACATCCAGTGCGGTGGTAGGTTCGTCGGCGATCAGCAGGTCGGGATGGCACATCAGCGCCATGGCGATCATGATGCGCTGCCGCTGCCCGCCGGAGAGCTGCGACGGAAAACGCCCGGCCAGGTCGTGGTCGAGCCCGACCATGTCCATCAGCTCCAGAGCACGCTCGCGCGCCTTGGCCTTGGGAACCCCGTCGAGGATCGGGACCGTGGCGATGTTGTCGACGACGCGGCGGTGCGGGAACAGCCTGCCGTCCTGCAGGACGTAGCCGATGGAGCGTCGCAGCGCCACCGTCGGCTGCACCGCGACGTCCTCCCCGGCCAGCAGCACGGCACCCGAGGTGGGCGTCACCATCTTGTTGACCATC
>ERZ773207.436-NODE-436-length-15415-cov-11.759049_pt1 | contig 15415 bp, 15 predicted proteins | sample MGYA00580997_ERZ773207 | MGnify/ENA primary metagenome ERZ773207 (study PRJEB29015, sample SAMEA2738170) | human oral metagenome | biome: human oral; feature: human-associated habitat; material: saliva | place: China | collected 2239 ... | reverse complement strand
GCAGGCGGCGCCCGAACAGCTCAAACGTGCAGCGACGATGCGCGGTGCCGTCCTTCAGGGCGGCGTCAAGCATCGTGAGCTCGTACATATCTGTCAGCAATGAAGTGGATGTCGATGCAGGCATAGTGTGAGCCTACCCTGAGAAGCGTGTCACCGGGGGACGAATTCTCTTCCATGGACGCTCTCTTCGACTTAGGGTTGATACATGACCACCATCGCCCAGCCTGCACCCCGCACGCACGAGGCCGCCACCTCCGTGCCCCGGTGGCGTACCGTCGTGTGGGATGACCCGGTCAACCTCATGAGCTACGTGACCGCCGTGTTTCGCAACTACTTCGGGTATTCCACCGCCCGCGCCGAAGAACTCATGATGGAGGTACACACCCGCGGGCGCGCCACCGTGTCCACGGGCGTGCGCGAACGCATCGAAGCCGACGTCATGGCCATGCACTCCTACGGCCTGCGCGCCACCATCGAAGAGGACAGGGACTAGTCCATGGAAGCCTTCGCTTATCGTGACGGCGCCTACGCCTCGTCGATGAGCACCGGCGAGGCCATGCTCCTGCGCCAGCTGGCCAGCGAGGTCCTGGTGGTCCTCGACGATCCCGGGGACTTCGCCACGACCTCGTCCATGGTCAGCGCCGCCACGGAAACAGAACAGCGCCGCGAAGCCCCGCGCGAGCGCAGCCTGAGTATGCTGCTGCCCTCCATGAGTGACGACGACGAAGACGCAGCCCGGATGCGCGCCCTCACCGAGGACCTCCTGCGCACCGAAAAGTCCGCCCGACTGCGCACAGTGGTCAGCGATCTTGAACACATCACCCACGGGGATGGGGACACGCTCGTGATCCCCCGCGAGGGCGTGTGGGAGTGGCTGGGCGCCCTCAATGACATTAGGCTCGGCTTAGCCGGTGAGCTGGAACTATCGGATGAAAACGACGCCCGGCGCATCGAGGATATGGCCTTGAGCGAGCCGACCGGGGAGCGCGCGCAGACGGTCGCAGCGATCTACGTGCTCATCACCTGGTGGCAGGACTCACTGCTGGAAGCCGTGAATAATTCTCGATAAGGAATAAGGTCGAATACATGAATAACGCCCCGATCGGAATCTTCGACTCGGGCCTGGGTGGGCTGACGGTAGCCCGTGCAGTCATCGATAAGCTGCCCGACGAAGAGATCATCTACCTGGGCGACACCGAGCACACGCCCTACGGCCCGCGTGCGATCGCGCAGGTGCGCTCGCTGACGCTGTCCGCCCTCGACGAGCTCGCCTCGCGCGGAGTCAAGGCACTGGTCATCGCCTGCAACACGGCGACGGCCGCCGCGCTCGCGGACGCCCGGGAACGCTACTGGATCGACGCCGGGATCCCCGTCATTGAGGTTATTACGCCCGCCGCTCGCCAGAGCGTCATCGCTACGCGCAACCAGCACGTCGGCGTCATCGGGACGAAGGCGACCATCCAGTCCGAGGCCTACCTGCGCGCACTCGCAGCCGTCCCCGGCCTGACCGTCAGCCAGCAGGCGTGCCCCGCCTTCGTCGACTTCGTCGAGGCCGGGGTGACCACGGGCGAAGAGATCGAGGCCGTGGCCCGCGAGTACCTGACCCCGCTCAAGGAAGAAGGTGTGGACACGCTGATCCTGGGCTGCACGCACTACCCGCTGCTCACGGGCGTCATCGGCCGCGTCATGGGCGAGGGTGTGACGCTGGTGACCTCCTCGGAGGCGACCGCGAACGTGACCTACAACGAGCTAGTGGACCGAGGCCTTCTGCACGACCCGTGGCCTGCGGGTAAGAGCCCGCAGCACCAGTTCCTGGCCACCGGCGCCTCGGACAACTTCCCGCGCTTGGCGCGACGCTTCCTGGGGCCCGAGGTCGGATCGGTCTCCCACGTCAGCACCGGTGGGGGAATCGCGTGAAGCTGACGGTTATCGGCGCGACAGGATCCATGTCGGGCCCGCAGTCTCCCGCGTCCTCCTACCTGGTTCAGGCCCGCGGACTCGACCCGGCCTCGGGTGATGAGCGCACCTTTTCTCTCGTCTGTGACATGGGTCCGGGGTCCTTCGGCGCGCTCTGGAAGCACATGTGCCCGCGCGAGCTCGACGCCCTGGCGCTGTCCCACTGTCATGCGGATCATATGGGTGACATCATCTCTTTACAGGTCTACCACAAGTGGGGGCCCGGCTCCTGCGCCCTTCGGCCCGTGTCCCTGTTCGGGCCGGGGGAGACGCTCCACCGCGTGCGCCAGATCGAGGGCGCATCCGAGTGTGAGTCCTACGAGGGCGAATTCGCATTCACGCAGCTTGCGCTGGGCGGCACCTACGAGGTGGGGCCCCTCGTCATTCGCCCCTTCCGAGCCCTGCACCCGGTGGAGGCCTTCGGACTGCGCATCGAAGGCCCCTCGGAGGAGGATCCCTCGCGACGCGTCACCCTGTTCTACACGGGGGACACCGACCTGTGCGACTCGATCGTCGAGGGCGCGCGCGGGGCCGACGTGCTCCTGAGTGAGGTCGGCTTCACGACGGATGAGACCGAACCCAACATGCACATGGACGGCGTGCGGGCGGGCACGCTCGCGACCCGTGCTGGGGTCGGGCGCATGATCGCCACCCATATCCAGCCGTGGACCCCGCGCGAGCGAGTCGCCGCCGAGGTGCGCCAGACCTGGTCGGGCCCGCTCGACTTCGCGGTGGCCGGACTGGTCGTCGCCCTGTGACTCTGAGAATAACCCCAGCCTCCACGAGGCTGGGGTTTCCTCATGCGTCAGTCCGCCTGTGTGGTGTAGGAGTTGTGGCGCTGCCACTCGGTGAGGAAGGTGACGACGCGCGCGGGCCCACCCGCCTCGCTCCACCCGTAGTTCTTGTGTCGCAGCAGGATCTTGCGTGTCCCCAGCGAGGGCAGGGGAGTGACCCTCATTCCGCTCCTGTACGCCCCGGCGAGGGCCATTGCCGGCAGAATCGTCGATCCAGCGCGTGCGCGCACGAGGGAGCGGGCGGCCTCGTACGTCGTGTAGAGGTGGGGCGCCCAGCGCGTGTCCGGGAAGGCCTTGGTGATGCGGCGCATGACATGGTCGCCGCTGGAGCCCGGGTTGACGCGCAGCCACGTCAGGTCCGACAGGTCCTCGATCGAGCCGATCGGGGGAGCGGAGTCGGGGGTGACCAGCACCCACGGCTCGTCGATGAATGGAATGTCCGTGTAACCGCGCGGGGCTAGCCCCGGATCCTCGTCTCGTTCGATGACGAGGATGTCGTACTGGCCGGTGCGCAGCGCGGCCATGCCCGGGGCCTCCTCTGTCTCCTCGATGCGCAGGTCGATGCCGGGCAGTGCGTCTGTGAGGTCGGGCAGCGCTGGGATGAGGGTGGAGCGACAGATGGTGAGGAAGGCTCCGAGCGTCACCGTTCCCGTCACCTGTCCGGTGAGCGGGCGCAGGGCCTTGAGGGCCTCGGCGATGTTGGCGTTGATGCGCTCCCCGGCCTCGGCGACGATGGTGCCGGCGGGGGTCAGGATTGCGCCCGACGTCGTACGCTCGACGAGTTTGAGACCCACCTCCTCCTCAAGCTTTTGGATCTGCTGGGAGACCGCCGAGGGGGAGACCATGAGGATGTCAGCGGCGGCGACGATGCCGCCTTCGCGCGCTACCGATAGAAGGAAGGGTAGGCGTCGGGGGTCGATGTCCATGCACACTCCATTGTTAAGCGAAACTGCAAGATAACTATAGAACCATTCAATTGTGCTTGACTAGTGGAGGGGGAATAATTCTAGCCATGACCATCTCGCACCTGGCAATTGTCGTCCTCGGATGGATCGGTGCTGCCGCCTCCATCGCCGCCTACTACCTCTTTTCCTCCAAGCGCTTCGCCCCCGATTCCCTGCGCTACCACTCCCTGAACGTCTCCAGCTGCATCCTGCTGGCCATGGCCTGCGCCTCCACCGGCGCCTGGCCCTCCTTCCTCACGAACGCCATCTTCATTGGGGTTGGATGCACCATGATCTGGCGCGTACGCGTCCGCCTGGCGCGTCGCATCATGCAGGTCCTGCGCTTCTTCGACCTGCGTCGGCACCTGCCTCGGCGCTCCCGCCTGGCGCGCGCACGCTGAGGCGTCGCCGTATTGGTGTGGGTTGAGCCCGTTGTTGACTATTGGACGCCACATAAATTAAGGCGATCCATTCGCAAGAGTCAATGCTTCGTCAAGGTATGTCAAGGGAAAGTCCGTAAGTCAGGCTTCACCCACAAATTAGAAAGAATCGATGGAGAATACTGCGAAACTGCGAGATCATAGATGCGACGCGGTGATAGATCCATCGCCCGTACTCAAAGAGGAGCACATCATGTCTCGTTTCGTCTCATCACTCCTTCATCGTCTGGCCCATCACGGTAGGTCGCGCCAACAGCGCAACCCCCTGCAGTTCTCGATGGACCGCCCCTTCTTCGGGAACCTCGTCGCCCGCTGATGGAGCGCCCCGGGCGCACGACACACGTGCCGGACACCCTCGGGTGCCCGGCACATTTGTGTGTGGCGCTTAGCCGCGCAGGTAGTCCACGATGTGGGGTATGAGCGCACGGAAGGCGATACCGCGGTGGCTGATCGCGTTCTTTTCCTCAGGGCTCATCTGTGCGGTCGTGACCTCGAATCCGTCGGGGACGAAAATCGGGTCGTAGCCGAATCCGCCCTCGCCGCGCGGGGTGCGCGTCAGGGTGCCGCGCACTTCGCCGCGCTGGACGAACTCGCGCCCGTCGGGGGTCACCAGGACGGCCGCCGAGACGAAGGCGGCGCCGCGGTGGCGGTCGGGCACGTCTGAGAGCTGATCGAGGAGCAGGCGCAGGTTGGCCTCGTCGTCGCCGTGGGAGCCAGCCCAGCGCGCGGAGAAGATGCCGGGCGAGCCGCCCAGCACGTCCACCGTGATCCCAGAGTCGTCGGCGATGGCAGCCAGGCCGGTGGCGCGAGCCAGCGCGCGGGCCTTAATCAGCGAGTTCTCCTCGAAGCTCACCCCGTCCTCGACCGGAGAATCCACGTCGAAGTCGCTCATGCGCGCCACGCATCCGGCCTCGAAGCCCTCCCACGCGGGGGCCAGGATGGCCTCGAGCTCTTCGACCTTGTGCGCGTTGGAGGTCGCGAAGACCAGGCGCGCGCTCACGGGGTCACCTCGACGCGTTCCATGAGGGGCGCCTCGAGCGCGAGCTTCTGGGCTGCGGCCAGCTGGGCGTTACCCAGGGTCGCCAGGTCGAGGAGCTCGTTGAGTTCGTCACGGTTGAAGGGGGCGTGCTCGGCGGTGCCCTGCACCTCGATGAAACGGCCGTCGCCGGTCTGGACGACGTTCATGTCAGTCTGCGCGCGCACGTCCTCAACGTAGGGCAGGTCCAGCATCGGCGTGCCGTCGATGACGCCCACTGAGATCGCAGAGATCGAGTCGGTGAGGACCTTCGCGGAGGGCTTGAGGATGCCCTGTTCCTTCGCCCAGGTCACCGCGTCGGCCAGGGCCACGTACGCGCCCGTGATGGCTGCGGTGCGGGTGCCGCCGTCGGCGCGCAGGACGTCGCAGTCCAGGACGATGGTGTTCTCGCCGAGCGCGGACACGTCGACGATGCCGCGCAGGGAACGGCCAATGAGACGCGAGATCTCCTGGGTGCGTCCACCGACCTTGCCCTTGACGGACTCGCGCGAGGAGCGCTGCTCGGTGGCGCGCGGGAGCATCGAGTACTCGCCGGTCACCCAGCCCTCGCCGGAGTCACGCTTCCAGCGAGGCACTCCCTCGGTGAACGACGCCACGCACAGGACGCGGGTGTTGCCGAATTCGATGAGGACGCTTCCCTCACCGGTGCCCGACCAGCCGCGGGTGATGGAGACGGGACGAAGCTGGGAGGGGGTGCGCCCATCGGCGCGCAAAACTGTAGTTGTCATAGTGCCTAGGGTAGCCCACCGCGTTACCGTGGAGTTATGAGCCTTGATCTACCTCTCGTTCGCGGCCACGTCGATCCTGCGGTCGCGCTGCGCGAGTCCGTCGCTCCCGTTGCCCTGGTGCACGCGGGCGAGGCCGACGCCATCGTCGTCGACCCAGCAGGTTTCGTTCTCCTGGACGAGGCCGTGGCTGGCTCTTCGGATGCCCCCGCCCTGCGACGCTTCGGCGCGGGCGAGGTCACGCGAGTGCTCGACGGTGTCCCGGCCTCGTTCATCGGGGTGGTCCGCGGCCGAGCGGTCGTCGCACTCGAGGTGAGCCGCGAGGAAGTGGAAGGCCGTTGGGAGCACCTGCGCGTGGTGGGGTGGCAGCTGACGGGTGACGAGGCTGCCCTTGCTGTGACCGCGGTCGCGCTGGCGGGCTGGCACCGGGACTACCGCTTCTGCGGGCGCTGCGCCTCTCCCGTGTGCCTGGAATCGGGCGGCTGGGCGGCGCGCTGCAAAGCCTGCGACCGCCTCGAGTACCCTCGCCAGGACCCTGCGGTCATCGTCCTGGTCGAGGATCACGACGGGCGCGTGCTCCTGGCGCATAACGCCGCGTGGAAGCCGGGCTTCGTCTCGATCATCGCCGGGTACGTCGAGGCCGGGGAGTCCCCGGACGTGACCGTGGCCCGAGAGGTCGCCGAGGAAGTGGGCGTCGAGATCGAGGCGCCGACCTACGTGGCCACCCAGCCCTGGCCCTTCGGGCGCTCCCAGATGATGGGATACCGCGCGCGCACTGTCCACGCGCGGCCGACCCCGCAGGCCGACGGTGTCGAGATCGAGTGGGCGCGCTTCTACAGCCGCGACGAGCTCACGCGCGCGCTGGAATCTGGGGAGATCAGTGCCCCCGGTCGCGCCTCGATCGCGTATGCGCTGCTTCGGGAATGGTACGGTGGCGACCTGCCGAGCGGCACGGACGGCACGGGACGCAGCTGAGGGCGGGCGATGCGACAATGGGCGCATGAGCCCCGAGGAACTGCTTGACGCCCTAGACCCCGACCAGCGATCCGTCGCCACGCAGGTCGCCGGGCCACTCGCCGTCCTCGCCGGCGCCGGAACGGGTAAGACGCGGGCGATCACCTACCGCATCGCATACGGCGCGGCCGTGGGTGCCTTCGACCCCTCCAACGTGCTGGCCGTGACGTTCACGCAGCGCGCGGCCTTCGAGATGCGCCACCGCCTGGCCCAACTAGGCGTCCCCAAGGCCCAGGCGCGCACCTTCCATTCCGCGGCGCTTCGGCAGCTGCGCCACTTCTGGCCTACCGTCGTGGGCGGCCCCCTGCCCGACATCGTTGCGCACAAGGCGTCCCTGGTCGCCGCCTCCGCAGCGCGGCTCGGGATCACGATTGACCGCACGAACGTGCGCGACATCGCCGCCGAGGTCGAGTGGGCCAAGGTCTCCATGATCGATTCGGCCCACTACGCCTCGCGCGTGGCGCGCCTCCGCCGCGACGTCCCGGCCGGGCTGGATGCGGCCGACATGGCGCGCCTTCTCGATGTGTACGAGGACGCGAAAAACGAGCGCGGCGTCATCGACTTTGAGGACATCCTCATCTACCTGTGCGGCATGCTCCAAGAGCGCACCGACGTCGCCTCCATCGTGCGCAAGCAGTATCGCTCCTTCGTGGTCGACGAGTTCCAGGACGTCAACCTCCTCCAGGCGCGCCTCCTCGACCTGTGGCTGGGCGGGCGCCACGACGTGTGCGTCGTCGGCGACGTCGCACAGACCATCTACTCGTTCACGGGTGCCTCCCCGGACTACCTGACCGGCTTTGGGCGCAAGCACCCGGGTGCCCGCGTCATCGAGCTGACACGCGACTACCGCTCGACCCCGCAGATCGTCACCCTGGCCAACGACGTGCTGGCCCGCGCCAGCCAGCGTGAAGGCACGGTGCGCCTGTCCAGCCAGCGCGACGGGGGACCCCGCGTCGGCTACTGGACCTACGAGGACGACCACGCGGAAGCCCAGGGCGTCGCCGCGCAGATCGCCGACCTGATCGCCGGGGGCGTACAGCCCCACAACATCGCCGTCCTGATGCGCACAAACGGCCAATCCCAGGTGTTCGAGGAGGCCTTGGGACACCGGGGTATCCCCGTCGCCGTCGCCGGAGGCAAGCCTTTCTTCGCCCGCGACGACGTGCGTACTGCGATCTCACGCCTGCGCACCGCAGCGGCGGCCTCAGAGGAGGGCGCGCTCGGCGAAGTCGTGCGCGACGTGCTCTCCGGCGTCGGCTGGTCGCCCGAGGCCCCCTCGGGTCAGGCGGGATCGGAACGCTGGTCGAACATGAACGCCATCGTCGGGTGGGCTGACGATTCGAAGGCCGCCACGCTCGCGGGCTTCGTCGCCGAGCTTGACGAGAGGATCGCCTACCAGGTCGAACCCGACAAGGCCGGCGTCGAGCTGGCCACGATCCACGCCGCCAAGGGCCTCGAATGGGACGCCGTCTTCCTGGTCGGCCTCTCCGAGGGACTCCTGCCCATTTCCTACGCGAAGACTCCCGAGGCCCGCGAGGAGGAGCGCCGCTTGCTCTACGTTGCCGTCACGCGAGCCCGCGACCTGCTGACCCTGTCCTGGGCGCGCTCACGGGGAGCCGATGGGCGTGGCAAACGGAAGCGGAGCCGCCTGCTTGACGGTATTTGGCCGGATGAACGTCCCGTTGGTGCTCCGAAAAAGAAGGGGCGCCCCTCCACCCGTGCGGCGAACAAGGCGTTCGAAGAGGAGGCCTCGCTCCAAGCGATCGAGCTGTTTGGACGCCTCAAGGCGTGGCGCCTGGAGGTCGCGCGCCAGGCGGGCGTGCCACCGTTTGCGGTTTTCACGGATCAGACGCTGCGTGATATTGCCGTGGCGATGCCGAAGAACACGACGCAGCTGCGCGTCATTCGCGGCATCGGCGACGTCAAGGTACAGCGCTTCGCGGCCCCCGTGTTGGCGCTGGTCCGCGGCGAGGAGGTCGTCGTCGACGAGGGGGCCTAACAGGTCAGGCCGCTGATCCCGCACACACACTCGGGCGCGGGGGCAGTGCGCTCCACGGTGATCGTCCCGTCCTCGTCAATCGTTGCGACTTCGGCGCACAGCTGCGTCGTCAGTGCTCCCGACGTGAAGTCGCGGATCAGGTGCGCCACGCGCAGGGCAGCGACGTAGTGGGCCAGCATCGGCAGGGGCCCCAGCGGCCAGTCCGCCAGCTCGCGCAGGTGCGTGAGGTGAAAGGGATCTTCCTGGGCGTGGGTGTGCTCGGCGCACTGGTAGCACGGGGTAATGCCGGGGATGACGAAGGGGCCAACCTCGTAGGAGTGTTCGCCGCGGGTCACGATGAGGTGCGGCGTGTCGTGGATTGTCAGCTCGAAGGGGACGCCGGGATCGACGACGCGGTCGGCGCATACGAGCGCCATGTCGACGTCTCCTTGATAGTGGAGGGCTGGCAGGGCGATGAGGGGCGCGAGCTCGCGCCGAATCGCCCGGTCGCGCGGCGTTCCGGTGAAGGACCCGCCGAAGACGCGGTCCCAGTCTTCGTCCACCAGATGGTCGGCGTCGACCGCAAGTGAGAGGCGCAGCGTGTCGACGAGGGCTCGCAACGCGAGCGCGGCTGCGGGAACGGCGCCGAGGACTCCCATGCGCAGCGGGGCGCGCATATCCTCCTGGTCGATCAGGTGTGCGCGGCGCAGCGCCGCAATGAGGTCGGGCGAGGCCGTGGTGGGCTCGGGGGAACGAGGCGAGCGCGCCTGGTTGCTCAGCCAGATTTGGTCGCCTGCATGCAGGTCGTCGAGCAACACGTGACGGGAGCGGTCGCCGCCGATTCGCACAGCGCCGGGGCCGCGCCACAGAATCGCCGTGTGGGGTGCCAGGTTCATGATGATCTCCTTTGCTCCATGCCTGTTGAGATCATCATGAACCTGTGCGGGTTCACCGCGCAGCGTTTTGAAAAATCTGTGGATAACTTGTCAGATCATTCCGATTCGCGTGTGTCTGTGTCGTCATCCTCCGAGTCGAGCGCCTTCGGAGCCGACGCGTCCGACCCGGCCCCGGCCTCGTCCCCGGGCTCCAGACCCTCTGCCCAGCCGAGTGTGCCGTCAAGCAGCGAGGTGAGCGCGGCGTCGATATCCGCGTCCTCCTCGGCCGCCGCCCGGCGTAGCGTCAGGAACGTGTCGGGCGTGGCCAGCTCGGTGTCCGAGGGCACCATATCCGGGTGCGACCACAGAGCCTCGCGCGCGTCGCGACCGCCGTCCGCCTCCACGAGCGTGAAGATCTCGGCGGCGCCGCGCGCCTGACGCGGACGCATCTTCAGGCCCATGAGGGAGCCCAGAATCTCCTCTGCCGGGCCACCCGACGCGCGGCGGCGACGCATCATCTCGCGCAGCGCATCCGCGTGGGGCAGGTAGGGCAGCGTCGCGCGGGCCGTGACGACCTCGACCCACCCCTCGATGAGGGCCAGCATCGTCTCCAGGCGAGTGAGCGCGCGGCGCTGATCCGGCGTGGTCGACAGCGCGAACACGCCGCCGCTGAGCGCCGACTCCACGGACTGCGGATCCGAGGGATCCACCGAGCGCGCCGCCTGCGCAATCGCCTCCGTGTCGATCGCGATCTGGGAGGCGTAGCGCTCGACCGCGCGCACCAGATCGCCCTCCAGCCACGGAACCGAGGCGAACAGGCGCCGATGGGCGGCCTCACGCACCGCTAGGAACTGGCGCACCTCCTCGAAAGGAGCGTCCAAGCCGTCGGCGAACTGCGCGACGTTGTGGGGCAGCAGAGCCGCGTGCGAGGTATCCGACAGGGGAATGCCCGTGTCGAAAGTGCCGAAGGATTCCCCGGCCAAAGCGCCCAGCGCGCGGGCCAGCTGCGCGGAGAACATCATCGCTGACAGTCGCGGCATCATCTCCTGCGTCTTGCCGAGCATGGCCGCCATACCGTCGGGCAGTGGAACGTCGCTCTCAGCGCCCTCACCGAACTGCTCGGACAACGCCCCCGACAGGGCGCGCGACACGTTCAGGGCCACGGGCTCGCAGATACGCTTCCACGTGGGGATCGTATGCTCGACCCAAGCGACCTTGCTCCACACGTCGCGCGTCACCGGACCGGAAGCGAAATCAGTGACGGCATCGAGCCACAGGTCCGCAATCGTCATCGCCTGACGCGCCGCCTCAGCCTCGGTCGCCGTGGGGGAGGGGTCGCCGCTGACGTATGCCGCCTGCTTCGCGCTATCCTCCACGACCCGCCAATTCACCGGGCCAGCCGTCGTGTTCATCAGGAACTGGAACTGTCCCAGCGCCGCCTTCATGCGCGCCGGATCCGAAAACTCCGGGGGTAGGTTGGCGGGGTCGAAGCCCTGGGCCTCAAGGGCGCGGGCTGCCTCGGCGGCCGCCTCGTCTCCCAGGATGGAGCGCAGGAAATCCTCAAAGGGGGTGCCAGACTCATTGTCATTCATGGCCATAGACTATCTGGCAGGCGTTGACCCGGGCTGACAAAAACCTGCGAAAACGCTGAGAGCATAAGGACGGGCGTGCGCTGCCCACGCTGGTGCGACACAATGGCACGGTGAAGGAAACTGAGATGACCTCGAGAATTGACGACGAGCCCGATCTGCATGAGGAGGCTGACCGCGACAGCCCCATGCGCAGTTGGAGGATTATCACAGCATTCCTGGCGCTGCTTGCAATGGCGGTCATCCTCCTGTGGGTGCCCGTCCCCTTCGTGGTCTCCAGCCCCGGCCCAACCTTCAACGTGCTGGGTTCCGCCAACGGCGAACCGATGATTGCCATCGAAGGCACTGACCCCACGACGGGGGAAGAGGTCCAGCTCGACGACGCCCAATCGGCGTCAGTCACCGCCAAGGCGAAGCCCGGCCAGGGCCAGCTGCGCATGGTCACCGTCTCAGAGTCGGGTGGGCCCGGCAACCGCCTGAACTTCGCCCAGCTGCTCATGGCCTACTTCGACTCTCACTCCAAGATCGTCGACTACGAATCGGTCTACCCCTCGGGGACCACGTACAACGAAATCAGCGACGCCCAGTCCGCCATGATGCGCAACTCGCAGACCACCTCTCAGGTCGCCGCCCTCGAATACCTCGGCTGGGATGTCCCCGCGACCGTCACGATCGAAGGCGCCACGGAAGGCTCCAACGCGGACGGCATCGTCCAGCAGGGCGACATCCTCCGCGCAATCACAACGCCCGACGGCACGCGCCACGAAATCACCCACGCCTCACTGCCCTTCACGCTCATGCGCACGGTGCCCGCCGGAAGCCACATGACCCTCACCATCGAGCGAGACGGCGCGGTGCGCGACGTCTCCTTCGACTCCATCGCCGCCTCCGCCACCGAAAGCGGCTCCAAGCTCGGCATCTACCTCTCCGTCACCCCGGAGCTGCCCGTCGACATCTCCTTCAACCTCGACGGCGTCGGCGGCCCCAGCGCCGGCATGATGTTCTCCCTGGGCATCATCGACCGCCTCACCCCCGGCGACATGACCGGCGGCAACGCCATCGCCGGCACCGGCACGATGTCCTTCGACGGCCAAGTCGGCGCCATCGGCGGCATCCAACAAAAGATGTGGGGCGCCCACGACGACGGCGCCCAGTGGTTCCTGGCCCCTGCCGACAACTGCTCCGAAGTCGTCGGACACGTCCCCGATGGCCTCAGCGTCGTGAAGGTCTCCAACCTGTCCGAAGCCGCCACCGCCGTCGCCACGATCGCGCAAGGCAACGGCGCAACCCTGCCGACCTGCCAGTAACGCCCAGGCCCGCCCACGCCCCGCCCAGCCTGCGCGGGTACAACGAGGCCCCGGCCTCGTCCCTGTCATTCGTGGGGGACGAGGCCGGGGCGTTGTCGCGCTCTCAGGCCTGCTCCTCCGTCACCGGCTCGAGGGACGCGCGCAGGGCCTCGACCAGGGCGGGGACCAGGACGGAGCCCTGCCCGACCTTGTCGTCGGAGTCGAAGGCGCGGGTGCGCAGCGCGCACCAGGACTCGCCGGTACGCATGACACCCACCGCCAGGCGCACGTCCGTGCGCGAGGGGTGATTGGAAATGAACTCGAGGGCCTCCTCCGGATCCTCGGGGGCCTCGTCCTCAACTTCTGGGGGAACAACGATGCGTTCGACGGTGATCGCGGCACCCGGGACGGCCTCGGGCCAGGCGAGGTGGGCGAGAACCTGCTCCACGTCATCGGTGTCCAGATCCTCCTGAATGATGGCGCTCAGGTGATCTTCCGAGCCATCCCACCCGCTCCGGAGCTGATCGGCGATGTCGGACGGCAGGTTCGGATCGGCGAGCAGTATCGCCGTGGGAACCAGCGCGTAAATGGAAGGCGCGTGGTCCCACCCAACCCGGGCGGCGCCCTTCTCAATATCAACAACTACGTTGGCCAGCGCGATCTGTCGCGCACTCGGCATCATCTCAACAGTCATAGCCCCATAATCTCACGGAGAGCGGACAATACAGCAACGAAGAACAACCAGCCCGCCGGTAGACTGGGACCTAGCTTTCGGTTTAACAGAGAGGATTGCTGTGAGCTTCCCATTTTCGGTCTTCGGATCCGATGAACCACGCGGGCCACGCAGGCCACGCGAGCCGCGAACGAAGCGAGTCGACGTGACGTTGCGTAAGCCCGGCCCCGGTATGATCACCGCCGTCGCACTGATCGCCATCATCGGTGCCGTCTACGGCGCGTCCATCGTGTGGACAGAGATCCTGTGGTTCCGCCAGATGAACGCCACCCGCGTCATCTTGACCCAGTGGGGCGCCCACATCGGCCTCTTCGCGGTCGGCATGGTGGTTGCGACCGGCCTGTTGTACTTCTCCATGGCCTACGCCTATCGCCACCGCGCCTCCTCCACGCGCGGGCAGGCCTCCGCCTCGCTGCGCGCCTATCAGGAAGCACTCGAACCCGTGCGGCGCTTCGCCTTCTGGGCCGTCGCGCTCTTCTTCGGCTTCACGAACGGCGCTCGCCTGGCCACCGAATGGCGCACACTCCTGCAGTTCCTCAACGCTTCCTCCTTCGACCAGGTCGACCCCCAGTTCGGCCTGGACATCTCCTTCTTCGTCTTCGTTCTGCCCGCGATCAAGGTGCTCGTCTCCTTCCTGATGACGGTCACCGGCATCGGCCTGGCCGCCGCCCTCGTGGTCAACTACCTCTACGGGACGATCCGACTGGCCCCGCGCCCCCACGCCTCCAAGCACGCGCGCCTGCAGACCGGCCTGATGGCAGCCACGCTGTCCGTCTTCATCGGTATCAACTACTGGCTGGGCCGCTACGAACTGCTCACCTCGGATACGGGCTCCATCCACGGCGCCATGTACTCCGACATCAACGCGACCCTGCCCGCCCACTCGATCCTGGCGGTCATCTCCTTCCTGGTCGCCGCCCTCTTCGTCGTCGCTGCGTTCCGCGGCACCTGGCGCCTGCCCGTCACGGGCGTCGCCGTCACCGTCATCGCGGCCCTGATCCTGGGTGGGGCATACCCCGCGCTCATCGAGCAGTTCCGCGTGCGCCCCAACCAGCGCACCCTCGAATCGCCCTACATCCAGCGCAACATCGACGCAACCCTGGCCGCCTACGGCCTCGACGACGTCGACTACCAGACGAACTACGACGCGGCCACCACGGCCTCGGCCGGCCAATTCGACAACGAGGCCCTGACCTCCCAGGTGCGCCTCCTCGACCCCAAGGTCATCACGAAGACCGTGCAGCAGCTCCAGCAGTCCCGCCTGTACTACGGCTTCAACTCCGGCATGAAGGTTGACCGCTACGACGTGGGCGGCGAGCGCCGTGACACCGTCATCTCCGTGCGCGAGCTCAACCTGTCCGGCCTGTCCGCCGAGCAGCAGACCTGGGTCAACCAGCACACCGTGTACACGCACGGCTTCGGTGCGGTCGCCGCCTACGGCAACCAGCTGACCAGCGACGGCCTGCCCTCCTACTGGGAGCAGTCCGTGCCGTCGGTGGGCGAAATGGGTGACTACGAGGAGCGCGTCTACTTCAGCCCCGGCTCGCCCACGTACTCGATCGTCGGCGCCCCCGAGGGAGCGGCACCCCAGGAACTCGACTACCCGGATGACACCGCCGTCGGCGGCCAGGTCTCCACGACCTTCACCGGCAACGGCGGCCCCTCCGTGGGCAACGTGTGGAACAAGCTCCTGTACGCCATCAAGTTCGGGTCCACCGACCTGTTCTTCTCCTCCCAGACCAACGAGGCCTCGCAAATCCTCTACGACCGTGACCCGCTCCAGCGCGTGTCCAAGGTCGCCCCCTACTTGACGCTCGAGCAGTCCGCCTACCCGGCGGTCGTCGACATGGACGGGGACGCCTCGACCCCCAAGCGCCTGGTGTGGGTGGTCGACGCCTACACGACCACGAACAACTACCCCTACTCCCAGCACGAGTCCCTCTCGGATGCGACCGTGGACTCCCAGTCCACGCAGGTGGGCCAGTACGTCCAGAACAACAAGATCAACTACATGCGTAACTCCGTCAAGGCCGTCGTCGACGCCT
>ERZ773207.433-NODE-433-length-15454-cov-8.825183_pt1 | contig 15454 bp, 16 predicted proteins | sample MGYA00580997_ERZ773207 | MGnify/ENA primary metagenome ERZ773207 (study PRJEB29015, sample SAMEA2738170) | human oral metagenome | biome: human oral; feature: human-associated habitat; material: saliva | place: China | collected 2239 ... | reverse complement strand
CTTGATTGTCCCATCGACCGTGGCTCTAGGGATTCCGCTTTATAAGAGTTTTCACCTGATGAAGCATCATGCTCGGAGTATTCTCTTTGGTAGTCTGTTAGCAGTAGTTGTCAATACTTGCTTTACTGCCATAGTAGCGAAAATATTTGGTATGGATTTTTTCCTAGCTATTTCTCTCTTTCCCAAGTCAGTGACAACCGCCATGGCAGTGGGGATCACAGAAAAATTGCAAGGATTAACAACTGTAACCTTGGTCGTCGTAGTGGCAACTGGGATTTTGACTAGTGTGATCGGACCAACCATTTTGAAATGGTTGAAGATTGATGATCCAGTGGCTGTAGGTCTTTCCCTTGGAGGAACAGGTCATGCTGTTGGAACGGGAACGGCCTTTCGCTACGGTTCTGTAGCAGGAGCCATGGGTGGTTTAGCTATCGGTGTCACTGGAATTCTTTATGTCTTCGTCAGTCCCATTGTAGCCAGTTTGATATTGAGTTAAAGAAAAACCCAGCTTTCTAGCTGGGCATTTTTTATTGCAAATTAACCTTGTTTTTTAAGATATAGTAGGTTCCGAGATAGTAGATAGCTGATAAAAAGAGATCGCGCAAAATTTCTGTACCAGCCATCACGTTAAAGTCATTGTCAACTCTTAAGAAGAAAGTGATATAACCAATAACGATTGAAATGACGATATAGGCTAGAATCCCCATAGCTGTTCGATACTCGTTAAAAAGTTGTCCGATAGAGATGGAGAGGTAAATGGATAAAATCCATGCGATCGAACCTACAAACAGTGATAGGGCATACAGCCAGCCGTAGCTGAGGTAAGGGGAAATGAAGTTATAGAGGGCAGTGAAGTCTTTTTCTATTGGTGTTAAGAAGAAGATAATCAATATACTCAAGATAAAGACAATATAACTTAAGATAGACCAGACAAGACCACCTAAAAGTTTTGCGATGATGATTTGGTGCTCAGAGACAGGCAAGGTCAGGGTTAAATACCCTTGGCGATCATAAACGCTACCCTTGAATCTTCGGATGATTAAAAAGATTGTTGCAATCCAAAGAGTGACGCTGAGTCCCCCGAAGACTAAAATCAAAAAGAAAATGAGATAGCCTGTATTATCAGGGTTGTAACTAGGGCTAAGACTGCTAATAAAAATTCCAATCAAAACTGAAATTGCAAGTACAGCACCGTAGAGTGCCAGATACCATTTATTGATATTTTTAAATTCATAGCGAACTAAATTCCAAAACATAATAATCTCCTTTAACTAAGCCTTGAACTCTTGACGGAAGAGCTGGTCAATGGATTCACCTGACTCGTAACGAATATCATCAACATTGCCTTGGCGGACGACTTTTCCGTCTTTGAGGAAGATAATCTCATCCAAGATTGGTTCAATATCTGAAATCAAGTGGGTTGAAATCAGTACCGTAGAGGTTGGTGAGTAGTTGTTAATGATGGTATTGAGGATATAGTCACGGGCAGCTGGATCCACGCCTCCGATCGGTTCGTCGAGAACGTAGAGGCGGGCTTCACGGCTCATAACCAGGATGAGTTGGACCTTTTCCTTGTTCCCTTTTGATAGTTTCTTGAGACGACTGTTTTCATCAATACCGAGATCGGCTAAAAGGTGTTGGGCTTTTTCGAGATTGAAATCCTGGTAGAAGGTTTTAAAATAGGTTAGAGCATCCTTAACCTTCATCTCTTCATTGAGGTAGGTTGTATCTGGTAGGTAGGAGACGATCGCCTTGGTAGCAGGACTTGGATCCTGTCCATTAATGAGGACACGTCCTTTATTTGGTTGAAGGAGACCATTGATCAGTTTGATTAGGGTTGTTTTCCCGGATCCGTTTGGTCCAAGGAGCCCAACAATCTTTCCGGCTGAGATCTCTAGTGAGATATTGTCAAGTGCCGCAGTTGCTCCATATGATTTTGTTACATTTTCAAGTGCTAGTAGTGTCATAGTCTTAAACTCCTTTAATATAGTCGCTTAATACATTTGGCAGTTCTTCTTTTTTGTAGCCAAATTGAAGCATGCAAGAGACGAATTGTTGTAGCTGCTCCTCGGAAAGTTGTTTGCGGGACTGAAGGATGAGGTCCAAATCCTCGGTGACAAATCGACCAGTTGTCCGCTTGCTGTATACAAATCCTTCACGTTCGAGGTCAGACAAGGCGCGCTGGATAGTATTGGGATTGACACCAGCCTGGCTCGCCAGTTCTCTAACGGTTGGGAGCTGTTGGTTGGGTTCCAGTTCATGGGAAACAATCTGTAGTTTGATTTTTTCCATAATCTGTAAATAAATGGGTTTTGTATTATCAAATGACCAGGACATCATAGTCTCCTTTCTATGTCTTGCTTGTTCTAATCAAATAATACAATAAAACAAAAAACTTGTCAAGTAAAAATAAGAATTGTTTTGGGAATTGCTCAAAAAATGGTATAATGAAAAGAAAACGACAAGGAGGGAAATGCATGCGTTGTCCAAAATGTGGGGCTACCAAGTCTAGTGTTGTTGATAGTCGACAAGCCGAAGAAGGAAATACCATCCGTCGAAGACGTGAGTGCGATGAGTGTCAGCATCGTTTTACAACCTATGAACGAGTAGAAGAAAGAACGCTGGTTGTCGTCAAAAAAGACGGTACGCGAGAACAGTTTTCGAGAGATAAAATCTTTAATGGGATTATCCGCTCAGCCCAGAAACGCCCTGTTTCAAGTGATGAAATCGGTATGGTGGTCAATCGTATCGAGCAAAAACTCCGTAGTCGCAGTGAGAATGAGATCCAAAGTGAATATATTGGTTCTTTAGTCATGGAAGAATTGGCAGAGCTGGATGAGATTACCTATGTTCGTTTTGCCAGTGTTTATCGTAGCTTTAAGGATGTGAGTGAGTTGGAGAGTCTGCTCCAGCAAATCACCCAGTCCTCTAAAAAGAAAAAGGAAAAATAGATGAAACCAAATGACCGTTTTTCTTTTCTAAAGAATAATCGGGTGTCGCAAGATACCTTTTCTCTGGTGCAGTGCTACCTCCCGATTATCGGTCAGGAGGCACTGAGTCTCTATCTATATGCCATTACCTTTTGGGATGGAGGGCAAAAGGAGCATCTCTTTTCCCATATCCTCAACCACTTAAACTTTGGCATGCCTACCTTACTCCAATCCCTTAAAGTCTTATCTGCCTTAGATCTGTTGACCCTTTATCAGAAGGGAGAAACCTATGAATTGCAGCTTCATTCTCCTCTCTCCAGTCAGGATTTTTTAAGCCATTCTGTCTATAGTAGACTATTGGAGAAAAAGATTGGGGATACAGCGCTTGCTTCCCTGAAGCAAACTCCAAGTGAGGGAGAAGCACTTTCTGTTTCTTTGAGCCAAGTATTTCCAAACCTGACCGAAGAAGTGACTCCAAGCGAGTCTAAAATCAAGATGAAAAATTATTTTGATTTAGAGCATTTTCAGCGCCTGATGGCTCGAGATGGTTTGCGTTTTGAAAACGAGCAGGCAGATGTTTTGGAATTGTTTGCCATTGCAGATGAAAAAAAATGGACCTGGTTTGAAACCTATCAGTTAGCCAAGGCGACAGCGGTGGCTCAGGTTATTTCAGTCAAACGCATGCGTGAAAAGATAGCACAAAAACCAGCTACTTCTGACTATAGCCCCAAAGAAATGACCATTATCAGGGAAGCCAAAAATAAAACTCCCCTGCACTTTTTAGCGGAAATCAAGCAAACGCGTAAGGGGAACATCACCCAAAGTGAGCGAGAACTCCTTCATCAGATGGCGTCTTTAGGTTTGTTGGATGAAGTCATCAATATCGTCCTGCTTTTAACCTTTAACAAGATTGATTCGGCCAATGTCAATGAAAAATATGCCATGAAGGTCGCAAATGACTATGCTTATCAAAAAATTCGAACAGCAGAAGAAGCTGTGCTTCGGATTCGAGAACGTCAGCAAAAAGGCCAAGAAGACCAAAAATCGAAAACTAGCTCGACTAAGACAAATGTTCCCAAGTGGAGCAATCCCGAATACAAGAATCAAACCAGCGAGGAAACTCGTCTGGAACTAGAACGTAAAAAACAAGAAATGTTAGCCCGATTAGAAGAAGGAGGAGACTAGATGGAAAGTGTTGGTGATGTAATCAAACGTCAGACAAGTCGTTTTCAGTATCAGGACTTGGTCCAGCAGATCATGAAGGACCCCGATGTAGCGGCTTTTATCCAGAAAGAATCCCTCAGCCAAGAGGAGTTAAAGCGTAGCATTTCCAAGTTCAACCAATATATCACAGAACGGGATAAGTTTCTTCGTGGGGATGCGGACTATATAGCGCGTGGCTACAAGCCTATCTTGGTCATGAATCACGGCTATGCAGATGTATCTTATGAAGAAACACCAGAACTAATCGCGGCTGAAAAAGAGGCGGCCATCAAGAATCGTCTCAAGTTGATCAATCTACCAGCAAGTCTCAAGAAAGCGAAATTGGCTCAGATTGACCTAGATGATCTAGGACGTTTGCCGATTTTTGAGAGACTCTATGCCTTTGTTGACCTTTATCCAAGTATCCGAAAAGGCCTCTATCTTTACGGAGATTTTGGTGTCGGTAAGAGTTTCATGATGGCGGCCCTAGCCCATGACCTATCTGAAAAACGTGGTGCTTCAACAACCATTCTCCACTATCCAAGTTTTGTCATTGATGTGAAAAATGCCATCGGTGAAGGATCTGTGAAGACTTTGGTGGATGAGATCAAGTTAGCAGAAGTCTTGGTCTTGGATGATATTGGTGCAGAACAGTCCACCCCTTGGGTGCGTGATGAGATTCTCCAAGTTATTCTCCAGTATCGTATGCAGGAAGATTTGCCGACCTTCTTTACTTCCAACTTTAATTTTCAAGATTTGGAAAAACATTTTGCCAAAGGAAAGAATGGAAATGATGAGACTTGGGAAGCTAGACGGGTTATGGAACGGATTCGTTATTTAGCAGAGGAAACGAGACTAGAAGGAGAAAATCGCCGATGACAGAAACCATTAAACTGATGAAAGCTCATACTTCAGTTCGTCGCTTTAAGGAGCAAGAGATTCCTCAAACAGACTTGGACGAGATTTTGACTGCTGGACAAATGGCGTCATCTTGGAAAAATTTCCAATCCTACTCTGTGATTCTTGTACGTAGTCAAGAGAAGAAAGATGCCTTATATGAATTGGTTCCTCAGGAAGCCATTCGCCAGTCAGCTGCTTTCCTGCTTTTTGTTGGTGATTTGAACCGAGCTGAAAAGGGAGCAAGCCTTCATACAGACACTTTCCAACCCCAAGGAGTGGAAGGTCTCCTCATCACGTCTGTGGACGCTGCGCTCGCTGGGCAAAATACCTTGCTTGCGGCTGAGAGTCTGGGATATGGTGGTGTGATTATCGGTTTGGTCCGTTACAAGTCGGAAGAAGTGGCAGAGCTTTTTAACTTGCCTGACTATACCTACCCTGTTTTTGGGATTGCCCTCGGCGTACCAAATCAACAACATGATGTCAAACCAAGACTGCCTTTGAAGCAAGTGGTATTTGAAGAAGAATACCAAGAACAGCCAGTTGAAGCGATTTTGGACTATGACCAAGTACAGGCAGACTATGCTGGCGCGCGTGCGACAACCTCTTGGAGTCAGCGTTTGGCAGAGCAGTTTAGTCAAGCCGAACCTAGTTCAACTCGGAAGAATCTAGAACAGAAAAAGTTATTGTAGAAAGTGAGAAAACATGGCCTTACCAACTGTTGCCATTGTAGGACGTCCCAATGTTGGGAAATCAACCCTATTTAACCGAATCGCTGGTGAGCGAATCTCAATCGTAGAAGATGTCGAGGGTGTGACACGTGACCGTATCTATGCAACGGGTGAGTGGCTCAACCGTTCTTTCAGTATGATTGATACTGGGGGGATTGACGACGTCGACGCTCCCTTTATGGAGCAAATCAAACACCAGGCAGAAATTGCCATGGAAGAAGCAGATGTCATCGTCTTTGTAGTGTCTGGTAAAGAAGGGATTACAGATGCGGACGAGTACGTAGCTCGCAAACTCTATAAAACCCATAAGCCTGTTATCCTTGCCGTTAACAAGGTTGACAATCCTGAGATGCGAAATGATATCTTTGATTTCTATGCACTAGGATTGGGCGAACCGTTGCCAATTTCGTCTGTCCACGGTATCGGTACGGGGGATGTACTGGATGCTATTGTGGAGAATCTACCACATGAAGTTGAAGAAGAAAATCCAGATGTCATTAAATTTAGCTTGATTGGCCGTCCTAACGTAGGAAAATCCAGTTTGATCAATGCCATTTTGGGAGAAGACCGCGTGATTGCTAGCCCTGTTGCTGGAACGACTCGCGATGCCATTGATACCCATTTCACAGATGCTGATGGACAAGAGTTTACCATGATTGATACAGCTGGTATGCGGAAGTCTGGTAAAGTCTACGAAAATACAGAAAAATACTCTGTCATGCGTGCCATGCGTGCCATTGACCGTTCAGATGTGGTCTTGATGGTTCTCAATGCCGAAGAAGGTATTCGTGAGTACGACAAGCGTATCGCAGGTTTCGCCCATGAAGCGGGTAAAGGAATGATTATTGTGGTCAACAAGTGGGATACTCTTGAAAAAGACAACCATACCATGAAGAACTGGGAAGAAGATATCCGTGAGCAGTTCCAATACCTGCCTTATGCACCGATTGTCTTTGTTTCAGCTTTGACCAAGCAACGTCTCCACAAATTGCCTGAGATGATTAAGCAAATCAGTGAAAGCCAAAACACCCGTATCCCATCAGCTGTCTTGAATGATGTGATTATGGATGCCATTGCCATCAATCCAACACCGACAGACAAAGGAAAACGCCTCAAAATCTTCTACGCGACTCAAGTGGCAACCAAGCCACCAACCTTTGTCATCTTTGTTAATGAAGAAGAACTCATGCACTTCTCTTACTTGCGTTTCTTGGAAAATCAAATCCGCAAGGCCTTTGTCTTTGAAGGAACCCCGATTCATTTGATCGCAAGAAAACGCAAGTAAGCCTTGCTTATTTTTCAATAAGAATAACTGAAAAGAAGACTGGTCTGTCTTCTTTTTTTCTATAAAATAGGTGAAAAACTCCTGTCAAATCGAAGGAAAAATCTGTCATCAAAATTCAATCATTTTCCCGGCTTTTGTAACCTATTTGTAATGAAATTGCACTTTTTTTGTAAAAATCAAAATGCTATAATTCCTTAAATCAATTTTCCTTTATCAGGGAGGTTATTATGAAAAGAAGCAGATTATTTAAACATAGTTTGTTGGTTCGCTTGCTTGGACTGCTGATGGTCTTTCTCTTCTTGTCAGCATTCACAGCACCTGAAAAACCTGAGTACGGGATTTATGACCCGGATCACTATCTGACTGAGTCGACGATCAGTCTAATCCGGGGATTGAATAAGGTAAATAGTCAAAAAGCAGAAAAATTCCAAGTGGGCGTTTACGTTGTGAAAAGCCTAGATGGAGAAACAATTGAAACAGTCGCCAACGAAACAGCTAGAGCTTGGAAAATTGGCTACTCGGGAGACAATCACGGTGTCTTGATTGTGGTAGCAGTCCAAGATAGAAAATCACGGATTGAAACCAGTAATAATGTGGCCAGTAAAATCACAGACTATCAGACTCACAGGTTCTTGACAACAGCACGCCCTTACTTTAAAAATGGTGACTATAACAAGGGTGTTCTCTCAATAGTCAATAATCTCAACTACATGTTCTATAGTGGATCAAGTACACCTTCTTCAAGTTCTAAAAGTAGTTACGACTATGCTACTAATTCTAGTCGTCTAAGAGAAATTGAAAAGTATACCGCTGAGAGTCGATCTTCAAAACGGAACCGAAAAAGCAGTTCGAGCGACGGAGTTATCGGATTTGGAGTTCTCATTTACTTCATCGTGATGATTATCGGCTTTATTTTTGGAGGCCGTGGTGGTTCACGTGGAGATGATTCTGGCGGAGGTTGGTGGGGCGGTGACTCATCAGATTCAGGATCCTCTTGGTCTGACTCGGGCTCCGATTCATCTGGAGGCTGGGACGGCGGTGGCTTTGATGGTGGCGGTTCGTCTGATGACTGGTGAGTGATTGTATATTGCTCAAACCAATTTCTCCATGCAGTAAGGTGACTCCTTTGCAAGAGTTGACTCCTTCATTAAAAATAAAAACAAAGTTTGGGAAATTGATTTGAAATCTGAGTATTTTCTCAGAAAAGCTGATAAAAGAAAGTGTTAAGGTTTTGATATGAAACAAAATAAAGTAATTCTCTCAATAGTGGCGATTTTCTTTGGACTACTAGTTCTGGGAAGTTGTTCCGCAGTGACGACCTATAATGGTCTGGTTGGTGAACAGACTAAGGTGGAGCAAGCTCAGGCCGATGTCTCGACAGCCCTCCAACGTCGTTCGGACTTGATTGGTAACTTGGTCGAGTCCGTTAAAGGACAAATGAATCATGAAACCGAAGTCTTTACCAAGATTGCGGATGCTAGAGCTAAAATCGGTAGTAGCTCAGTAACTTCGGAAGAAAACCAAAAGGCTCAGGGAGAGTTGAGCTCAGCTCTTTCCCGCTTGATTTCCTTGACGGAGAATTATCCAGAACTCAAGAGCAATCAAAATGTTGAGCAACTAATGGTCGAACTTTCAGGAAGTGAAAATCGTATCTTTGTAGCACGTAAGGATTATAACAAGGTCGCAGCCGAGTACAATCAAAAACTGAGAAGTTTTCCAACCGTGCTCTTTGCGAATATGATGAACTTTAAAGAAGCTGAAACCTTCAAAGAAACAGAAGAAGCCAAGACAGTTCCTAAGGTCGATTTTGGAACTTCTTCATCAAGCCAATAAAGTGAATCAGTCTATGAATAAAGGGATTTCCCTAGCATGACTAGTAATTTCAAACTCAAACCTGGAAAGCCTTTTCCAGGTTTTTTTGGTATAATAAAATAAAATGAAATCTTGGAGAAAGCCATGCTAGAAAGACTTCTGCAACTATTAATTTTGTCACCTTACTTTTATTTTTTTCATTGGATTGAGAAGGCGGATAAAGATAGTAAATATTTCGTGTTTTTCTATTACTTTTATTGGATTTATCTCCCTTTTTGGGCTTTATTCAGTATCGCTTTTACAATTTTTTCTTTGTTGATTTTCAATTTTGTCTTGAAAAATCCCATGGATCTAACAATATGGGGGATATGGATTCTTTTAGTCTTTTTATCTCTCGTGAATGACTGGAAAGTCTATGTCTGCCTGAAGAGAATGTTCAAGCTGAGACAGATCAATAACAGAGACTCATCACAGAATAGCTAATTTTTAGAGGAGGTTTAAGATGTCAAAGGTAAGGCAGTTTATGTATAGCTATTACAAAATCTATATTCTTACGCTTTGCATCCTCTGGTTGCTCGTATTTTTTCTTCCTTGGAGTTGGCAAATAGGAGGAGTTTCGGTATATTATTTCGTTATGAAAAAACTCTTCGTGGTCTTTGGTGTTTTATCCATTCTATACTCCATACTGATTAAAAAGATCAGTCTCTTTATCTTTGGAGTGCTATTTTGCATGGCCTTCTGGATCAATCTCTTTTTGTACTTTGGCTTATTGCCAGCATTTTTGGGAAATTAAACATTAAAAATTGGTGGATTAGACTAGCTTCTAGTCCTTTTTACTTTCTTGACAAAATAGTTTGAGAAGTGAAAATGATTTTGTTGACGAGCTATCTGTATGATATAATAAGTTCCGTAAACAGAAGATTAAGGGATTTAAAAAATGGCGAAAAAAGTAAAGGATTATTATGACTTGGCTTATGCTAGGGATTTGAGTCGACGGTTGCAAGAAGCGTCCCCTGCCTTTGATGGACAAAAATTCAGCTTGTTGCTAGAAAAAGACTTGGAAAATTTGGAGTTTAGCCAGCGTCAAGAACTCTTGGCTAAAAGTATCAAAGATTGCCTCCCCCTATCATATCAGGACTCTCTCAAGGTTTTTGAGAAAATTTTAGGTCCTGAGCTAGAGGGTGGTTTAGGCATGTTTTCAGAAGGTTATTGGCTTTGGCCAATCGGCAAATATGTAGAGCTATATGGAGACAAGGAATTTGAATTGAGCGCGGCCTTTAGTAAGGAACTCACCAAGCGGTTTACGGGAGAATTTTCCATGAGGCCCTTACTGGCTCGCTATCCTAAGGCTACAATGGCCTTGCTGTTAGAATGGAGTCAGGATGAAAATTTGCGCGTTCGCAGACTTGCCAGCGAATGTATGCGTATCCGTCTACCTTGGGCTAAGAGACAAACCGTGGTGTTAGATTATCTTGAGGATTTCACCACGATTCTGACCAATCTAAAGGATGATAGAGACAAGTCCATTCAAAAAAGCGTAGCCAACAATCTAAATGATTTATATAAGGAAGCCCCCGATAAGTTTGAAAGGATACTACAAGCTTGGCAAAAAGAAGATTTGAGTCCAAGTTGTGCCTGGATCATCAAGCATGCATCACGAACAAAAAACAAAAAAATAGCAACAGAAGATTTATGCAAAAAAAGCTGAATTTTGACTGGTCTTTTCCGTTGTAAATTAAGGATTCTTTCTTGAAAAATAATAGTAAATATGCTAAAATGAAAAGAACATTCTAAAATATTCAGAATTAAAAGTAAGGAAAATCATGGCTAATATTTTAAAAACGATTATTGAAAATGATAAAGGAGAACTTCGCCGTCTAGAAAAGATGGCAGATAAGGTTCTTAATTATGAGAGCCAAATGGCTGCGATGTCAGACGAAGAGCTAAAAGCAAAAACTGACGAATTTAAAGAACGTTACAACAAGGGTGAATCACTTGATTCATTGCTATATGAGGCTTTTGCGGTAGTACGTGAAGCAGCAAAACGTGTCCTCGGGCTTTTCCCTTATAAGGTTCAGGTCATGGGTGGGATTGTTCTTCACCATGGTGACGTTCCAGAGATGCGTACGGGTGAAGGGAAGACCTTGACAGCGACCATGCCAGTATACCTCAATGCCCTTGCAGGTAAAGGGGTTCACGTAGTTACAGTCAATGAATACCTAACAGAACGTGACGCGACTGAGATGGGTGAGTTGTACTCATGGCTCGGTCTTTCAGTAGGGATCAACTTGGCAGCTAAATCTCCAATGGAGAAAAAAGAAGCTTACCTTTGCGATATTACCTACTCAACCAACTCAGAGATTGGTTTCGACTACCTTCGTGACAACATGGTCGTTCGTGCAGAAAACATGGTGCAACGTCCACTCAACTATGCCTTGGTCGATGAGGTTGACTCGATTTTGATCGACGAAGCCCGTACTCCTTTGATCGTTTCAGGTGCCAACGCAGTTGAAACAAGCCAACTCTACCATATGGCGGACCATTTCGTGAAATCTTTGGACAAGGACGACTATATCATTGACGTTCAGTCTAAGACGATCGGTTTGTCAGACTCTGGTATTGACAAGGCGGAGAGCTACTTCAAACTAGAAAATCTCTACGACATTGAAAATGTAGCTCTTACTCACTTTATCGACAATGCCCTCCGTGCCAACTATATCATGATTCTCGATATCGACTATGTGGTTAGTGAAGAGCAGGAAATCTTGATCGTTGACCAATTTACAGGTCGTACCATGGAAGGTCGCCGTTACTCTGATGGCTTGCACCAAGCGATTGAAGCAAAAGAAGGTGTGCCAATCCAAGACGAGACCAAGACTTCAGCTTCTATTACCTACCAAAACCTCTTCCGTATGTATAAGAAATTGGCAGGTATGACAGGTACTGGTAAAACAGAAGAAGAAGAGTTCCGTGAAATCTATAACATTCGTGTTATCCCAATCCCTACTAACCGTCCAATCCAACGTATTGACCACTCAGACCTTCTCTATGCAAGTATCGATGCTAAATTCAAGGCTGTTATTGAGGATGTGAAGGCGCGTTACCAAAAAGGTCAACCTGTCTTGGTTGGTACGGTTGCCGTTGAAACCAGTGATTATATTTCTAAGAAATTGGTAGCAGCAGGCGTTCCTCACGAAGTCTTGAATGCGAAAAACCACTATAGAGAAGCTCAAATTATCATGAACGCTGGTCAACGTGGTGCGGTTACTATTGCAACCAACATGGCCGGTCGTGGTACCGACATTAAGCTTGGTGAAGGGGTTCGTGAACTTGGTGGACTCTGTGTCATTGGTACAGAGCGCCACGAAAGTCGCCGTATTGATAACCAGCTTCGTGGACGTTCAGGACGTCAAGGAGATCCAGGTGAGTCACAATTCTACTTGTCTCTTGAAGATGATTTGATGAAACGTTTCGGTTCAGAACGTTTGAAAGGTGTCTTTGAACGTCTCAACATGTCTGACGAAGCTATCGAATCTCGCATGTTGACGCGTCAGGTTGAAGCAGCTCAAAAACGTGTCGAAGGAAACAACTACGACACTCGTAAACAAGTCCTTCAATACGACGACGTTATGCGTGAACAACGTGAGATCATCTATGCACAACGTTATGATGTCATTACTGCAGATCGTGACTTGGCACCTGAAATCCATGCTATGATCCGTCGTACCATTGGCCGTATCGTGGATGCACATGCTCGTTCGAAAGAAGACGAAAAATTGGAAGCAATCTTGAACTTTGCTAAGTACAACTTGCTTCCAGAAGATTCAATCAACCGTTCAGATCTTGCAGGTCTGTCAGACCAAGCTATCAAAGATGAACTTTTCCAACGCGCCTTGAAAGTCTATGACAGCCAAGTTGCTAAGCTTCGTGACGAAGATGCAGTGAAAGAATTCCAAAAAGTCTTGATTCTACGTGTTGTAGACAACAAGTGGACAGATCATATCGATGCCCTTGACCAGTTGCGAAATGCTGTTGGCCTTCGTGGTTATGCACAAAACAACCCTGTTGTAGAATACCAAGCAGAAGGTTTCCGCATGTTTAACGACATGATTGGATCGATTGAATTCGATGTGACCCGCTTGATGATGAAAGCACAAATCCATGAACAAGAACGTCCGCAAGTTGAACACAATATCAGTACAACTGCGACTCGTAATATCGCAGCTCAGCAGGCAAATCTTCTGGAAGATTTGGACTTGAGCCAAATCGGACGAAATGACCAATGTCCATGTGGATCTGGTAAGAAATTCAAAAACTGTCATGGAAAGAGACAATAATATGAGATAAGATACAGGCGGATACCTGGTGAAAATCATTTTTTACTTGGTGTCCGTTTGCTTTATAAGGAGATGAATCATGGTATTTACAGCTAAAAGCCCCAAAATTAATATTGAAGAAGTTCGTGCCTTGTCAAAACTAGATGATTTGGCTTATGAGAAAAAATACCAGCGTGATCAAGAACTAGAAGCCATCATCCGTGGAGAAGACCAGCGTATTCTCTTGGTGATTGGACCATGTTCATCTGATAATGAGGATGCAGTCCTCGAGTATGCCAAGCGCTTGTCTGCCTTGCAAGAAGAAGTCAAAGATCGTATTTTTATGGTCATGCGAGTCTATACAGCCAAACCTCGTACAAATGGAGATGGCTATAAGGGCTTGATTCACCAGCCAAACGCGACCGAAGCCCCTAGTTTGATCAATGGAATCAAGGCTGTTCGCCAACTGCACTATCGTGTGATTACCGAGACGGGTATGACAACTGCTGATGAAATGCTCTACCCAGAAAACCTTCCTTTGGTGGATGATTTGATTTCTTATATGGCTGTTGGAGCTCGTTCTGTAGAGGATCAACAGCACCGTTTTGTAGCGAGCGGAGCAGATTTCTCAACAGGGTTTAAAAATCCAACATCTGGAAATCTCAATGTTATGTTTAATGGGATTTATGCGGCGCAAAATAAGCAGAGCTTTCTCTTCCTCGGCAAAGAGGTGGAGACGACTGGAAACCCTTTGTCTCATGCCATTCTTCGCGGTGCCTTGAATGAATACGGGAAAAATATTCCTAACTACTACTATGACAATTTGATGGATACCATTGCCCAGTATGAAAAGATGGGCTTGGAAAATCCCTTTATCATCATCGATACCAATCATGACAATTCAGGCAAGCAGTACATGGATCAAATCCGTATCGTTCGCCAGACCTTGATCAACCGTGACTGGAATGAGAAAATCAAAAAATACGTTCGTGGTTTTATGATTGAGTCCTATCTGGAAGATGGACGTCAAAATGAGCCAGAAGTTTTTGGCAAGTCTATCACGGACCCTTGTCTAGGCTGGGACAATACGGAAGCACTTGTTCGCGAAATCTACCAAACGCTAGGAGAATAAGATGGCATTTATCGAAAAAGGTCAAGAAATAGATATTGAAGCAATCAAGGCTGCAACTCAGCTGTCACCTGAAGTCTTGCGTTATAAGGAAGCACGAGATCGAGAGTTGGCAGCCATCATCTCGGGTGAGGACGACCGAATTCTTTTGGTGATGGGACCTTGCTCTTCTGACAACGAAGAGGCTGTTTTGGAATATGCCCGCCGTTTAGCTGACTTGCAGAAAAAAGTTGCGGATAAAATCTTTATCGTCATGCGAGTCTATACAGCTAAACCTCGTACCAATGGAGATGGCTATAAGGGCTTGATTCATCAGCCAAATGCTAGCGAGGCTCCTAGTCTCATCAATGGTTTGCAAGCTGTTCGTCAGCTCCACTACCGTGTGATTACCGAAACGGGTTTGACGACAGCTGATGAGATGCTCTATCCGTCTAATCTCGTTTTGGTCGATGATCTGGTCAGCTACCATGCTGTAGGAGCTCGTTCAGTAGAAGACCAGGAACATCGCTTTGTAGCCTCTGGGATTGATGCTCCAGTTGGGATGAAAAATCCAACATCTGGGAACCTTGGGGTCATGTTTAATGCCATCTATGCGGCTCAAAACAAGCAAACCTTCCTTTACCATGGCCAAGAAGTGGAAACTTCAGGAAATCCTTTGACCCACGTTATCCTTCGTGGTGCCATGAACGAATATGGTAAAAATGAACCCAACTTCTACTATGAAACCCTCTTAAATGCCATCAATCGCTATGAGACTATGGGACTTGAAAATCCCTTTATTATCATCGACACCAATCATGACAATTCTGGCAAGCAATATATGGAACAAATTCGCATTGTTCGTCAAGCCTTGCTGAATCGTGACTGGAATGAAAAGATTAAAAAGACGGTTCGAGGCTTTATGATCGAATCTTACCTAGCAGATGGTCGCCAAAACCAACCAGAGGTCTTTGGTTGCTCTATTACTGACCCTTGTCTAGGTTGGGAAAATACAGTGGCCTTGGTAGACGAAATTTATACTACCTTAACAAAATAAGTGAAAAGGATGGAGTTGGGGGAATCTCAACTCCTTTTGATGAAAATGATAGTTGGACACGGAATCGATATTGAAGAATTAGCTTCTATACAAAATGCAGTTGAAAAAAGAGAAG
>ERZ773207.429-NODE-429-length-15485-cov-3.028970_pt1 | contig 15485 bp, 18 predicted proteins | sample MGYA00580997_ERZ773207 | MGnify/ENA primary metagenome ERZ773207 (study PRJEB29015, sample SAMEA2738170) | human oral metagenome | biome: human oral; feature: human-associated habitat; material: saliva | place: China | collected 2239 ... | reverse complement strand
TCTTATCTAGGTTTTCAGATATAAAGTCTCTTATTATATTTGTAACTTCAGATAAGAACTTAGAAACACCATAAGTTTCTAAGCCTTCCATTCTACAAATAGTATTAAGTGCTGAGTTGAAATCGAGTATCGCACAAGTTACATGACTTGGCTTTATTCCACCCCAGTTAATATTAAATAAATCTGAGATTCTCTGTATACAAATTTCGGCAGGGATTTTGTGTTCCTTCATTCTTATCACCTACCTTATATCAAATCTTCAGATACTACATCTATATACCACTTAATATTTTGCATATTAACTTCTCCACCACAATACATTTCTATATAGTTCATAAGATACGGTATACTTCTTTTTACAAATAGTGCCTCAAATATCTCCTCTATTGTGTCTATAACGCTATATACAATATCATTAATAGAAGATGATATACAAATACTATTTATTATATCCATAAGTATTTCTGAGTTAATACAGGCTCTTAAGTAATCCATCATCATAATACAATCTTCACTCATATTGTGCTTATTGTACATCTCATATATTGCGGTTGCTATTGCAAGAGATACAAGTATACAAGTTGTATTATTTCTTGACTCTTTTGAACCAATATAGATTGCCTTATCATCACTTATAAGTCTATACTTGTATTCTTCAGCTTCATCTACATTTGCAAAATACATATCTCTATACTCTTCCCAAGTATACTTTATGTAATATGGACTATATCTATTTCCAAACTTAGTATCATATAGTAAATCAGATAAGACATATCTTTTTGCTGATATTATATTATTTTCAAGCATATATTGAATTGATGATTTATCATCATAGTTAAGAAGTATATCTTCTAAATCACTTGCCATCGCTTCTTCTGCTATGATATTTAGAAGTCTTTTCTGAACATACAAACTTCTTTCTTGTGCATCTTTATCAACATCATTATTTATTTGATTAAGATAGTATCTGAAGTTTCTTATGTCTTCTATAGTTATTATACTCTTATTCTCAAAGTATTGCAGTTTCTCAGACAGCATGTCACAATTAAATCTGTGTATTATTTTATTCAGTCTTTCGATGTCATTGTGAAGATAATACTCAAGTATCTCAACGACATCTATTTTATTCATTATATAATTCTTTACTACTCTATTTAACTTATTTGCTACTTTAATATCTAATTTCATTTGTAATAAGCCCCCTTAATATATAGTCTATAAGAATTATCATTATGTCTTTTGAATAAGGCATAGCTACATTCTCATTAAGTATATTATATATACTCATAACTTTAACTCTTACGGGTACTCTATCTTCCCCTTGGCTATATATTAGTTTTTCATGATACGCCTTTCCTATAATGGTAAGTAGCATATCATCATGTACCATATAAACTCTTTGTAACTCTTCATCTACTGAAGTTAAAGGATGATTATATCCTGCAATAAATCTAGTTTTATCTAGCTCATTCCATACAGTTACTATACGATTATCGTCTTTATTATAGATGATATTCATTCTTTCAATATGGGCTGAGAGCTTTCGTCTCAGCCTTTTTGTATCCTTTTCTACCTCTTCTTCAAAGTACCCTCTTTCTATCATCTTTAAATAGACATGATGTGGTATATATCTATCATCAAATGAAAGCCTCATATTACCACTCCTTTCCTTTGAAGAATGTTTGTACATATATTACACTAGCCATAAGTATAGAAGCTACAGTATACTTCATGGCGTCTGTAAAATCATCAGACTCAAAGTCTTTCTGAAGTATCATCATATATGTCGCAAGAGAACCAGTCTTCATCTTACCATACCAAGACTTATCGTAATCATAATCATAACATATAGACATATCTATCGGCCATTCTGTAAAGTATGTGATTACGATATGTGCAAGATATGAAGCTAGTTTATCTGTATCCATACTCTGCAATTCTTTAGTTCTTGCTCTAAAGATATCTCCAAACATTATTGAAAATGCAGTTATAAATACCATCATAGCATCTTTATGTGAAGATACTCTTAGTTTATGGTATACAGTTAAATTCATATGCTCAAAATACTCATCATAACCGAAGTCTTTAAATAGTATAGTCTCAGCTGCAGTTTTAATATCGTATGTCTCATTTACGTCATATAAAGGGTCTTCTACCCCATCAATTATTTGACGTCTAATCTCTGTAGCTAGTTCATCGCTATACTCATCTTCCCACTCATATCCACCTTCTTCAGTACATAACATATGCTTTACATTAGAAGTCCTATCTCCTGCCTCTATAATGGCTCTTCTTATCTCATAAGGATTTATAATATCATAGATATTAGATATATTAAGATGGGACTTAAGCTGTGCTTTAATATCGTCATAGATATCTACTCCTGTGAGCATATCATCAGTTTTCACAATATTTTTAAGTATTCTTCCTCTTGGTATTATATGTGGATGAATTCTCATATTATAAGTCTCCTTTCTAAATAGTTCTTAAACATCATACAGATACAAGTAAGTGCCATACTCTCTTCTTGTACATCTCTGTAGTTATATAGAAACAGCATACCTACATCATCTTTTTGTACACACTCAACTATTGACTGTGGATACTCAAATGCAAGTGTACCTTCAAACATATCATACTCTCTAAACTCCTCATATCTCTGTCCATATAGTTTTATTATATCACTTCTAAGCTCATGAGATATATTAAATAGTACAGTAGTTACATAATCTGTAAGTAGAGTATAAGGAGCATACTTTATAGCTTCTATCTCATCTTCTTTTGATAGGTGCTGATACAAGTCTACAAAGGTATCATAACACACTTCAAAGAATGTTATCAAATCATCAGAATCATAAAGCACTAAAGACCTATCTGCACATATATCAGCATTTTCTGTTGCAATATAAGGGTCAGTCAAAAGATGCAACTCCCCATACCCTTCATCTATTATAGTCTCAGGATATCCTTCTTCTGGCGATATATCACGACCATTGAATATGAAATCTACTACATCTATTTCTTCAGGTATATACATTCCAAATGCCTTTATAGCATTTCTATAATCATCAGCAAATTCATACACATTATCATAATCATAGTATTCAACCTCACTACCATAGTTAGATACATCATACAAAGAATACTTAACTAAAGATTTAAGCTTAGTCCCTTCTAAGACATCAGTATCTATGTCTTCAATTATACTATCTATCATTGACTCATAATCCTTTGACATTTTAAGTATTGCATTCTCAGGTTGCCCAGTTCTTAAAAGTTTCATATATTCATTACCTTGTAATGATAATATTCTTTTCCCCAAATTCACCTTCACTCACCCCCACTACATATTTTAAAATACCAGCTATAGTATTTCTAAGTATTAAGTCTAGTCTCTCATCATTATTCTTCGGAACGTAGAATCTTATATATGGAGCATACAGCATAAAGTCATAGTACACAAACATATTGTGCAAATAGAAATGCAGTTTCTCCATTAACTCTTGTGGATAACACATCACATACATATCCCAAATATATCCTTTCTCTTTTCCTCTTATATTACATATAAACCTTACAGAGTATTCTATCAAGAAGTCTACAAACTTATTAACAACCGTAACCCCATATATTATAACATCTCCATCATATAAAGGTATTTCACGAAGTTTTAACTTCTCTTTATTCTCATCTATTGCTTTCCAAAAGAATCTAAAATATGTGTCATAAAAATAACTGACACTGTATATTTTACCTCTATGTAGAAAGCTTATACTTGGGTCACACCCTGCAAGGGTATTCTCTATTCTTGTACGCCTTATTTGTTCCTTTAAAGATAACTTTACAATTTTCATCTTTTTCTCCTTTTATCTGCATTGGAGTTTTAGTAAGTAACTTTCTTACAGTCTTAGCTATAGTAATCACTATAAGATTATATAGTATCTCCACATTCATCTTGGAAAATAACTCTTCTCGTATCCTTTCCATGCACTCCGATACAATCTCATCTTTTGTATATCCTTTGAATGTTGTATCCATTTGTATCTTTTCATACGCTGGAATGTAGTCTATAAGTTCAGGAACTCTCCTTTCACTTTTTCCTAAAAAGAACTCCTTTCCTCTTTCTATAAAATTTGTACCTACATCATATAGGCTTTTAATTGCTGTAACTATTGCCATAGCTTTTGTAATCATTAATGCCATCTCCCTTAATTAGATTGTCAAAAAAGAATGGTGTGGGAAACCCCACACCATATAAAGTTTATCTTACTTCTCTGTAGTTCTTATTACCGAACTCTACAGTGTATCCATCTCTTCTATTGAAAGAGATTGCGATAGCATATTGAGAATTTCTATTCAATATGTCATCTTTATTAACACAGTTATTTAATAACTCACACGCTGTTAAAGTTATTACAGTAGCAGTATCTAAGAACACATCTGATTGTCCTCCTGCTCTGTCTACAATGTGAGGTACACAATACTTAGAACTAAACTTATCTAAGCTTGGTTTTTCTTGAATTATTCCAATAGCTATTAAGTTTAAGTCATCTATTGGAGCTTTCAAGTATTTACTGTCAACTGTAATTACAGGTACAGTATTTAGGTATGAGTTATCTTCCCCATACGCCACAATTTTCTTAATTATAACTTCCATATTCTTTCTGTCGTTTTCATCGACAGTTTGTAGCTCTCTTTCTGGAGAGAATTCTTTCAAGTTAATGTCAAATGGAGTAGTTATTTCCTTTTGTAAAAACGCCGCTATGTCTCCTAGTCTCACATTAACTCTCAATGATATAATATCTGCCTTTCTTCCTTCCATTCTAATTCCTCCTTGATTATTGTTTATAAATGAATTTGTTCTTTCGATGTTTTCTCTTGTAGAGGCTTTAGTCTCTCTTACAGTCCCAAACATCTTTGCTTCTGCTGTCGAAGCTTTAGGTTTTTCAACCTTTTCTTCATGTACATGTGGTACATTAACTTCAGGTATTTTTTCTTCTTTCTTTTCTTCTACAGTTTCAGTAACCTCATCTATTCTAGGTTTACCAAATACCGCAGGTTTTTCTTCAGTTGTAGCTTCTTCTTTAACTTCTTCTACAACTTCAGTTGTAACATCTTCTTTCTTGTCCCCTTCAAATTCTCCGGGTTTGTTGAATTTACCAAATTTTCCAAATTTGTCGCTCATAATTTTTTCCTCCTTAAAAATTTTTATTTTGTATTGCTACACCTATATAATATATAGGCTAATTATTGAATTGTGCATTCTCCGACAGAATGCTATCGTATGTATCATCTTCATCGTATTTAATGGGAACGAGTTTTGATACCTTTTCGATATCAATACTCAAATGTGGGATATAGACATATGAAGGGTCAGCAAGTGCCTGTGCCTCCATATACGAACTATGCAGATGTTCGCAAATCTGTAAATCTTTCATTACCTTTAGCTCATTAATAAATACAGGGTCGTAGATAGGCTCATGTATTTCAAATCTACCTGAAGTTAAATACATAAGTCTTGGTATTCTGTATTCAAGCTCTCCTATCTCTACTATATCTTTAAATACTGTAATAAAGGATTCATCTCTTGCTTCTACAAGCTCATAAGTCTTTTTAATATCTATAAGAAAAGGCTCAAGTATTCTCATACAGATTTTAAATATCTCTTTCTCATCATCGTTCATTTGATATGAAGACATTATATTTCTTATATCAACTATACATCTCATTTGAGATTCTTTATCTAAATCTTGCAGTGTAAAGTTAATAGAATTGTATGCAAGTTTTACCATCTCCTCATTTGTCATAGATAAATCTCTTAAAGGGTTATAATCCTCATCTTCATAATCTACATTGTCATCTTCGTATCCTTCAACCTCATCTATTATTTCTCTATAATACTCTATAAGCTCTTTATAGGAAGGATTTAAAGGAGTCTGTATAACTGAAGCCAGATTATCTATAAGGTATGAGAAGTTATACTTAGTTGTAATCTCTCTTATAAAACTTCTTCCTCCCGCCATATCCATATTAAGAAGCAACTTCTCTAGTTTATCAAGCATATCTATTATGTCCATAGATGTAATGACATAAGGTACTATTTCAAAGCCTTGTGCTCTCATATGCTTTATTGCTATATCTACAAGCTCTACTACATCTTTTCTATATGAAAGTAAGTTATCTTCATTCATACTATTTATAATGGTCGTAACTATCTCTGTAAGACCTGATGACTGTCTGTACTCATTTTTAAGCTCATCTAAAAGATATACTTGTTTTTCTTCAGAAGCTCCATTAAATGCCGATGGGAATTTCTTTATGGTTAAGTATATTATCCCAGCATTATCTTCATAAGACAGAATTTCATCGGTTGTAAATTCATCAAATATTTGGTCAACTACATTTGGTGCATGAGTGATAGCATATAAATTTGATAGTGCCATATACTTAGTCTCTCTTGCACTCACCTCAAAGTTTATCATAATTCCGACATCTCCTTTATATTTTTCTTAAGTTATTAAAAGCATACACCATTGCATTTATACCATCGTCTGTAGGTAGCTCAATAACCTTATCAGGTTTAAACTCATAACTTCTTTTACAATTATTTATCATACATATTATAAACCATAAATCTGTAGTTTTATATACATCATACGACAGTGACTTAGGAGAATGAGTATACTTAACTATCTCAGACTCTGTAAGTGCTACTGGCTTTGTATCAATATATTGTGGTAATACATCAGTTATTAAAGCATCATTCATTTCTTCAAATCTGAATGTATCAAGTCTCATGTTATCATTCTGACTCTTTATATAACTAGCAAGAGTTTCAGGTTTTATATTCTTATTAAGCATCTAAATCCTCCCTGTATACTCTGAACGCATTATCAAGGGATTGACTTCTGAAACGAAGAACTGATTCCTTATTTCTGCCATATTTGAAAAATAAATAAATTAGCTTAGTTTCATGTCTATCTTCTACAAGATACTTTAGTTCAGTTATTATTGTCTTTCTAAGTCTTTTGTATTCTATCTGTCCATCTTCAAGACGAACAAGCTCAGGTTTATCACAAGCAAAGTGCCATATTGATAAATCTGTCTTTATACAAAATATATCATCAGCTTTATATGGTCCATTCTCTTTACATTTCTTAGTAAAGATTCTCTCTATCTTCTCCATATGAAAGCTTGTTTTAATCATACACAACATCTCCCCCAATAGGTACTTTATGTGGTATATGGAATATAACAAGATTTCTTGTATCCCCATCTAAGAAAAGACCAAGTAGTAAATCTCCGGGACTAACTGGTACATCATTTAATTTATAGTAATGGAACTTTTCAAAATGAGATTTCCCAGTATGTTTGTGATAGTGGTCGGCAGCTGTTGGTATCTCAGGTCCCGGTGGAATAGAAGAATACTTCTCTTCTATAAAGTAATCAGCAGTTTGAGCGTCCACATCTCCGTCATGATGTACTCTATAGTCAGTTGCATTCTTTGCCTTTATCTCTATCTTAGCATCTCCCGTATCAGCACCCAATCCTAAGATTGGTACACGGACATAAAAGTAAGGGTCAGTTATCTTTCCACCTTGTGTAGCATAGCAAGATACTGCTCCCTGTGGTATATTTACATTCATTCGTAAACCCCCTTTAAATTCGTTATTTCCTAAGGAAATGTTTGAAAAGTGGCTTAAATAAATCAAAAACACGCATATAAAGTATATATAAGGAGTTGATTATATTGGATAAGATGACACTAGATTTACAAACTAAAAGGATACATAGTGTAGGAATATCACAAGCAATCAATGTTAAAAGGTTAATAGAAGATTATTTAGATGAAAATTTTAAAGGTAAAGATATAGAAGTTTGCAAGTTATACTTAGGTCATGATAATGATTATTTTAGGTCTTTGGGATTTGATATTAAGTTCTCAGATATATTCAGAAGTGAGATGACATCTCCTATAGATTTATGCTACAGATTCATTGCTGAGAATCTACCGTATTGCGATATATTATTCGTACTTGTAGATGGTACTGTAGATAGAGATGTAACTGATGAGTTACTTGCAAATATACCACTTACATCACATATAGTTTACCTATACGATAATTTACTTACAGATTATTCAAACGGAGAGTTTTACAAAAGATTTGTAAAATGTGATACTGATATACAGACATATAATAGAAAGACAGATGTAAACCCAGCAATTAATATGCTACTTAATAAACTTAAGAAATATCAAGTTAAATACTTGACATCTCCAGAGTTTGCGTCATCTGAGTTTATTATAACTCAAGAGATATTAAAAGACGATGAACTTTTAGATTACGATAAGATAGTTCTAGTAAACGGAGAAAACTTAGCTGAATATAATATAAGAATAAGAGAAGCTTTATCGAGAACTTTCTCTCCTACTAAAAGAGATAAGATGATAAACTATTCTCCAATAACCGCTAAAGTCCATGTAGACGAATATGAAACTAAGATATACTATATACCAATATATAGTGAGCTTACAGTAGTTGATAAGATTACAGAACCTGAACCACTTGTAGCTCCTATCTATAGATTCAAATACACTACTCCTGATAATGAGGAGATAGAGTTTGAAATACCAGTAAACTTAGATTTCATTAATAACTTAAATGAAGGAGCTGTAGATAAAGACTGTGAGCTTTTGCCGCCTGTAGGATATAAGCTTTACTTCAGTTACGCTGTACCATTATATGCTATGTGTAAAAGATACGATAAGATACTTCTTATTATAAGCGATGACAGTATCTTAAATAAGTCAGTAGTCTATACAGCTATAAGATATGCTAAGAACAGTTTTAAGATTGTACACGGTTCTAATATCGTCTTAGAATAAAAAAAAATTAACATTGTTAATAATGAAGATAGATAGAATTTCTATATATTTCTAAAAATTAGGATTTAATATTTAACATATGACAAATGAGACGCTCACGTTATTCTATCTATCTTCACCATTATAATATATAACTCAGAAAATTAATGGTGAAGATGTACGGAATATTATTATGTCCGATAATTTAATGACTGGAAAATGGTACGGCGTTAGCCGTACCATAAATCTTAATCTATTTTTGTTGATTTATAATTCCCTCTAGGTTGATAAGTCTTTTTGAAATCTTTATTTGCACCGTCTTTTCTAAACTCTTTCTTAAATCCACCTTTCTTATCATTATTGAATTTCTTAACAGGTTTTTCATATCTTATATCTTTCTTAGAAGATTTCTTATGAGTTATAGATGATTTATTATTTACATAGTCTTCTGACATAAAGATTAATGTAAACTTTTGATTTCCGAAATACTTAAATCCGTCTATCTTTTCTTCCTTTTCATAGAAGTCCCATAATGGTTGTGGATTAGGAATTTCATTTATTTTTAATGAATCTGCTTCAAAGTGTTTGAAGTATGTTCTTTTATATTTTCCTTCAGCAAGTAGATTGACTCCATATATTACATTTGAAAGACCTACATGTCTGAATTTACCTGAGATTACTGAATTATATAAAGGTATTCCTAATTTACCTTCTTTACTTTTATATACACCAAATCCTACAAGTATGTCTCCTTCTTCTTTATGGTCTACGAATGTACTTATAACATTCCAACCAATCTTCAAATCATCTTGCTTTTTGTATAATGCTTTAAGTACAGCTTTAGCAGTTCTGAAGTTATCTTCATATTCTTGGATAGATAAGAACTTCCAGTTATTTGAATTTTGATATTGTTCAGCAAGGTCCATACTTCTGAAGTACCAATCAAGTCCTCCTATATGAAATTCTTTTCTTTCTTTCTTTTCAAAGTTTCCTCTTTTGTCAAATTTTCCGAACTTTCCGAATTGTTTTCTTTCCATAATTAATACTCTCCTTGTATATATTTATTAGACACTTACACAGTAATCTATTTATTAAGTTTAGGAAAAATAAGATAAATGGCTAGGGTTTCCCCTAGCCAAATACTTATATAACAGATTTACCTGATTGTGGCATATCAAGTTTAGGATAAGTGATTCCTTTAAGACGAGTAGCATGTCCTCTAGCTCTATTAAGTTTATCTAAATATCCTTGAGCAGCTTTGAATACGTTTACATCATTATCTATCGGCATACCAGTAAATTGTAATCCAACTTCAACGTGTTGATACTCACCTTTAGTAGTATTAAACATTGATAAGTTAGCTTGTTTAGGTAGCATATTAGTTATGTATGCAGAGTATATTACATATTGCTCAGTTGGGTCCATAGTGAAGTATATTCCTTCCATAGACATATTAGCAGGAGTTGGTGCTCCTTGGAAACCGAACATGTGTGTTACTCCGTCACGAATAGATAGTGAACCTTCAATCCAGTTAGTCATATAGAAAGTATAAAATCCACCATCAAGCTCAGCAACCATATTGATTGTGAACTCTCTTGCAAGTCCTGAAGTCTTAGAAATGTAATCCATTTGATATCCTTCAACACCGGGGTCTTTAGTTCCTATTTCTGCTTGTCTGTCTTGAACGAATTCAAGTCTGTTTGATGCAACCATTAGCATTTGTCTAAAGAATGCTGTTTCTCTAGGGAAAGCAAATTCCATAAACGCAGCCATTTGAGTTGGCACGAATACTCCACGACCTGTAGTATAGTGATGAAGAGCATTAAGAGTTCTTCTTGATACTATACCGGGTTTTAAGTAGTGGAAATCATTCGCTGTTATATCATAAAGGTGGTGAGATTTTAGATTGACTCCATCACCTTGTGATTGTGTTATCTTATTTCCGAAATAATCAAAAGCCATTTATTCTCCCTCCTTATGATGCACTTTCAACTAAGTGTCTGTAGACATTTAATTCAAGTTTGTGTGATTTATTTGAACCGAATAGAGTTAAATCAACTGAGTGAGTTAATAACCCTTCTGCTTGAGCAAATGTATCTTCATAATAAGCATTATAAACGATACTTGCACATTTACTTCTAAATTCTTCTAAGTCTTTATTTACTATAGCTTGTACTGTAGCAACTTCAGATTCTTTTTGTAAGAAGTGTCTATTTCTATTTAATGTATCAGTTATCTTCTTCATAATTCTTCCGATTAAGAAAGCGTTATGGTATTCTTGAAGTATAGATACTTTATAAGGGTCAGCAGATGCCATCTTTTGACCATCTAAGAAATATCCCATCTTAGAAGAACTTATGTAGTTCCATCCATTAGTTACAAGATAAGTCTTGTCTTCAATATCAGTTAAGATATTGATAACTGGAGTTATTGTACCAGCAATAGGTCCACCAACTATTCTATTTGCAAGAATAGGATTTGACCATCCATCTTTAACGAATTCAACTTGAGCATTTATCATTAAGTATGTAATAGGTACATTTAATGTCTTTTGCTCATCTGTGTCATAGTAATCAGCCCAGTTTACTTCTTTTAGACACATATAGTTTGTCATTTTAAATCCTTCATCGAAAGATTTAAGCTCAGCTATAGATTGAATCTTGCTTGGACAAATAGTTGCGATTATATCTCTTCTTTTTGGAATAGATGTAAAGTTACCTATCATTTCCTTTACAGGAACTGGATATCCAATATCGTATATAACGTCAGCTGGAACTTCATTGAAGTCTAAGATAACTGGTTCAAGTCTTCCTTCAAAGAAGCTTTTGCATAAGTCTTCATATATCTTAGTATTACCAGTAGGAGTAGTAACTTGTAAGTTCCAATCGAATTTACCTTTTAAGATTTCTCCGTTTGTTCCTTTATCAAGTCTTACTCTATCTATATAAGTAGATTGGTCTTCAAGTAAGTCAGAGAAGAATCCGAATCTTCCGTTTCTTCCGAATATTGTACATAAAGCTGTAACTGGAATATCATCTTCTTCAAGAGCAGCTTTAACTATTTGAACTTTTGCAAGTTCTCCTTCCATCGCTGTTTTAGCAAGAGCAGATGCTCCAAGTCCACCTACAGCAGTTTCTAAATCTTCTTCTAACTTTCCTAAAGCTGCTATTACAAGTTCAGCAAGTTTAGTATGGTTAGCTTCAGAAGCATGTACATTTAATTGATAAGATTGACTGTTCAAAACTTGTTTGATATTTAATGGTACAACATCATATCTTGAATCTTCAACAGCATTTATCTTATATCTTTCTCTTTGGTTTTCAGATAAGATTACATCCATTTGATAAATGTTATCTTCTTTAGAAGACACAGTTCTCATCTTTTGGAATACAACTTCAGTCTTATTACCTAATATACCAGCACCAGTTCTCATAAGAACGTAAGCAGGAACTACATCAGTATCACTATCTTTTGAAGGAGCGATAAGCTCAGCATCTGCTTTTCTCTTTAAGTTTTGGTGATTTTCAGAAGCATATGAAATTGTAGGAGCTTTAGTTAAAGATACTTCAACCCAGTCAGTATTAGCTGTACCGTCAGTAGGTTGAGCGTCTTGCCAAACACCAGTTTTCATAATGAAATATTTCTTCTTAGGTGTAGTAGTATCAGCTGGAGTGATACGAACATTTAAAGACACATTGGCATTTTTAGACTTTTCATCAGTAAGTCTTCTAACATATGTCCAACCACCAGCTCTTAGGTTTTTGATTATAGCTTTACCTATAAGACCGTGACGTTTGAATGTTTGTTTTCCATAAAGCTCAGTAAATTGAGATTCCATAGTAACAACCATTATTCTATCATCAGGACCCATATCTGCAAACACTGGCGATAATTGTCTATTAGTATTATCTAGTGGAGAAGATGGTAACTTCACTTCGCTATAGTCATTTATTTCCACATAAGTGTGTGGGAACATTTGTTTTGTATAATAAAATATAGCCATTTATATTTACCTCCTATTGTTATATATTTTTTTAAAATTATCTACCGATTTGTTCGTTTTGGGTTTTTTAGTGGGCTTTTTAACATATATTTGTAAAATGACTTGGTTATAGAATTCCTACCTTTTAGGATTTATATAAAGGGAAGAGACATAAAAAGTTTCTTCCCGATGAGAAGACTTTTACCCCTTCCCACAAGCTACCCCGAAAGGGGTAGCATAAAACAAGCCCAATAGTTAATAGAAGGAGGTAATGAATATGGAAGATACAACTCAAAATAAATTCCAAATGAATGGTGCTTCTGATACTTTTAAGAAAAGAACGAAAGGAATACATCCGAAACTTCAATTATGGCTTGGATATATGCTCGCTACTTGTCCTGTGGATATATTTATATCTGAAGGAGTAAGAACGCTTGAAACTCAGCAAGAATACTACTCTCGTGGTAGAACTAAACCCGGAACTATAATTACTTGGGTTGACGGTATTAAATCTATGTCTATGCACCAAATCCAAAGAGATGGATATGGACATGCTGTTGATGTATATTATGTAGGATGGAAAAATACAGACCCTGCAAATGACCCTAGATGGCAAACTATCTATGAACATGCAAAGTTATGTGCAAAGATGTTAGGTCTTCAAATGGAACACGGTAGAGACTGGAAAAGAATAGATTCTCCTCATCATCAATTAATGGAATTTGATGTTGTCGAAGTTCAAGAGTTTCAAAACATGAAATCAAAAGGTATCAATCAAAGAGGATAAAAAAAAAAAATAAAGGCAGGGGAAACCCTGCCAATATTTTTATTTCAAATATTTCCAAAACATAGCATCCATAGATTCTTTTTCGTAAGGTTCGCCTAACGCATTTGCAAGTCTTATGACTTCTTTATTTTCTTCCTTGAATGAATTTACATATTCTCTTGCCACTCTTTGTAACTCTACTATGCTTTCAGTATCCTTTTCAAATATAGTTTTACAATGAGAAAGAGTGAATTCCTTTATCTTTCTTTTCATCTCTTCCTTATCTTGAATATTTGCTATATCTTCAATGTCTTTATCTATATTTTTGAAATCATATAGTTTAGAAAACATCTCATCATTCTTTATAAGAACTTGTGTCATAATACTATTATATCTATCTTTATCGCTATTGACATAGGCTTCTATCACATCTTCGTGTATAGCATATCCACATCTTAGGACACCATAGTAAGCTCCTACATCTTGCATAAAACCTAGCATTGCAAGTATCGCTTGGAATAAATCATCATTCTTAACACCTTCATCAGTATAAGTTGTATACTTAGGATACTTCTTAAATGTATTTAAAAGCTCCTTTTCTATTTCATCTTTATCAAATCTTATATCGTGCCAGTTTGTGTATTCATACTCCATACGGGTATCAATACGCATACCATAATAATATGGATATCTGTCAGATAGAGCTTTCTCATTTAAAATCTTTATGGTCTTACTCCACTTATCTTTAACTCCTAATCTTTCATCATCGTCATAGATTTTATCATGTACCCAATCAATACTGTTCCATTTTCTTGTATAAGATAAGTCTAGTTCATCAATAGCTCTTAACCTATCTTTAAAGAAGTAATTCCACCAATTTCCGTTATCCATACTATCACCTATGCTTTCTTAGCTTCTGCTATTACTGGGTCTTCAGGGATATAGTCTTTATTTACTATAAACTCAGTAAGTATCTTATCAGGTAAATTAGAATTCATTTCTTCATGTACTTGACTTGCTATTTCTGCTGCAAGAGTGCTTACTCCATCATCTGCAAGTATTTCAATGAAGTTATCAGCTGAAACTTCAGGACCTTTCATGTAGTTATATACTTGTCTTGTGACATTTCTTATAAGCTTTCCTATTATATATCCTTCACCATAATCATCTACAACCTTATAGTTTAAGAAGTCAATGTCCCCTGTAATCTTAAATTCATTTTCAAATAAGACATCATTATCACAAGAATCCCCAAGCATATTTAAACTAAACATATTGCAAACTTCCATGTATGCGACATCTCCTTGCTTATCAAAGTATGTCTTATAAATAGCATTAACTTCTTTTACAGTCTTATCATCTGTATATTCATTTGTAAAAGCTACAATAACTGGGTTATTAAAATAGTATCCTATTTCTCCACACATTGCAGCGTATAGTGAAACATCTTCAAGTGTTTCATAATCATTTACCATATCTTCTCTATCAGGTCCAGTCATTGCTATAGGATTTACAAGTATAATAGTTAAGTCTAAGAAATCAAATTTAGGGTCAGTATTTTCTTTACCATTTTTTGTATATAACTCTCTGTGGTCATAATAATAACTTGCAATAATGTCAAGTCCTTCTATTGCTTTAAGTTCTACAAGTACCCTGTCAAATCTTTCCTTTTTAGTTAAGTTCTTCATTTTATATCACTCCCTACTGTTGCTATATATTGCGGTATTATAACATTTTCACATACATCATAGTAAACTCTATTTTCTACAAATACACTGATATGGTCTTTATCTAAGTTCTTTGCTATAAGCTTATAATCAGCTGATAGTCTATTAGTATTTAAGTTTATATCAAAAGAAAATGATGTCGCT
>ERZ773207.427-NODE-427-length-15507-cov-6.408491_pt1 | contig 15507 bp, 13 predicted proteins | sample MGYA00580997_ERZ773207 | MGnify/ENA primary metagenome ERZ773207 (study PRJEB29015, sample SAMEA2738170) | human oral metagenome | biome: human oral; feature: human-associated habitat; material: saliva | place: China | collected 2239 ... | reverse complement strand
CACCTGTCTCAAGATCTACAGGATAGCCTTCTGTGCTCATGGGACTAGCTTCTGCTAGTTGCTCGATGCGGGCAGCTTCCTCTGCTTCTGCTTGAAGAGCCTTCTTCTCTTCACGCTCGACAAAGCGCTCTTGCCTCCGCGTTTCTCGCTTCTCCATAAAAGCATGGAACGCCATCACTGCCTTCTCATACAAATCATAGACAGAATAAGAGCTCATGATCAGAACCCCTAGGAGAATTAAGAGAACACCAATAAAGTAAGTCCCAATGTTAGACAGCAAGAAGGCAACCGGTGTGTATAGAATCGCCCCTAGTACGCCTCCTCCTGCAAAAGAAGAGACGCGAAGATGGAGCAAATCCCCAAGAATCCGAGATAGGGTCGGTCCAATCGACGAGCCTTCAAGTTTTAGGACAGACACAAAATAAGCCTGATAAATCAGAAGCAAGCCTGCAAAGAGGCTCAAAAATCCTGATAGAGTTCCCTCGTGCTTTTCCACCCATTTAAAAAAGAAGAGATAAAAAATAACGGCCGTCATGGCTAGATAAGCTAAACTTCCTACTAGAAGACGGACGAGATTGTAGGCTACTAGTCCGAGTGCTCCTAGACGGAAAAAAGCGAAAATAAAGATGAAGGTCAATACCAGACTAACCACCATACGCCGAATTGCTTTTTTACGCTCGATCTCTGCCTTAGTAGGCCTCCGTGAAGATCGTGTTTTTTTTGTTTGATTACTGTTTGCCATAAACTTTATTATACCATATTTCTAGCACACGTCTCTAGTAAAATCCTGCAATCATTTTTCACCTAATTGGACAATGGATGAAGAAAAAATAAGGCTTAAAACCAGTTCTAGCCTTATTTTTTCAGTCTTTATGGTAAAGGAAGATCGAGAAAGTGTTGAGTGAAGCAAATAGACCTAAAATGATTTTCAAAAGATAAACATTCCATAGCTGTATGAAAAACAGTTATGGTAGGTCTAGCATTGTCTTTTGAAGCAAATGACAAGCAAGTAAATTAAGACTAGAGAGAAATCTCAGTTCATTCTCCGCTATCTGCTCAGTCCATCATATTTTGATTGTTCACGAGAACCAAAATCTGATATTGCTTTTGTAGATTTGAGATTTTTCTATGCTAGTGTTGAGTGTGTGGAACGTGGATTGTATCTTTTAAGGACCTCGCTTTGTGTGATGAGTAGAGCAGATAATTCAAACGGACTTATCTTAGCTTCCTCTCCAATGTTCAAGAAAGTCTTTTGAGCACCACAAAAGGCGAAGTCACAAACTCCGCCTCCTTCTACATATTTTTTGTTATAGCAGCATATTTTATTTGAAATATCAAGACTTATGCTTGATAAAGCTAGAAAACTTACCCTTTTCCAGCAAGAATATCTGATACTTTATACAATCCTGGGGAATATGTCCGACCAAATAGTTTTTTCGTCAAGGCATTAAACGTATAATGGTCATCTAAAATCAAGACTTCGTCATACGTTTTTAAGAGTGCAATAAAGTCATCGTCTGTTAAATGGGAACCATCTCTAGTATCGATATTTTCATTGCCGTGGTAATAACTTGTTGCGCTGTCGCTGTATGATGCCATTAAATCTAAAAATTCTTGGTCAGCCGACACAAAATTTTCTCTGGCATCAACATTGACATCCCACAGATAATAACGACTAGCATATTGGACAAAATAATTATCTACATTCTCCTTATCTGCTGTTACAACCAAAATTCTATCCGTTGACGAATTACTCTGACTTCCAGTAAACTGATGAATATCTTTTACGACCTCGTTTGTTTCCTGATTGTTATTGTAAACAATGCTATTATTTTCTGACAAGAACATTCCAATGGCATAAACTGTCAAAACAAGGCTCGCGTATTGGTACAAGTGTTTATTAAATAAGCTCTTGTAAGACCTAGCATTACGTTTACTAATGATTTTTTCATACAGACACTTGTCCATTACCCATGCTAAAGCCATGGTCAAACAACCAAAAGCAAAGATAACGATGCTCGAAGCATAGCGCTCAAATCCTGCTAATTCTAACGCTTCATCAGTCGGCATTGCTGTCAGATACATGAGTAAAATGCCAATATAGTAAGTCACAATCGAAATATCAACAAATCCCCAAGTCAACAAGACAAATTTCTTATATTTCAAACGAATGCCAATCACAATAAAGGCAATCAGCATAATCAGATTGATTATCAAAATTCCATTGCTTGCCAAACTGTCAAACGTAAACACCGATTTGACAAAAAGAGTGATAATTTTTTGTGGGTCGCCTGACAGATTTCCAGTCAATACCTGACCAAGTTCTGACATGGACACCGCATGCTTGGCACTTGAGGCATTTGGGAAATTATCCGTCACATGCTTTTGCCAAATAACAAAAGGAAGACAGCTGACTAGCAAGGTCATTATGAGCAGCACTAGTGCTTTTAAACGTGCTCTTTTACGAACAAGTAAACGCACAATACAAACCACATAAACTACTAAAACGAGAGCGACAAAGAAAAGTCCACTTACTTTGACGATACTTAATAATCCAAGAATTACCGCCGTATTTAGCGACAAAAACCAGAAACGATTACGATAGACAAAACAACCTGCTATGGCTGCCAAGGCCAAGGCAGGAAGCAGAAAATCAACCAGCAAATTATTTAATCGAATAGCAACGTTGAACGTATTAAAAACAGCAAACGAAGCAAAAATCATGCTAACCATTAAGACACGTCGATCATCACGAAGTGCCGCAAACATGGCATAAAGACTGGAAGCAATCAAGAAGAATTGCCCGACCAACATACTACCTTCTGAAAAGCCTACGATAGTCGTGAAAAAATAAATAAAAAGTGAACTTCCAACAGGATAGGTATAATAACTAATAATCGTATCCTGCTGTGTTGGCAAAGCATTATTGATATGGAAAAATTTTACAATCGTTGCCCAATGCGTAAAATTATCATAATGTAAAAGCGGTGAATGCCAGAGCGTTATTCCAAACAAAAGCAAATAAGCCATCATTCCAAGCGCAATATAATCAAGTCTCCTAAAGCGATATTTCTTTTTCCATACCGCCCAAAGATAATAAAGACTCAAAAGACAGCCCAAAACAGAAATGGCATACACGGTCTGCAACATAAAGCCTAACAAACTACCAAGGTACAATACCAATGTAATGACTGAAAATGTAAACACCCATGTCAGACTGCGATTCATCTTCACAGTATTACGGAAAAAGGCATTGTACCCCATGGTAATCACAAAGAACAACAGTAATCTAGCAATACTAATCATACTCTCCCTCTCCATTCATTTGCTAAGGCTTTAAAAGCAGGTAAGCTATCCAAATCCGCTAAATTGGTAACTCGATAAAGCGATTCGTCTCTATCAATATCATAGGACACAAAAGTCAACTGAATTGGCAAATCTTTGTAGGTAAATGCGACATTCGGTTCTTTTTTAGGATTTGTCAATTTTCCAGAAAATGTCATGTAATAATAATCTGTCTTTCTAAGCTGGCATTTTTTTCCAGCAACCTGAACCTCTTCATTAACACGAACTTTCGGAAAAGCTACTTGGTCATAGGCTGAAACAGGACGTTCATTATTTTGGAAACGTTGACTAAAGTTCTCAAATAAATCATCCCATGTTGTCATCCAAGGGTCTTTTTCCTTCGGAAGATTGTGATTAATGCGGTCATAAATGTACTGATAAAATTCGCGCTTATCAGCTTCAGGAATTTCTGAAAATTGAACGCCGTAGCGCCAACCATTATCAATCGCAAAAACACGAACAACATGACCTTTTACCCTCGCATGGTAATCACGTGATTGCAAATTAAGCGTCAGTTCTTTTTCTTTCGGCAAATACAATGGTAAATCCGTATAGAATGAAATCCCCGTTTCTGAAATATCACAGACTCTCACTTGGTAAGAATCATCATCAACCTCAATAACCATAGCTTCATCAACAGTAAAACGCTCACTTGAGCGATAAATCGGACGACCAAGCGCACAGAAAATCGCAAAGGTCAAATTGATGATATGATAAATCAACCAAAAACTGATCATACTTCCATAAAAAAGCTCTGAACCAAATTTTCCATAGTTAAAAGTCACCAAACCATAAACGGCTAATCCCCATAAAACAAGATAAGGAAGCGCATAAAGGTACAACGTCCACGACGTATCATTTCCCTTACGTGTCACCTTAAATTTTTTATTGCTAATGCCAAAGGACTCCAACATCATGGGAATAAACAAATACGGAGCAAAAATCGTTTCCACAATTTCTCCCCAAACCTGTGTTCGGTATTGTTTTGAGACTTCTCGCATTGACAAGTGTGTCAATGCGTAACTTGGCAACCAGAATAGGAACAGTAGCCAGATATTTGACACCACCACACGCACATGGAAAACCGTATATAAAATCGGTGCCAAGATATACAATAACCGTCTAAAGAAAGACCACCAATAAAGATAGCCATTAATATAAACAATTCTTTGCCCCTTTGTCAATTTGGGATTAAAGAAGATATTCATATTGTAGCTACTGCGAATAACGCCACGTCCCCAGCGCGAGCGCTGTTTGATGACACTCTTCAAATCTGTTGGCGTTAACCCGCTAGCCATTGGACTTTTCGTCGAATAATTTACATAACCAGCCGCATTCATCCGAACACCTAGCTCGAAATCCTCCGTAATGGTATCTGTCGGAAAACCACCAACATCTTCAATCGCCTTGCGGAAAATAACCGTATTAGACCCCGTATAAACCGCTGCACCGTGCGAATTATTGCAAACATTAATTTCTTTGGAAAAGAAATCTTGTTCGTTTGGTAAGGTTGATTCTGAAAACAAGTTAAATTGGAAAATATCAGCATTGTAAAAACTTTGTGGCGTTTGAATCAAACCAACTTTTGACTTATCATAATCGTCACCATTTTCATAAGCCTCAACTTGTTCAACAAAATAAGGCACAGTTTCCAACAGGAATTCACGATAAGGAATCATATCCGCATCAAATGTCGCCACCAAAGGTGATGACGTCTGACGTAAAGCATTATTGTAGTTTCCTGATTTGGCATCTTTATTATCCGCCAAACCAAAATAACCAACACCAAGCTCATCAGCCAATTTGGCAACTTCTAGACGATTGGTATCATCACAGACGTAGATATGCACCTTAGACTTATCAGGATATTCCATAAAAGTACAGGCATTAATCGTCTTATAAAGCAACTCTGGATCCTCATTATGCGTTGCAATCAAAACATCCACATCTGGGTAACGCTCCTTAGCAATCTCAGGCTTTTCAAGCTCAAAGTCCTTTTGCTTATTCCAAATGAGAATGTAGCCTGTAATGGCTGAAACTACCTCACTTCCCCACAATAAAATCCCAAAGATCAGCGCAAACCATGAATCATGCCACGGAATAGTCGCCACCAAACGCCAAGTTAAATAAAAGGCAGTCGTTACAAATGCAACGAAATAGAGTATCCTCTTATTAGCCTTCATTCTCGCCTCCACTAAAAATCAAAAGTTTTTGCACAAAATAACTGACAAAGAAAAGTGTACCGTCAACTAAAATCTTCACCAATGAAATTGGCAGCATCGTCAAGGCATTTCCTAGAACTGTTACCAATAAACTTGACAAAACAATCTGTACTACCACCAAAGTGAAGTATTTTATCGCACTATTTGATTGACCTCGTTTAAAGACCACCTTATGATTCAAGGTAAAATTAACAACAGATGATATCGCACGCGCTAAAATCGAAGCTAACGTCACCGCACTAAAACTCAATCCATTAAACAAAGAAATTAAAATCGTAAAAGCAACAATATCAACCAAGAAGGAAAACAATGATGAAAAAATGTACTTGAAGAAAACCTTGTAAATTCTAATCGAGTCACGAATCGCATCAAAATGCGACGACTGATTTTCATCCAAATAAATCGTTGCAATGCCAACTTCACAAATCAGAATATTGTCCTCTTTTGCCTCAAGTAACATATTCATCTCAAATTCATACCGTTCACCCTCCACGGTTAAGAGTTTTGGCAACCATGACATAGGAATCACACGAAGCCCCGTTTGCGTATCAGAAACGTTCATACCTGTCATAGCCCCCAAGACGTCTCTTGTCAATAAATTTCCAAATTTACTACGTAAAGGAACAGATTTTTCAAATGTTCTAACACCCAGCACCAAACTATCAGGATGTTGCAAAAATTCAGCCAAACATTTCATCATGTCTTCGTAGGTATGTTGACCATCAGAATCAATCGTCACAATTCCTTTGGCATTAGGAAAATTGTCCAAAATATATGAAATAGCCGTTTTTAAAGCACGACCTTTTCCTTTATTATCAGCGTGTCTTTGCAAATGACAAGCATAGTTACTCTGCGCTATTGCAAATAACGGTGCAAAATCAGCTCCACTACCGTCATCGACTAGAATAATGTCAAACATTTGATTTTCCTTATCCCGAATATTTTTCAAAAGTTCCAACAAACGGTCATCAGGTTCATAGGCAGGAATGACAATAACAACATCTTGAAACATCATCGACGTTCTCCTTTTTGACTTTTATTTTCGTACATTTTCTTATCAGCTATTGCAAAAAAATCAACGAAGTTTTTATGTGATTGATAAGAGTCCGTATAAGCACCTAAAGATGCTGTAATCCCCATATCTTTGAGAGTCATTTCTGCTTGAACAAGTTTTATTAAAAATTCAGCTTGATTTTCAGAAACTCCAGGGAGTAAAACCGCAAATTCATCTCCACCTAACCTTGCTATTACAGCACTTTCAGGCATTATCTTCGTTAAAATATCACCAAATTCAATTAGAATCTTATCTCCCGTAGCATGTCCAAAGGTATCATTTGCTTCCTTGAATTTATCCAAATCAGATATAATAACCGTAATTTGTTCTTCTTTACGTGTCAGACATTCCTCAAAAGCAAGCTCAATATATCGTCGATTATGAACCCGTGTTAAAACATCTTCGTATGCCATCCTCTGTATTTCAAGTTCATGAAGTCTCTGCTCTGTAACATCAAGAACAAAACAAAAAACACCAATCACTTTTTGGCGATTGTTATAAATGGGAGAATACATATTTTGCCAGTAAAGCGTTTTGTCGCCTGTCTTAATAGTATCCATAAATATAAACGTTTCACCCTTTTTCGCACGATCAACATTTGCTTTTAAACGCGCAGCATCTTCACTATTAAGATAATTCATTGGAAAGTCACCAATTTTGGGAGTGAAATAAAAGATTTCTTCCATGAGCCGAATATCATTCTTATTAACCGCAATAAAACGATAATCTAAGTCTACAGCATAGACGTTAATAAGTTTCGAACTCTGTAAGATAAAGTGGGATAGCATATGCTGTCTTCGATTAAGGTAAGATGCTAGGGTCCAAAGAACTAGTATTCCTATAAAGATTGCTAAAACGATGGGATTATCATGGTCAATCAAAACATCATCATACACTAAGCGCATTAATAACATTAACGTAGCAAAAATACTTAAGTACGTTAACAATCTTTGATGCTTGATTAAAAAATCACTTACTTTTCCTAATACCATTACAGCCTCACCATTCTAAGTAGTTTTAATACCTTCAGCATCCAAACTGTCTGTAACAAAACGTCCTGTAAAACCACCGATGAAACCCGTAGCAGTATTGTCAATTCCTAAACGTTGTAGAATACGACTGACATTAATACCCTTACCGCCAGCGAATTTATCATCACTCTCTATACGGTTAACTTCACCAATCTCTACCTTGTCGATACGAACAATGAAGTCGATTGATGGGTTTAGCGTCACAGTATAAATCATACTTCAATAACCCTCGTTTTCTCTTTTAATTATTTAAGGAGCCCTTCTTCCGAAGCATTTGTGATTATGGTTACTTTCTCAACCTCGGCTACCTTAGCATAGGTAACCTGACCAAGTTTAGAGGCATCAGCTAGAACATAGGCTTTTTGCGCATTAGCTATCACTGTTCGTTTAATGACTGCCTCTTCCATATCTGGCGTTGTGAAATAATTGGCATCAACTCCATTAGCACCAATGAAAGCACAATCAAAATTCAGTTGTCTGATTTGTTCCAGAGCTGTACTTCCAATAGAGGCATCTGTTGAATGTTTAACCTTACCACCAATAATCCTAGTACTAATACCGAGATCTACCAGCTTAACAGCATGATGGATAGAATTAGTCACAACCGTCACCTGACGATTGCTCAAATGTGGAATCAAAAGTTCATTCGTTGTACTAGCCTCAAGAAAAACGACATCACCTTCCTTAATCAAATCGGCAACATAGCCAGCTAATTGAGCCTTTTCTTGAACATTTCTGATAGCTTTTTGGCTATTGGCAATTTCTTCCTTTAGACCATGAATACTTTCAGCACCGCTATCAACACGTTTAAGTTGGCCATCTGCCGCTAACTCATCCAAGTCACGACGAATTGTCGACTCAGACGTATCACTTAATAAAACTGTCAGGTTTTCCAAAGCGACTAAACCATAAATAGAAAGAATCATATGAGACAACTCTATCATACTACAGAATTAATTGGAATTAAAGACAAAAATATCACTTTAACTAAAGTTTTTCAACACGAGACACATATTCAGGTGCAAGCTACGCTTGATTACACCCCTCCTAAGTGTTGTCATTGTCAAGGAAAACAAATCAAATACGACTTTCAAAAGCCTTCTAAGATTCCTTTTATTGAGATTGGTGGACTTCCTAGTCTTATTCGTTTGAAGAAGAGAAGATTTCAATACAAAGACTGCCATAAAGTGACGGTTTCTGAGACCTCCCTTGTTCAGAAGAACTGTCAAATCTCTGAATTAGTGAAGCAGAAAACAGCTCAACTCTTGCTTAATCGAGAAGCTTTGACGCACATCGCTGAAAAACTTGCCATCTCGACCTCAACTGTGTATCGTAAGCTTAAACAATTTCAGTTCAAGGATGACCATTCTACCTTACCTGAAGTACTGTCTTGGGATGAATTCTCTTATCAAAAGGGAAAGCTAGCCTTTATTGCTCAGGATTATGAGACTAAGAAAATCATCACTATTCTTGATAACAGACGACAAACAACCATTCGTAATCACTTTTTCAAATACTCTAAAGAAGCTCGAGAAGGGGTGAAAATTGTTACTATGGATATGTCTGGTAATTACATCCCTTTAATCAAAACTATTTTTCCAAATGCTAAAATTGTTCTTGACCGTTTTCACATTGTCCAACATATGAACAGAGCGCTAAAACAGAATAGATAGTTATGCAAAAAAGAGGTATTTTTATACCTCTTTTTGTTCACTCTTCAATTATGCTGTCACTGTCCATTTACTGTCCTATATTGTGTAAAATATATAAAAGTTGTTAAGTTTACTAGTAGTTAAATCCCTTAAAATCAGTATTTGTGATGATAACAAGCCTAAAAAATTCTTGGAACAAGTTTTGCATATTCATCATTGACTAAAGAGGAGAGCCTCCCTAACTAGCACCCTACTTCTTACGCTTCGCCCTTTCCAATCCTTATCTTGGTCATATCCCATAAAAATAGCTTAGACATAGTCCAACAAATAGCCGTAGCCCTTTTCTTCCATCTCTGCTTTAGGAATGAATTTAATGGATAAACTGTTAATGCAGTAGCGAAGTCCCCCCTTTTCCTTGGGACCATCTGTAAAGACATGACCTAGGTGGGAATCTCCAACACGGCTCCGTACCTCGATCCAGGTCATATTAAAACTCTTGTCTTCCTGATAGGTTGCTACATCAGGACTAATCGGCCGGCTAAAGCTCGGCCAACCGCAACCCGAATCAAATTTATCTTTAGAGGAAAAGAGTGGTTCCCCTGTCACGACATCGACATAGAGGCCATCCTCAAACTGATTCCAATAACGATTTGAAAAAGCGCGCTCGGTATCATTTTTTTGTGTCACAGCATATTCTTCCACTGATAATTTTTTCTTAATCTCCTGATCACTTGGTTTAGGATAGTGACTAGCTTCAATCACAGGGTAAGAAGCCTGGTTGACATCGATATGGCAATAACCATTGGGATGTTTCTTTAGATAGTCCTGGTGGTAGTCCTCCGCCTTTACGAAATTAGTAAGGGTTTCTTTTTCTACCGCTAAAGGCTTATCGTATTTCTGTCCCACTTCCTCAAAAACTTGGCTAATCGTTGGGAGATCAGCTTGATCCGTATAATAGACCCCTGTCCGATACTGACTTCCCTGGTCATTGCCTTGGCGATTTTTCGAGGTTGGGTCAATGATGCGAAAATAATGCAGGAGCAGATCTTTCAGAGAGATCTTCTTGCTATTATAGGTGATGTGAACCGTTTCGGCATGGCCTGTTTGAGCGACCAATTCATATTGAGTCGTGGCTCCCTTCCCATTAGCGTATCCAGATTCAACATCGACAACACCTGGAACACGAGAGAAATACTCCTCTACACCCCAAAAGCAACCACCTGCTAGATAGATTTCTCGCTTGTCTTCAGGATTCACCTTTTCTTCCTTCTTTTTTCTCTCAGTCGGAGTCTAGCTTATTGCAGTCTTTTTGATCCGCTCAATTGTCTCCTTCGAAGTATTTAGAGTCCTGGAGCCCTTGACAAGGAAAAAGAAAGCCCAGCAAAGCAAGCCGATTTGAAGAACGGAAAATAGTTTCCATTTTGTTTCCATCTGCACTTCTCCTTATTGGATATCTTCTAGGATTTGAAGGATATCTTCCTTACTCGTATATCCGATCTGGGTCTTTACTAAGCTGCCATCACTAGCGATAAAGTTGGCCGATGGATAAGAGCGAATACCGTACTCTTTGAGCAAGTCTCCTTCAGTATCCATTAAAACGGGGAGATCCTTGTAATCCAAAGACTGGTACCAACTCTTAAAATCCTCTGCCGATTTCTCTCCATTATGGCTTGGAGCTACTACTGATAGAACCACATAATCCTTGCCTGCTTCTTCCTTGGCCAATTCATTGCTATCCGCTAGGGTAGAGAGGCAGGTCGAACACCAAGAAGCCCAGAATTTGAGATAGACTTTCTTCCCTTTGTAATCGGACAAACGGTAGGTTTTCCCATCGACTCCCTGCAAACTAAAGTCCACTACTTCCTTTCCAGCTTGTTGCGAAGTCCCCGACTTGGCTATTTGCTTACTTGTATTCTCCATTCTTTGGCTTGAACAAGCTCCCAATAAACCCAGACACAAAAATCCTGTCGCTACTAAGGTTAATTTTTTCATGACTTCCACCTCATCTTATTTTTTATTCCCTTGCTTTTATTTGGTTGTTTTCAACATACTACTTTCATGCATTATTTTCATATTTGACGCACATTTTTTACTAGAGGAAATCTCCCAGAGCAATAAAGCTGAATTAAAGAAAAAAATCCCTCTACAGATGAGAGAGATTGATCTTCAAAACTTGAATTTGATTAGAAGATGATTAATGTTTCGGATGAGAAACTCGTCATAAGAGTGAATTTGTGTTTTTTCTCCAGAGTTGTCTCGTCAGTAGCATAAAGTTCCATAACTTCTTGACCTTCTGGCGCAAACCAATGAATGATTTTATCAAACCATTCGCGTTCATTGTATTGTTTAAGGCGAAAATATCATTTTTCTATATATTTCATATTTTTTGCAACTTCCGGGTAGATATGTGCAAAATTTGTACCAAAAATATTTACTTTATCATTATTTACTTCATTCGATAACCTGATTGGTAAAAAATTAAATCATAGGTATTTAAATTTTTTCTCAACTGATCATATATTCTTCCTCAGCTCCAATCAATTTTTCGTTGATAGACTGATGGTTGATCTTCTAGATAGTTGATCTTTGATTCAACATCACCTTGAACAATTTCTCCTGTGAAAGTGAAAAGGATCCGCATATTGTTAGAGTCCTTCAAATCAGAATAGTTACCTCTATCAATTTTTTGTAAGTTTAAGGATAGATAATCATTCCCGTCAGCATATCCATCGCAATCAGGTACTTTCCAAACACTACGGTATGTATTATCTTTACCTAATAGACGATAAATATCAAATTCTTTTTTTGTGGCCTAAATAATTCAGGTCATAACTAATTACTTTGGAATATTCTTCTTCCCCAATTAAAGGAGGTGTCTTTAGATCTCCAGTAAACAGGCAATGTTCTGAATAGGTTATTACATAATCTTGACCATGGTAAATATAGCCTTTGTTCTCTTTTTGGCTAACTAAAACAAATTTTTGATCTTCAAAAGTTTGAACGGTCAAATGTGAGGCAAATTTCCTATTATTGTATTTTTTTAAAGGTACTATTATATAAAATATACCATGACAGTCCAGCAATTGATACAACTACAGCAATGCCAAATAGTATTTAATTCATATTAACATTCATTCTTATCACCATTTGTTTTCTTATTTAATTTGATCATCGTTCGACGATAAACCAAAGGGATCCCAAGCTTTATACCTCTACCTTTGAAATGTAATATATCCTTGTTTTGAGAAATTATATTCTATGTTATTTAAACCATAATATAAATCGGATGAGGAAACATCCCTTGCACTGCCTCCCTAATTCATAAACAATTTATAGGTTTCTACAGTCAGTTTTCTATCTCCACTTACAAATTGAGTGTTATTAAGATTCGATTCTCTATTTACTTCGTTTTTTATGGCAGACCCAAATAGTTTTACTGGTTCACTTTTATCTGAATATTCCCTTTTCTGTTCATTAATTTACATGAAATCAGCACATCCAAGTACAAGCCTGACCCTTATCTAGTCAGGCTTTTTGTTAGCTCTTTGTGGATCTTCCTCTGAGATAGTATATGGGATTGACCTAAACAGAGATAGACTCCATAGAACATCATCAGACTCATACAATAGCTTTCCGGAAGATTTTCTATGATGTAATGAACTGCATGAAAAATACTAGCATATAGCAAGGCCAGACCAATCCACAGTTTATGATAAAGCTTTGATTTCATTCTTAAAAGAAACTCTGCCTGCTTGTCAAGCGCCTCTATATGAAACTCTCCAAAACTTGGATCTCGTTCCATGGTCAGCATACGGCTGATCCATTTAGCAGTCGCCAACCAGCCCACTACAAGCAAGACAGTCTTATAAACCACAGAAATGGAATGGATCCAATAAGGGACTAGGATTACGAAACCAATGACGAAGGCTAGACCAACCGTCCACTTATCAAATCGAATGGGCTTTTTTTGATCATTCACATAAAGTTTCATTCTTATCATATCTAAGTAGTACTCTTTACCAGCAAAACGCATTATATAAATTAAACTATTTTTTCTATGCATTTTAAACCTCCTTACTGTACATATGTGGCAAGCTAGTCACTTTTTCACTTCAATAGTCTACTCCAGCTTTTGATTCTGTCAGTTTTTAGTAGTTCTTCTCACCAGACTTGCTATTAAATAGAACGTCAACTGTTCCACTCAAGGAAACCAGCACTTCTCCTCTTACTCCTTAATCGCTAGCCCATCGCCAACTTCATCCTCCAAGTATTGTTTTGCCATCCGAACAATATAGAGCGACGCATCTTCTGATAGCAACTTATTAAAAAGCTCCTTCGCTCTATCCTTATCACCTTTAAGAGTAGCATTCAAAGCTTGATAGTAGATGATTTCTAACTGCTGGTACTTGAAGTCATTGGTCAAGTCTTCGAAATAATCATTGCTTTGGTGGGCAACGGTTAAATCATAGAGAGCAAGACAGACCTTTCTTGTTTTCTCAGCTAGTGTAGGGTCTGTAATGGTCAATTCATTTAACCGAGCCTCTAGCTCTTCTCTGGACAAATCAGGATCTGTCAGCACGGTTGATCGAATAAGATAACTTTCAAAAAAGTTCTTATACTTCTGCGGACAATCCGCCTGACTAAGTGCGTCTCTGGTTTCCTTTATGACAGTATCAAATTCTCCCATCATAAAAGAATAGGCAACCGAGGTAAGTTTGATGTCTGTCCGTAAGATAGGTTTTTTCACATCCTTGTTCAGCTGAAGATATTGCCTCCAAGATACTAAATCTAAGTCTATATGGAGCAAGGTGTTGCACTTGTTTGCATAGTTCTTTTTGATCCATTGAATGAATAAAAACAAGCATGCAAGGACCAATAAGACTGCACCAATTTGAAGAAAGGTATCTCTGACTACTATCCCTATACAAAAAATCAGGAGTATTGCCAAAAGCCCTGCTGATCTAACATAGAGCCTATAGTTTTTTCTTAGTGCTTTATAATCCAATTTGTAGCCTCCTATTTATAGACTTTATTTTTACTTAAAAACAGATTCTCTAACATCAAAACAAGTTACCTCCTATCTTACCTCATTTTTCTTAGTCCCGCAAGCTGAATATAAGCCCCTCCTATGACTAGATTTGAATCAAATGAAAAATTAAGGTACAATAGAGAATAGACAAATGTGTTGAGAGGATTAATATGAAAAAAATTATCGCCCTACTATTATTTTCTGGCTTGGCTTTAACAGCTTGTACAACAAATAAAACAGATTCTAGCTCTTCAAGTTCAAGCAAAGAACAAACTGAGCAAACTTCAACGTCTAGCTCTAATCAAAAAGATCAAAAGAAAATTGAAGAAGAACAAAAGAAATTAGAACAACTGCGCAAAGATTTTAACGATGCCATGACCAATGAAAATGCGGTCTTCCCTCAGCTCTCCAACGAAGTTGCCGAAGATGAAGCTGTCGTGAAAATCACTACCAACAAAGGGGACATTACCGTTAAGCTCTTTCCGAAATACGCACCTTTAGCCGTTGAGAATTTCTTGACCCACGCTAAGGAAGGTTATTATGACGGTCTCCTATTCCACCGTGTCATTAATAACTTTATGATCCAAACAGGAGACCCTAAAGGTGATGGTACGGGTGGTGAATCCATCTGGAAAGGCAAAGATACCTCTAAAGATCCAGGTTCTGGATTTGAAAATGAATACTCCCCTTACCTCTACAATCTTCGAGGTGCCTTAGCTATGGCCAATTCCGGTCCAAACACAAATGGAAGCCAATTCTATATCAACCAAAATAAGGCGGATATCTCAAGCAAGCTTCCAACTGATCGTTTCCCAGCTAAAATCATCGAAGCCTATAAGAATGGTGGAAACCCTACCCTTGATGGTGGCAACTACACCGTCTTTGGACAGGTCATCGACGGCATGGATGTAGTTGACAAAATCGCCGAAGTTGAAACTGACGACAAAGACAAACCAAAAGAAGATGTCAAAATTGAAAAGATGGAAGTCGTCAAAGACTATGATTTCAAGAAATAAGCAAAAGAGAACCTGACGGTTCTCTTTTTAAAATTTTGATAAACCATTACCGAATAGATTCTTTAAAAAATGAAATGAATTCTCATGATTTGCAACATTCATCTACTGAAACTTTCCGCCGTGAGAAAAGTGCCTGAAACAGATTTGTTTCAGGCACA
>ERZ773207.421-NODE-421-length-15581-cov-5.024797_pt1 | contig 15581 bp, 13 predicted proteins | sample MGYA00580997_ERZ773207 | MGnify/ENA primary metagenome ERZ773207 (study PRJEB29015, sample SAMEA2738170) | human oral metagenome | biome: human oral; feature: human-associated habitat; material: saliva | place: China | collected 2239 ... | reverse complement strand
TGAACAGGTCGGACTGTAGGAAGATCTGGCCGTCAGTAATGGAAATTACGTTGGTGGGGATGTAGGCCGAAACGTCGTTGGCCTTGGTCTCAATGATGGGCAGACCGGTCATGGAGCCGCCACCGAGGTCATCGGATAGCTTGGAGCAACGCTCTAGCAGACGAGAGTGCAGGTAGAAAACGTCACCGGGGTAGGCTTCACGGCCCGGAGGACGACGCAGCAGCAGCGACACTGCACGGTAGGCTTCAGCCTGCTTGGATAGGTCATCGAAAACAATCAGCACGTGCTTGGAGTTGTACATCCAGTGCTGACCGATGGCGCTACCGGTGTAGGGAGCTAGGTACTTGAAGCCGGCAGGGTCTGAAGCGGGCGAGGCCACGATGGTGGTGTATTCCAGCGCGCCAGCCTCTTCCAAGGTGCGACGCACCGAGGCGATGGTAGAGCCCTTCTGGCCGATGGCTACATAGATGCAGCGCACCTGCTTGTTGGGGTCACCGCTGAGCCAGTTGTCACGCTGGTTCAAGATGGTGTCCAGAGCGATAGCGGTCTTACCGGTCTGACGGTCACCAATGATCAGCTGGCGCTGGCCACGACCGATCGGGATCATGGAGTCGATGGCCTTAAGACCGGTCTGCAGCGGCTCGTGCACGCTCTTACGCTGCATAACGCCGGGAGCCTGTAGCTCCAGAGCGCGGCGTCCTTCTAGATCGGTGATGTCGCCTAGACCGTCGATAGGCTTACCCAGCGGGTCTACTACACGGCCCAGGTAGCCGTCACCGACCGGCACGGACAGTACCTCGCCGGTACGGCGTACAGCCTGTCCTTCTTCAATGCCGGTGTAGTCACCTAGAACGACGACGCCGATCTGGCGCTCTTCCAGGTTCATGGCCATGCCTAGGGTGCCGTCTTCGAAAGACAGCAGCTCGTTGGCCATGGTGCCGGCCAGCCCCTCCACGTGGGCGATACCGTCGGCAGCAAACACGACCTGACCGACTTCTTCACCGGCCACGTCGGTGGCTCGGTAGGAGCTAACAAACTCATTTAGAGCACTGCGAATCTCTGCGGGAGAGATACTCAGCTCAGCCATATTGCGGTTCCTTACCTCATTTACTGCCGTTGCCGGCACGAATGTTTAAGCGATTTGGGTGCGCAGTGCCTTGAGGGCGCTGCGGGTGGTGTTGTCGTATAGACGCTCGTCGACCAGGATGCGCAGGCCCCCGATTACCTCAGGGTCTACCTCTAGGTGCAGTTCGACGTCGTGCCCGGTGCGTTTGGCTAGGGCCTTGATCAGGCGCTGCTGCTGGGCTTGGGTTAGCTCGACGGCGCTGGTCACGTTGGCAATCACTAGGCCCCGACGACGTGCGGCAAGCTCGCATACACGGCGCAGGTTGTAGGTGATGCCGGCACGCACCTCGTGGCGGGCGCACCACACTAGGAGGGTCAGCGCAGCTTCTGAAAGCTGGCTTTCAAACAACCTGGTGGCTAGCTGCGCGCGCTGGTCTGGGGTGCTAAGGCGTGAGGGGTCCAGAGCTTGACGTAGCTGCCGGTCGTGCTTTAGCACGTTAATTACCGCGAAGAGCTCATCTTCAACTGGCACTGAGGCACTGACCGAGCCGGCAATAACCGATTCGATACCAAGATCGTGCATACGTGTCAGTAGCTTGATGGGGTCTAGCCAGTGGCCGGTCACCAGTTCACAAAGCTGCTTCACAACTGCTGCATCCGCTGTGCCGGTAAAGACTTCACGTGCCAGTTTCTGCTTATCCGCATTGGAACGGGCAGGGTCGGTAAGTGAGTTAAGTAGCGGACGATTTTCAGCAATGATGTGGGCTACGCCCAGCATCTGGCGACCTAGCACCACGGAGCGCTTTCCACCGGCGGCTAGCTGTCTAGCCCAGACTTTGGCTGTGAGCTCGGCGCTCATCAACGCACACTCGCTTCGGTTTCAAGCTGAGCGATAGATTCGTCAATTAGACGTGCTGCCGCCTTGGGGTCCGACAGCTCGGCGCGCAGTAGCTTTTCGGCAATTTCGGTTGCCAGCAGGCCTACTTCGCTGCGTAGAGCTTCACGGGCTGCACCGGTTTCAGCTTCAAGCTGGCGCTTGGAGGCCGCCAGGGCTTTATCAGCTTCTCCCTCAGCGTTGACGCGGGCCTGGGTGAGGATATGTTCAGCCTCACTGTGGGCCTTGTCGCGCAGCGCAGCAGCGTCGCGACGGGCGCCTTCAACCAGTTCCGCAGCTTCTTTCTGGGTGCGGGTGCGGTCAGATTTTGCCTGTTCGGCGAAGTCCAGACCAGCCTGAATCTTGGCAGTACGCTCATCTAGGATCGCGGTGAACTTAGGCAGCGCGTACTTAAGTAGCACGACGGCGATCACAACGAAGCACAGCGAACCCCAGATCAGGTCAGCTGGCTCTGGCAGCAGGATGGAGTGCTCGCTGTGTTCGCTAGAGTGCGCGGCAGCGAGCACAGCGGTATATACGCTGGCTGATGCCATGATGATCAGAAGGCGAAGCCAGCAGCGAAGCCGAGCAGACCCAGAGCCTCAATCAGGGCCGCACCGATGAACATGTTGGTACGCAGCGCACCAGCAACCTCGGGCTGACGAGCAGTACCTTCCTGGGTCTTACCAACGACGATACCGATGCCGATACCGGGGCCTAGGGTAGCCAGACCGTAACCGATGGTAGCGATGGAGCCAGTCATGGAATTGTTCTCCTTGTGGTTGAAACCGGCTTAGGTTTAAGCCGATGGTCTTTGTTAGTTAAGGATAGCTTTGTTTGCCTAAGTTAAGTATCTAGGCGATCAGTGGGCGGAGATCGAGGTGTCGATGTAGACCGCCGTCAGCAGGGCGAAGATGTATGCCTGCAAGACAGCCACGAAAGCTTCAAACAGGATGAACACCAGGCCCAGCCCCAAAGTGACTACACCCAGACCCTTAATCCAGCCGCTGGCCTCAAAGAACAGAGCGTTTGTGGCCAGGAAGCATAGGGCTAGCAGGATGTGTCCAGAAACCATGTTGGCCAAAAGACGTAGTGTCAAAGTCACTGGCCGCATGATGAAGGTGGAGAAGATTTCGATGGGGGTTACCAGCACGTAGAGCACCCCGGGCACACCTTTAGGCATGGTTTGGTCTTTGAAGAACTTGAACGGATTGCCGTGCGAGGCCTTAATACCTGCTGCCACAAAGATGACGTAGGCGAAGATGGCGAACACTAGCGGCATACCGATTACCGAGGTACCTGCCACCTGCAGGCCTGGGATAATTCCAGCTAGGTTCATAAACAAGACGCCTAGGAAAACTACGGTCAGTACCGGCGTGTAGCGCACAGCGCGACGCTCACCTAGCACGTCTTCAGCCACGTTTTTGCGCACGAATTCCAGCAGCATTTCCAGCATGTTTTGGAAACGTCCAGGCACCAGCTTGGCGCGCGCAGCGCCGATCCCAAATGCCAGCACTAGCACTAGCGTCATGATGATGCGTACCAGCATGATGCGGTTGAGCTCAAACGGGGTGTTCAAGAATGCGAATGCTGGAGGAAAGAAGTCATCGATGCTTGGTGGCACAAATCCACCTTTCGCGGCTACAGCCGTGACCAGCTGAGCGGGTGCGGTTACATCCAGCACCGAGGCCCCCCTTTGGTTGATGGTTTAGGTTTCATAAAACTACTACGTCTCGGCTATTCACCTTACAGCAATTCCTAAGTACCTATTGTGCTCCTAAAGCTTCGTTGAAAGCACGCCTTAGTACCTAGCTACAGTCGCTTAAGTCACAGCAGCAACTCTTTTAGCAGAATTACTTAGGACGTTGGCCCCGACTTTGAGTCAATTGTCTCTACATACACCCTATTACCTGTAGCTAAACTCACTACTTGCGTTAAGGTTAAACCCACCAGAATTACAGCTAAAGACAGTACAAAGTAGCGCGGGTTAACTGCTTTATCACCCAAGTTTTTTAGCACTATTAGGCAACCGATCATTACCAGCACTTTGAGCGCGAAGTCGATCATGACCCCTGAGCCGGCCAGCTGCGGGTAGCGCTCCCAGGGAATGTACAAGATCGCGGCGGTCACCAGACTCAGTAATAGGCCCGCTGCCCCACCCCAGGCCAGTCCAGCCGCCTTGGCTCCCTCTAGCGCGAAGGAGATCCCCAAGCTTAGGCAGGCCAGAATCAGTCCAACCGCTAAGCAGCGGCGGGCGGTGCGGCGGAAGTTCTGGGTGGCGCTTAGATGGCTCATTTGGCTCGCTTATTGGTTAGCTACCGGCGCTTTTAAACTACCGGCACTCCGGTGGGGTTGGTGTCGTCGTCATCCTCGTCTTCCCATAGGGATTGGTTGGGCACGACGTCGTAGCGCATGTTGGGGTTGCGCGGGGGCTGCCATACCGGGGTGCTGTTAGTGCCGGCTGCGTAAGGGCCTTGCTGGCTTGGTGGCGCAGTTACCTGGCCAGGCAGCGGGCTCGACGGCGCTCCAGGCAGTGGGGTCGACGGCGCGCCAGCCTGGCTGGGTGCAGCTGCAGGCGCTTGGGCGGCCAGCGTCACTTGCTGGGGCGGGACTACCTGCTGGACAGCAGCCGCCTGTACAGGCAGAGCGGCTGCTGACTGCATTGCAGTCGGGGCGGCCGGGGTGAGCGCAACAGCCTGAGCGTCCTGGGTAAAAGGCTGCTCTGGCGTAGTAGCGGCATGGCGGCCAGCTCGACGTCGTCGCGTCTGCACAGCTGGCTCTGCGCCTGGCATTTGCCCGGCTTGAGCCGCTGGAGCAACCGGCGCAGTTAGCTTAGATGCGGTGACATCATCGGGCGAGTTGGCCGCAAAATAGGATGAAGGCGCAGATTGCGTTGAGGGTGCACTAAGGCTTGAGGGTGCATTCAAAGCAGCACTTGAGGACGCCGTCGAGGCCGCGCTAACGCTAGAAGCAGCAGAGGCAGCACTAGCCGGCTCAGCCGACTGTAGCCAAGGCGGCGTGGTCGAGCGTGGCTTAAGCCTAGAGCGGCGGGTCCTAGGCGCCGTCGTGGCAGTAGAAGCAGCAGAACCAGCGGGCGCAACAGAGCCAGCGGCCGCAACAGAACCAGCCTCAGCAGGGGCAGGCACACTAGCAGAGGGCACACTGGGTGAAACCGCAGCTACAGCAGCTGTAGTGGGCGAACCAGCTGCAGCAGAACTAGTCACAACAGGCACACTAGCGGTGGCCGAGCTAGCTGCACTGAGAGAGGAGCTATCAACCACGGGCGTGGAGGCGCTACGCACGCGCACCACTGGAGTGGCATCAGTCTTGTCGGGAAGCTTAGCCGGATGTACTGAATCGGGCAGATCCTTCTTAGCGGCAGGCTTCTTCTTAGGTTTCTTTGCAGGTTTTTTAGCAGACTTCTGCCCGGGCTCTTTAGTTTTGCGCATAAAGCCGGTGAACACGAAGGCCGCAATCAGGGATAGTCCCAGGGCCAAAATAGCCTGTCGAGTCTCAATGAAGGCCCAAGCCGCCAGCGGAAAAACCACCGCCGCCGTCCACATATACATAACCAGCACCACGCGCCGGTGCGTCAAACCAGCCGAAAGCAAACGGTGGTGGATGTGCATACGATCCGGATGGAAGGGGCTTTTACCTGCGCTAACGCGACGCACCACAGCCAGCATCATGTCCGTTAGCGGCAACAGCATCATGGCCAGGGGCAACAGCACCGGCAAGAAGGCCGGCAGCGCGCGCCCATAGCTAATCGAAATCGGGTCAATCTGGCCGGTAACCACAATTGCCGTGGCCGCGCTCATTAGACCCAGCAGCATGGAGCCACAGTCGCCCATGAAAATTGTGGCCGGGTTGAAGTTGTGCGGCAAAAAGCCCAGGCAGATACCGATCAGGGCGGCACCTAACGTGGCCGCTAGTGAGGCGTAAGAGTCAGGTGAAGTGTTACGGGTAAGCACATAGGTGTAGCCAAAAAACGCCATGGCGCCAATAGCCACAGTGCCCGCAGCCAAACCATCCAAACCATCAACAAAGTTAACGGCGTTAATGGCGGTAAGTACCACGAAAATCGTCATGACCATGGAAAAACCGGAGGAACCAATAGTCAGCCCCGCAATTGGGAAAGACACCAGTTGCACACCCTGCCAAGCCAAAATCGAGGCAGCCAGGGCTTGGCCGGCAAGCTTTGCCCACCATTCCAGGTCAAAGAGGTCATCAACCACGCCCAGCGCACACAGCAGGCCGCCGGAAGTCACCACCCCCCAGGCGCTACCACCTTCAAACACGCCCTCCAGGTAGGGAATATGGGAGGCCACCGCAATGGCAGCCACCATACCCATATACATGGCCACCCCGCCCAGACGCGGCACGGGCACCTTATGCACGTCACGCGAACGCACCGGGGTGAGCGTGTGAGTCACCAAAGCGATATGGCGCACCACCGGCACACTCACATAGGTAATGGCCGCAGCCACCAACAAAATCAGTAGGTAAACCTTCACAGGCGACCCCTATCCGTTTACCTTGCCGATAACAGCTTCGATCTGTGCCACGCTGAGCACCCCTACACGCAGCACCTTAGGCTGGGGGGCTGCGAAAGAAACGATAGTGGAGGGTACCGGGCCAGGGGTGGCGCCGTCGTCGAGCAAGTAAATCTCGCCCGAGTCGATCTGAGGACCAAAGTAAGTGCGCGCCTGGGTGGCGTCGGTGGCGGGCGGCTGGCCGGTGAGGTTGGCGCTGGTAACTGCCAGCGGGCCGGTTTGGCTCAGCAGCTGCAAAGTGAGCGGATAGTTGGGTTGGCGTACGGCTACGGTGCCGCCGGTTTCGCCCAGGTCCCAGCTTAGATCTGGGTGGGCGGGAAGAATCAGGGTGAGCGCCCCGGGCCAGTAGGCTTCCATTAGGGCGCGGGCGGGGGTGGGAATATTGGCGACGACGCCGTCCAGCTGAGCGATGTCGCTAACTAGTACCGGCGGGGGCATTTGCCGTCCCCGACCTTTGGCGGCCAGCACCTGTGCCACGGCGCGGGCGTCACTTGCTAACGCGCCGATTCCATAGACGGTGTCGGTAGGGATAATCGCCACTTTGGCAGCCTGTATATGGCTGACTGCGGCTTGCACGGGGATAGTCACTCTCCCATACTGCCACCCGTCAGGCCACCTATTCCACCCCGTTGGGACTTAAACCACTCGTTGACGTACCTCTCCCGCGCTTAAACTTACCTGTTTGAGGCCGTCCTCACTTTCATAAACAACCACCACGGTGCGATCAGTCCAGGCCACATCGCTGTAGCCAAAACTACCTGGCTCAAGCTCAACTAGGCGCTGATAGCGCACCGGCCCATACTCTTCTCCCTCTGTGTAACCATAGTCTGCGCCCGGGGGTAGCAGCACGGCTTCCAGCCAGCCATTACGGCGTTGGCGCGCATCAAAGGCGTGAGTGAGCAGTGCGAACCGGTCATCGGCATGCCTACCGCCGTAAACAGTGTTGTAAAGCTCAGCTTGCATTAAAAATACGTGCGGTTGGTCAGAAACAATCACTAACCCAAATTCACTGGCGTGTACGCTAACCATGCCCGCATTGCAGCCCGGATCGGTCACAGGATCGGGCGAAGCCTTAGACCAGCTAACTCCCCCGTTTAAGCTGACTGCAGACAGGCGCTGGCCGCTATAGCCGGCGTCACGAGCGGAAAGCAGCAGGACGTCTGCGTTTACTTGGGCTATGCAAAATTCATCGACGCCGCTGGTGGCGGTGCCGCCGGCCAGGGAGCCGGTTTGTCTTTCCTGTGTTTGCTGGCAAGGTTGGCCCAGGAACCAGCTTTGGCCGCCGTCGTCGCTAAGCAAACAGCAGGCCTGCAACTGCTGCGCCCCCTCACTGCTACCCTCTACCCGCAACACTAGGGGCTGTACCAGGCGGCCGCTATTTAGGCAGACGCCATGACCCGAGACGCTAAAGCCGCAGGGAGCCATCTTGAAATTGGTGCGCCAACTACGTTTGCCGTTTGTCGCGGCGGCGGCCATATCGATTTGGCGCCAGCGCCAGGTGTAACCATTATCCCGGCTGACCCCGTAGAGCAGGGCTAGCTCCTCATCACCCTGCTTGGCTAGGGCGGCGGCGGGAGTTTCATGCCAACCCGGGGCGGGGGCTTGCAGGGCCGGCTTGGCCCCAAACAGGCCAGTTAGTCGTGAGGCTGTAATAAATAGGTGTAGCTTACTGCCATCCCAGATCAGGGAGGGGTCAGAGTAGCCGCAGCCGATACCGTCCAGGCTGTAACCGCGCGCGACCCCCTCAGCCAGGATCTGGGCGTCATCCCAGGTGGAGCCGTGGTTGTAGCTGTGGCGCACCACTACCGAGTTGGGGTTGGGCAGGTCGTCAGGCAGCGCGCCGCCGCTGGAACGCCAGTGTTCACCTTTGGGACGCGGGCGTAGATCATGAACTAGCACCAGGTGTCCTGAACCCAGATGTACCAGCGCTGGCACTCGGGCACTAAAGTCGGCTTGGCCGCTAGGGTAAAGAATTTGTCTTTCCATGTTTCATACCAGGTTACTTTTAAGCGGGCGTTTTGTCAGGCAGATGGCAGGCTGGGCTTAGACCAGGTTGCGGGCGTTAGCCCAGCGGGTTAGCTCATAGCGGTTAGATAGTTGCAGCTTGCGCAGCACTTTAGAGACATGGGTTTCCACAGTTTTAATGGAGATGAACAGTTCACTGGCTACCTCTTTATAGGTGTAGCCGCGCGCAATTAGACGCATAACTTCGCGTTCACGGTTGGAAAGTAGATCTAGTTCACTGTCTTCTACCATTGCCGGGGTGGAGCCGAACGCATCCAGCACAAAACCGGCTAGACGTGGGGAGAAAGCGGCGTCGCCACTAGCTACCCGCTCAATGGCTGCCACCAGGTCAGACGGGGCAATGGCTTTAGTGACATAGCCGCGAGCGCCGGCCCGGATAACGCTTACGACGTCGTCGGCGGCGTCAGAGACACTTAGGGCTAAAAAGCGGGTGGGGCTAACGTCTGCACACTCGCGCGCCACCTGGGCGCCACCGGAGCCGTTACCGCCGGGCAGGTGCACGTCTAGCAGCACTACATCTGGTTTTAGGGCATGGACGGCGGCGATTGCCCCGGGAACATCCTCGGCCTCACCCACTACGGTGATTCGCTGTGGCACGCGCTCTAGTTGGGCGCGCACCCCGGCGCGGATAAGGGCGTGATCGTCAACGAGCAGGACACTTAGAGGTTCAGCCATGTAGTTAATTGTATTGGCTTCCCTACACCCAAAATCATCCCTTCCCTATAAAAAATACATGGGGTTTTATAGGCAACGGACGAAATGTCAGTTTTTGTGCACTCAGCTACTGCAGCCAGCACCGTCAGCGCAGCCAACTCCTGCAGCCAGTGCAGCCAGTACACCCAGCTCCTGCCAGCCAGCGCCTGCCACCCAACCCTGCAGCCAGTGCAGCCAGCGCGCCGTCAGTGCACCCAACTCCTGCATCCAGCTACTGCACTCAGCTACTGCCACCCAACTCCTGCACTCAGCTACTGCAAGGCCAGGCGCAAACACACCTCTGTACCCGGTTCGCGGGCGCGAATAGTGGCACTGCCGCCGTGGCGCTGCATACGGCCGATGATGGAGTCGCGTACCCCGTGGCGGTCTGGGTTTATGGCTTCTAGGTCAAAGCCGGCACCGTGGTCGCGCACGTAGGCTTCCACTTCTTGGCCGCTGACCTCCACATATAGGCTGATTGGGGGTTTGCCGTGGCGTACCGCGTTGGCTAGGGCTTCACGCAGGGCCGAGGTGAGCACGCGGGTTTTGGCGGTGGCCGGGGTGTCTCCCACAATCACGCTATCTACAGGCACGCCGTAAAGCTGCTCAATTTCACGTGAAACGCTTTCTACCTCGCTGCGAAGGTTTTCGTTGGTGGGGTGGTTGTCCCCGTAAAGCCAGGCGCGCAGTTCACGTTCTTGGCTTAGCGCCAGGGCGGCCACGCGCTGGGGATCGTCAGCTTGGGCGCGCAGCAGGGTGAGGGTTTGCAGCACTGAGTCGTGTAGGTGGGCGGCAATGTCGGCGCGTTCGGAGGCGCGTGCCTGGGCGGCTTGGGTTTGGGATAGTTGTCTGATTACTCCCAGCCACAGCGGGGCGAGCACTAGGGCCACCACGCTTAGCATCACTAGGGCCGCGAACGCCCCGATCAGCATGCCTGACATGTCGGTGTGGTCGCTGAGCCAAATCAACACCCCTAAAACTGCTAGGGCCAGGCCGGCCGCTAAGCGCGCGATTGCCGCCATTGAACGCGGGGTATGCATTACTTCTTCGGCTTGGCTCCAGGCCAGGGCAGCGCCGCAACCGATTATCAGCAGCGGCAGGTAGGCGTTGCTTTCCAGCCAGCCTCGACTCCAGGCCACCAGGATTGCGGCCAGGGCTAGCAGCACTACGCCGCTAAATATGGTGGTGGCCTGATCTCTGCCGTCTTTGCCTTGTAGCTGGTTTAGCTGCGCGGCCAGGCGGGTGGGGGCGGCTAGCTGTGAACTGGCTGGGTTGCCGGCTGGGATTAGGGCTATGGCCAGGGCATATGCCAGCGCACCGACCCCGTTTAGGAAGAGCAGACCCACAAAAATAGCGCGCACTAGCCACACGTTTACGCCCAGGTGCGTGGCTATGCCCGCGCACACCCCACCCATTAGGGCTGCTGGTGGCATTTGTCCGTCAGCTAGTGGGGTGGGGTTGTGGTTCAGGCGCACCAGTTGGGGGCGCGACGACGACGCCCGGGTGCCGCCTTGCTGCCCGTAGGCACTAGCCCAAGGCCAATTTCGCTGGCCAGAGTTACCCCGCGTGCTGCCCACTTGCGGCTCAGCACTCCCCCGCACGCCGGGCCTGGGATTGCGCCAACTAGGCGGCGGAGTAAAGTCAGGGCGCCAGGGTTGGCCCCCAGCAAACTCAGGCTGAGCTGCAGCCGGAGCAGGCTGCCCCGCAGCGGGAGCCAGCTGAGCTACAACAAACTCAGGCTGGTCCGCAGCGGGGGCCGATTCGGCGCCCTGTCCTCCAGCAGGGGCAGACGCGGCCGGAGCTGAGGCGAGCGGCGACGTCGGATCTGGGATAGGTGACGCTGAGCCCGCCAGCGGCGTCGAACCCGCAGACTGTGGCGTCGAACCTGACAGTGACGACGTCGGCCCTGGGGAAGGCTGCGGCAAGTCAGAGGACTGATTAGGGGTGGCACTCACGTTTATATAGTTGCACGCAAAGGGGTGCCATTAGGGGTGAGTAGGGATTAATCAGGGTTATATCAGGGTAGTCCCCAATATCGCCAAAGCATCGGTTAGCTGCAAACTTGAAGCATGAACAGCAAAGACCTTAACAACGACGCCGAGCGCGAGGGTGCTGCGGACTCTACTTCCGCGCAGAGCTCCGCGCAGACCAGCTCTGGGTTCCAGGGCTCCGCACAGAGCGGCCAGAGCGCTTACGGCCAGGCCGGCACTGCGCAGGGCCGCCCTGGCCAGACCTTCCAGGGCACCGGCTACCAGGCCCCCGACCACCAGAACGGTCCCGCATTCCAGGGCGCCGGCTACCAGGGCGCTCCCGGCACCTACGGCCAAAGCGGCATGGACCGTTTCTTTAACTCGATCCGCGCCATGAACCTCTACCGCGCCCAGCCGCGAGTGCTTGGTGGCGTATGCTCGGGGATTTCCCAGCGCTACGGCATCGACATGACCCTGGTGCGCATCCTGTTTATAGTTGCCGCCCTGCTTGGTTTTGGCGGTTTCTTCTACGCCCTGGCCTGGGCTTTCCTGCCCGAGGTTGAAGATGGGCGCATCCACGTGGAGCAGGCCTTGCACGGCGACTTCACCGGCGGCCTGGCTGGCGCGATTGTGTTAGCGCTCTTTAGTGGCGCCCCGGCGAGCGTTTCGGTAGATTTATTACCCAGTTTTTTTGGCAGTAGTACCTTTATTGGTATCGCCGCTGTGGTAGCGGTGCTGCTCATCGCTAACTCACGGCGTAACTCGCAAAACTACTCTGGCTACCCCTACGGCCCTGGCGGTTACGACGGCGGCGCTGGCTATGGTCCCGACGGCGGCAACGGGGGCGGCACTGACGGTGGCTACGGAAACAGCGGCGTCGGCTCAGAAAACTACGACCCAAACGGGGCTTACGCCTCAACCCGAGGCTACGACGGCGGCGTCGGCCACGGCCCCAACGGCACTTACAACGGCGGCGAGGGCCAGCAGGTTTTTTCCGCCCCACCCGTAGGCAGCAACGGTAAGCCCGTTCCGCGTTGGCAGGGCAACTACAACGCAGGCGGCCCGCGCCCCAACTACCAGCCCTACCAGCGCAAAAACTGGGTGCCCGGACCGGGCAGCATGTTAAGCCTGATCACCCTGGGTTTGCTGGTGATGTGCGCAATTCCTATGGTGCTTGAGCAGAGCCTGCGCTCCCTGGTGATCTCGGCGGCCTTAGCGGCAGGCGTGATGGGCCTGGCCCTGGCGGTGTGTGCTCTGCGCGGACGTCACGGCGGCTGGATCAGCGTAATGGCAGTGTTTTCCCTGATTTTCGGTTTCATGCCGATCGCTGCAATCACTTCGGCGGCACCGCAAAGCGCGCTGGATATTGATTGGCAAAATGTTCGGGTAGATAAGTCCAACTACAACTACATGGTTCCTTCGATCCCGAACTTCGTGGGTGAAACAACCCTTGACCTGACCCAGGCTCCGGCCGGCGAAAACCGCACTATCACGGTGAACTCTTTTGTTGGCCAGCTGACTATTAAAACCGCCTACGGCCAGAGCGTGCGGATTGAGATGGACCATTCTAAGGCTGTAGAGGCGGCCACGCTGAGTGCCTACTCCCCCTGGCAGGTCAGTGAGAACGGCGTCGTGCACACCCTGCAGCCCACCAACCGAAACAGCTACAGCTCTACCGATAGTGACGGCGACGACTCCTATGACGACGACGCCAGCACCCCCACCCCGCGCAACTGGGTGACCGCCTCCCCCAGCCCCTCTGGTACGGCCGTGACCAGCCCCGGCAGCGCAGTGGCCAGTCCCGGCACGGCAAGCGCCACCTCCGGCGCGGCAAACTCCACCCCCGGCGCCACGGCGTCGAGTAATGGAGACAACGGCAGCGTGAGCAGCGGCAATAGCACCAATTCGGGCAGCTCTCAGCCGTTCACCATGTACTACTACGAAAAGAGCACGGTTAACGGTTGGCCTTCAGGCTCTGGCAGCAAGCTGGTCTTCTCTTCGCCAGCTAGCGTGCAGGGTGGGAATGCAAAGGGCGCAAACGCGCAGGATGCAGGCGCACAGAACTCAAATGCACGCAGCTCAAAGGGCACCATCACGGTCAAGGTGGGACAGGCTGTAGGCCAGGTGCGCACCATCGAATCGGCTCCCACCAGCAACTAAGGAAACAAGCAAATGAGCATCAACAGCAGTTACCTAAACCCCGATAGCTCCGGTGCCCCCTACGGGTCCAGCAGTTCCAATGGTTCCGCTGACTCCTACAACTTCAGCGGAGGCTACAGTTCCTACGATGAGCCTGCCAGCCCGCTGTCCACCACCAGCGCCGCCAGCGCGACGGGAGCTAGTGAGACGGGGACATACGGGGCTTACGGGGCGGCCAGCGCCACGGGAGCCAACGAGACGGGGGCCGGCACCACGGCAGCCAGCGCGAGCGCCACTTCGGCCAGCTCAGCCGCTTACAACTCCACTGGCGCATATAGCTCCACCGAGGCTTACTCCACTGGCTCCTCCGAACCCACCGGCTCCTCCAACTCTACTAAGGAAGATGCTGTTTGGCGTGGCCAGGACAGCAAAGAGCCTGCCGAGCTAAAGCGTCCGCGCGTGTCCACCCTGGTGGCTTCCCTGATCATGTTGGCCTCAGCCGCAATTTTGGGGGCACTGGCCATGGGAGTGCACTTCTCCTGGACGGCGGTAGGGGCTAGCACCCTGGGCACAATTGGCCTGGTCTTGATCGTGTCGGCATTCTTCGCCAACCGCAACAAGTCCCACACCTGACAGACAAGCACTGCCAATACACAGGCAGGTGCAGGCACAACATTAGGCAAGTACAGACAGGTACAGGCAAAATCGTCCGTTCCCTATGAAAAATACGTGTATTTTTATAGGGAACGGACGATATTTCAGTTTCTGCACCCCCACCCAGCCGAGCGCCGTCGTCGGCCCCTAAACTGCACATTTACCACTTAACCGCCACACTCACCACCCGCGCGGGGCTTAATCCCCATACCCGCGCCGCCGGCAGCATAAATACCCTGTAGGCAGTTAATGTCACTTGGCCCGGGCCGCATTGCGACGACGCCGGGCCCTGCCACAGGGAGGGTAAGCCCCATGACCACAGTGGGCGCAGACGTAGAAGCCCTACGTCAACTGGCGCAAATGTTTACGGATAACTCGTCGAAACTGACCGGCGACGTAATTCCTACGATCAATTCGCGGCTAAATTCCAGCGGCTGGGTGGGTGAAGACGCCGACAGCTTCAAGGCCGACTGGCACGGTCACCTCATGGGTCAGCTCAACAACGCGGCGACCCAGCTTTCCGACGCCGCCGCCACGCTAAACCGCAACGCGGATGAGCAGGAGCAGGCATCCTCGATCGCGGGAGCCAGCTCGGTGCTTCAAAGTGGGCTTTCCAACCCGCAGCCGGCGAACAATGATCCCGCAGCTGAAAAGGCCAAGCATTGGTGGGAGAAGGCCGGGGACAGCATTGCTGACTGGTGGAACAAGCCGATCGAAGACAAGCTGCACGACATCAGCTATTGGACCGAAAAGGCATCTGCAGTCTGCACTATTGCCGCCGGAGTGCTAGCCCTGACTGGTGTTGGTGCACCGGTAGCTGCTGCTCTGTTTACGGCTGGGCAAGTGTTAACAATTGCTTCGGCATCAACCGATATCGCCGCGAACGGCATTGACCTATACAATGGCAAAATTGGTTGGGCCGAGTTTGGGGTTAGCACTGTTATTGACGGCATTTCCATTGCAGGTGCGCGCGGATCATTATCGGGACTTTCGAAAGCCCCCACTGCCGCAGGGGCAGGGCAAACCGTTAGCGGAAATCTTGAGCATGCCCTTAAGACTCCTGCACAGAACACTCTTGATTTCATAGGTAAAGAAACAGCACACGACACGTTCAATCTCCGTAACTTCAGTCAAGGTGTTTCTAAAGAAGCAGTAATGAATACTGTAGACGACATTGCGAAAGATACCCTCAAAGGCACCGTTAAGGAGAGTATAAAGGATACAGCCACATACCACGCTAAGTATGCTGACGAATGGTTAAAGGGTGATAATCCAACTTATGATTTCAACCCATATCAGGTAGTTAACGAAAACGCGACTGGCTCAATGTACGAGAGTGCCGTTGGGTCTTGGAGTAAGCTCTTACCTCTCCCAGAAGACCCCAACCAAAAGTCTGAATAGCCTGTTGTAGATTACTAACTACTACAGTTTAAAGCTAACTAATCAGCAAGCTGCGCGTTCATCACAGACACCCATCGCCTTGCAGGCACAGTATCTGCGTGGTGCCTGCATGGTATCTGCACGACGCCGGCACGGAGCCTACATATTGTGCGCTGCGTCTGCAGATACTGACATTTCATCCCTTCCCTATAAAACCCCATGGAATTT
>ERZ773207.418-NODE-418-length-15605-cov-18.889711_pt1 | contig 15605 bp, 13 predicted proteins | sample MGYA00580997_ERZ773207 | MGnify/ENA primary metagenome ERZ773207 (study PRJEB29015, sample SAMEA2738170) | human oral metagenome | biome: human oral; feature: human-associated habitat; material: saliva | place: China | collected 2239 ... | reverse complement strand
TTCATGACCATCATGTCGGACATGTTCCAGGGCATGCTGCTCATGCTGTTCTTCTCGTACCTGCTGGTCACTCTCTCCGCGGTGTTGAACCAGAGCGCCGCCATTTACGAACGCGGTTCGCTGTACTCTTCGCTGAATATGATGGGTACCCCCACGAGGCTGCTGCAGGCCTCGCGCCTTACCGTGGTTTTCGGTCCGCTGGTGCTCATCAGCGTGGTTTCTGCGCTGCTGGGTCTGCCGCTGACGGCGTTGATTGCGGCGCAGGGTCTTTCCGGTGAGATTCTGACGAAGATGTTCGGTATGACCTTCGGCGCTATTGCGCTGGGTCTGGTACTGGTCTATGTGGGCCTGTTGGCGACCATTCCGTTTATGCGTCAGGTGACCCATAAGCCGGTGTCCGCTCTCTAAGCTGTTTTAGCTTCTGCCCTCCCGTTGCGTCCGTTCTGGATGCGGCGGGAGGGTTTCTTCATGTGGTTTTCCGTTCTGCGGGCGAGGCGCAACCCCGCATGTTTTCTCACGCACCGGGCCACCGCTTCCATAGCCTAAAGCCCTGTGAGAGACTGACATTATGTTTGAACACACAGTACCCTCCGATTGGTTCCCCCGCTGCGCAATCTTCGACTGCGACGGCATCCTCCTCGACTCCGAGACCGTCTGGAACGATGTGCAGCGTGAGCTTTTCGCCCGCTGGTCTGTTCCCTTCACCGAAGAGGTCGAGCACCGCCTCACCGGCCTGGCAGCAGCCGATGTCGCCGAGGAGCTTGCACTGCTCTCCTACGAGGCGCAGAACGGCCAGAAGCCGGACACCGCCTCCGCAGAGTACGCCGAGCACCATGAACGCGTGATGAAGGATCTGCTCACCACCGAGCACGAGGTCATCAGCTCCGGCGTGGACCTGATTGAGGGTGCGCAGAAGTTCCTGGGCTTCCTGAGCGAGCACATGCCGGTTGCGGTGGCGTCGAACTCCACCGCGAACATTCTGACCCTGAAAATGGAAAGCTACGGTTACGCCCCGCTGGTGCGCACCTGGGTCAGCAGCGACGACGTTCCGGCCGGTAAGCCCGCCCCGGACATGTACCTGGAGGCGGCACGTCGCCTCGGCTTTGAGGGCCACGAGGCGCTGGCGTTCGAGGACTCCCCCGCGGGCGCGCAGGCGGCACGTGACGCCGGTACAAAGGTCATGATTTACGTTCCGGAAGGCACCGACCCGGCAAAGGCACCCGCCGGTTTTGGGCGCTTCGATTCGTTCAATGACCCGCAGCTCTGGGAGGCGGCACGCACCTGGATCGCCAAGCTTGAGGCGGCACAGCAGTCTGAAGCAACGCAGGGCTAAGTAATTAGCACCCCCTCCCCCGGTATGAAGAAAGACCCCCGGCCCGCTCTTCAAGGAGCAGACCGGGGGTCTTCTATGTTTATCAGCTGCCTCTCTAGCACCCGCTCTTGTAGCCCTTTGACCTCATCAGCACTTTCGCGGAGCGCTACTTTTCCCAAGTCTCACTAAACGGTACCAATACAAAACATCACGAGAACCTGAACATTGGCAGGTTCTCGTGATGCTAGGTGTTTTAGAACTCCAAGGATGCTTATTTCGGCTGTTGCTTATAGAAAACAAAAGCGTACAGGATACTCATAAGTAGAACTACAACCTGAGCCAAAGGGTCAAGCCAATACACTTGTAAAATTACCACAGCCAACATAAAAAATACGGATTTTATGAAGGATGCCGCAGGTTGTACGTAGTTCTTATTTGCACGATATGCAGAGTACCCAACAAATCCACAAAGAGTTAAAATACTGAGAACATTGTAAATCATTATATCATGCGAAGATGTAAAATAATAGAAAGAATAACCTGCGAAACATAATTCAGGTACCGGTATGTATCTAGTGTCGACCAACTTAATCACCTCAGATATTTATTCAATTTTTGCTTTCAGCGGTGGTATACCCCAATCTGCGTAGAACGCAATTCCACGTCCTTCTATACCGGCTCCGACAATTTTTGCGGCTAGGTCGCCGAAGAACAGCGCCCCCAGAACTGAGGAACCTATCGCGATGGGGCCACTAAAAGTGGCAGTAAAGGCTGTCCAAGCGGCCATGAGGGCAGCAGGGCTAACCTGAGCAGCTGCGAACAACATGGACGCTGTACCCGTAGTTAGGGTGGCATTGTCGATGTACAAAATTCGCGCGCCATCTCCACGGTCTCCCGCCACTACAGCTCTAGGAGCAGTGGAAATGCTTTGAGCCACGCTGCCCGTAGATGTATTTGCTGTATTCAGTAGGGTATCGAGCTGAGAAACTTCTACATCAGTCAGTGAGTATTTTTTAGCAAGATCCCGCATAGAGGACTTCAGGGCTAGATTTCCATCGCGATCAAATGTGAATTCATGTTTTAAGGTATCCACGAGATTCGCATATGCTTCGCCCGTTTCGTTTGAGTTTGTAGAAAAGCTACCTAAAGTAGGTGAAACAGATGAGACGCTTTGTGGAGCAGTGGATTCTGCGTGAGCAGGATAGCTCACCGACCCAGATATACCTATCGCTACAGTTGCAGAAATACAACTTACAATTGACTTACTAACATTTTTTCATTGCCTGTCCTTCTCTAGCTGTTGATGTTATCTCTAGTTTGATGTGAACCGGAACACTTTTATAATATCAATTATCAAAATGGGAGTCAAGATTATTTTAGTAACGATTCAATAATAATTTGCACCACTACAAACTATAGTATTTAGCTGCTAAAGCTCCCAGCCCGTTCTCTCTCCTCAGCAAATTTGCGTCCTAAGTCGTCTTAATGCGCTTCAGATGCTCCTCTGCCTTAAACATTTCTAGGTTCTTATCGCAGATACAGCGGTAAGCAGTCTTCACTTCCCCTGCTGCTTTCACCCACCTCTCTTCTTCTTTCCTACGTGCGTATGCTTTTTTCGCTGGTGCGCACCTGGATCAGCAGCAACGACGTTCCCACCGGTAAGCCCGCCCCGGATATGTACCTGGAGGCGGCGCAGAACTAAGCACGTACCGCAGACGCCTCACCGCGCCACTGCCTCACCTGATAGGCAGCATCAAGAAAGACCCCCGGCCCGCTCTTCAAGAGCAGACCGGGGGTCTTCTATGCCTTATCAACTGTGCCTATAGGGGCACGAGCCTATCGGCGCATAACCTTCTTCGCCAGGAAGTTACCGATGAACTGAACCAGCTGAACCAGGACGATAATAATCGCCACAACAGCCCAGGTGATCTCATCGTTGAAGCGCTGGTAGCCGTCCACAATCGCGATCTTACCCAGACCGCCAGCACCCACGTAACCGGCCATAGCGGACATATCCACCACGCCGATGATGAGGAAGGTGTAACCCAGAATCAGCGGGCCAAGCGCCTCCGGGATCATCACGGTGAACAGGATGGTCATCTTCGAAGCGCCCATCGCGCGAGCCGCCTCAATCACACCCGGGTCAATGGAGACCATGTTCTGCTCCACGATACGGGCAATAGCGAATGCTGCACCGAAGCTCATCGCGAAGACCGCCGCGTTTACGCCCAGGCGGGTACCCACCACAGCACTAGTCAGCGGGCCCAGAGCCGCAATCAAAATGATGAACGGAATCGGGCGAATCACATTCACCAGAATGTTCAGAACCGTGTACACGAAGCGGTTCTGGAAGATATTACCTGCACGGGTGGTGTACAGCAGAGCGCCCACAATCAGGCCAACCAGACCTGCACACAGCATCGTAATAGACACCATGTAGAAGGTGTCGCCAATAGCCGGAATCAGCTTCTCGGGCAGGAACTCAGACCAGTCCGTCTTCGAGGTAGCCAGCGGAAGAGTAGTAGCAAACATTTAGCGCACCTCCTGCACGCGGGTGACGGTCTTCAGCTCGGCAACGGCGGCATCAATACTGGTGATTTCACCCAGGAGTTCCAGGGTGAGGGTGCCGTACGCTTTACCCTGCAGGGTCTCGATACCGCCGCCCACAATGTTGAAGCGGACGTTACGGGCGCCCAGGTAGGACAGCACCTTACCGAGCTCCTGGTTACCCTCCACGATTTCAACGTTGATGAGGTAACCCTTGTGGTTTGCGCGCAGCTCAGCCGCTTCCTTGCCGGTGGGGGCAAGCTTCACGGTGGTTGCCACGAACAGCTTCGCCACGTCGGTCTGCGGGTTGGAGAAGACATCGTACACGTTGCCCTGCTCCACCACGCGGCCGGACTCCATGACTGCCACACGGTCAGCGATGCTGGAGACCACGTCCATCTCGTGGGTAATCACCACGACGGTCACACCCAGTTCACGGTTCACACGCTTAAGGAGCGCAAGAACTTCATGAGTGGTTTCCGGGTCCAGCGCGCTGGTGGACTCATCGGCAAGCAGCAGGGCAGGGTTGGTTGCAAGCGCACGAGCAATGCCCACACGCTGCTTCTGACCGCCCGAAAGCTGGTTCGGGTAGTGATCGGCGCGGTCGGCAAGACCCACGAACTCGAGCATTTCCAGGGCGCGGGTGCGGCGGTCCTTCTTAGACCAGCCGGCAATCTTCAGGGGGAACTCGACGTTACCGAGCACGGTGCGGGAGTTCATCAGGTTGAACTGCTGGAAGATCATACCGATGTTGGTGCGTGCTTCGCGCAGTTCGGAGTCACGCTTACCGGAAATCTCGAAGCCGCCAACGGTCAGGGTGCCACTGGTGGTGGTTTCCAGGCCGTTAATGAGGCGGACGAGGGTGGACTTACCGGCGCCGGAGTAGCCGATGATTGCAAAGATTTCGCCGCGGTTAATGCTGAGGGAGACGTTGTCCACAGCAACTACTGCCTTGGGGCCGGTGCCGAAGACCTTAGAGACTCCGTCCAGAACCACCATGGGCTCGGTGCTGTCACCGAGGCTCTGTACCAGTTCACTCATAAATTTGTATCCGTTATATGTCGTGGTTGGGGCGCTAAAGGGCCTTAACGCCGGTACGCAAAGGACGGTAAGCCTGTCGTGACCCGCATCGGGTGCTTAGACTTACCGCCTTTGCGTATGCCTAGAGGAGGCGTGTATTCAGAAGATTACTTCTTAGCGCGCAGCTTGGCTTCTTCGTTAGCCAGGGACTGACGCAGTTCGTCGGTGCTGACGTTGACCTCAACAGCGGTGCCGCGGGTCTCTTCCTGGACAACGTCCATGACGGCCTTAGTGTGGAAGAGTTCGACAATCTTCTTGTAGGTCTCGTCGTCAGCCTTGTCCTTCTGAGCAACGAACAGGTTCACGTACTTGATAGCGGAGGGGTCAGTCTTGGGGTCGTCCTGCGCCAGAGCGTCTGCGGGCTTCAGGCCTGCATCCTTGAGGAAGTCGTTGTTGACGACAGCACCGTCAGCAGACTCCATGCCGACCACGGTCTGGGTTGCGTCAACGGGGGTGACCTTCACCTTGGAGGCGGAGGTGTCAACGTCGTCGATGGTGGGGGCGTCAACGTCAGCGTTCTTGAAGGTGACCAGACCGTTGGTCTTCAGCAGCTTCAGTGCACGTGCTTCGTTCACGGTGTCGTTCGGGATAACGATCTCGCCACCCTGGGGGATGTCAGCCAGCTTGGAGTGCTTCTTGGAGAACAGAGCCATCGGGTAGATCACGGTCGGGCCGACAATCTGCAGGTCCTTGTTAGCGCTGACGTTGTAGTTCGACAGGTATGCGATGTGCTGGAAGCGGTTCATGTCGATGTCACCGGCGTCCAGTGCGGGGTTCGGCTCGGTGTAGGCGCTGAACTCCTTGTACTCAATGTCGATGCCCTGCTTCTTAGCTTCTTCCTTCAGGGTCTTGTTGAACTTCTCAGAGCCAACCACACCGATGGTGACCTTCTTGGAGCTGGAGGAAGAGGAGGAGGAGTTGGTGGAACCGCAGCCTGCCAGGCCAATGACCAGGGGGACAACTGCGAGTGCAGCAGCAAACTTCTTCACGGCTATGAATCTTTCTGTTGAATGATGATGCGTTCCGCCGGGTGCTGACCTTGGTACTAGCACATCCGATGGTAATGATGATGGGACAATTACAGCACGGGCGGGGGCGGGTGTGGAAGTTAAAAGCCATTCATGAGACACAGAACGTCAAGGTCGTCATATTTTGTCACAATTCGTCATGTAGTGATTATTCCCAGGTCACAAAGCATCACTGACGGTGTATTCAGGCGCACACAAAACGCCGGCCCGGGTACGAAAACCCAAGCCGGCGTCCATAGTGCCACCCGTTACGGGCGGGCGGCCAGTCAACCGGTGCTACTGGCAACCAGTACTACTGATCGAACTCGCCCGAAGCAATCAGCTGCTCACGCACCTTACGGCGCAGAACCTTACCCAGCATCGAACGGGGCAGATCATCCACCACCACGATGCGGCGCGGAACCTTATAGCGGGTCACCTTCGAATAGCAGTGCTCACGCAGAGTATGCTCTTGCACCACTCGGCCCGGGGCGGCAACCACAGCGGCAACGACCATCTCGCCACCGGCAGGCAGCGGAATACCGACTACCGCCGCATCCGCGACCATATCGTGCTGCTTGAGGGCGACCTCAACCTCCGTCGGGGAGACGTTAAAACCGCCGGTAATAATGACTTCCTTGATGCGGTCGACAATCTGGATGAAGTAGTCCTTATCCAGGCGCACAATATCGCCGGTACGCAGCCAACCATCGGGGGTGATGGTCTTCGCCGTCTCGTCCTCACGCTTCCAGTAGCCGGCAAAACGCTGAGGGCCCTTCACCCACAGCTCGCCCTCTTCGCCATCGGGCACGTCTTCACCGGTTTCCGGGTCCACCACACGAATATCGGTGGAGGGGAACGGAACACCAATAAAACCGGCGCGGCGAGTGTCATTGAGCGGGTTGCAGGACACCAGCGGAGCGCACTCGGTCAGGCCGTAGCCTTCCACCATGAAACCGCCGGAAGCTTCCTCCCACTCGGCAACCAGCTCAGGTGGCAAGTTCATAGCCCCAGACACCGCGTAACGGATGCCCTCCAGGGACACGCCGCGCTTCTTCGCCTCATCCATGAGGCGGCGATACACCGGCGGAACCGCAGGAAGAATGGTCGGGCGGGTCTTCTTCATCGCCTTCAAAATCAGGTCCATGTCCACGGTCGGGAACAGCACCAGGCGGGCACGGCACAGCGACGCAATCGTCACGCCCAGGGTCATACCGTAGGCGTGGAACAGCGGCAGAACCGAGTAAATCACCTCGTCATCGCCCGGGTTAATCCACGCCTCACCCATGCGGCCGTTGGACTCCAGGTTGCGGTGCGTGAGCATCACGCCCTTCGGCAGACCGGTCGTACCCGAGGTGTACTGCAGCAGCGCAATATCGTGCGCGGTCGGGCGGCGATGCGCAGGATCAATACGCTCACTCTTCACCAGCTGAGCCCACGACACCGTACCCGGCGCAGGACCAGTCAGCTTCTCACGCGAAGCACGCGCGCTCTTCAACGGCAGCTTCAGCGCGGTACGCATCAGCGCGGGCATCGCCGAAATCATGTTCACCGAATAGATATGGTTCGGGCGGATATCCGCCGGAAGACCCGTAATATGCGAGGCGATCTTATCCCACACAATCGCGACCTTCGCGCCGTGATCCTCAAACATGTGGCGCAACTCCGCGCCCGTGTACAGAGGGTTATGCTCCACCACAATCGCGCCCAGGCGCAGAATCGCGTAAAACGCCGCAATATGCTGAGGGCAGTTCGGCAAAATCAGCGCCACACGGTCACCCGCCTGCACACCCGCCACGCGCAGACCCTCCGCCGCACGCTCAATCTGATCGCCCAACTCAGCGTAGGTCGTGGTCGCGCCAAAGAACTCCAACGCAACCTTGTGGGGTACGGTGCGAACCGCCTCGTCAATGAGGTGACTCAGCGACGTCTCGGGCAGCTCAATATCGCGGGCAGTCCACGGAGAATAGTTCTTCAACCAGGGGCGATGCGCCAACGGATGCGCGCCAGCAGATGCGCCAGCGGGTGATGCAGGTGCCGCCGCATCCTGCAGGTTCGTGTTCTTCTGAGCCTCAGTCATGCATTGATTGTGCCTTCCCACGCCCTCACGCTTCAACTCAGCGGCGCGTCTTTCCACGTTGAAAATCACGCCGTACACCCACCTCAGATACCGCAATAAACACCGAAACACTCAGGTAAATCCAAGCAACTCTGGGATACTTAAAGCATGAGTAAACGACAGCAAGACATCACCGACGAGCAGTTCAAGAAGCTCCTCCGCGAAATTTCCAAACGATTCGCTATCGCCGGCGGAGTCGTCATCCTGTTCGGAATGGCCATCATCGCACTTGCTTACCTTCTGGGAGGAGCCCACTAATGCACATCCCGCAGCGCCCCACCGGCGAGACCTTCAACCGCATGACCAACGGTTCCGTCTACATGCCCGACGCCGAATGCGCCGCACAGTTCAAGCGCATTTACGCTGCAACCATCCTCGCCGAAGAACACTACGCACGCGGTGAACATGCACAGGCAATGCACGTCTACCGTGAACACCTCGGCCACCTGGGCGAACACGCCCACATCCGCCCCGGCGCACGCTTTGACTACGGCGTGAACACCTACATTGGTGACGGTTCCTTCTTCAACTTCGGTACCGTCTTCCTGGACGTCTGCCCGATCCGCATCGGCTCCACCGTACTGGTTGGCAGCAACGTACAGTTCATGACGCCCACCCACCCGCTCCACCCCGGCGACCGCGCAGACTACTGGGAAGCAGGCGCACCCATCACCGTTGAAGACAACGTGTGGATTGGTAGCGGAGCTATCATCTTGGGCGGCGTGACCATCGGCAAGAACTCCGTCATCGGCGCAGGCACCGTCGTCACCAAGGACGTCCCCGCTAACTCCCTCGTGGTGGGCAACCCCGGCCGCGTCATCCGCACCCTGGACGAGAACGAACGCCCCGCGCACCCGCACACCTTCTCCGCAGAAGCTATGGAAGAAGCACGCGCCTTCTACGCTGACCGCAACCGCTAAATCAGCGCCCAGGATTAGATTCAAAGGACTTAATGAACGCACAGAACAACACCCCGCAGCAGCGCCCGGCTGCCGCGGCGTCCACGCCTACCGAAAGTGACCTGTGGGAGGCGGCATTCTCCTCCGACGACCCCACCGTGGTCCTGACCGATGAGGAGCTGAACGCGGCACGCCGCGCCCACGAAAAGGCGCGCGAGTCGAGCTCTTCGGCACAGTCCTCCGCACAGTCCTCGCAGGATGCAACCCGCCCCCTCACCGAGGCGGCTACCGCAACCCAGCCGATTCTCTCCCCCGGTACCACCTCTGGAGGCGCAGAAACCGGCGCCGACTTCGGCGCGCCCGGAGACGACAACCTCAGCTGGCTCGACAAGCCTGCAGCCCCCAGCGCGGACAACGTACGCGGCGGCGTAGCCCCCGCTACCGCACCTGCCCCCGCTGCAAGCTACGAGGTGCCCGCACCCGGCAACGCCCATGCGGCATCGAGCGCCCCGCAGGCCACTCCCGCAGCAGATGACCACTTCGTCATCCCCACCCCCGCAGGTGATGCCGCCGGTTCGGAGCCCATCCTCACCGCCGCGACCGCGCTGTCCATGCAGAAGAGCCGCTACTCCCGCATGCACCTGCTGCCCGGCCTGCTCGGCTGGCTGATCACCCTCTCCCTCATGGACGGTGGCCTGTGGGCTATCCAGTCGTGGCTGACCCTGACCGGTCAGAGCGAGTCCATCGAGTACGCCTCGGTAGTCTCCCGCCTGTTCAGCGGCGCATCGAACGCCGTGCCGGTCGCGGTGGCATTGAGTGTGCTCATCTTCTTCGCCTACCTGGTGGGCGGTTACGCGGCAGGACGCATGGCACGATTCGCCGGCGTGAAGCAGGGCATCGCCGTATGGCTCTGGCAGATTATGGCGCTCATCCTCGGGTCCCTGGCGACTTTCCTCGCGCCTCAGCTGTTCCAGAACGGTGTCGCCTCCCTGTCCCTGCAGAAGCTGATTGCGGGCGATTTCGCGAACGGTCTGCTGGCGGTTCTGCTGGTTCTGGCGTTGAGCTTCCTCGGCGCTATCCTCGGCGGCCTGCTGGGACGCCTGTACCACCGCCGCGTGGACAAGTACCCGAGCGACCAGGTGGCACGCGAGGACGCCTAGGCTTCTGGACGCCTAGGCTTCTAAACGCCCGCGCCTCGTTGCGATAGGAATAAACCGTACAGAAAACCTCCGGTACCTTACGAAAGGCACCGGAGGTTTTCTGTATCTGCATGACTTGATCAGTGCAATAATACGACGCTGACTAGCTAAAACATGCCGCCTAGTGGTCCAGCAGCAGTGCAGGCTCCTCAAGAATCGCAGCCACATCAGCCATGAAACGAGCCGACAGGTCACCATCCACCACACGGTGATCGAAGGAACCGCCCAGGGTCGTCACCCAGCGAGGAATAACCTCACCATCAACCACCCACGGCTTCTGCTTGATCGTACCGAAGGCAATAATCGCCACCTCACCGGGGTTAATAATCGGGGTACCCGTATCAATACCCAGCGAACCGATATTCGTAATGGTCAGGGTGCCGTTCGCCATCTCAGCGGGCTGAGTTTTACCCTCGCGGGCGCGAGTGGTCAGGTTATTCAGCGCAACCGCCAGCTCACGCAGGGACAGCTCCTGAGCGTCCTTAATGTTCGGAACCATCAGGCCGCGCGGGGTTGCCGCAGCAATACCCAGGTTCATGAAGTGCTTAATCTGGATTTCGCTATCGGTCCAGGTCGCGTTGACCTGCGGGTTACGCTCAGCAGCCCAAATAACCGCGGCGGCAAGCACCAGCAGCGGGGTAACCTTCACGCCCTCAAAGTGGCGAGACTTCTTCAAACGCTTCACGAACTCCATGGTGCGGGAAGCATCAACGTCCACGAAGATGGACACGTGCGGGGCGCTAAACGCCGAGGAAACCATCGCCTTTGCAGTCGCCTTACGCACACCACGCACCGGGATGCGCTCAATGCGGTCACCGGGGGTGGTTGCGGGCTGCCAGAAGGGCTGGCGGGCGCCGCTATGCTGCACATCGCTCAGGTGCGCCACATAGTTCATGAGGTCCTGCTTGGTCACCTGGCCGCGCGCACCGGTAGCGGTCACGTTCGCCAGGTCAACGCCCAGCTCCTTTGCGGCAAGACGCACCGGAGGCGGCGCGAGGGTCGGGCGGTGCGGAACCTGCTCGGGAGCCAAAGTCGGCGCGGGAGCCACTGCGGGCTCGGGTGCCAGACGCTGCACCACCGAATTCAGCGGGGTGTTCTCCACAAAGCGGGAGGCACGCTCAGCCAGCTCGCTCAGCAGGCCCTGGTTGCGGTTCACCGGGTCGGTGGGGGTGTGTGCCACGGGTGCCTGAACAGCAGGTGCGGCCGGTGCTGCTGCGGCCTGTGCGGGCTGGGTTGCGGAGGCGGGGCGCTTGCGGGCGCGACGCTTCACCGCATCCGCCTTGGGGCCGGAGCCAACCAGCGCAGTACCGGACTCGACCTCTGCCGCGGCGGGGGTTGCCGGGGTTGCGGGTACGTTGTCGCCGCCGGAGATGCTGATGATCGGGGTGCCCACCTCAACGGTTTCACCCTCGGCAACGAGCAGCGCCTCAACGGTGCCGGCGAAGGGCGAGGGAAGTTCCACGACGCTCTTCGCGGTTTCAATTTCGACGAGGACATCGTTGATGGCGACCTCGGTGCCGACTGCCACCTTCCAGCTGAGGATTTCTGCTTCGGTCAGGCCTTCACCCACGTCAGGGAGCGGGAAAATCTGGGACATTTTTACCTCTCACTAGGGCATATACCCTATACGGAATATTCTGTGCGGGCTTGCAACCCGCCATAGCGCAACACGCTGATACGTCAGATCAGGGAATGCCTAGTAGTCAAAAGCGCGGTCAACCGCCTCAAGAATACGGTCAATATCGGGCACGTACTCTTCCTCAACACGAGAAACCGGGTACGGCATGTAGTAGCCGCCCACACGAATCACCGGCGCCTGCAGGCTGTAGAAGCAACGCTCCGTAATCGCCGCAGCCAGCTCACCACCCATACCACCGAAGGTCGGCGCCTCGTGCGCAACAATCAGGCGGCCAGTCTTCGCCACCGAAGCAGCAACGGTCGGCACATCCAGCGGCGAAATCGAGCGCAGGTCAATGACCTCAATCGAGCGGCCATCCTCCACGGCAGCCTCCGCTGCAGCCAGAGCAACCGGCACCAGCGGACCGTACGCAACGATAGTCGCGTCCGTACCTTCACGCACCACCTGGGCGCTAAACGGATCAAAAGAAGTGTCGCTAAAGTCCACTTCACCCTTAAGCCAGTAGCGGCGCTTCGGCTCAAAAATAATGACCGGGTCGGGGCACTCAATCGCCTTGCGGGTCATCCAGTACGCCTCGTGCGGGGTCGAGGGAGTCACAATACGCAGACCCGCGGTGTGGGCGAACAGCGCCTCCGGGGACTCGGAGTGGTGCTCCACCGAACCAATCACACCACCGTACGGAATGCGGATGGTCACCGGCACCGTGTACTGCTTATCGGTGCGGTTGTGGATCTTCGCCAGCTGGCTCGTGATCTGGTTGTAGGCGGGGAACACGAAACCGTCGAACTGAATCTCCGGCACGGGGCGGTAGCCACGCAACGCCATACCGATGGAGGTGCCGATAATGCCGGACTCGCCCAAGGGCGCATCCATGACGCGGCGGTCACCGAAACGCGCCTGCAGGCCCTCGGTCACACGGTACACACCGCCAAGCTTGCCGATATCCTCGCCGAGCATGACGACGGTGCGGTCAGCTTCCATGGCGTCTTCCAGGCCGCGGGTAATCGCCTTGGCGAGGGTCAAACGTTCAATTTTCTCGCTCATGCTTACTCCTCTTCAAAGCCTGCAACGTAGTTACGGTAGAACTCGCGGTCGTCTTCCACCTGCTGGTGTTCCTGCACGTAGACGCGGTCGAAGAAACGCTCAAAGTCGGCAACTTCAGAGTTCAGCACTGCCTCACGCACACCGGATGCGACCTGCTGTGCGGATTCTGCGACCTCTTCGAAGAAGGCATCGTCGGCGTAGCCGTTATCGCGCAGGTGCTTTTCAAGGCGAAGCATGGGGTCGCGGCGCAGGGGACCCTCCAGGTCGGCATCGGTGCGGTACTTGGTGGGGTCGTCCGCGGTGGTGTGCGGGCCGAGGCGGTAGGTCTCAGCTTCAATCAGCACGGGGCCTTCACCGGCGCGGATCTTCTCCATGGCGTAGCGGGTTGCGGCGAGCACCGCGAGAACGTCGTTGCCGTCCACGCGGATACCTTCAAAGCCGTAGCCTGCGGCGCGGGTGGATACCGGCACGCGGGACTGCACCTCGAAGGGCACGGAGATAGCCCAGCGGTTGTTCTGCACGAAGAAGAGCACCGGCGCGTTATAGGAGGCGGCAAAAACCATGGATTCGTGGGCGTCACCCTCGGTGGAGGAGCCGTCACCGAAGTAGACCGCCACGGCGGGCTTCTGGGTGTCTTCGGCGGGGTCGGTTGCCTGGCCCTGACCGGTGCGGCGGGTGCCGGTTTCAGCTTCGATGTCGGCATCGAAGTTCAGGCCCATGGCGTAGCCGACGGCGTGCAGGGTCTGGGCGGCAAGCACCTTGGTGTAGGTGTGGAAGTTGTGTGCCTTCATGTCCCAGCCGTGGGTGGTGGAGCCGCGGAAGATAGTGATCAGGTCGCGGAAGTCCACGCCACGCGTCAGGGCGACGGCGTGCTCACGGTAGGAGGGGAAGATGTAGTCATTGGGTGCGTAGGCGAGTGCGGAGCCGACCTGTGCGGCTTCCTGGCCTCGGCTGGGCACCCAGAGGGCGAGCTGACCCTGGCGCTGCAGGGCGGTTGCCTCGTCGTCGAATCGGCGGGTGGTGTACATGAGGCGGTATGCCTCACGCAGGGTGTCTGCGTTGACGTCTTCGATGTACCGGCTGTAGGTGGGGTGTTCGTGTACGGTGCCGTTTTCATCCATGAGCTGGATGCGTTCGGGCACTCCGGGGTACTTGTCGTTCTCGTGCATCTAACCTCCACACGTGACGAGGGCTTGGCCCTCAGCGGCTTGGGTTTTAGTCTCAACATTCACCTGATGGTGCAGAGTTTGAGGTGTTCCGGCAAGCCTGTGAGGGTCTGGGCATATGTAGTTACCAGTCTACTCTTTTCGGCTTTATCTCGCGGCAGTTACGCTGATAACACAGCGTATTATGCCCTGTCATTCACTATTTGAACATCATTAAATTAAACCTCCCATATATTCTTTTTACAGAATATACGGGAGGTTTAATTTAACTCTTGAGAGCTTTTTTGAGCCACCATTTTTCCCGCGCGAGAACCATTTGAAAAGCCCAAACGAACCTCGACAAGGGAAAATAGTACATTGTTCAATTAGGGCTCAATCAGGGCAGGGTGGGCACTCCCACCCCTTCACAAGAGAGCCTAGAGCCCCTTCGCGAAGACCTCACAGAGCGAGAGGAAACGGTCATTCGCCTCCACCTCGCCAATGCTCACGCGAACGCCCTCGGTACCAAACGCACGCACCGACAGCGCATGCTCAGCCATCAGCTGCACAAACTCACCCGTGCGCTCCCCCAGGGGCAGCCACACGAAGTTCGCGTAAGTGCTCGGGAAATCGTAGCCCAACTCCCGCAGTCGAGCGGTCACGCGCTCACGCTCAGAGACCAGGTGGCTCACACGCTCCATCACCGCATCCTCATGCTCGATGGAGGCGATAGCCGCCGCCTCCGCCAGCGCCGTCACGGCGAACGGGGTTGCCGCCACGCGCAGGTGCTGCGTAATCTGCGGGTGCGAAATCGAGTAGCCCACACGCAGACCCGCCAGGCCCTGCGCCTTGGAGAAAGTGCGCAGAATGATGACGTTCTCGTAGTCACGGTAGATATCCATGCCGTTCAGCGGGGCTTCTTCGCCGTCCGGCACGGTGGAGGCGGCGCAGAACTCGAAGTACGCCTCATCAATCACCACGGGAATGTGGGCGGGTACCTTCGCCAGGAACGCACGAATCTGGCTTTCGGTGACGGCGGGGCCGGTCGGGTTGTTGGGGGTGCAGACCAGAATCAGGCGGGTACGTTCAGTAATAGCTGCGGCCATGGCGTCCAGGTCGTGTGAGCCGTCGGGCAGGTTCGGCACCTGCACGCTGCGAGCGCCCATAATGCCGACGAGGATCGGGTATGCCTCGAAGGAGCGCCAGGCGTAGATGACTTCGTCCTGCACACCGTCGGCGTTGACGCCGGCGAAGGTTTTGAGGATTTGGTTGAGCGCGCCGAGGCTTCCGGCACCGGTGACGATGTCGTCAGCGTCCACGCCGAGCCGTGCGGAGAGCTTCTGGCGCAGGGCGGTGGAGAGCGGGTCGGGGTAGCGGTGCGCGGTCGCAAATTCTGCGAGGACGCGCGCGACCTCGGGTACGGGACCCAGCGGGTTCTCGTTCGAGGAGAGCTTGTACTGGGTGAGGCCTTCAACGGGTGCGGGCGGCTTGCCGGCCGCGTAGCTGGGCAGGGTGTTGAAGACGGGGCGGACCGGGATATTGGCGTGTTCAGCTGACTGGCTCATGGTTCCAGTATGTGCCTGCGGGCGGCTCGGGGGCTAACGCTTCTCACCT
>ERZ773207.413-NODE-413-length-15681-cov-9.096122_pt1 | contig 15681 bp, 21 predicted proteins | sample MGYA00580997_ERZ773207 | MGnify/ENA primary metagenome ERZ773207 (study PRJEB29015, sample SAMEA2738170) | human oral metagenome | biome: human oral; feature: human-associated habitat; material: saliva | place: China | collected 2239 ... | reverse complement strand
ATGATTGAACTTGACTGCAACCTTGTTCTACTGCACTAGTTACACCTTGCATAGCACTCTGAACTTGTGACTGCATATTCTGAAAGTTAGATACAACTCCAGTGGCCAGGTTAGCTGTTGCTGTATTTGCTGTATTAGCAACATTTTCCCAAGTAGCTTGGTTAGTCATGCTTACGTTATTTAAGCTTGTTTGTGCTGCCATGTCTACTTGTGACATGTTAGCGCCCACCACTCCTGGCATTAAACCTGTTTGCATGCTTGCTGCACTGTTAATAGCTGTGAATTGGGCGTTTGCATTAGCTGAAAGTGCATCTAATTGGGCGTTTGAGTTAAGAGTCATAGCGCTTAAATTAGCATTTACGTTTTCAGCTGCCATCGCTGTATTCGTTGTAGCAGCTGTGTTAACTGCTGCCATATTCATGTTAGCACTATTTGACATTTGCATAAACTGCATATCAGAGTTCATCACCATTCCAGTGATATTAGTTAATGCTCCCATTGCACCTATCCCAGTAAGTGACATCATAGAATTAGAGATACTTGTAAAATGTGCAATAGCACTAGCATCTAAATTAGCAAACGATGCACCCAATCCATCAAGTGAAGCTGATGCACTAGCGCTCGACTGCGCTATTCTACTTGCAGCACCTTCAGCAGCTGCCGCGGTTCCTTCTCCACTTTCTTGGGCTTTATTTTTTACTTGATCCATGCTTTCGCTGACTTGTTGGCTTGACTCTTTAGACTTAAGCCCAACATATTCAAGGGCTTTCCCTATCTTATCACCAATCCATTTGAATGCATCTCCAATAGCTTTAAATACACTATCAACAGCGTTTCTGAACCATTCACACTTGTTATAAAGCGTTACTAGTCCACCAATTATAACTGCTGCAACAATTCCCCAAGGGCCAAGTAAACTCATAAATGCAACCCTTACAGCAGCTAGAACAGTAGTAATAACAGTACCAGCAGCACTAACCACGCTGCTAACTGCGCCCCATGCTGCTAAAGCCACTTTACTAGCATTTACAGCGGCTGACAATACAGTCATAGCTGCTTTAACAGTTGTTACAACCGTTACAATAAGTCTAAATGCTCCAGCAGCTGCTAACACTGTTGCGATTAAAGTCCTTAACCATTGGTTATTTTGTAATGTCTGGTTAAGCCATGATAAGAAAGCATTTACGATGCTTAATACCACGTTTATTACTGGCGCGGCTGCACTTACTAGAGAACCTAGTACAGATACAACCATGTTGATAGCTTGCATTGCTATCTGTGCAAAAGTAACAAATAATTGTTTAATGTTAGTCCAGATTGAGTTCATTAAGTCATGTGTTGTCTGGTTGGTATTATATAAATGCACAAACGCTGCGACAACAACTGCTATTGTTGCAACAACCCCTAACATCGATACACCAACACGACTAAACACTTCAGATACAGCTGTTAAGGCTGCTTTTACTCCAAGTCCACCTTCTTCAATTGGTTTTAACCATGAGTGAATTAATGTCAATGCTGGTACGACTGCTAAGGCCACCCCAGCTAATGTAATCATCTTAGCTATTAATTGTGCTACTCCTGGGTTTGTTTGCATTAAAGCATTAAACCATTGTAAGAATGCATTAGCAACGTTTAGAATTGACATCGCTAACGGTGCCATCCCTTGCGCTAGTAGTGAGAATGTTTTTGCCAAGTTTCCAATCAGCTGGCCAACTTTTGGCGCTGCTTCTTCGATGTATTTAACAAAGTTCTTAAATGCTTGGTTCTGGCTTAGTTGGCTGCTCCATTCTCTAAAACGCCCCATAAGTCGTTCGAACCAACTCATTGCTGTTGCTGCCATTGGTCCGAACGCCGCGAACATTTGAACTAACCCAACTGCAAGATCACGGAATGCACCCCTAATTTTTGGCATGTTCTCATTTACATAATTAGTAAATTGTTTCATACCTTGACTATCAGCAAGTTTCGCACTCCATTCATCAACACGTTTACTCATATCTAAGAAACCTTGTGACATACTAGCAGCTAATGGCCCAAATGCAACCACTAAACTAGCTAATGAACGACCAAAGAACCCAACACCACGCGCAACTTTATCCAGTGTACTTGCACCGTTACTATTTAAGTAATTAAAGAAGCGTTCCATTGGCGCGCTATCCATTGACTCATTCAACGACTTAGATAAATTCTTCATTACTCCAGAAGACTCCACCATTAAGCCGTTAAGCTTATTCAGTACTTTTCTAGCTGCTTGAACTCCATTATTGAACGTTTCAAAGTTATTCGACTCTAATTGGTCTGATAACTTCTTATGATCTTCTTTAAGTCCGTTAACAGAGTCCCTTAAAGCTTCCATTTCTTTAGTTCCTGGGCCTTCACCTTTCATAAAGTCCTTGAACTTTTTCATATGGCCAACAGCTGTAACTGCGAACGCTCCAATAGCAGCGGCCGCAACCCCAAACGCACTAGTAAGCCCTAATAAGCCACCAGTAAGCACTCCAGTCATCGCTCCAACGGTTGCTAATGCTCCAGTAGCAGCAGCACCAAAAGCAGCGATTGAAGGTATTACAGCTATGAATGTACCTTTTAAAATATTACCTAACACAACACCCCAAGATCTGATTGACTCAGCGATGTTGTCTAAGTCCCTATAAAAACGCTCGTTTCTTGCTCGTATTTGCAAGAATATTTCTTTTCCAATTTGTCTAGCTTTTAAGTTAGCTATTTCTTTCTTAAATAAAGCCGTTCTGGCCTTAACATTAATGTGGTAGTCTCTTTTCTTCGCTAATAATGCATTTAATTTAGCTGTAAAGCCTTTTGTATCAGCATGAACAGAAACTTCTATCTTTTTGCGCAAACCGCTCTCACTGGCTTTTAATTCAGCCATTTTCTTGCGGTATTCGCTAATGTCTAATGTGACTGGCTTTTTAATATGATCCTTGCTCCACTGTGTAGCTATAATCTTAATCTCATCAAGTTTACGTTTGGCGCGTGTTATATCAGCATCTATAGGTTTACTTTCTTCCCTAGATACTTCACGCGCTTTCTCGTTAACTTGGTTCAATTTAGCAATGGCCTTAGTCACGTTAGCATCAACGTCCTTTGTGCTTTCTTTTGCTAATTCCTTTGCTTTTTCGTCTACTCGTTCCATTTTTGTTATTGCTCTTTTAATATCAGCATCAATGGGCTTTGTACACTCAAAAGCTGTTTCTTTAATCTTCTTGTCAACTTGTGACATCTTACGTAAGAAACTTGATATATCAGCACTTATCTTAGCATTAAAACGTTCCTGCATAGCGCACACCCTCCTTCTAAATTCTATTTTTCTTGGTAATTGTTAAACCAGTTTCTAAGGGCTTCAGTTTGCTCCTTAGAATATACTTGGCCTCTTTCTTCATTATTCTTCAGAACTTTCTTGCGGGCCTTATCTCCATTAAATAGCTTTTTAGAGGTTACACGTTTTTCGTTATTAGCACGCGCATTAAATATAGCAGCGATTGAAAAGCGTTCTAGTTCGTCTACTTCATCCAGGAATGCACCTTTTAAAAAGTTCTGATATTCCCTATTAGTCCATGAATACATCAACTGCACATCATAAACTTTTAAATACCTTGATACACTTTGCTCAAAGTCATCAAAATTTATACCGTTACTCCCAGATCTTTCAGTGACTCCTTGATCATTTGATAAGCTCTCTTGTTGTCTTCCTTCTCCGCTTCCGTCTTCCCTTGAGTATTTAAGATCGTTAAGCCATCTTTCAACTTCGCTGCTTTTCTTCTGAAAAAAGCACTATCATCCAACACGCTCATAGCTTCTTTAAATAGTTGTAAAGTATCTCCTTCTTCATCAATTCTTTCTTGTAAGGCTTGCTCGATATCTTCACGCTTAAATTTTCTGTTAGGAATGTATGCTGTACCGCAATCCCAGAATTTTACAAGTGCTTCTTCATCGTTTTGGATAATTCCCATAAAGATATCAGAAAAAGCATCTGTTTGTTCGTTTCCTTTTTGATATTCTTGCTTAGCACGTTTAGCAAATGCAAACGTTCCTTTTGCTTCGTATTCAGTTCCTTTAATAGTTAAAAATGCTGCCATTGTTGTATTCTCCTTGTTTTTAAATAAAATTAAAAAGGGTGATTATTCACCCTTTATTATATGCTTTCTACTCTTGCTGGTTGGCCACCTCGTTCAGTTGCCACTTCACTAGCTGGCGCTGTTACTTTTTTGTTCTTACATTACCAGTTGTTGCTCCTGGTTTTTCAAAGTCGTAACTTCCAGCGTTCAAGAACTCATCTGGTAATTTATCTAACTCACCAAGTTTAGACTCACCAATTACCTGTAATGTTCCATTTAATTCAACGAACCCATCAGCTGGTTCTTCTTTCTCCACTGACTCAATTAAGCAACGTGCAAATACTGCATCGTGTTTATCGTTAGGTTTTACTGTTTTATCAACAAGCCAAGCTTTTATTTCTTTCTTGTCTTTGATAGCGCGCATAACTTCTTTTTGACCTTCATCATCGCTTTCACCATAACAAGTGAACTCTAGTGACTCTGATGTTGGCCCATAAGCTAACACACGCCCAAATTTAGTTTGTTCATCAGCTAAATCATTTTCAATAGCATGTTTAGTTTCTGTTAAGCTCCCAACTATACACCCTTTATCTCCTTTAGCTTTATCTTCTACTTGTAAAATCAATACTGTATCTTTACCACTTTTTGGCATAGTTTAGTTCTCCTTTATATAAAATTTTAACCTTAGTATTCCATGTTGTGTGCGACCATCTATATCATCAATAACAGTAAGTGTTAGCATTTCAGTTTTAAAGACTTTAAATTCTTCGTTTAACTCTAAGTGTTTCTTTGATATAGTCTTAAGCGCACTATCTAACATTTCATAACATTCTTTTTTACCTTTGTAATTGCTCCAGGCGTGAATTGTGAATATCACTTCTTCACCAAAATTAGTTTTCGTTACAAATTCTTTAGTTTCTGGAGTACCAACAACTAAATAAGGATATTCAGTGCTATGTTCAACATAATCAAATACCTTATATCCAGTTTCTTTTAACCTTGTAAATAATGCTATTTGCAAAGGTAATAGTGATGTTTTTATCATTGATTATCTCCTTTCCTAAAGACTATTTAATTCAGATATCCAGAACGCACGACCAATTTCAATCGATGGATACCAGAACGGTTGTGGGTGGATCCCATACATAGTAACCCACCTATTTAATTTAGTTGAATAGAAACGCCAAGGAATTTTTTTCGCTCTACTTCCTCTAGTTGCATATATACCAGTACCAAATTCAATATATATCCCGTGTTCGGCTCCAACACGTACATCAGCGGTGAACCCACCAACTGAACTTTCTATTGAACCTCTTAACTGGCCTTCATCAACTGGAGCAAGCCCCTTAGCATTGTCTTCTATCGTGTGTGCTGTGTTTGCTACTATCCTTTGTACTTTCTTACTTACCTTTTGAGTATAAGCCCTTGCATATGCTTCTAACGGAGGACATCCGAACTTTATTGACATCTTCTAATAGCAGCCCTTATTATCTCTTGTTGGCCGCCTTGATCTTCGAAATCACTTACGAACTCGTACCTAACACCCAAATAAACTATTATCATATCTTTAGCAAGATGTTCTAACTCGTTGTATCTGAAATATAAGTATCTATCAAAAGTAAATTCTAATCTAGCAGCTTGCAAGCGTTCGTTACTGCTTGGAGTATCAACAAAGCATTCTAACTGTTTAACCACTTCATCAGTTTCAGTATGGCCGCCCGCTCCGTCTTCAATGTATTTTTTGGCGTGTACTTCTACTGTGTGTGGAAACTCATTAAAAAGCATGGAATTTCAACCTTCTATATGGCGTTAGCAATGATAGCATACTTTCGGGATATTCAGTATTGTAAGTGTACGATACTGTTCCCATCGACCTTGATTTTAACTCAACTGGTACCATATTTAGTTTTATTGCCTTTGAAATAAACAGTAAAACGGCTTGTGGTACTTCATCATCAAAATCATTGTTACAATAAGCTTTCACCCAGTCTAAGCAAATAGAATAGTATAGAGTGATAAACTCATCATGTTCATCACTCTTAATGTTGGATAGTAATTTAATTTTTTTAATGTAATTATTCATCTGTATCAGCTTCTTTTACTTCTTTTTTAGCTGCTTTCTTAGGTGCAGCCTTTTCCTTAACAATAGTATATTTCTGATGTGCATACACGTTCTCATATGCAAATTCAGTAACCTCTACTATTCGACCATCTGGCGTTTGTACCTTAATCAAGTCGTTCACCTCGTTTATTTATTTATTATCCTACTTTAGGTTTTAAAGCAGCAAATGCATCATCTTTAACATTTAAGTAAGCAACATGCATTGTAGCTCTTAAAGCAAACATATCTTGTTCAAATAGGTTTACAGGTTTACCATCAGCACCTTGGATAGTTGATAATTGTGCATCAGTTGAAACAGCATACTCAATATCTTGTAACACTCCATAACGTGCATAATCCCAGTCACCAGTTATTGCAACTGCTTTAGTTTTGTCAATGATATCTTTTGATGTATATGAAATTGGTAACCCTAAGATCTCATTTGCTTTAGAATCAAACATTGGATATCCATTTGTATCTGTTACACTTCTCATTTTAGCTTTAAACGCTCTTGATGTTAATAACCCGTTAGGATCATGTTCATCAACTTCAACTAACGCTAATAAGTCAGCTAAATCAAAATAAAGGTTTTTCCCAGTACCTTCAGTAACTGTTTTAGTTTTAGCTTCAGCCATTTCATAGATTGATTTTCCAGTTCCCCATGGTGAGTCAGTACCAAATAATACAGCTGAGTCAAACGCTCTATAGAATGCTTCAGCGATTAATGGTGCTGCAATTTGCATGAAATCTTGAACGCTGTAACGTAAGAACTCTTTAGAGAATGGAATAATAACACCAAGTTTCTTAGTTTCCATTTCAGCTTGTTTCCATTCAACTTTAGAAGTTTGAATACGTTCAGCTTCAGAAACCCAGTAAGCCCCTGGCCCTTTAGCTAAGAATGTGAATTTTTTCTTAGGTTTTCCTTGCATATCTTCATATTTAGCTAACTGCATTACAGCTGAATTTTTAATTACTTCTTTCAGTACTAAAGTACCTTCAGACTCTGGAATTTTACCAGTTTTTGCATCTTGTAATAACACATTGTTAGGGTTATGTGGTTTTGTTGTCATATAAATTTACCTCTTTACTTTCTTATATTAAATTGATTAGCTATTTCAGCTATGTTATTTGAATTGTTTTGACCGCCTTCAAAAGTCTTCACTTCGCGGCCATTACCTTTGAACTTAGCATCTACTTGGCTTTGTACAGCGTTTTGGAATAACTCGTTAAAGCTTTCTAAGTTTGAGTTAGTTTCATCTTCATCAGTACCAATTAAATGATTGACAAAATCTAAAGGTAAGCCCAGATCATTAGCTTTCTTCATCGCAAAATTAGTAAGCTTTTCACGTTCTCTTTCCAGTCTATCGCTTTCAAGTTGTGCTTTAAGTTCTCTTATTTCTTTTTGTTCTGGAGTTTCTCCAGGGTTACGTTTAGAAACTTCTTCATCAATCAATTTACTTAAGTTGTTATCTTTCCAAGTCTGTAACCCCTTAGAAAAGTGGCTGTCTAGTCTTGGTTGTAAAAGCTTAGCGCCCTCTTGACTATCTAAGTAACTGTTTATCTCCTCGGCCGTTGGTTTCTTCAGTTCGCTTAGATATTCACTAACTGCGCTATCTTGTGAATTAGTCTCTATAAATGTTTTGACTTCGTTTAAGTCCATGTTTTTACCTCCCGCCCATTAAGTACGCGCCTTAATGTTCTGATGTATTTTATTTAGAAAGTTTAACGTCTTATCCAGGACAAATTTTATTTCTTTATATTTTCTTTATAAAGTTCTTTGTTATCTTTAATAAAATCTTTGCGCCACTCGTTGTAAGTGACATATTCTATCTTTTTGTTAGGTGCAACAACTTCACGCTTAGCACGCTTTGTAGCCTCACCTTTACTTAAATCTTCATGTTTAATTAGTTCCGTTATCCTCTTGGCCAGTTTCTTCTGGTACTTAGGATCATCATAATTCCTAGATGTTCTGAACTTAGGTAAGCCCCTAAGTACATGGCACCTGCAATTTATATCTTCGCTTGGCACACCAAACATCCTTGGCCCTTTTGCCTTGTGACCACCACTGTGAAAGTAACCATCTTCATCAGCCTTGCGACCGTCTAGCGCTGCATGTGAAGCCCTAACCCTACTATCTAAGGTTGCCAACCAGTATTTATTTACTGATATTCCCGCTTTCTTAAGCTGCTTATCACTTTCTAAGGTTGCCATTGTTCTAGCTCGTCCATTTTCAGTACGAACAACACGGCGCGCTTTAGTTGCGCTTATTCCTACCTTCTTACTAATCTCCTGGGCTGTTTTCTCATAACTATCACCCTTGATAGCACCTTGTGTAATAGTCTTTTGTATCTCTCTTACTATCTCACTTCGATGTTGTGCCAGCACGTTAGGTAGTTTCATCTTATCAATAGGGTTGTTAAGTAACTTATTCAGTACGTTTTCGCTTGGGATATCAAAGCCCATCTCTATAGCGCTTTGTATTTTGGTATCGTATATATCATATATTCGTTGCTCCAGAAATACATTCCTATTAGAGTTTCTAATTTCTTTTAAGATGCTCTTGTATGCTCCAGTTGTCTTGCTTTCAAACTGCTTCATAAACTTTCTTAATCGTCCATACTTTGAAAGCTGTGACCAAGTAAGCTGGCCACCTTTACTAAGTGAACCATACATCTGGCCAAGTAAGCCCAAGTACTCTTGTGTTAAGTTCAAGAATACCTGGTCAATGGCTTCATTAGCTTCAACGCTATACTGCGCTATCTTTGCTTCTAGTTCTGTTAACATCTTCTTCACCTTCAATCGGTTCTAGTGGCTCGTTAGAGTATCTTAAAGCTTCTTCTTCAAGTTTTTCTTTCTCAAAGTCAACATCATCTATTAGAGTTGATTGACTAAGCCTTGTATCTTCGCTTACAACTCCTTGTAATGTTGTTAGTATTTGTGCTTCTTCTAGTCTGTTTACTGGTATGTTTCTAGTGAATGTGAAATACATATCCAGGTAAGACTCATCATTTAAGCTAAACCCTCTATGTTTCCAAGCTGTGAACAATACTTTGAATTGGTACATTAAAGCACTCTTGAACTTACGTTCTGAAACTATCGACTTGTTTTCTAGCGCCATTAGTTTATACCTAATAGCAACCCCAGAACTATTGCCGCCAAATGTTTCATCATTAAAGTTTACAGTCTTAGCAAACTTAGCAATGTTAGCATCCAGAAGATTAAGCACATTCATTATAATTGAGTCGTTAACATCTTTAGTTAAGTACTTGATATCCATTCTTTCATCGATTAGTTCAAATACTCCAGTCTTGTGTAACTGTTCCAAGGTTTCTGGATCAGCACCCATTCCCTTTAGTACTAAATAAGCAAGCCTTCCCGCTTCTATCTCACTAACTGCACCAGATACTATCTTGTCATAAGCATCAATCAATGTGTACACCTTTTCAGCATCGCCCATTAATTCATCATTGTTCTTAACTCCGAACAGTGGCACATGCTCGAACATATGTAATTGTTGATCGACAAAATTTATACTACCATTTTGGCCTTTAAAGTAATAAATATACTTATCATCGTAAAATTCGCATTCAATATTATTGTCATTATCAACCGCATATCTCATAGCATATACTGGTTCTGAAATGTTATCACCAAAGAATACAGCTTCCCAAGGCTTGATGTTTTTAATACGTTCATTACCTTCTAAGTCTATATAACATAGTCTTGCTGCATAACCGCAAATAGTGGCCAGTTTCCCAAGTTCACTATCTAAATCTTCAGCCAAGTTCCTTAGGTTAAAGTTCTTAATCTTTTCTTTTAGCTTATCGTCTTCTTTGTCATAGTCGTAAACAATTGGTACACCATACATATATCCAGTTTTAGTATCAACAATATCACTATCATAACTGTTAGCAACTGAATTATGTATCTTGTCATCGATACGATAAACATTACCACCAGTTTCAAAGTCACCTAGTTTAACCGCTTCTTGTTGGAAAATTGGCACTTCAACACCTTTATAACGGTTGTATTTAGTCTTGTTCTTATTCATCTTAGCGATATTCTTTTCTATTACCTTGATGATAATTTCTTTTGTTATCCCATTTACCTGGATCTGTTCAATAAATTCATTATTAGTATTCATCTAGCGATCAGCCCCCTTTCTTCTAGCTTTTAATCTCATATGAGAGTATATAGCATATCTCATAGAGTCCATCACGTCATCGTTTTCCTTTACTGGGTTCCCAGTCTTTTCATCCCATACATAGTTATAAATTTCTTTCTTAAAAACTTTCACCTTATCAGATACAACAAAAAAGCGGCCAAGCTTTATAAGTCTTGCCACTTCCTCTATACCACTTAATACACTCTTATCGGCGTTTATGGCCCTTATACGTTCACGTCTGAACCGTTCAACGTGTTCTGGCCTTGCACTATCACAATAAAAGTTTATGTTACCATAACGCTCCTTAATATCAAGCGCCACTTCAGCCCAGTAATCTATCTCTTTGAATTGCTTAGCGTGTTCTTCCAGTAAGTACCAGTTGTTAAACTTGTCTATACCAAATACCACTATACTGCCAAAGTGGCTGTAACCCCAGTCAACCCCAGCTATGTAAGTTTCAAACTCAATGTTATCAACATCATTAATAAAGTGCTTGTTACTATCGAAATCACTGTAAACAACACCTTCACCAGTCACCCATAGCCCTCTAATATCTCTATCGTAAAACATACCAGAAGGCGTTGACTCTTTAATGTTCTGGATATACCTTGGTGATAAGAATGTGTTATCGTCTAATTCAAAATGATAAGATATTATGTTTTCACTTTTGCTATCAATGTATTCTTTCTTTAACCAGTGTTCTGGGTTATCTGGGTTGGTATCAAACACAATCCTAGCACCATCACCAGAACAACGAGATATAATCTCTTTAAAAACCTTCTCATTAGCTAAGGATGCTTCATTGACATAAGCACCGAACGCGGTCATACCTCTGATACCACCTAAGCCCCCTATTGTACCAGTGAAGGCCTGGACGACCTTAACACCAAACAACGTAAATGAGTTGTGTTTATCAAACTTAATGTCTAGTTGGTATCTATTGTATATCTCTTGTAATACGTTGTTTTGAATAGTTTTACTCGATACACCAGCCAATATATACATTGGTTCTTTAATCTTAAGTTTGTCAGCAATCTTACGAACCCTTATTAATTCCCTTAAGAATATATCATTATTAATAACAGTCTTACCAGTTCTTTTCGCACCGTGCAAACCAAGTATAAAGAAGTCTTCTGTGTTGGTTCGCTTAAGTATTTCAATTTGTTTTGGTGTATATAATCTATTTAAGTCCATTAATCTCACCATCCACCAACTTGAATAAGTCTGAAATCTTATCTTCTTGACTGTTATTTGTATTTAGTTCAGCTTCAGCCATCTTAGCTTGTTGCGCTATTAGCTTAGTTCTTGCTTTCTGTTCAGCTATATCATGCTTATCTTTAACGTTAGTTACCTTGGTTATAGCTTCAAACGCCCTTACGTTTCCGTTAGCTGCTTGTTGAAACATCTGGAAAGCTAACAGCATTTCATTGGTTGCTTCAAACCCTAGCGACTCTAACAAGTCCTTAGCTTTTTCACCAGTGACATCAGCGGCCAGTATTACCTCTAACGCCTTCTTAAGATCAGCTTTCTTGCGCCGTGCTTTATTAGCAGCGTGGGCGCCCCTTCTTGATAGTTCTTTATGGTGGGCTGGATCCAGAGTACCAAAAGGTTTAAGGTTTGCTAAGCTTTTTTCATTACCATTCCCAGCCATAATTTATTCAACTCCTTTAGTAATTCAAATAACCTTTCGGTCTAATCTTTTTATTTTTTTCTCTTAAGAAATTTATTCTATTTCTAATAGCATTACGTTCCTTTTTCTGATTATGTGGATCAAGTCTTGACTCTTGCCTTTCTAAACCATCCATCAACCTAGCATATCTAAATTGACTGTAACTTTTTTGTTCTCTAAACTTGTATTTAGTCCCCTTGTGACCTCTAGCGTGTCTTTCGCGTTGTTCTCTAAAATGTCTTTCAACTCGTATTCGGTGTCTTATTCTTCTTTTCAAACTTTTTTGTTCATCAGCGCTTAACTTATTAGGGTTAGTTCCTATCTTATAGTTATTAGTCTTTCTAATGGCAACTATACCATTACCATGAACACCTTTATTCTTTAATCTTCCAGAACTTGCTCCTCTACTTCCCATTTTTTTCACCTTCTTTCATCCTATCAGTAACAGCGTTACTAATATGTATTACTTCAACGCCATCACCATAATCAAATTCCAATTCACCGCCATACACAATCAATCTAGTTGGCGTTAACCTATTTAACATCTCACGAACTCCCGCTTCCCATACTGCCATTGCATCGCTATCCCTTTTAACTCCAATAGTGGATATTGATAACGTTGAATTACTTGGCAATCCATCGAAACAGAAGTTAAAGCTATCCTTACCAGCCCATGAAACGGTTGGTATTACTGTTAAACCATGATCTTGCATTATTTGGCCAATAAGTCTACTTCTATATACGTTCCAGACCATCATAGCAATTGGCATATCCATGTATAAGCTAAAGTCTGGTGTAAGTACACAATCAAAGTTTGTTAGCTTATCAATGTAATATTCTGGACGTTGCCAAATTCTTTCGAACTGGTAATCATCCAGGTAAAAGTGAACACCCTTGCGATAATCTGGCTTGTTAAGCACGTAATTAAAGCCTTGTAAGTCAGTTGGCTCATGATCAACACCATCAATATAAGGCATCTGATAAAAGCCTTCTGTACGTTTTTCATCGTAATCAAATAGGTTATACTGTTCTATCGTTGTATCGCGATGATGTTCTTTATCATCTTCAATTTCATTGTTGGTATTATCCAACTCAATTTCAATAGGTTCAAACTCTAACCCGAACTTAGTCATATCTATTTCAATATCTTTAAGTTCGATGTTAAGTATCTCATTGTCAAAACCCGTTGCCATATTTGTAGCATTAGCAGCCAAGATATAACCTTTCTTTTCATCCTCTGTTAAGTGTTCTAACCTAACAAAAGGCACTTCAGTAAGTCCCAACAATTTAGCGGCTTCAACACGCCCGTGGCCACTTAAGATCATATTGTTTTCATCGATCTCAATCGGATCATTGAACCCAAACTCTTGTATTGAGTTAGCTATATGTTGCACTTGCGCGCGTGTGTGTACTTTAGCGTTGTTCTTGTACTCCTTCAGTTTTTCCAGTTGTATTTTTTCTCGCTGCATTCTCGTTTTACTCCCTTCGTTTTTCCTCTTTTAAGCATAAGAAAAAGCGCTATTTCAAGCGCTTTATAAAGGTCTGTATGAAATAATTTGTATTACATTCCATAAAATAACAAATAAGAAGAAAAAATATTAATAAAAATTAGCTTATTATCAACAGAATTTTGTAATTCTTTAACGGAAAAGCAAAGGTATTTTTTGCTTAATACGTTGTTTATACATAAATTTAAGTAAGTAATTATTACATGTTGGGAAATATTGTGGAAAACCCAACACATAACCAGAAATATATACATTTTTTTAAATGAAAAGGATCAACATCTAACTCCAAACTCCTGCTACTAAGTTCAGTAATTAATTAATGGCTGCCTTTCCGTTAAATTCTTACAATACCATTATAGCACATAAAAACGGCTCAAATGGCTCAACTTTTATGAATTATTTATAATTGTTAAAAAATCTTCTAACAAGCTTTTCTGTTTACGTTTCACCGTTGATATATGCATATGATATTTACAAGCAATATCATAAATTTTCATCCTTGGTTTAACCAAATATCTAGCGTGTACAAGTCTGTATTGTTCCTGGTCTAACCCGTCCAAGAAAGTATCAATACATTTCAGAATACGTTTATTTTCCTGGTACTTCTTATTGTCTAGTTTTTTAATTAAATTCCTTTCATTTTCCCTTCCAGTCTTTTGAGTGCTTATCTCACTCTTATCACCTGGTTGGTGACTATTCAAAAGAAAGTCGTTACATTCCATCTTTATATTGCTGTAGTTCTCTAAGAACCACTTAGCATCTTCTTTAGTGTAACCCATTCACTTCATCCCTTTCAATAATAAACTCCGTGATTTCTAATTCTTCAATGAACTCTAGCACCCCTATTGCTCGTGAGTTCATGTATTTTTCATTAAGCTTTTCAGCCAAATCTTTAGAATTAATCACAATTTTATTTTTATCTTTTTCATCTACTTTAGCTTTTAGAACAATCATCAATCAACAACTCCTTAATACTTTCACCAAACTGCTCAATAAAACGCCTTGCAAGCTTCTCTGACTTAAAGCAAGGTAATAACCCTAAATGATTAATCGCGTTCCTTCTAGCTATATAGAAATAGCCAGTAGAGGGCGTTATTTCAACGCAATACTTATCTTGATGAACATTGCACCAATTAGGACGCCAGCCCTCATTATATATTTCAGCCCAATTGTGTACATCAGAAATAAACTGGCGTTTTTTATCATACTTAATAGCATCATCTTCAGTCTTAAACACTAACCCCCGTCTAGCACTTTGAATAACAGTATGTCTACTATAAGCGCTAGTCAACCAACAAGAGCCATCTTTTTCAAGGATGTAATACTTGTTCAGTATTTCTTTTTCAATATCAGCTTTTTGTTTTAACATTTCTTTTACTTGTTCTTCCATTAGCATAACACCTCTTTAATTTCTTCTCCGAACAAGTCAATGCACTCTTGTGCTATTCCTAATGTTTTGAAAAATGGTATTTTAGAAAATTTACTATACCAACTTGTGTTAGAAACACTAAAACTTCCATTTTCTAAATCAATTTCAATATAATATTTATTTTCGTGTCTACAATCCCAATCTGGCACCCAACCATTATTTTTTAATTTTGCCCATTGATGTATTTTAAACAATAGCTTACGTTCTTTTAAATGCTGTTCAGCTTCTTCTTCGGTTTTGAAATATAGACCATGTTCAAACGCAGTTTTTGAAAGGCGGTCATTGTCGAAAAAATATATATCACGTATATTAGCACTTGCATTAGATATATAATATAGAGTTTCTTCATGTTCTGGATAAGTCAGTTTAAACTTTTCCTTATCATCTTCTAATTTACTTATAAACTCATCTCTTAATGCTTTAGCTTTTTCATCGTATTCTTTGATTAATTCTTCTTTATTCATTTTCTAATTCTCCTTACATATTAAATAAACTATATACCAACAATCCAAACATAAATATTGTTGCCATAATCAATAAGATTATTTTTGTTCTCAAACTAATATATTTATTACAAAACAAAACTGTAGGATCTATAATTTCTGATTTTATCGTATGCTTTAATTCTGCTACTGCTTCTTGTGTTGTATTAAGTTTGTTCATTTTCTATCCTCCCAAACTTGGGTTAATTGCTTCAAAATGAAAATCAGTATATTCTCTTTCTTCATTTTTT
>ERZ773207.411-NODE-411-length-15720-cov-5.539738_pt1 | contig 15720 bp, 13 predicted proteins | sample MGYA00580997_ERZ773207 | MGnify/ENA primary metagenome ERZ773207 (study PRJEB29015, sample SAMEA2738170) | human oral metagenome | biome: human oral; feature: human-associated habitat; material: saliva | place: China | collected 2239 ... | reverse complement strand
TCGGGCGTTGTGGGGGGTGTGTTAGGTTTTCTAACACACCCCCTACTTTTATGTTTTGTTTGTGGTGTGTTTGGGGGGTGTGGGGCACCCCCCTTCATGCGTTTATAGGGCACTTGCCGTTAAAGGTAGTCAAAGACACGCCTGCCGTTAGGCGACAGGCATACTAGAACTGCACCTACCCGGCTAAACTTGATACTAGGTTTCTACGTATATTCTCAACTAAACAGGATGGTTTTGATGGCGCAACGCTTTGATGATTCTCGTTCAGGCGGCGATAACCGCAATCAGGGGCGTGGCGGCGACCGCCACAGTGCCGATCGACGTCGTCGAGATGACGCACCGCGCAACCGTTCTGGAGCACGTGACTACCGCAGCGAAGGCCAGCGCGGACACTACCGCAACCAAGACGAGCACGGCCGCGACCGTCGCCATGATGGCGAACGCCGTGAAGGCGGGCGTAACTGGCGCGATTCGCGTGACGGTGGCCGTAACTGGCGTGATGGTGAGCGCCGTGAAGAGCGTCCCCGCCGCGAAGAAGGCCACCGCGACGAGCGCAATTGGGGCGATCGTCCCCGCCGCGACGAGCGTGGCTGGCAAGAGCGTGGTCACGAGCGCCGTCGTGATGGTGAGCACCGTGAAGAGCGTAACTGGCGTGATGGTGAGCGTCGTGAAGAGCGTCCCCGCCGTGAGGGAGACCGTCGTGATGAGCGTCCGCGCCGCGACGGCGAACGCTCAGACTTCCGTCGTGGCCAGGGCCGTGGTGGCAACCGTAACGGCCGTTTTGACCGTGACCGCCTGCGCGGCGAACGCCGCAACTCGCGGCCACCCCAGCGTAACCGTGTGCCCGAGCCGGAACTGCCTGAAGACGTTAGCGCCAAGGACCTAGACAGCACTGCCCGCATGGGGTTGCGTGCGCTTAGCCGCCTTAACGCCGAAAACATTGCCCGTCACCTAGTGATGACCCAGCGTCTGCTAGAAACCGACCCGGAAGTCGCTTACGCCCACGCTCGCTATGCTGCCTCACACGCCGGCCGTATCGCTATTGTGCGTGAAGCTGCCGGTATCGCCGCCTACGTGGCCGGACTGTACTCAGAGGCGCTGCGTGAACTGCGCGCCGCCCGTCGCCTTAGCGGCATGGACACCATGTACCGCGCCATGGAAGTTGACTGTGAGCGCGCCCTGGGCCGCCCTGACGCCGCACTGCGCTCGGCCCAGAACGCTCTACAGCTAGACCTGGAAGACGACGAGCGCGCTGAGCTGGCCATTGTGATCACCGGCATCTACCATGACCAGGGCAATGACGAGTTGGCCCTGATCACCATTGAAGACGCCATCCGTAAGGCTCCCAAGGACACCGAAACCCTACGCCGCCTGCACTCTGTGCGCGCTGACCGCCTAGAAGACCTGGGGCGAGTGCGTGAAGCTGAGGCTATTCGTGAGCGCATTTACGTGCCCGAAGAGCCCGAAGTGGAGCTGTACGACATTGAGGAAGAATCCGCCCCTGAACTGGCTGAAATTGCTCGCCAGCTAGAGGAGCAGAGCCAGGCTGAGGCTGCTGAGCGTCGTCGTGAGGCTGAGCAGCTAGAGGCTGCCCGCCAGGAGGGTTCCGCCGACGGCGCCGCTGCTGATAGCGAGGCTGTGGACTCTGCTGTGGGTAGTGAGACCGACGACGTCGTAGACACCGTCCAGGACGGGGCGGATGACGCCGCAGCGACTGATGAAGAAGAGCCCGAGGTAGTCGCTGAAGAGAGCGAGGCTGAGGCAACTGAAGCAGCCGACAGCGCTGACGACGTCGTCGACCCCATTACCGCCGAGGTAGAGGACGTAATCGAAGGACGCAGCAAATGAGCGCCACCCTGCTGGGCACCACCAAGGCGCTAGTTGAAGAATTTGAGCTAGCCCTGCTGGACCTAGATGGGGTGTGCTACTCCGGCGCAGACCCGGTTGTGCATGCCACCGACTCAGTCATGGCGGCCAAAGGCCAGGGGCTACGCACCTGCTTTGTCACCAACAACGCCTCACGCACCCCCGCCCAGGTGGTAGCTAAACTTGCCGGCTTTGGCATTGAGGCAGATGAACAGCAGATCTACACCGCCGCCATGGACGCGGTGGCCTTGCTAGCTGAGCATGTGCCAGCCCCAGCAACCGTGCTAGTAGTCGGCGGTGCCGGGGTGGAGCAGGCCCTAACCGAGGCCGGCTACACCACTACACGCAGCGCCCTAGACAACCCGGCCGCAGTGGTACAGGGCTATGACCCCAGTGTTGACTGGGCGGCCATGAGTGAAGCCGCCTACGCCATCACCAACGGAGCCCTGCATGTGGCCACCAACCTAGACTCCACCCTGCCCACCGAGCGCGGCTTTGCGCTAGGTAACGGCTCGCTGGTGGCCGCAGTAGTGCACGCCACCGAACGCCAGCCGCTAGCTGCCGGTAAGCCTTTTGCCGGTATCTACACGCGCGCCATCGCCCGCTCCGGTGGCGGCAAAGCCATCGCGGTAGGTGACCGGCTAAACACCGACCACGCCGGGGCACGCCAATCCTCGCTGCCCTCGCTGCACGTACTTACCGGTGTGGCCAGCGCACGCGACGTGCTGCTAGCTCCGCCCCAGTACCGGCCCACCTTCCTGCACACCGACCTGCGCGGTTTGCTTGAGCCCCAACCTCAGCCCCAACGCACTGCTGCAGGCTGGCAGTTGGGCGACGCCGTCGCCAAGGTAGAAAACGGCGCCGTAACCCTAAGCTTTGACGGTAAAAACGTTGAGCTGGGCGGCCAGAGCGTAACTTTGAGCTTAAACGCCTACCGGGCCGCCGCCGTGGCTGCCTGGGACCTGGCTGATCAGGGCCAAACCTTAATTAACCTGCCAGACATCACGGTTGCAGAAACGCGTTAATGGCTAGGCTGACCCGCTTAGACACCGAGCTGGTACGCCGCCAGCTAGCACCTTCACGTAACCAGGCTGCCGCGCTTATCAGCGATGGTAAAGTGAAAGTTGACGGTCAGGTAGTTACCAAACCTGCTCGGCAGGTCAACCCGGCGCAAGCCATTTTGGTAAGCCAAGACCAGGGACCTAACTATGTTTCACGCGGCGCCCACAAACTCGCTGGCGCCCTAGACATCCTGGCTCAGCGCGGGATTGCGGCTACGGTTGCCGGGCGTCAATGCCTCGACGCCGGCGCCTCCACCGGGGGCTTTACTGATGTTTTGCTGCGGCGCGGGGCGGCCCGGGTTACCGCCGCTGACGTGGGCTATGGGCAGCTGGCCTGGTCACTACAAAGCGATCCACGCGTAAACGTCATGGACCGCACCAATGTGCGCACCCTGGCAGCCGGAGACATCACCCCTGCCCCCACCCTGGTGGTTTCGGACCTGTCCTTTATCTCCCTGACCCTGGTGTTGCCGGCGCTGGTGGCAGTGGCCGACGCCGCCGCTGACTTCCTGCTAATGGTTAAGCCCCAGTTTGAGGTGGGTAAAGAGCTTATTGGGCACGGCGGAGTGGTGCGTGACGTGCGCCTACACGCCCAGGCCATCACCAAGGTAGCCACCTGTGCCCTAGAGCTAGGTTTAAGCATTGAGGCCGTGGCGCCCTCGCCGCTGCCTGGGCCGGCCGGAAACGTAGAGTACTTCCTGTACATGCACGCTGGCACTGAAAAATCCTTGACCGCTGCTGACTTACAAGCTGAGATAGAAGCAGCCATAATTTCAGGTCCGGCTGGAAAAGGTGCGAAAGCTAAGCTTCGCCGCTAAGCCAAGATAGGGGGAGGAAGATTTTGGCCGCTGCGCGCACAACCTCACCGCGTAGAGTTTTGGTGCTCGAAATGAATCGAGCCTTGCCCCCATCAACTATTCGCAGCCCGCGTGAACCCTCTAGCTCACAGCTAGACACTGTCTCTAAGGCTTTGGCTAAACATGGGGTGCAGGTGCTACGCAAACGCAGCCAAGCTAACCAAGCCCAGGCCATTGTGGTGCTAGGAGGTGACGGCACTATCCTGTCTGCCGCTGAAATTGCGCGCGAATACGACATTCCTCTGCTGGGGATCAACACTGGCCACGTAGGTTTTTTGGCTCAAGCTGAGCCCGCTGAAATGCTTGACGCCATTGAGGCGCTAGCTGAAGGCGACTACACAGTAGAGCCACGCATGACCCTGGCGGTATCTGTGCGCCAACCCAACGGGGACACCAGCCACGGCTGGGCTCTTAACGAAGCAGCCTTGGAGCGGCGCGACCGGGCGCATATGGCCGAAATTTCTTTAGGTATTGATGGCCACGCCATCTCCTCATTTGGCTGTGACGGCCTGATAACCGCCACCCCCACCGGCTCAACTGCCTACGCCTTTAGCTGTGGTGGGCCAGTGATGTGGCCAGACACCCAAGCCATGCTGGTGGTGCCGGTGGCCGCCCACGCCCTATTCACCCGGCCCCTAGTAATTGGCCCGCATTCACGCCTGGAAGTGCAGGTACAGTGGTGCGGCGATTATCCTTGTGAAATCTGGTGCGACGGGCGCCGATCCATAACAGCTCCAGCTGGCTCAACAGTGAGTGTGAGCGTGGCGCAGCGCCCAGTGAAACTGATCCGTATTGGCCAGATGCCCTTCTCGGCGCGTCTGGTAGCTAAATTCGAGCTGCCCGTGCGCGGCTGGCGTGAATCTAAGAGTCATTAATGATTGAAACTATTTCCATAGAAAACCTTGGTGTTATCGCCCAAGCTGAACTGCCATTAGGTCCGGGACTAACCGCCCTAACCGGTGAGACTGGCGCAGGTAAAACCATGGTGCTCACCTCCCTGAAACTGCTGTTGGGCAGCAAAGCTGACCCGGCAATTGTGCGCGCGGGCACCCAGCGTTGCGTGGTTGAGGGGGCCTTTGCTTTAGAACAAGACGACAAGTGCATCCAAATCGCTCAGGAAGCCGGCTGCGAAATTGAAGATGACCTGCTGCTAGCCTCCCGGGTGGTACCTGCAACTGGTCGCTCGCGTGCACACCTAGGGGGCCGGGCCGTACCTGCCTCGGTACTTGGACAGGTGGGTAGTCGCTTAGTGTCTATCCATGGGCAAGCTGACCAGCTGCGCCTGCGTACCGCCGCCGCCCAACGCCGCGCCCTGGACGCCGTCGGAGGCAGCGAGCATGAACAGCTGTGCCGCCAATACAGCGCCTGCTACCGGGCCTGGAACCAGGCGCGCCAAAACCTAGAAACCTGGCGTGAACAGGCCCTGGCTCGTGAAGGCGAAATTGCTGGCCTGCGCCACGCCCTCGAACAGCTAGAAGCCCTAGATCCCAAGCCGGGGGAGGACCAGGCCCTAGCTGAAGAAGCCTCCCGCCTAGAAAACCTAGACCTGCTGCGTAGTGGGGCCGCCCAGGCCGCCAACGCCATTAGCGGCGATGAGCTTAACGACGACGTCGCTAACGTTATCGCGCTAGTTTCCGTGGCCCGCCGCTCACTAGAAAACGCTGCCGACCACGACCCACGCCTAGCCGCCCTAATGCCCCGCCTCAACGAAGTGGCTGCCCTGACCAGTGACCTAGCCATGGAGCTAACCGACTACCTGGCTGACCTGGACGCCGACCCCGACCGCCTGGCCTGGGTGCATGAGCGGCGCGAACAGCTACGGCGCGGCTGCCTAGAAATTGGTGGCTTGGGCCAAGTATTTGCCAATGTAGATGAGCTACTAGCTTTTGGCCAGCACTGCGCCGCCCGTCTAGCCCAACTAGATGGACCGCTAGATCGTGAAACAGAACTAGCAGCTGAAGTTGAACGCACCGGCAAAGAACTAAAAACTGTTGCCAAACGCCTAAGCCAAGCCCGCACTAAACTCGCTAAGCTACTAAGCCAGCAGGTCAGCGCCGAGCTGGAGGGTTTAATGATGCGTGGGGCCAAGCTGCAAGTACGGCTTAACCCGTTAGAGCAGCCCGGCCCTACCGGCATGGAAGAAGTAGAGCTGCTGCTACGCGCCCACCCTGGCGCGGCGGCGCTACCGCTAGAAAAAGGCGCCAGTGGCGGTGAACTAAGCCGTATCATGCTGGCCTTGGAAGTGGTTCTGGCACAGCACACCGCCACCAAACGCCACACTTTCGTCTTTGACGAAATTGACGCCGGTGTTGGTGGGCGCGCCGCCGTAGAAATCGGCCGTCGCCTAGCCGCCCTGGCCCGTCACCATCAGGTGATTGTGGTTACGCACCTAGCGCAAGTAGCCGCCTGGGCCCAAACCCAACTGGTTGTAGTCAAACAGGTGGGACAAGCCAGTAATGAAGCCACAACCACCGCCGTCGAGACCGTAAACGGACCTGAGCGGGTACGTGAACTGGCGCGAATGCTATCAGGACAAAGTGACTCACAAACGGCTTTACGCCACGCCGAGGAGTTACTTGAACAAGCGAACATGGCACAATCGAAACTGTGAAGCTACCCTTCCGTAAAAATGCAGCCTCCACCGCAGACCTATCACAGGGTCGAGTGCGGGTAGATACGCGTACCAAGAATCTAACCAAACGCCTACAACCAGGTGAAATTGCCGTCATCAACCACGGCGACCTAGACCGGGTAGCCGCCGAAGCCCTGGTGGAATGCCAGGTGCGGGCAGTTCTTAACGCCTCGCCGTCGGTGTCAGGGCGTTACCCCAACCTAGGCCCAGACGTGCTGCTAGACAACGGCATTGTGCTAATTGACGGCCTAGGCCCAGACATCATGACCCTACATGAGGGCAGCCAAATACGCATTGAGGAAGACGGCCAGGTTTTCTCCAAATCCGGCAAGCTAATCGCCCAGGGCACGCTGCAAACCAAAGAAAGCGTAGCCCAGCTGATGGAGCAAGCCCGCCAGGGCCTATCGCACCAGTTGGAAGCCTTCGCCGCCAACACCATGGACTATATGAAGCAGGAACGTGACCTGCTGCTAAACGACGTGGGTATGCCTGAGCTACACACTAACTTCTCCGGCAAACATGTGCTGGTAGTGGTGCGCGGCTACAGCTACAAAGAAGACCTAAAAGCGCTACGCTCCTACATTCGCGAATATCGCCCCATCATCATTGGTGTAGACGGAGGCGCTGACGCGGTTATGGAAATCGGTTTCAAACCCGACCTGGTAGTTGGGGATATGGACTCAGTTTCCGACAAGGCCCTAAAGAGCGGCGCCGAGATTATTGTGCACGCCTACCGTGACGGGCGCGCCCCGGGGCTATCTCGGGTAGAAGAACTAGGGGTAGAGCACACTGTTTTTGCCGCCACCGGCACCAGTGAAGACATCGCCATGCTGATCGCCGATTCTGGCGGCGCCCAGCTGATCGTAGCGGTGGGTACCCACGTAACCTTGCTGGAATTTTTAGACAAGGGCCGTGAAGGTATGAGCTCCACCTTCCTAACCCGCCTTAAGGTAGGCTCCAAACTAATTGACGCCAAGGGCGTTTCGCAGATCTACCACACCCGCGTCTCTAACTGGCAAATTATTTTGCTGGCACTAGCTGGACTACTAGCCATTTTCGCGGCGCTATACTCCACGCCCGCCGGTCAGACCCTATTAGGGCTGCTGGCGGCCGGTATTGATGACATGGTTGATACCGTGCGTTCATGGGTTGGCCTACGCCCCACCACCCCCAATATTTAAGGACTACTGCCATGATTGATTTTCGCTACCACCTAGTTTCTTTGATCGCGGTGTTCATGGCGCTAGCTGTCGGCGTGGTGTTGGGGGCCGGCCCCTTGCAGGGTACGCTCGGCAGCGCACTATCTGACCAGGTCACCCAGCTGCGTGCAGATCGCAACAGCCTCTCACGCAACCTGGAAACCACCCAGAAAGCCGTCAACGACCGCGACAGCTACATCAGCGCCAGCTCCAAGACCCTACTGGCAGGGTCTTTGTCTGGGCAGCGAGTGGCTGTGGTGAGCCTGCCGGGAGCTAATAGTGACGACGTCGACGCCACCGTAAGCGCCCTGACCAACGCCGGCGCCACCATCAGTGCCCGCGTAAGCCTAACCGACGCGTGGGTAAGCAAGAGCCGCGAAACTTTCCGCTCCACCTACGCCGCCCAGTTCGCCAGCTACCTGCCCGGCACTGTTAAGGCCGCCAGCGGCAACGAACTGCTGGGTCAGGGCCTAGCCGTAGCCCTAACCAGCCCCGAATCCCAGGGCTCAAACCTGCAGGATCTACTCACCGCCTCTGAAAACCCCCTGATCAAGGTGGAAAGCAAGGACGGCGTCGCCGGGCGCATTGTGGTGGTAGGCCCGCGTTCAGTTGACCCCAAGAGCGTCAACTCCTCTGAGGCCGCAACCCAAAACACCAACTGGCTCACCGCTCTGCGTGGAGTCAGCTCCGTGGCCCCCACCGTGCTAGAGGGCGCTGCTAGCAGCGATACAGACCTAGTTTCAGCCGCCCGCAGCGCCGGCACCACCCTAACCACCGTGGACAGTGTGGGCTCAGCCCCCGCCGCAGTTACCTCCGCCCTGGCCCTGGCCAACGCCAAGGCGGCCACCAAAGCCGCCTACGGTTTCGCCGCTAACGCCGACGGCCTCATGCCCGGCGTGGCCAAGTAGTAGCCAAGTAAAACAGGAGCAAATAAATAGGAGCTAGCCTTATGCGCCTTAGTATCAGCCCCCGGCAGCTGCCCGTAGTGGGCGCCGGCATCGGGGTATGCGCCGGCCTTGGTTATGTGCTGCGCCGCAAACGCATTAAAGCCAGCCAATGGGAACGCACTAATTTCCATGGCGCTACCGTGAGCCTACGCGGAGGCGTGGCCATGGCCGGTGCCAGCGTGGCTAGCGCCGCCGTGGCCAGCGCGCTCAGCGACCAGCCCCGTGCCGCCCTGGGTGGGGTTGTAGCTTCCTTGGGTGGGGGCCTGGCCGGCTATATCGACGACGTCGATCAAGGCGCCCACGACGGCGACAAGGTAGCTAAAGGCCTCAAAGGCCACCTAGGCGCCCTAGCCCACGGGCAGGTAACTACCGGCGTAATCAAAATTGCTGGAATTGGCGCTAGTGCGCTCGCAGCAAGTGCCCTGGTAGGTTCCAAAGCCACCAGCGTGGGCGGGAAAGTATCGGACCTGGCGCTAAATACGGTGCTGATTGCGGGCACCGCTAACCTGGCGAACCTGTTGGATCTGCGTCCAGGGCGGGCGCTTAAAGCTACGGTGCTGGTGGCCGCGCCGCTAAGCTACCTCAGCTGCGCCGGCGCAAAGACTCCGGCCTCGGGGGCGTCAGATGCGCCGTCAGCCAAGCCAGTTTCACCGGCCTCGGCAGCTAGCGCCCAGCGTTTGCTCGCTAGCGGGCTTAACGCCGCCGCTATCACTGCTCTGGTGGAAGACCTACAAGAAACCACCATGCTGGGCGACACCGGCGCCAACGCTGCCGGCGCCCTGCTGGGTACCTCCCTGGCAGCCAATGACTCCTGGAAATTGCGTCTGGGGGCCGCCCTGGGCGTGGTGAGTTTGATTTTGGCTTCTGAGAAAGTCTCGTTTTCTAAGGTGATTGCCGCCAACCCGGCCCTGAACTGGCTTGACCAGCTATGGCGTCGCCCGCTGTAAAATCTCACGGCGCCCACCCGGAGGATGAAGGCCTCACTTCTGCTAATCAAGGCGCTAAGACCGGCGCCTCCCTGGGGGCTAAAGCAGGCCAGGTAGGCACCTTCACCCTAGCCTCGCGACTGCTGGGATTTTTGCGCTGGGTAGTGCAGGCAGCCACGGTTGGCTCTGGCGCCATGGCGGGGGCCTACAGCTCCGCCAACCAGATCCCCAACGTGTTTTACGAGGTGGTGGTGGGTGGAGCCCTGGCTGGCACAGTAGTACCCCTGCTAGCTGGCGCTATTGCCCACGGTCAACGCGAAAAGGTGCGTGAGACTGCTAGTGGCCTGCTGGGTTTAACCCTGGCGGTACTGCTACCCCTGGCAGTGTTGATGGCGTTATTTGCTGAGCCTTTGGCGCAGCTGCTGGTCACCAGCGACACTCGCATGGGCGGCGATAAGGCAGCAATTGTCTATTGGGGTGGCAGTCATCAGTTGGTGGTGGCGTTTTTGCGCATGTTTGCCCTGCAAATCCCGCTTTATGGCTTGGGTGTGGTGCTCACTGGCGTGCTGCAGGCTTACAACCGTTTCACCTGGCCGGCGCTGGCCCCGATTTTTTCCAGCCTGGTAGTGATGCTTACCTATGGCATCTATGGCGCGCTTATAGATGCAGGTCACTACGCTCAGGCGGTGCTTACCCTGGGGTGGGGTACAACTGCGGGTGTGGCCGCGCTGAGTTTGCCGCTGCTGTGGCCGGTGCATCGCCTAGGGTTGGGGCTACGTGCACGCCTGCGTCTGCCTGCGGGTACTTTCACCCAGCTGCGCTCACTGGCGGGGGCGGGGATTGCAGCCCTGATTGCCCAGCAGATAAGCGTGCTAACGGTGGTGGCGGTTGCGCGTCGCTACGGCAGTGCCGGCACGATAGCTATCTACCAGTACACCCAGGCTATCTACGTTTTGCCCTATGCGGTTCTCGCAGTGCCCCTGGCCACGGTGGTATATCCGCAGTTGGCGGCCCGTTTAGCGGCTAAGCATGTTTCACGTGAGACAAAGGATCTAATCGCTAACTCCACAGCTTTGGTTACTTTGGCTGCCTGCGTGGGCTCGGGTGCTTTGATGTTGGGGGCGCCGCTAGCCCAGCAGGTATTTGGGTTGATCACCGCCGTGGACTATATGGGGGCCGCGCTGGTGGCTTTCGCCCCGGGCTTGGTGGGTTACGCCCTGATTTATCAACTCACCCGGGTGCTTTATGTGCTCGACGCCGCCCGTAGCGCCGCCCTGGCCACTTGCCTGGGTTGGTTGGTGGTGGCCGGCGCCAGCTGGGTGTTTAGCGCTAACGCTAAAGGCTCTGCGGTGCTGGTGTATTTGGGGGCTGCCTCCTCAGCTGGTATGAGCCTGGCTGGGGTGGCTTTAGCGCTGGTATTGGCGCGCCGGGTAGGGGCTGGAGCCTTGGTGCCCAGCTTGAAAATAGTGGCTTTGTATCTGGTAGTGAGCGTACCGGCATTAGCGCTAGCACAGCTACTTGACCCCACTAGTGCGTTAGGGGTGGTGGGCCTGTTAGCTTTGGCTTTAGCCGTAGCTGGCGCTATAGCCCTAGGCGGAGCCTATGTGGTGCCCCAAAGCATTAAGGTGCTGCGCTCACGTAAAGCGCTGGCTAAAACTGATCAGGAGTGAGCATGACGCGCGTTTTAGAGTTAAGCGCCCAGGCCGCCGGGGGAGTGCGTGCACACATCCGCCAGGTATCCCAGCTGTTAGCTAAAGACGGCCATCAGGTTTTGCTGGCAGGTCCTAGTAATGTCATCTCGCCGGCCCCCGACGCTGTCAGCGGTGCTTGCCTGCGCACTTATCAAATCGATATCGGTGCCCGCCCCTCAGGTGCTGACTTAAAGGCGCTGCGTCAACTAAAACAGCTTGCCGTCACCGTAGGGGTAATTCACGCCCACGGCCTGCGCGCCGGAGCTTTAGCGGTGCTGGCCGCTAAGCGTCTACCTGCCGCCAAGCGCCCGCGCGTAGTGGTGACTTTACACAATTTGCCGGTAGGCTCAGCCCCCACCCGCCTGGTAGGCAAGGCCCTGCACCTAGTGGTGGTTAAAGGCGCTGACTATGTGCTCACCGTAAGTCCAGATCTACTCGAAAAAGCTAAACAGCTAGGTCTAGAGGCAGGGGAAATCGCGGTTGTGCCCGCCCCGGCGCGTAGTCTCTCGGACTGCGCCGGCACGGCCAGCTCAGAAACCGACTTTGGAACTACTGCCAGCTTAGACCCCGCCTCTGGCCCTGGAGCTGGCTCTGGTCCTGGCACCAGTTCTGACACTGACTGCGACGCGGCGCCGTGCCTGCTTACCGTTGCCCGCCTGGCCCCCCAAAAAGGCTTAGACCTGCTGCTAGAAGCAGCCACTCTAATCAAACAACGCGGCATTGACTTCACCTGGCTAGTGGCGGGAGACGGCCCCCTTAAAGCGCAACTAAACCAGCAAATTGCTACCGCCGCCCTACCCGTTAAGCTGCTGGGGCGCCGTGAAGACATTGGCGCTCTGCTGTCCCAAGCTGATGTGGTGGTGCAAACCTCTTACTGGGAAGGTCAGCCCCTAACTCTGCGTGAAGCCATGCAAGCGGGCCGCGCTATTGTGGCCACCGATGTTGGCGGCAGCGCCTACACTTTGGCCGGCTGTGGCCAGCTGGTAGAGCCCCAGGCAGGTCCGCTAGCCGACGCCGTCGTCGCCGTAATCAGCGACCCTAAGCGGCGCGAAACCCTAGAAGCAGCCTCGCGCGCCGCCGTCGCCAAAATCCCTGGGGAAACACAGCTACGTGAGCAACTAGACCGGGTCCTGGCTCTTTAGTAGCTGCAATAGGGGAGTAGGCTGGAAGTCCGTGATAGATGCATACGGAAACCACGGCCACGTAACTCGACACATTTTCGTAACCGGAGGCGTAGTTTCCTCCCTCGGTAAAGGGCTAACCGCCTCCAGTCTGGGGCGACTGCTACGCTCACGCGGACTAAGCGTGGCCATGCAAAAACTAGACCCCTACATCAACGTAGACCCGGGCACCATGAACCCCTTCCAGCACGGCGAAGTGTTCGTAACTGAAGACGGCGCCGAAACTGACCTAGACATTGGCCACTATGAGCGCTTCTTGGATGTAAACCTATCGGGCAAAGCCAACGCCACCACCGGGCAGGTCTACTCAAACGTAATTGCTAAAGAACGTCGCGGCGAATACCTAGGCGACACGGTGCAGGTCATCCCGCACATCACCGACGAAATCAAGCGCGTGATGCGCGCCCAGGCTGAGCCTGACAGTGACGGCAACGCCCCCGACGTAATCATCACCGAAATCGGTGGAACCGTTGGTGACATTGAATCCCAGCCCTTCCTAGAAGCCGCCCGGCAGGTACGCGCCGACATTGGCCGCGCCAACGTGGCTTTCGTGCACGTATCCTTGATTCCTTTCCTGCCCGCCGCCGGTGAGCTCAAAACCAAGCCCACCCAGCACTCGGTGGCAGCTCTACGCAACATTGGTATCCAGCCAGATGCGCTGGTGCTACGCACTGACCGGCCCTTGCCTGAAGGCATCAAAGGCAAAGTGGCGCTCATGTGTGACGTAGAGCGCGAAGCCGTAATTGAATGTAAAGACGCCGCCTCCATTTACGAAGTTCCTCCCACCTTGCACCGTGAGGGCCTAGATGCCTTCCTGGTGCAGCGCCTGGGGCTAACCTTCCGTGACGTGGATTGGCGCGAATGGAATGCGCTGCTAGAGCGGGTGCACTCGCCTAAGTACCGCGTTGAGGTGGCGCTGGTTGGTAAGTACGTGGATCTGCACGACGCCTACCTGTCCGTTTCTGAAGCTATTAAGCACGGCGGTTTTGCCAACAACGCCCATGTGGATATCCGCTGGGTGGCCTCTGACCAGTGCGAAACCCCCAACGGTGCGCAGCTGGCCCTGGCCGGAGTGGACGCCATTGTGGTACCCGGCGGTTTTGGGGTGCGCGGCATTGAAGGCAAGCTGGGGGCACTGCGGTGGGCCCGTGAACACGGCGTGCCCACCTTGGGTATCTGCCTGGGCCTACAGTGCATGGTGATTGAAGCTGCCCGTAACCTGCTGGGGTTAAAAGCTGCCGCTTCCACTGAGATGGAAAGCGAAACCCCTGACCCGGTGGTTACCACCATGAACTCACAGCGTGAATTTGTGGAAGGTGAAGGCGACCTGGGGGGCACTATGCGCCTGGGGGCTTACCCGGCTAAGCTCACCGCCGGCTCAGTGGTGGCCCAAGCCTATGGCACTTGTGAGGTTAGCGAGCGTCACCGTCACCGCTACGAGGTCAACAATGACTACCGCGAGCGCCTAGAATCTGTGGGCTTGCACGTGTGTGGTACTTCTCCGGATGGTAGTTTGGTGGAGTTCGTGGAGCTGGATTCTAAGCTTCACCCCTACTATGTGGCTACGCAGGCTCACCCTGAGTTTAAGTCTCGCCCCACTAAGGCTCACCCGTTGTTTGCGGGCTTGGTTAAGGCGGCTTTGGCTCGGCGTAGTGAGGTTTTTGCTTCGCCTAAGGCTCACTTGCTGCCGCGTGAGGCTAGCTTGCAGGCGCGTGAGGGGGCCGCAGCTAAAAATGGAGAGGAACGCTGATGCAGTTGCGTGATGAGCGCGATCTTAGTCGGGAGCTGGTAAGTCACCAGCGTATGTGGTCTGGGCCGGTGTTTGCTTTGGATGCGGACACGTTGCGTCTAGAGCCGGGTGCGGATCCGATTGGGCGCCAGTATTTGGCGCATCATGGGGCTGTGGCGGTGGTGGCTTTGCGTGAGGGTGAGGATTCTTCTCAGATCGACGGCGCCCCGGAGGTGCTTATGATCCGCCAGTATCGTCACCCGGTGCGCGCTAACTTATGGGAGTTGCCGGCGGGTTTGATGGATCATGCGGGTGAGTCTGCTTTGGTGGCGGCTGAGCGTGAGCTGCGTGAAGAGACTGACATGGAGGCGCTCACTTGGCACACCTTGGTGGATGTGTTTTCTTCGGCTGGCTGTTTGACTGAGTCGCTGCGGGTGTTGTTAGCGCGGGATTTGCGTCGCGTGGAGCGTAACGATTTTGTGCGTGAAGATGAGGAAGCTGATTTGCGTCCCACTTGGGTGCCTTTGGCGCAGGCGGTGGATGCGGCGTTAGCTGGCCAGATTCATAATGCGGCGGCGGTGGCTGGCTTGCTGGCTACGGAGCGGATGCGTGCAAAGGGCTGGCAGGGGCTGCGTAGTGCGGATGCGCCGTGGCTGCGGGCTCCTTATGGCTTTGAGGTTGAGCCTGAGCTTTAAGCTGTTAGCTAGCTGTTTGGCGCTGTAACTGGGGCGGGGTTGCTAGGGTGGAAATTATGAATGATTTTTCTGCTTTGGCAGCCTCGCGCCGTTCTGTGCGGGCTTATTTGGATAAGCCGGTTAGCGCTGAGGATTTGCGCGCTATTCTCGACGACGCCACTAGTGCCTCCAGCTGGTCTAATACGCGTGCTTTCCGGGTGGCTATTGCGCAGGGGGAGCAGGCGCAGCGTCTGCGTAAGGATTATGTGGAGCGTTTCGATAAGACGCTAGATATTCAGCATCACAAAGCTATGGCTGGCGCTAAGGCGGCGCTGCGTGGGGATTTGCCTGATGGGGATTTCCCGGTGTGGAAGCCTTACCCCAGCGAGCTGCGCCCGGCCCAGGTTGAGGTGGCTAAGCTGCTGTATGGGGCTTATGGGGTGGAGCGCTCTGATCATGCTGGGCGCGACGCCGCTAATAGGCGTAATGTGACTGCGTTTGATGCGCCGGTGATGGGTTTTGTGTTTGTTCACGAAAAGATGCTGCCTTGGTCGGCTATGGATGCGGGTCTGATGTTGCAGACCTTGTTTTTGTCGGCTAAGTCGCGTGGGATTGATTCGTGTGCGATTGGGATTTTGTCTACTTGGCGTGCCCCGGTGGAGGCTGAGTTTGAGATTCCTGAGCATTACAAGCTGATTACTGGTTTTGCTTTGGGCTATGGTGACCCGCAGGCTCCTATTAATGCCATGGCGGCTCCGCGTCCTGCGATTGAGTTATTGCCGTCTAAACACTGATTTGTGCGGTCTAATTGGCTGCCTCCTGGGCTTACGTCACCTGCCGGTAGGTGGTGGCGTAAGCCCTACTTATTTAAGGACATAGGTCCTTATCTGCTATGCTCGCTGCTGGCCAAATGTGGTCAAGTATCCAGTTTGGAATCGGCTTGGCGTAGGGTAGTGG